>Ga0163163_10000325_pt1 | contig 46201 bp, 40 predicted proteins | sample S65metaG_FD_119766 | JGI IMG/M metagenome (GOLD analysis project Ga0163163, IMG submission 119766) | Switchgrass rhizosphere microbial communities from Kellogg Biological Station, Michigan, USA - S6-5 metaG | ecosystem: Host-associated > Plants > Roots > Rhizosphere > Soil | place: USA... | reverse complement strand
CGCCGATCATTTTCTCCATGAAAAATTATATATGGAGTCGTAATATTCTGCACATAGTTTATCGGCGATTCTCTTTGCAGAGTTGCTTTTGTGGCCGCCTCCCAGGGGTAACCTCCAAAATAGTTCGGTATCAATCTCCATGCATTACCTTCTCCAAAAAAAGTTGCCAGGTCATATACTCCCCGCTGCGAACAAGCTGCTTTAAACCGGTGGTCATGCCCAATGATCCATGCCACCAGGTAACCAGCATATGATCCACCTGTTACTATCAGCCTAGATGTATCAACCCAGTTTTCGGTTGCAACCGTTTTATCCAAAGCTGTCAAAACATCGCTGGTGGGGCCCGTTCCCCAATCATTGACATTTGACTTTAGAAAATCGAAGCCGTACCCACCACTACCACGGGGATTGCAATACACAACACCATAGCCCCTACTGCAGAAAAACTGGTATTCGTGCCACATCGTTGTTTCACCAGGTCCCCACATGGCAGCCGGTCCCCCGTGAATTTCTAAAAGCAATGGATACTTTTTCCCAGCTTCATAATTTGCGGGTTTCATGATCCAATATTCAATGGTCATTCCCTTGTTATTTGCAAAGGTTTTCTTTTCAGGCAATGAAAGTTGTTTTGTTTGTACCCAACTGAAATTAAAATCGCTTACCCGTTTTGAATTTTTTGCGTTTGCATCAGAGATATAAATATCGAACGGATCCGCCACTTCAGTTTTTACACACACCATTTTATCATTGATCAGATCAAAACTTGTGATCCCGCTGTTGTAATCAGAAAGCTGTTCAACTTTTTTTGTTGTTACATCGGCGCGGTAAAGGGGTTGCCCACCATTGCTTTGAGCTGAGAAATAAATGTATTTCTCGTCCCTACTCCACACAACGTTTGCTTTGTTGCGGTCAAATGGAATATCTATTTTATCCTTAGGTGAACCGTTTATGGGGATAATAGCCAACGTCGGAACCGTTACAAAAGAAGTTTTCCCATATTGGAATGCAAGCCATTTTCCCGAAGGTGAAATTTGCGGAGAGTTGTAATTGATGTCTTTGTCACCCAAAATTTTTCTCAGGTTACTTCCATCTGCGTTTACGATAAAGATCTCGCTTTCTAAAGAACGATCAGGGTGTTGAATTGAATCAACATCACCAGACAGCACAATTTGCTTGCCATCGGGAGTGAAATCGGCAGAGGAAAATCGGTAAAAACCTTTTGTAAGTTCTATGGGATTAGTGGCATCGTCCACGTTGATGAGAAAAAAATGATTAAAACTCATGTCTGTACTTACTCCCGTTTCATCCTGGAAATTTAATTTATCAACCACTCTTACCTTATTATCATTCGCATTATTTTCAAGATATGTCCTGATCTCTTCCATATTTCCATCGGGATCAGCCTTAGCCGCTGGACTTTTCATATGATCATTTTTATTAAATCCGGGCTTTTCGTAAGGCCAGGAGGGAACGGAGTGAGAAGGATTCAACAAAGAATCTTTTATGAGATCCTTCAATGAAATGTTAGATGAAAATATTAATTGCTTGCCGTCAGGGCTCCATGTTGGAGTGCCTGCACCATACCGGAATTTGGTAAGTTGAATGGCTTCTCCGCCATCAAGAGATAACAAAAAAATCTGCGGCTTGCCATCTGCCACACGGACAAACGCAATTCGTTTGCCATCAGGGTTCCAGGCAGCCTGGGATGAACCTTCTTTTGCCGTTAATTGCTTTGGTAATGAAACGCCATCTGTGTTCACCATCCAAACCTGGTTAACGTATTTGTTCTCCCATTTAGAGTCACCATCAGGTTCGATGGTAGTGACCGTGAAAACGGCCCTGCTTCCATCATTGGAAAGATTTATTCCACCGATAGATCTTATCTTCAGCATGTCAGTTACTTTAACGAGCTCCTTAGTTTGCGAATAAGAGGCGGTGGCCAAGACAAACAAAAGGACGACTGATACAAATTTTTTCATTGGTGACAATTATTGAATGAAAATACTAATTAACATGATAGATGTCCTCTTTAAAAACGCTGCGCATTTTCACAAAAAGGTTAAAAATTTAACTAAAGTCAATGTTTAGTCCTTCATATTGTATTGCCGCTTATTTGATATTGTTTAAATTTGCAGAACCCCTATCTATTTTTCTATGAGTGATACTATTACAGCCGCCCCTGCACTAACAGCCAAGGACTTCGCCACTGACCAGGAAGTCCGTTGGTGTCCCGGATGCGGCGACTATTCGATCCTTGCCCAGGTTCAGAAAGTAATGCCCACATTGGGTATCCCAAGAGAAAACATTGTGATCATCTCAGGCATCGGTTGCTCGTCGCGGTTTCCTTATTATATGAACACTTACGGGATGCACTCAATTCATGGACGTGCGACTGCAGTAGCAAGCGGATTGAAAGCTGCACGACCGGAGCTAAGTGTTTGGATCGTTACTGGCGATGGCGATGGCTTAAGTATCGGGGGTAACCATACTATCCACCTGCTGCGGCGCAATTTCGATGTAAACATTTTGCTGTTCAACAACCAGATCTATGGTCTAACGAAAGGGCAATACTCCCCCACCTCAGAAGAAAACAAAATAACAAAGTCGACTCCTGCTGGAAGCATTGATCACCCGTTCAATCCTATGGCATTAGCCCGCGGTGCAGACGCTACATTTGTTGCAAGAAGTATGGACAGGGATCCAAAGCACCTGCAGGCCATGCTAGTGAGGGCCAACAATCATAAAGGAGCTTCATTCCTGGAAATCTACCAGAACTGCAACATTTTTAATGATGGTGCTTTTGAGGTTTATACAGAAAAAAGTACCAAAGCTGCCGAAACCCTTTTTCTTGAACAGGGCAAGCCACTTTTGTTTGGCCCAGCCAATGACAAAGGCATCAGGCTTGATGGATTTACTCCGAAAGTTGTCAATCTTTCGGATGGTTACAGTGCTGATGATTGCTGGATACATGATGAACGTGATATGTTCAAATCACAAATCCTCCTGAGGATTTTTGACGATCCGAACATCGAAGGTCATTTACCAAGACCTTTTGGGGTGTTTTATGAAACAGACCGGCCTTGCTATGAAGAAGTGATGGAATTGCAAATTGCCAATGCAAAAGCAAAAAAACCTGCTGATCTCGACAAATTGCTAAAGGGAAATGAAGTGTGGACGATCCAATAGGTTCAGAAAAAATTAGTGTAAATAAAAATTAACCTTCACATTGGGGGTTTAAGTTTTTATGCTTCAATTTCCAACTCTTTTTTTGCTTCAGTGAATATTTTTTTCTGCTTCCAGTTATACCAGGGCTTCGGCATTGTTTTCTTCATCACCGTGTCAATAGTCCTCATTCCGAATAAATTCCAGGCGCCTTTGAATTTGCCAATCAATGAGGGTTGCAATGCCCGCAGACTCATAGCAAAACCGCTGTCAAGATATTCCATGTGATGCCAGTAACCTGCAGGCATAAATAAGGTGTCTCCATGACCAAGTGTGAGGTCATATCCTTGTGCACGTTTTAGGGCCGGAAATTTTTTATAATCGGGAGTACCGTTCCTTTCATGATAGTGCGAAAAGTCAGCCAGGCTTAATACTTCAAATGGTTTGCGATAAAGCTTATGTTGTTCCTCAAACGGAAATAGCAATACCCTTTTTCTGCCCGCAAACTGCGTATGTAAAATATGAGAGAGGTCAATGTCAAAATGCATGTGGGTAATAGAGGTGGCACCGCCCGTAAATAGCATCGGGTATTTTTTTACAAAGCCTTTCATCAAGTGCTCCGGCCAGGTAAAATCCCCGGTCAGTTGTGGCGCATGATCGAAAATGTTGAATAAAAAAATTCGCCAGGCCGCTGGTCCCCGGCTGATCATATCAATGTATTCGCCAAAAGTCTTGTAATCATCGGCAGTATTGATGGGCGTATAGGCATCACTCTTTACATTATTATACAAAGGAACTCTTTTGTCTCCCACCAATTCTTTAAAATAATCCCAGTTCCATTTATTGTAGGCGGGCCAGTCTTTTGAAAGATTTTTGATGACGACTGGAAGACACGGCTCATAAAATTCTTTCCTGAACGCTTCCGGGTCGATGCTTTCAACAGTGGGGACTTGTTTCAGTTGCATGCTTCACAGTTTTTGCAAAGATAAGCGGGGGTGAAAATACGAATTGCTTTGTAAAAAGGAAGCCAAATGAACTCTTTCGCAAAAGAAAATATAGTTTATATTTATTATCACCCAGCCGCCTCCTATTTGAACGGTTTGCAGCCCGTAAAAGCATTTCCCAGAATCATACATCCAAACGCCAAACATCAAGCGTCAAACCAACACATGGAAATACATAAACATCCGCATCATGTAGCCAATAAAAAGAAATGGGGAGAATATTTTTTAGAATTCTTTATGCTGTTCTTCGCCGTATTTCTTGGCTTTGTTGCTGAAAATGTAAGAGAAACCAGCGTGGAGCACGAGCGTGAAAAACAGTATGCCCAGCAATTGTACACTGAATTTTATGCCGATTCGATTGCATTCGCCAAAAAGGTGAATGCCCGCTTAGATAAAGAACGTGACTGCGATTACATATACAACTATATAAAGGATAGCTCGTTGACTGATCTCCCGAAAAAGTTTTACCCCGCCTACACTACGGTATTTTACCTTATCAATAGCTATACTTTCGAGCCAAAGGATGGTATCCTCAGCCAGCTAAAAAGTTCCGGTTCACTCAGGTATTTTAAAAACCCCGAACTGCAAAAATTGTTTGGCGACATAAGCGTGGCCATAAACAATGTACGCTATCGCAATGAGCAGGAATATCAATTCTTTGCTAACCCGATAAAACCGTTCATCCTGCAACACTATGATTTTAAATGGGTGGACAATGTGCGGAAGATGAGTGCCAATGCCTACTACCTTGATCTTCTTAATCTCTATCTAAGCAGCGATACGCTTATCAAAGCAGAGATTTTAAACCTGCCATCATTTAACAGGAACGAAGCCGCCAACATGGTGATGTTTTATAAAACGATGATGGTATCAAGCAGGACATTACAGATGAATGATTATATAAAAACAAACGAGAAGATTCTACAGGCTTTAAGAAAAAATTATCCTTTGAAAAATGACTGAACAGTACAAAATAGATGTGAGAATTAAATCGCCGGGGTTAATGAAAAACAACGGAGAAGTAACGAGACTTATCGGGCAAATAAGAAATGAATACGACCTGTCCACAGACTAAACAAAAACACATGAAAAAATATTTTTTTCTCCCTCTCATCGTCACTCACTTCTGCTCCGCGCAAACAATAGAAACCTACCTGGCACCCCCGTTTCCGACGGATCTTACGGCATCAGCCGACGGGAAAGCGATCGCATGGGTTTTCAATGATAAAGGTTCGCGAAATATTTTTGTTGCCGAGGCCCCCGCATTTGTTGCAAAGGCGATAACGAATTATGCTGGGGATGATGGAATTGAAATAAGCAATGTCGAGTTTACACCCGATGGCAATCAAATTCTATTTGTGAGAGGAAATGCGCCCAATGGCAAGGGCGAAACTGCCAATCCTGCCTTCCTGCAAACGTCGACAGCGAGAAACATATTTGTCGTCAATAAAAATGGAGCGCCACCTAGAAAAATTATTGACGGCTATTATTACAAGATATCACCTGACGGAAAAGCATTAGCCTATATTTCCGGCGGGCAAATTTGGGCCATGTTTCTTAACGACACGTCTGCAAAACCACAGAAGCTTTTTCAATCACGGGGAGGCCAGTCAGAAATACGCTGGTCGCCTGATGCCAGTATGATCGCATTTGTCAGTAATCGCGGGGATCATTCGTTCATTGGCATCTATCGTTTCACTACAAAGACTGTTGATTTCATTGAAACAAGCATGGATAACGATACTTATCCTGTTTGGTCACCCGATGGAAAACAACTTGCGTATATCCGCATTCCGAACAGCAATAATGTAATCCCGTTTGTCCCGGTAAGAGAAGGAAACCCGTGGAGTATAAGATCATATGATGTAGCAACTGGTAATACGAAAGAATTATGGAAAGCTTCTGCGGGCCGTGGCAGCGTTTTTTTTAACGATATACCGTCGGACGAAACCTTATTATGGTCGCTCGAGGGTGGCAGGTTGTTATTTCCTTATGAAAAAGACGGATGGCAGCATTTGTACGAGCTTAACATCAGCGACGGCAAAATAAAACTCCTTACCCCCGGCAGTGGCGAAATAGAAAATGTAACCGTGTCGGCAGACAGGGGAACCGTCTATTATACAACCAACATTGGTGACATTGATCGCCGTCACATATGGAAATTATCGGTAGCGAACGACAAAACGGAGCAACTGACAAAAGGAGATGGAATTGAATGGAGCCCCGTTATCACTGCAAATGGAATTGCAGTTTTACATTCCTCAGCCGCTAAGCCGGCCTGGCCGGCTTTTGTTGAAAACGGCTCAGTCACTGACATTGCAAAAGAATTTTTTCCAAACGAGTTTCCCTCCAATTTGGTACAACCCGTCTCAATAAGAATAAAGGCAACGGACGGACGCGAAGCATATGCTGACCTGTTTTTGCCACCATCTCATAAAGCGGGAGAAAAACATCCGGCCCTGATTTTCCTGCACGGGGGTTCCCGGCGGCAAATGGTATTGGGATTTCATTACAATCAATATTACTCCAATGCTTATGCACTCAACCAGTATTTTGCCAGCAAGGGGTATGTCGTGCTGTCATTGAATTACCGAAGTGGCATTGGTTACGGGATGGAGTTCAGAGAAGCGTTGAACTATGGAGCCGCCGGTGCCAGCGAAGTAAAGGACTTGTTGGGAGCCGGCCAATATTTGAAAAGTCGCGCTGATGTGGATGGAAACAGGATCGCATTATGGGGTGGCTCTTATGGAGGTTATCTTACTGCACATGGTTTGGCGCAAGCCTCAAACCTTTTTGCATGTGGCGTTGACATACACGGCGTGCATAACTGGAACACGGAAATACCGACGTTTGCTCCTTGGTATGACTACGCTAAATATCCTGCTATTGCGAAGGAAGCATTTGAATCATCGCCGGAATATTTTGTAAAGGGATGGAAAAATCCTGTGCTCATGATCCACGGTGACGATGATCGAAATGTGCCTTTCAGCGAATCTGTGAATATGGCTGAGCTATTACGTAAACAAGGCGTGCATGTTGAGCAGCTGGTCTTGCCTGATGAAGTACATGGATTTCTTTTACATAAAAATTGGTTGAAAGCATACAATGCAACAATTGAATTCATAGATCGTCAGTTTTCAAAAAAATAGTCTATGGAAGTACATCATCACACCCATGCACACGCAAAGAAAAACTGGGAAGCTCATCTCTGGGAGTTTCTCATGTTGTTCCTTGCAGTAACCGCCGGGTTTTTGGTAGAAAATCTTCGTGAACATTATGTCGAACTCAAGAGAGAGGAGATATTCATTAAATCATTTGTTGAAGACCTGAGGCAGGATACCGCAAATATCAGTTCCAATATACAGCTACGCACTTCGAAAATATTGATCATGGATTCATTGATCAAATTATTAAACAGTCCCAATCCAAATACAAATGGTCAATCGGCATATTATTGGGGGCGTCGTGTTACGAGGTCAACACTTTTTCAATCGAATGATCGTACCATTAAACAACTGAAAAATTCCGGTGGACTCAGGCTGATCAGGAACCAAAAGGCTTCAAATACGATCATGGAATATGACCAGGCCATTGACTACGTGAACTATCTTCAAACCACCCGGGAAACTCTTGAGGTAACAGCGCTGTATCCTTTATTGGCGAAATTATTTGATGGACAAGTATTGGAAACAATGATCAACGGAATGGAAATAAATCGTCCTTCCGGTAATCCACCCTTACGCACTACTAACAAGGATGTGATTTTAGATATCACTTACTTTCTTCATCAATATAAAACTTCGTCTATTGTGATCATAACAAGATTACAAACAGTACGAGATGTGGCCATTAAAACCATGCAGTTCTTTCAAAAAGAATATAACTTGTCCGAACGGAATCATTTGGAGAAATAGAATTTTATGGAAGTACATGCACATTCACATACGCATCGAAAGAAATTCTCCCATTATCTCTGGGAGTTTCTCATGTTGTTCCTGGCAGTGTTCTGTGGCTTTCTGGCAGAAAACAAACGGGAACATATGGTAGAGAATCAGCGGGCAAAGGAACTCGTAGTTGCTTTATTGAACGACCTTCAGCACGATACAGCTCAATTAAATATGCTGATCTCCAAAAGAGAAGAAAAACAATTGCTGCTTGATAGCCTTAACATGCAATTGCAAAAACCAACTGAGAGTATTGACCGAAATGTTTTTTATACGCTTATTGCAAAATCATCGTGGTATTTCAGGTTTAGCCAATCAACCGGAACGATCAGCCAGTTAAAAAATGCCGGATACCTCCGTTATTTTTCAGATAACGAGTTGATTAAAAATATATCTAACTATGAATTCTGGATCCAGGACTACAAAAGTGACGAATCGCTTGAATTGGTATGGATAAATGAAAAGCTGCAGGAATTTAAAGCGTTTGAACTTGATAATTCGATCTTAACGGAATTATATATTCAAAACAAATTACCGGGCGGCACCGGCATTAGTTTTCATAGTGCAGACGGACTACACAACCTGAAGGCAATAGTAAATGAATTAAGATCAGATAATCATTTTATGTTGAAGACGCAGGCCCCGCGTCTTAAATCAAAAGCAGACCAATTGATGAACTATTTGCATCAAAAATATCGTTTGAAATAAATTTATGGAAGTCCGCCACCATTCACACTCACCTGAAAAGAAAAACTGGAAGACCTACTTCTGGGAATTTCTCATGTTATTCCTTGCTGTGTTCTGTGGGTTCCTGGCAGAGAATTTCAGAGAGCACAACATCGAGCATCAAAGGGAACGGCAATATATGGTCACCATGCTGGAAGACTTAAAAAGCGATACTGCCTTACTCAGTTATACCACCAGGTATTGGGATAATATAAATAACAGTATTGATTCTGTCGCTGACGCTATTCAATTTCCTCCCTCTAAAGGCGACTTGATCAAAGCGTACAAACATCTTACCAACGCGGCGGATTATTTCAGCTTTAAATTTAATGACCGGACCGTTGCTCAGTTAAAAAACTCAGGCGGGTTCCGGCTTATCCGCAAAAAAACAGTAGCCAATAAAATCATTTTATATGATCAGTTTAACAATGATGCCGCTTTAAATATTGCCAGTCAGCATACCTCTTTTTTTGAAACGATGATACGACTCCGAAATAAAGTCTTTGCGCAGGAAATACTCAATAAGATTTATGATAAGCATTTATATAAAATTCCGCCTCCTTCGGACAATTTGTGGATAGATAGTATGGTGAAAAAGAATAAGATCCCTTTATCCGCCGAAAATTATGCAACCCTTCTGTTTGAATTTAAAAATGCTCTTCTTGCTTACCGTAAAGATTACACAAATATGAGTTGGTCGTATAAGACGTTAAAAGAAAAGATAAATGAATTGATAACATTAATACAACAGGAATATCACCTTGAATAATTTTTATGGATGTACATACACATACCCATACGCCAAGAAAAAAATTCACCCATTATCTATGGGAGTTTTTGATGCTGTTCCTTGCTGTGTTTTGCGGATTCATGGCAGAAAACCAAAGGGAACATATGGTGGAACACCAGCGGGAAAAAGATTTTATGAAAAGCATGTTGGAAGATCTGAGAACTGATTCAATAAAACTGACGCTTATAATGGAATTTTTTGAAACCGTAAAGGTAAAGTATGATTCTGTAAGCAACTTATTGATACCGCCTGTCAGCTCCACCGGATTACTTAAAGCTTATCGGATTATCGCAGAGCTGGACGACATTGCAAATTTCAATTACACTAACCGAACAGTTTCACAGTTAAAGAACGCAGGTGGATTCCGTATTATCAGAAAGCAGGATGTAGCTAGAGACATTGCCGACTATGATGCTTTCGTTATAAATAATTTTTCTCACGGACAAGATGATTACCAGCTATTTTTTCATGAGCTTGAAAAATTAAAACGTACTGTCTTTGACTATAAAATCATTAACACGATGGGAAGCTGGGATGTAGGAAAGCTGGGAAACATGGATGTGAGTCGTTTTATCCGTTCCCCCTCGTGGGATAACGAACCCTTGCTGATGATCATGATTGATGCTAATGAGAAAAATTATACAAAAGAGACAAGAGCAGAAGCCTATAATAAATTAAGAAATGAATTGGCCGGCAACTCTCGTATGATTGACTATGGCCCGAAATATGGATTTATCGTTTTACTAAAGAAGGCTTCTGCATTGATAGAATTAATTAAGAAAGAATACCACTTGAAATAAAGAATTATGGAAGTCCACCACCACTCTCATACCGTCCCGATAGCTATCGGGAGAAAAAAATTCACTCATTATCTCTGGGAATTTCTGATGCTATTCCTTGCTGTATTTTGTGGTTTTTTGGCAGAAAACCAAAGGGAACATTATACAGAAAAGCGAAGAGCAAGGGAATATGCTCAGCAGATGATCGAAGATCTTCAAAACGATACTCTCACTTTAGGAAGTGTAGTAAGATCAATGAAAGCTTATAATGAAAAGTTCAGGTCTGTTGACACCTTGTTTGATCAATCGCCACCAGTTTCCAATAAAATTTTACTAAAGGCCGTACTACCGCTACGCGGCAACTTTCCCGTGCAACTTAGCGCCACCACTTTTAATCAAATGAAGAACTCCGGTAATATTCGCTATTTCACAAATGATGAATTGGCCAGGGCCGTATCTCTTTATTATGATATGGCACAAGCATTCCTAAATACAGCCTTCAATTCTGCAAACAATTTTTTTATCAACGATATTCAACCTTTCATGCTCAATCATTTTGATTATAGTGAAAGCGATTATTTTACGGACACTCTTAAAGTAGAGAAGCCTGTCTATGTTGATCGCTCGGTCCACGCCGATCTTCTCCTAAGAAACAGGTTGATCTTATATAATTCACTTCTAAAGTGGAACATTGATTATCCTATTAAAACTGTTTGGAGTCGGGCAACTAAATTAATTGAGTTATTAAAACAAGAATATCATTTAAAATAAAGAACTATAAATGGAAGTACACCGCCACCCGCAAAATTTTATACACTGGTAAGTCAGCATGAAACAAGATATAACTTTTGGATATCTTGGAAAAAGCCGAGAAATTAATCACCGATATTCAAACAGCATATCATTTGTAAAATAAAGAAGAAAAAAAATCAAATAACATGAAGAAAAATACTCAATTACTTTTATCTCTTTGCTTTCTCATCATCATTAAAATTGCATCGGCGCAGAGTGATTCGATCGTACTGAGAGATGTTACCTGGGATAAGAATGCGCCCGCTGGCATGAACGAATTATTTATACCCTCGGGTGACGCAACCGTTGCAGGCTTGATATACCGGGCCAATGGCGCACAAAAGCATCCGACGCTGATCATGCTACACGGCTATCCCGGCAATGAACGTAATCTCGATATCGCACAGGTGGTAAGAGCGCATGGCTGGAATGTGATCTATTTTGATTACCGTGGTTCATGGGGCGGTGGTGAATTCAGTTTTGCCAATTGTGTTCAGGATGTAGCCAGTGTTGTTGCCTTCTGTAAAAAATACAGCGATTCGCTTCGTATTGATACATCGAATATCGTTTTGTTTGGTCATAGCATGGGTGGCTGGGTTTGTCTCAAAGCTTTGGCTCAATCACCGGGCATAAAGAAAGGTTTTGCTTTATCAACATGGGATATTTATGGCTATTTTAAAGATGTAAAAAATGAGCAGGAAATGATGGAGCGAGCAAGGCAAGGTGGAAATTATTTCGTTTTAAATACCCCATTGAAAGAACTGTTTGAACCCGTTATCAGTCATCCTGCCTCTTACAAGATTCAAATTGATACGACGGAACTCGCCGGCAAACAGATTATCATGCTTGACGAGCACAAAGGAAACAGCAAGTTGGCGGCTACAATCGGGGGATCGAACCATAATTATTTTGATTACGAAGTGTGGCAAACTGATCACCCATTTACCAATAAGAGAATCTCATTGATCAATAAAGTACTGGCCTTTCTCGACAAGTAAAGAACAATTCAAAAAACAAAAAAATGGAAGTTCACCACCATCCACACCCGGGAAAGAAAAAATTCAAAGAATATTTTTTGGAATTCTTAATGATATTTCTTGCCGTAACCTTAGGTTTTTTTGCAGAACAGCTCCGGGAACGCTCGGCAGAAAAAACAAAAGAAAAGGAATACATGCGGGAAATAATAGAAAACCTGAAGTATGATACTACCCGTTGCACTTTAAACGCCCTGGAGAATGTCCAGGAACAGGCAGGACTGGATTCTTTAAGCTGAAATCAAAGAAGCAGTTAATGGGAAAGTAAATGGAAATACCTTGCATTATTACACGCTTAAATACATTGGCAATTTCGGGCAGGTTGTTTTTAATACATCCGCGATTAACGAATTAAAAAATTCCGGTTCTTTGAGACTTATTGAAAAAAGAAAATTGCTTGGGGAAATTTCCGATTATTATGAACGAAAGATTTTTGCAGCCCAATATTTCATGCCCTCGATTGACAGTATAGATGAGCTCAAGAAAACGCAGAATGACCTCTTTAGTTTCATAAACCTTGATGATTATGTACAAGCTTACAATATTTCAGATAAAACCTATAAGGTCGATTATAATTTTCAAGTATTTTGAAGAGGGAGCCTGCCTTTCAATTACTGGACAATCGTTCTCTGGCCCTGCAGAAATTTTATACAATGGTAAGTCAGCATGAAACAGAGATAGTAAGATATAACTTTTGGATATCGTACTGCAAAAAAGCGGCTGAGAAATTAATCAGCGATATTCAAACGGAGTATCATTTTAAAAGTGAGTGAAGAAGGAAAAGCAAAAGGCACACGAAGTTTACGAAATTATCGCGCGGGAAAATTTGAAAAACAGAAGAAATCAAACATCCACGACAAATCAGAAATACAAAACATGGAAGTACATCATCATCCCAAAGAAGGGAAGAAAAGATTTAAAGAATATTTTTTGGAATTCATCATGATCTTTCTGGCAGTAACACTTGGTTTTATTGCGGAAAACATAAGAGAAAATATTTCAGACCATCAAAAAGAAACCGAACTTATTCAATCATTAGTGAAGGACCTTGAAGATGATGGGGCAACAATCAAAGCACAGTTAAAAGTGTCCAAAGAAAGATTGCTGTACTCAGACAGTCTTATTGAGCTAGTTCATCAGGGGAACGTGCCAGATAAAACAGCGGAATTTTATTACTATGGAAGGATGACCGCAAGATGGACTTCCTTTTCCAATAACAGCCGCAGCATTGACGAAATGAAGAATGGCGGATTGTTCCGCGTAATCAGAAATAATAACGTGGCTGCCTCCATCATGGCGTACTATGCCTTTATTCCTCAAATTAAAAATTTAGAAGACAGGCAGATAATAGTGGACAATGAATACAGGAAAATCGCTGTACAGGTCTTCGATCCATACATATTTAATCACATGCTGAATGCCGCAGATACCATAGACAGAGTTACCGGCAATCCACTTCTTTCAAAGGCTGACAAAGAAACCTTGAACAATTTAGCAGGGTGGGCACATTACACGATTGCCAATCGTTCTTCCATTGACGAGGCAAAAGAGCAATTATTAGCAAAGGGTAAAGAATTGATAGCACTGATAAAAAAAGAATACCATTTACAAGATGAGTGAGAAAATGGCTCCCTCAAATTAAACAATTAAAAAAGTACAACTTAAGAAATGGAAGTACATCACCACCCACATTCAGAAAACCTGCCTGCCGGTCAGGCAGGAAAGAGATTCAAAGAATATTTCCTTGAGTTTATCATGATATTTCTTGCCGTAACAATGGGTTTTTTTGCAGAAACGATCCGCGAGAATGTCACTGAACATCGACGTGCAAAGGAATTTGCGGAATCTATGGTACAAGATCTCCGGGAAGATACAGCCCAACTAAGTTCGTACAGGGAGTATTTTGATTTTGCAGCAAGTGCTACAGACACGCTGCAGCAACTTCTTGCCACCACTGAACCGGGCGATATTCCGTCAGGCAAACTCTATTGGTATGGTCTATTTGGAGGAGCTCATCGCTATTTTGTGCCCAATGACCAGACATTTCAGCAAATGAAAAGCTCGGGCTCTCTGCGCTATTTTAAGAAAAAAGTAGCTTCGGAGGTGGCAAAATACGACCGGCTTTGCCGCATCATCCAGACAAATCAGGTTCTCGACGGAAATATTTATACGGAGGTCAGGAAATTAAGGGCACAGCTATTCGAATTTAAATACAATGACATCGCAAACACAATTTACCAGGCGAACAAGAAAAGTTTCGATTATAACCGCGTCGATTCTTTTACAAGATCGGGTCCGCCTTTGTTATCAAACAATAAGATCCTGTTTAACCAGTATATAGAGTTGGTCCGGTCAAGGTTTCTGCGCAGATCTATTGTTGGTTATGCAGATTCAACCCTAAACCAGGCAAACATATTAATCAGTGAATTGAAAAAAGAATACCACTTGAAGGGCGACTAAACTGTTTCGGAAAAGGGACGATCGGTTAGGTATTTCATTAAAAAAGATATTACTTCATACATGAACAGCCAAACAAAATACAGGATCATCAAGTTGCTTATCTATGTACTGGTGGGCTTTGCCGCGGCGTTTTTATGGCGTCAAATGAAAAAGTAATAAGATTTTTCACAGCTAAATGATCTCCTATGTGTCGCAAAATTTATTTTACCGTTCGCGTTTTGTTTTGCCTAACACTATTGCCATGGCAAACATATTCGCAGCAACTAAGCTCTGCAGTAAAGCAGTTTGTCAATATAAGCGCAGATACGATTGCGCTGGTTCATGTAAATATTATCGATGGCACTGGTGGCCCCGTAAAAAATGACCAGGTTATCGTTATTATAAAAGGAAGGATTGCTAAAACTGGAGATTCAAAAAATGTAACCATTCCCGCATCAGCAAAAATTTTGGACTGCAAAGGCAAGACCGTGATACCAGGTATGATAATGATGCATGAACATCTGTTTTATGGAGAATCGTTGCCTCCTTATTATCTCGGGGTTGAAATGCCAATATCCTTTCCAAGACTTTACCTCGCCGGCGGCGCCACTACAATAAGGACAACAGGCAGTGTTGAACCAACAACGGATCTGAATATAAAGAAGGCGATCGACAAAGGCCAAATGGCGGGGCCTGATATCGATGTAACAGGTCCATACATTGAAAGGGAATTTTTACCGATCCCCGAGGTACAATTCATCAGAAGTCCGGAAGAGGCCGGGGAGGAAGTAAACTATTGGATCGCGCGAGGATGTACGTCCTTCAAAGTGTACATGGACATTACGAAAGATGATCTGAAAGCTGTTGTTTCCATTGCGCATCAACATAATTTAAAAGTTACCGGGCATCTGTGCTCGCTCACTTATCGCGAAGCAGCAGAGCTTGGCATTGACAACCTCGAGCACGGCTTTATTCCAGCCAGCGATTTTGTAACAGGGAAAAAAGAAAATGTTTGTGCCTTTGGGAGTGTAACACCGTCATTAAAAAATCTCGACGTAAATAGCCCGGCAATGAAGGACCTCATGAAATTTCTGATTGAAAAGAAAGTAGCGATCACCTCTACCTTACCCGTGTTTGAGCCAAATACGGGACGAGAAATGATCCCGGGCGCCGGTGACGCAGCGCTGGCTCCTCAAATAAAAGAAGCAGTGGAAAAAAATTATAAAGCACAGGCTGGAAAAGATACTTCGGATGCTGTACTGTTCAAAAAAGAGATGGCCTGGGAAAAACAGTTTGTTGAAATGGGCGGTCGGTTAATGGCCGGTGTTGATCCTACAGGCGCTGGCCGTACCATTCCCGGTTACGCTGACCAGCATACCCTGGAGTTATTAGTCGAAGCAGGATTTTCATTACCCACAGCTGTAAAGATCTGTAGTCTTAACGCTGCTGAATATCTTGGCCGCGATAAAGAGATCGGCAGTGTTGCAGATGGTAAGAGGGCTGACCTGGTTTTGATCGATGGCGATATTCAAAAGGACATTCGTGCAGTAAGAAACACTGAGATTGTTTTTAAAAATGGAATCGGATATGACTCAAAAAAAATATTTGAGTCAGTGAAGGGAATGGTTGGACTATATTGAAACCAGAAGTTGGAAGCCAGGAGTTAGAATATAGAATTGGATTTTAGCTCTTTCCCTTTGCTAGTTTATTTTTTGTAAGGTAGTCATAGCTGTCGCGAATGGCAACAAATACATCGGTAGCGACAACATCCATCTCCACCACCATCCATTCGGTATTTCCATTGGCGGCTTTTACGATAGCAGGGAAATTTTGAGTTCCTTGACCAACTGCAGTCATTGCTTCAGGTCTATCTGAAGGAAGTGAGTCGGTCCAACGTGCAGGACCGTCTTTAATATGAAGCAATGGCGCACGTTTTCCAAATTTTGCCACAATTTCGGCGGGGTCATGCCCGGCTACCTTCACCCAATAGGTATCGATTTCAAAAAATATGTCGGGCTCTACCGATTCGCGCAATACTTCATAGACAAATTTCCCGTCCACTTTATTACGATACTCCCACCAATGATTATGAAGACCAAATTGTAATCCATTGGATTTGGCAAAATGATTGGCTTCATTATAAATATTGACCAGTTCTTTTGTGCCATCCAAAGAACTATATCGTTTATCCTCCGGCCATCCGTGCCAGATCATTTTCTTGCAATTGAATGTTTCCGCGATCTCAAGCATCGCGTTTTTCTTATCACCAACCGGCAATTCGACGTGTGCTGATGAAACGCTAAGCCCTGCGTCTTTCAAATATTTTCCCGCTTGTTTAACAGAAATTTTGTCCGGCCAGAATGCTGTTTCAACAGATTGAAACCCTATCGCTGCAATTTTGTGCAAAGTATCCGCAATATTGTCTTTGATCTGGTCACGTACGGTGTACAGTTGCAAGGCTATTTTCGCCGGTTCAGACCCGTCCTGTCCATGCTCTGAAAAAAAATGTGACGGAATCAAAGATGTTCCCAATGCAAGAAGACTCGTATCCTGTAAAAATTTTCTTCTTGCAATTTGACCGGAGTGTTGACTTTTATAGTTCATTGATTGGGTATTTGGTTTTGGCTCGGACAACTCCTAAATTTAATTTTTTTCCGCCATTCGTGAATGATCCATAGAACAGGACAACCGTTTAAAAAATTTCCATGCTCCTGTATATAAATTTTTTAGCTTTAAGATAAACCAAACCATTATGCCGGAAACGTTAGTCGCAGAGCCTTCGTTGAAAACAGTTCTTCCTCTTAAGCCTTCCTACCGCATTGATTCTATAGACCTGCTCAGGGGCCTGGTGATGATCATTATGGCCCTTGATCACACAAGGGATTTCTTTCATAAAGCGGCATTGACAGACGATCCACTGAACCTGGCAACTACCACTCGCATTTTATATTTCACGAGATGGATCACACATCTTTGTGCGCCGATATTTGTTTTCCTGGCAGGCGCTGGAGCCTACTTTCAAAGGATGAGAAAGAATAAGAAACAGCTAAGTGCATTTCTTATTAAAAGGGGGCTGTGGCTTGTGTTGATTGAAATATTCGTCATTGGCTTTGCTTTCAGCTTTGACGCGCACTATACGATCATCGGCTTACAAACTATCTGGTCGATCGCCATTAGCATGATCATCCTTGGGCTGATGATTTGGTTGCCATTCAATGCGATCCTGGTCACAGGGTTGATAATAGTCCTTGGGCACAACGCCCTTGATTTTTTTGAAAAAACCCTCAAGGCAAGCCCCGGATGGTGGTACGACCTTCTGCATCACCAGGGGTTTTATCCGTTGTGGGATAATCACAGCCTTCTTATTCTTTATCCTTTTCTGTCATGGTCCGGCCTGATGATGCTCGGTTATTGTTTTGGAAAACTGTTCGTAAAATATGAAGAAGTTCAAAGAAAAAGAATCCTCTTATGGCTGGGGCTTGGTGTGATCGCATTCTTCATTGTTTTGAGATACGTAAATAAATATGGCGATCCCGATCCATGGTCGACCCAGAGAAATGCCGGAGTTACGTTTCTGTCTTTCATGAATGTTCATAAATATCCACCTTCACTATTGTACATGTGCGCCACCGTCGGCATTGGGATTTTATTTCTCGCTGTTGTAGGTCATAAGAAAAACTGGCTTACGAGATTTATTACGGTATATGGCCGTGTCCCCTTTCTTTATTATGTTCTCCATTTCTTTTTGATCCATTTTATTTCTGCGATCTGTTTCCTCGCGAGAGGGCATTCCTATGCGGAAGGTCTGAAAATGCATCCAGAGGTGATGCCTGCAAAGTTTATTGCAGCTGGTGAAGGCTATTCGCTTTTTGCGGTCTATATTATTTGGATTTGTATAGTTGTGTCACTCTATCCCGTTTGCAAATGGTTCAGCGAACATAAACAAAACAACAAAGGAAAATGGTGGCTGAGTTATCTGTAGCCATCTTAGTGAATTACTCTCCTCTTGTTCCTTGTTTCTTGTTCCGTATATTGTGACAATGAAGTCAGTCCTGGGTCTTTTTTTTCTTCCACTTACTCTTCTCGCACAGCAACAAAACCCGGTAGCCATCGAATGCGATATCTTTATCCGCAATGGAAAGATTATTGATGGCAGCGGTAACAGCTGGTACTACGGTGACGTTGCCGTTAAAAATGGAAAGATCGCAGCTGTAGGAAGACAATTAAACTATGTGGGTAAAAAAACAATAGATGCAACAAGTTTGATCGTTGCTCCCGGTTTCATTGACGTCCATACTCATTTGGAGGACGATGAGACAAAAGACCCGAACGCCACCAATTTTATTCTTGATGGAGTTACCACGTGCATCACCGGCAATTGTGGTGCATCCAACACAGACATTGGAAAATACCTGCGTTTCATCGATTCATTAAAACTTTCAATAAATGTAGCCACGCTGATCGGCCACAATGATGTTCGCAAACAAGTGATGGGCAGAGCCAACCGTGATGCGACCACGAGTGAACTGGAGCAGATGAAAAATATTGTTGACAAAGCGATGCGCGAAGGGGCTGTTGGTCTTTCAACTGGATTGATCTATATACCGGGGACGTACACAAAAACTCCTGAAATAGTTGAACTGGCAAAGGTAGCCGCGAAATACAATGGTGTCTATACAACTCATATGCGCGACGAAGGGGATAGTGTTACCTACGCTATCAATGAGGCGTTAACCATCGGCCGGGAAGCGAAGATCCCCGTCGAGATATCTCATTTTAAATTAAGTGGTCAGCAAAATTGGGGAAGAAGCAATGAAACGGTACCGATGATAGCGGCGGCAAGAAGGGAAGGGATTGAAGTGACCATCGATCAATACCCCTATACAGCAAGCAGCACTTCTATCAGTACATTAATTCCGGATGAGATCTTAGCTGATGGACAAGATTCGATAAATGTGCGCCTGGATAATCCTGTGACTAAAAAATATGTGATCCATTCTATGCTGGAAAGACTAAAGAAAAGAAAGCTAAAACATTTTAGTTATGCTGTCGTCGCATACTATAAGTTTGATACAACCTATAATGGCAAAAGCATTGAGCAGATCAACCTGATGAAAGGTAACAAGCACAAGAAACAAAAAGAGGCTGAAACAATTATTGACATCATGAAACATGGCGGAGCCAGTGCGATATTTCATGGCATGAGCGAAGAAGATATTAAGCGCATCATGCAATATCCTTTTAACATGTTTGCCAGTGATGCTTCCATTCGTGAATTCGGCAAAAACATGCCTCACCCGAGAGGTTATGGGACCAACGCGAGAGTATTGGCTGAATACGTAAGAGACCAGCATGTGATATCCCTGGAAGAAGCGATCAGGAGGATGACCTCACTGCCAGCACAAAAATTCCAGTTGCATGATCGCGGGCTGTTACGTGAAGGTTTTGCCGCTGATATTGTTATATTCGATGAGAACAAAGTGCAGGACGTTTCGACCTATGATCACCCCCATGCTTACTCAAGAGGTTTTCAATATGTAATTGTGAACGGTGTGCTTACGGCGGAAAATGAAAAACATACCGGAGCACGAGCAGGCCATGCGTTGTATGGACCAGCGGTATCAATGTAAGTACTACAATCTTCGACCCCTGAAGGAAACTCTGCATCGGTTAGTGAAGTCCACGATGATTCGAAAATTCATTTGGGATTTGGTTCATTATATTTTTTCACAAAAAATCGTTCTTTTATGAAATGGCTGTTCACATTACTCGCGTTTAGCTTCCTTTTACATGCTTTCGTTTTACATGCCCAGGAAGAGAAAGTAGATATGGAAATGGTAAAAAAGATCAGGGATGAGGAAATGAGTCACTCACAGGTGGCGACGATCGCTCACTATCTCACAGATGTTTCCGGTGCACGTTTAACCAATTCACCCGGCTATCGACGTGCAGCCAACTGGTGTGTTTCAGAATTCAAGAAGTGGGGCCTGGCGAATGCAGCCACCGAACCCTGGGGGGAATTTGGCAAGGGATGGGAGATACAAAAATGTTATGTCGCTCTCTCCACACCTTACTATCAATCATTCATAGCCTATCCTTTCGCGTGGTCTGCGGGAACAAATGGGCTATTGTCAGCTCCGGTTATTGCTATAGCGCAGGATTCTGCAGCGGTAGAAAAGATGGGAACCAAACTGAAAGGAAAGATCGTAATGATCGTGGATACATTTACTTCCATTCGTTCCGCTTTTGAACCTTTCGCTAAACGATTTGCCGATACTGATCTGGTAAACTTGAAACAGCAATTTTGGGGGACTTATGATGAAATACACCCTTACGTTGCAATGGAAAAAGCAAAAGAAAGATTTTTTTCACAGCTTCAAAAGAAAGGCGTCGCCGCGATCGTTACAAAAGATTATGGAGGAAGAGATGGTTCCGTGTATGCAGATGTCGTTGATTCTTATAAAAAAGATGGTCATCCCGTTGTACCCAAAATAATTCTATCTACTGAGGATTTTTTCCGGGTGCAGCGCCTGCTCGAATCGAATATTCCTGTAAAACTTGATATGGACATAAAAACTAAATTCTACACGAATGATCTGAAAGCCTCTAACGTGGTAGCGGAAATACCCGGAACGGATCCTGTATTAAAAAATGAATTGGTAATCATTGGGGGACATCTTGATTCATGGTATAGTGGCACCGGTGCTACTGATAATGCAGCGGGATGTACGGTGATGATGGAAGTAATGCGACTGTTGAAAACTCTGGGTGCAAAGCCACGCAGAACGATCAGGATTGTTTTATGGGGAGGAGAGGAACAGGGCCTGATCGGTTCATATAACTATGTCAAAAATCATTTTGGCAACCCAGCAACCAAGGAATTGAAACCAGATCAGTCAAAAGTTTCGGCCTATTATAATTTAGACAATGGTTCGGGAAAAGTAAGGGGTATTTTCCTCATGGAAAATGAAGCTGTTCGACCCATCTTTGAAAAATGGATGGAACCATTTGCTGACCTGGGGGCCACTGCAGTAAAAAGTGGCAATACTGGATTTACCGATCATTATACATTTGACATAACAGGTATGCCCGGTTTTGAGTTCATCCAGGACCCTCTGGAATATCTTTCCCGTACTCATCATAGCAATATGGACGTGTATGATCATTTAGCCATTGATGATTTGAAGCAGGCGGTCACCGTGATCTCCGCATTTGTTTATCATACAGCGATGCGTGATGAGAAGTTGCCGCGCAAACCTTTGCCAAAGCCGGAACATTGGTTGTTTGAAGGGTTTTAATTCCTGGAATTGACAAGACAGAAGATAGAAGTTAGAATGAAGAAATTTTTCAGATTAAAAAAATCAAATGAGAAAACTAATTATTCTATTCCTCTTTCCGTTTGTTGTATCGGCACAAAATAGCTATCAGCAAAAACTGCAGCAATTCATGACAGGTCAACATGATTATTTCCGCTTTAATGGCAATGCCATGGTCATAAAAAATGGAAAGATCATTTACCAGCAGTCTCTTGGTTATGCCGACTACGACAGCAAGCGACCATTAAACGACAGTTCCGTTTTTGAACTAGCCTCTGTCTCTAAACAATTCACTGCAATGGGTATCATGATCTGCAAAGAAAGAGGCCTGCTTGCCTATTCTGATGACATCAAAAAATTCTTTCCGGATCTGCCATATGATAATATTACTGTGAGGAATTTGCTGACCCACACTTCAGGAATCCCTTCTTACGAGGACCAATTTGAAAAAAACTGGGATCATAAAAAGATAGCCTATAACAAAGACATCGTTGGCATATTGGAAAAATTGCATGATACTTTGTTTTTCAAACCAGGGACTGGGTGGAAATACAGCAATACTGGCTATGCGTTGCTTGCCCTGATCATTGAAAAAGTCTCGGAAATGAGTTACAATGAGTTTATGGCAAAAAATATTTTCCAGCCACTGGGAATGACCCATACATTTGTCTACAACACCCGCCGCAGCACTGGCAAGATCCCAGCCAACTACGCATTGGGTTTTGTTTATTCTGACAGTTTGAAGAAGTATATTTTGCCCGACAGCTCACCGAAGTACGACTATGTCTATTACCTGGATGGGATCGTAGGAGATGGATGTGTAAATACCACTGCTGGTGATTTGTTTAAATGGGACCAGGCATTATATGGAAATAACCTGGTAAACAAAGTATCACTCGATGAAATGCTTTCTCCGTTGGTGCAAACATCGCCGGCAGATCCAAATAATTTTTACGGCTTCGGGGTCGCTGTTCAACCAAAATCGGACAAAGGGAAGATCGTTTCGCACACAGGTGGATGGCCGGGCTACGCTACAAATATTACACGGATGGTCGACAGCAGCGAGACGATCATACTTCTTTCCAATAATGGAACCAGTTCCGGTGTGCTCGTGGCTGGGATCGAATCCATTTTAGCCGGTGAGCCCTTGCTCATGCCATACGAGCATAAAGAGGTAAAAATAAATCCCGCGATAATTGATCGCTATGTTGGCAAATACTCAGCATTCATGACGCTTGTATTTATTAAAAAAGACGGAAAACTTTACAGGCATCGCGATGGTACACCTGACATAGAACTAAAACCTGAATCAGACACCAAATTTTTTTATGCCGACGGAACAGACCGTCAAATAGAATTTGAAGTAGATCAATCCGGAAAAGTCACAAAGGCCTGGTTCATTAATTCCGGGCAAAAAGGTGAATTGAAAAAATTGGAATAGAATCTACTCCATTTGTTTTTGAACAAATTGATTTGCAAAAAGCCGCACCCTGAGGATGCGGCTTTGGTCTTTGCATTGCTCTGGTTTAAGGTGCTCGTTTAATCAATCTTGTTTTACAAACTGCTTGACAAAGCTTTTATCTCCATTTAATCTTAAGAAGTATGTACCGGCTGGCAGTGTTTGAACTGACAACGGAATCAACTGATTGCCGGCTGTACCTTCTATATGTTTATTGAGTAATGTCCTGCCATCAACGTCGGTAACTGTTATGGAAATCCTACCTGCATTTTGTTGATAGTAGTTTATGTTCAAAACGTTTTTAGCCGGGGAGGGGTAAATTTTAAATACCTGTTGTATCTGCTCGGGAAGGTCCTGCCTGTTAACTGACTGAACATTTAACGATGATGAAGCGGCATTACCGACGAATAATTCGAAACCATACTGGTAGGTATAGGCAGAAAAGAATAGTTTGTTGTTGGTGCCAATCAAATTTGTAACTGAATTTAGCCCGCTTAAAAGCGGATCGTCGACAGGCTGAGTGCCGGCATCTGTTCCGTCAGAAGACCACAACACATCGTTTAATGTGAAGTATAATTTGCTTCCTGCGCTTGTCAGGTATTGGGGCGAATAGTAATTCAGGTTTTTCACAACCTTTGTAGTCGCCGCCTGTCCATTAGTTTTCCAAAGCTCTTCTCCATTCTGATCATATGCAACAAAAAACAAAGTGCCTTTTACATCGGTCAAATTAGTCGGATACGAAGCGTCCGTGCTCACCTGTTGTGTCCCGTTTACCGTGCCATCTGTTTTCCATAAAAATCCCTGGTAGTTATTTGGCAAGGCGGCATTCATATAAAGTGTGTTGCCAGATACGGCCTCAAACACACTGAGTCCACCATTATTGTACGTGAACGGCACTATGAGGTCTGACAACTTCACGGTACCAGCTTCGGTGCCATTACTCTTCCATAACCCAGGATTATAGTTCTCATCGGATGCTCCAAAATAGACATTGCCGCCGTAAGAAAATAGACTGTACGGGTAAGAGCCCACAAAACCAGCAGCGATGTCTTTCACCATTTTTGTTCCTGCTATCGTACCATCACTCTTCCACAATTCGTACCCATAGGTAATGTCACCAGCCACAAAGAATGCCTGGTTGCCGCTTGTAACCATGCTGTGGCTCCAATAAAGATTGGAAGCGAGCATAAGGCTGCCAGCAGTTGTACCGTCACTACGCCAGAGATCATAATTACCAGTATTCGAATTATAGATGACAGTAAAAACAATTCCATTGTCTGCCACACTATAATAGCCGTCCGAATAAGGATAGCTGTTGTATGAAAAGATCTTTTTCAACCCATTTGCCTCGCCATTGGTTCTGTAAATGCTTGCAGTCATTCCGTCAGCTGTAGGGAATCCTATAAAATAAGCATAATTGTTTTTTGATAAAAAGTCTCTGGGACGAGAAGTATTTTCACCCGGAAGAATGTCATTGATCAGTTTAGTCCCGGACTGGGTACCGTTAGAAGCATACAATTCATCTCCATGCTGCTTTTCGTAGGCAACGAACACAATGCCATCATTCACCGCAGCACCTTTATAAGAGAAATTGGCCCAGGAGCCTTGTGTTGCCCTTGTGTTTATATCCTTTACCAGTATTGTGCCGGAGGCACTTCCATTCGTGGACCATAACTCTGCCCCAGTCTTTGTCTCATGTAAACTGAAGATCACTTTTCCATTGAGCTCTGTCATGTACCACGGCTGCGAATTTGTTGGGCCAGGATTAACATCTCTCACAATTGTTGTACCGTTAGTTGTGCCATCACTTTTCCATAATTCGGATCCGAAGATTGCATCAGTTTTGACAAAGTAAAGGGTTCCATAACCGCTCTTTAGGCTGCCCATGTCGGATCCCGTTTCAAATGATCTTAACAGTTGAGTGGTTGCGGCATCCCCATTGGTTTTCCAGAGTTCATAATGACTACCTCCAATTTCCGAGATGACTTTCATGTAAAGAGTGTTGCCAGTGATCCGGGTTTCGCCAGGAATAATAACATTGTACTCAAAATTGGATGTTATCTGTTTTACCAACACCAGTCCATCATTGTTGGACGCGTCATATTTATATAGGCCATTATTAAAGGAATAGCCGTTCCCACCGGTGTAATCGTTGCCTGAGAGATATAAAACATTATTCAATACAGGGAATGGCTGACTGAACTGAGGATAGAGATTATCAAGTGGCAATATGATGTCATGGTTCCCGGGAGCTGGAATTGTTCCAACAGGCGTACCATCCGATACCCACAATTTGTGACCGCCGGTGCCATCATCAAAAGAAAAGAACAACTCATTGTTATAAGGCGTTAACTGCAACGGGCCCCAATAATAGTCATTGAAAAGTAGAGGACTAACGGAAAACGTACCGATTTCGGTGCCGTCACTTCGCCACAATTGTTTTCCATAACTGTAGTTGTATAAAGAAAAAAAGAGAAGACCGTTTGCTACAGTAGCTTGTTCAATATCATATCCCTGGAAGGTTGAGGCAAGGTCTGTAACGAATGAGGTGACGGGAGGAGTACCGTCAATTCTCCAGATAGCTGAACGATAAGAGTATCCATCGGTAATAAAATAAATGGTGTTGCCAACCTGGATGAATTGTTGTGGTGAGGAACTGTAATTCACAACGTCGATGATCTGGGTACCTGCTTCTGTCCCATCAGTGACCCAGGGATGATAGGAATACCCATCAGTAGAAGCAGAGAAATAAACCTTTCCATTAATAGCAATCATATTCCTGATGAGAGTAGACGTTTCACCGGGATTAATATCTTTTACAAGATAAGTGCCGGCTGCGGTTCCATCGCTTCTCATGAGTTCCCTTCCGTGAACACCATCGTCAGCTTCAAAATAGGCGACGTTATTTGCTACCGGGTAAACCCAGTCAAGCCAAATGATATAACTACCGATATTTCCGGGATCACTCTCGGCCAGTAGATTTATGTCGCTGGTTATGTGAAAATTCGAGGCGAGCCCCTGCGGTCCTTTTTTGACCTGAGCTACACTTGAGGTTCTATTGGCAAGTTGTTGCGTCAGAGGTAAACTGGATTTAAAAAGATACCGAGCAGATTTCCCCATGCCTTCGAAAAATGCGTCTGAATTCGGCCGCTTATCAGCTCCGGGATAAAGCGTCTTTAATAAGTTTTTTTGATCGTAGCTTAATAAAGAAGGGGCAGGTTGTTTTTGCCCAAAAGAAATGTTTTTACTCTTGTCCGGTTTGGGGAATGAGGGTCGCTGCGCTTGACTGGCAAAAGCAAAAAGTGCCATGGTCATGCTTAGCAATGTAAATCTCACGTTCATGGTGGCTAATTTTAATTTTTTTAATGGTGGTGACTCTTATTGTTTCGTTATCGCTAATGTAAATATTAGGCACAAAGGCTCATTACGGAATTTTGCAGGTGACCTCCTTCGTTTGGCATTTTTTGCCAATTACCTGTCCGGATCTGTGTGACTCAGAAATAATTCCTTCTAAATTGAAAATAGACTGGTGGAGTTGCATTTTTTGCGAAAAACATTCTCTTCGACAGCAATTTCCAATTTGAACGGCATGCGTTGACACAAATTACTCGGGCTAATACCAGGGGCGTGATTTCGTAGTTGCAGCAAATCCTAAAGGGCGGTCTCCAAATTAATATTATGATAGGAATGGCAAGACGTTAAGGGAGCAGACTTACTATAAAGGGTTAATTTAGAGAGTTGATCAACGGTTTCAAAATTGAATTTTGCAAATCCTGTTTTATTTGACAAAAGTCAACTTAGGTCATTAATCAGATCGCAAGCCGCGACGATTTAAGGTAATAAAAATAGCGACGAGGAAGGTAGCACAGCTAACTTTATTTTCTATATTTATCCATTCTCCGCCTCCCTTCAAAACCACCTTCCTTTAAAACAACTGCAATGAAAAAAGTATTTTTTCTGCTCTTTCTATTTGCCCGGCTTCTGAGTGATGCACAACCGTTTCTATACAAAAAAGATACAGCAAGGATCCGTATGAGAGATGGAGTACATCTATTCACTGTGATCTACTCTCCCGTTAGTTTGCACGGAAAATTTCCATTTATGATCGAGCGTACTCCTTATGGTGCACTCAATAGTGATCGTGATACCATTGACGTCTCACCATATCCCGGTTTTGCAGAGATGGGGAAGGACGGATACATTTTTGTTTTCCAGGATATCCGCGGCAAGTTTAAAAGCGAGGGAACAATGGAAATGAACAAGCCGATGTACCACGCAACTGATCCGTCTGCAATTGATGAAAGTACTGACACCTATGATACAGTTGACTGGCTGGTAAAAAATGTTTCGAACAATAATGGAAAAGCCGGAATTCGGGGTGTTTCCTATGACGGGTGGCTTGCCATGGTAGCATCAGTCGACCCCCATCCTGCATTGAAAGCAGCCTCCGAACAAGCAACTCCTGCTGATATGTTTTTGGGTGATGACTTTCACCACAACGGCGCATTTCGGTTAAGTTATGGATTTGAATACTCGTATTTGTTCGAACATGAAAAGGAAACCAGTAGCTTTCCTTTCCCGCAATTTGATCTTTATGACTGGTACTTGAAATTAGGTTCACTGCATAACGTAAACGAAAAATATTTTCACAAACAATTGCCGACCTGGAATGATTTTACGGAGCATCCCAACTATGATAGTTTCTGGACAAAAAGATCGGCGTTGGGATATGTTTCTTATCCACAAACTGCTATGCTTCACGTTGGCGGATATTTTGACCAGGAAGATATGAATGGCCCTCAATTAATGTATCGGCACATGGAAGCAAAAGATTCGTTCAAGCGCAATTATATTATTCTGGGTCCCTGGAATCATGGTGGCTGGTTTAGCGGAAAAGGAGATAGTCTTGGAAAAATTTCATTTGAAATAAAAACAGGTGATTATTTCCGTGATCTGCAAAAGAAATGGTTTGACTACTGGCTAAAAGGGATTGGCGACGGAAAATTTGACAATGCCAATTGTTTCCAGACTGGCAGCAACGTTTGGAAGAGTTATAGTGCCTGGCCGCCGAAAGAAACGGAGGTAAAAAAATTATACGCTGGCCCCAATAATAAATGTTCATTTGAAAAATCAAACCCTGCCGGATTTACTTCTTACATAAGCGATCCCTCTCATCCTGTTCCCTACCGAACACCACCTATAGAGGCCACTTATGGCGAAGGAAGTCGCTGGTATACCTGGCAGGTAGAAGACCAGCGATTTGTTTCGTCCCGACCTGATGTGATAAGTTTCACGTCTGATTCACTAGCAGCCGATCTTGAAGTGACCGGAAAGATCATCGCCCATCTGTTTGCAAGCACCTCGGGAACAGATGCAGATTGGGTGGTAAAGCTGATCGATGTATATCCCAACCGTGATCCAAAAGATCTTTTGATGAGTCAATACCAGTTCCCGGTAGCCATGGAAGTGTTCAGAGGGAGATTCCGGAAAAGTTTTTCAAATCCTGTTCCATTAACACCCAATAAAGCGGAGGAGTTTGTGATCGATCTGCACGACGTTAATCATGTTTTTAAGAAAGGACACAGGTTAATGATACAGGTACAAAGCACATGGTTTCCTCTCATTGATCGCAATCCGCAAAAATATGTACCCAATATTTTCGAAGCAAAGGATAGAGATTTTCAAAAAGCGGAACAGAGGGTGTATTACAATACTTATATTGAATTGCCGGTGGCGAGAGAATAAAGAATACAGAATGCAGAAGATAGAATATAGAATTTAGAAGTAGGGAATTACCTGGGAGAAACGGAACCAATAAGCGTAATCCTCAACCTCAAATCTCAAATCTCAAATTTCAAACCATCGACATGGAAGTACACACCCACCATTCGAATAAAGCACCAGGAAAAAAATGGGCGCATTATCTCTGGGAGTTTTTCATGCTCTTTCTTGCAGTAACACTTGGTTTTTTTGTAGAGAATCAGCGGGAACACTATGTTGAACACGCCCGGGAAAAACAATTCATGACATTGATGATTGCAGATCTGCAAACGGATATTGCCGAAATGAACACTATTTTGCAGGAAGTTGAAGTAAGGGCATTGAATGTTGATTCGATGTTACAATTGCTGACAAGCGATCCGACCAGCAATCAAGCGGTTGTTAAGTCCTATCGATATACCTATCCCGCACTCAATAATATAACCTTTTCGTTTAATGACAGGACGATTACCCAATTGAAGAATTCGGGAAATATGAGAATCATAAGAAATCAAAAAGTTAACGACGGCATTATCGACTACTGGAACCATATTGAGAATGTGAAACAAGCGTTGAGCAGGCATATGTCTTATAGAACAACCGGTCGCGAATTGGAAACAAAAATCTATAATGTTGCTGAAATGTATCTTCGGAATAACAGGCGGGTTGACGTTTCTTCGGATATAAGCCTTATTCCGCATTCCGCCGGGCTGGTTAAAGAGTATGCAAATATTGTTGCTTCCAGCGGCATCATGTTGAGTTCTCTCCGGGCTCAAATTACAGCACAACACAAGCTTGCAGTACAATTATTAGAACTAATCAAAAAGGAATATCACTTGTCCGAAAGGACTCCTTTGGAGAAATAATTTTATGGAAGTACCCCACCACCCACACACGGAAAGAAAAAAATGGACCCATTATCTCTGGGAGTTTCTGATGTTGTTCCTCGCTGTGTTTTGCGGCTTCCTTGCAGAGAACCAGAGAGAGCATATGATCGAACATGAACGAGAAAGACAGTATTCAAAGCAATTATTGGCTGACCTTAGGAAAGATTCCGCATTTTTTAAAAGAAGAATGACAATAATTGACTCGACATTTGAAAAAAGTTGGATCAAGGAGTTATTTGCACAGCAAAAGCATCCTGCCGATTCGGAGATAATTGCGGGCTTTCTAAAAGAATTCTGGAGCTTTGATGTAAGCCTCACCAACAGCACTTTTATTCAAATGAAAACCTCAGGGTCTCTGCGCTATGTCCGGAGTTCCCAGCTTACTTCCGAATTACAAAAGTATTACGATGTGCTTTCAGAAAGGGTAATTACCCAATCGGGCGTGGCAGAAAGTTTTTTCAATGACTATATGTTGCCCTGGTATCTCAGGCATATAAAGGCGCAAGACCTGGATGCATTTGAAGGTACTATTCTCAAAAGTAATACTGCAATTATAGATAGAACCGAAAAAACTGACCAGGAAGTATTGAATATAACGGATGCATACCGGGTATTCATTCTCTCCGTTCATGAAAAAATGTATAGACCGGCAGCATTGCAGGCGGATTCACTGATCACAATGATCAAAAAGGAATACGATTTGAAATAAAATTTTTATGGAAACACACGCTCCCCATTTGCATAAGGCTCAATCACATGGATGGAAACACTATTTGTACGAATTCTTTATGCTGTTTCTTGCGGTGACCCTTGGTTTTTTTGTGGAGAATCAAAGGGAGCATTATGTTGATCGAAAAAAGGAAATAGTTTATGTCAACGGAATGTTCAAGGACCTGGTAACAGATACTATTAATTTTTCCCAGTTTATCAGCAAAACCATGGAAAATGAGTCCCGAATCGATTCCCTGATAAGCTTACTTAAAACATACAGACCTTCAGGCCCCACTGAAGAACTCTACTACCTGGCCAGAACACTCTTTGGCAGGATTGAAAGATTACAGTATAACAAACGAACTTATGATCAGCTTAAAAGTTCGGGCAGCTTACGACTTATCCATCACCAGGCAGTTCTGGATTCCGTGTCGAAGTATTTTGAGTCGTTGCAATGGATAGATCTCCAAAATCAGTTGCAAATAGAACGACAAACACTTTATGGAGCCGGACTCGGAGAGGTCTTTGATGCATGGACTATTGATTCGGTATTTAACACCAACTTCTCAAAACCAAACGCTTCACCCTCCCTTGTAACCTCTGACAAACGTGAATTGAACCGGTTTGTCATGCGCTTACATATTCTCAAAGGAGTAGTGCTTTACAATCTGAGAAGAGTGGTTAATGATTTCTTACCAAACGCAAAAAAATTGATCGCCCTTATCAAAGAAGAATACAGGATCGACGAATAAGAACTAGCGAGATGGAACTTAAAACCAAAAACAGGAAACCACCGACTGAAACAAACCAACGCTAACCACAGACATCTCAACTATCAAATAACAAACAACCCACATGGAAACACATGCCCCCCACCTACACAAAGCCCCCGGTAAAAAATGGAGCCATTATTTATTTGATTTCTTTATGCTGTTCCTGGCCGTGTTCTGCGGATTTTTGGCAGAATACCAACTGGAGCAAATTATGGAGAAGGATCGTGAGAAGCAGTACATGAAATCTATGACCGAAGACCTAAAATCTGACATAAGCATGCTAGAGAATAATATCCCTTTAAGAATGGAGCGCATAGCAATGATCGATTCATTAGTCTATTTGCTGAACTCTCCGCAACGGAAGGATATGGGAAACGAAATCTACCTCCTGGGTCGCAGGATCTCACCTCCGATTAACATTTTCCCGAATGACGGCACCATCCAGCAATTAAAGAGTGCCGGCAATCTTCGCCTTGTCCGCAAGCAACACATTTCCCGAAGCATTATGGCCTATGACCAAAAGATGCGGCAGTCCCTTTATGAAATGGGTGACGAAGTGCAGATAAGAGCAGAATACAGGATACTGGCGGTTAAAGTTTTTAATACATCTGTTTTTAATGAAATGATACGATTTGATAGCACGATCAAGCCGGTTAATAATCCAAAATTATTTTGTGAAGATGCAATGCTGATCAATCAACTGATCGGCGCTGCGCAATACATAAAAAGGGTGAACCAGGCACAGATAAACACATCAAATCAATTGTTGGCACAGGCAAAACAATTGTCAATGGACATCCAAAAAGAATATCGCTTGGAATGAGCGAAGCTGTGAGCCATTCGCTATGAGCTGCGAGCTTCTTACCTTAAACATAGAGTCTAAAAACTGACAACTCAATAATGGAAACACGTGCGCACCATTTACCACATAAGAATGAAAAATCGCATTATTAAAAAATTTTTCAAAAATGAATTCAAAGAGCATACTCAGGCTGCTGTTTATTTCATAATTTTTTTTCTTGCAGCATTTCTTTACAGTTATTTTAAAAAGAATTAAAATTGAAATATCAAACTTGCTTATGAGAACTTATATTTTTTCAGTGCTTATTTTCTGTTCGTGTCTTGGTTTTGCCCAAACCAACCCCAATAAAACCTGGGTCATTGCATCAGTTGAAAAACATCAGCAGGAGTTGATCAACCTCAGCGATTCCGTCTGGAAGTATGCTGAAACAGCATTGAAAGAATACAAGTCCTCCAAGGCACTTTCTGATTATGCAACAAAGCAGGGATTTCGTGTAACAACAAATGTCGATGGAATGCCCACTGCTTTCATTGCCGAATATGGCTCCGGAAAGCCAATCATAGGAATTCTCGGTGAATTTGATGCATTACCGGGCCTTTCACAAAAAGTGCAACCCGAAAGAGAAGCATTAAAACAAGGAGCGCCAGGTCATGGCTGCGGGCACAATATGTTTGGTGCCGCCAGTCTTGGTGCCGCAACGGCGATCAAAGAATTAATGGCAGCAGGAAAATTAAAAGGCACCATTCGTTTTTATGGCACCCCGGCAGAAGAAGATGTTGGCGGAAAAATCTACATGACGAGAGATGGAATGTTCAATGATCTTGACATTTGTTTAGACTGGCACCCTGACTTCGAGATAAAAGCAAACATGCAAAGTTCCCAATCAATGGTAAGTTTATTGGTGGAGTTCAAAGGTGTCAGTGCACACGCAGCCTCCGATCCATGGAATGGAAGAAGTGCGCTGGACGCTGCCGAGTTTTTTACGCATGGAGTAAATTATTACCGGGAGCATGTGAAACCGACAGTTCGAATGCACTACGTTTTTAAAAAAGCAGGTGATGTGCCAAATGTAGTTCCGGCAGAAGCCAGTGTATGGATCTGGTTGCGTGATTCAAAAAGAAGTGGTGTGGCGGTGTTGGAAAAAAGAATAAATGAGATCGCCAGGGGTGCTGCGATGATGGCAGGTGTTGAATCAAATATAAAATTGCTTAGTGGAAGCTATGATCTGCTCGTCAACGAAGCAGGAGCTAAAGCGCTGCAGTCAAATTTGGAAATTCTCGGACCTATAAAATACACACCTGAAGAAATTGATTTTGCCGATCGCATCATGAAGGAATATGGGAATGGGTTGGAAGCAAAGGGAATTAAGGGTGATATAACTCCATTGGAAGTTACAAAACCTGATCCCGAAGGTGGGTCAACAGATGTTGGAGATGTCAGCTATGTAGTTCCCGAAATTAGTTTGCTGGCAACGACAGCGCCATACAAAGCCCCCTGGCATTCGTGGGTAGTAGTAGCCTGCGGTGGTATGAGCATCGGTCACAAAGGGATGCTGTTTGCATCAAAGGCGTTGGGGATAACGATGGTTGACCTTTTTGAAAATGAACAGCTGCGTCAAACCATTCGTAAGGAATTTGAGCAAAGAAAGGGCAACCAGGTATGGAAAGCTTTACTACCCGATGGGCCCCCGCCGGTTGAAAAAACAAAATAGGCTTATAAAAGCTGTTTCATCAGTTCATCCCCCAAAAAATATATTCTTCCCTTTTTGATCAATCCGCCTTCAAGATCGTAGCAAACACAGATATGAACGTTTATCTCTTTGTTCGTCGGTTGAATTCCGGCAAATTCACCAATGTGCCGGCCAATAAAATTTCCTTCGAACATGGTTTTCTTTTCGGTTATGATAGTGTTTGTTATTTCAGCTCTTGCATCAAAAGCTACGTGATACATGTAGTGAAGCATGCCTCCAATAGCTTCCCTGCCATGATATTCATCGCCCGTACCTAAATTTTTATACACAGCATCTTCGGCAACATATTTCACATCATGGGTTGCCAAAAAGTTTTCAAAATTTTCTTTTACAATGGAAAGGGCATCTCTTTCCAGGAGTATTTCTTCCATAAAAATTTTTTTAGAAGTTAAGAAATAATATAGTTCCGAAACAGGATTACAAGAATCACATGACCACTTTCAGAATTTCGCGATGGCCACTATCAACATGCTCTATAAATTTTTTATACCATTCCTGGAACTCTGGCTTCGACATGTCTGCTGCTAATTCCTTTTCAAACTCCGCTAATGAATCAAACCCAGTTTCCATGATCAGGCGATAAGCGCCTCCCGTCAGGTCGGCTAATACTCTATTGCCTTTTGTTTTGGGCATCATTCCGATCTTCATTGCATCTTCCATCATTGCCTTTACAGGACGAAAGTGTCCGTATTTCAAATTAAAGATGTCGCGCACGATGTACATAAATTAGAATTTATGGTGAATAGAATTGTTGCAGTAAAAGTGAGTGACACAACCGCGGCTTCATATTAATTCTGTTGCTGGCTACACAATTATTTTCCGAATCAGAAATCTACGAAAGAGCAAGGGTTAGTAAATGAGAGAGTAATACAATTTATGAAGAGTGGTTGACAAAACAATCACTAATAGTTAATTAATTTTTGAATGGTCTCATCCAGTCTCGACTTTGCCAGGAAATTATTTTCAAGTTCAATGGAAAATGGAACAGGCGTATCAAGAGAAGCACAACGCATAAGGGGTGCATCCAGGATTTCAAAGCAATGTTCGGCGATCCAGGCGGCAAGTTCCCCGCCAATGCCTCCTGTTAATGTATCCTCATGCAGGATCAAAACTCTGCCGGTCCGGGCCACAGCTTCGCGAATGGAAAAATAATCGAGAGGTAACAATGTCCGGAGGTCGAGAATGTCAATTGATATCTCTGTATGTTCAGCGGCATAATCCTCAGCCCAGTGAACACCTGCACCGTAGGTAAGGATGCTAACCTCGTCTCCTTCTCTCACATGTTTTGCCTTTCCAATTTCAATTTCATAATATTCTCCAGGGACTGGCCCGCTTACACTTCTATACAGGGCTTTGTGCTCAAAGTACATGACGGGATTTGGATCATTGATGGCTGCGATCAACAATCCCTTTGCATCGACCGGAGTAGATGGATAAACAACTTTCAACCCGGGAGTATGTACAAACCAGGCCTCATTCGTTTGCGAATGAAACGGACCGGCGCCCACACTTCCCCCCGTCGGCATGCGGATCACTACATCTGCATTTTGTCCCCAGCGATAATAAATTTTTGCAAGGTTATTGACAACTTGATTAAAACCCATCGTTACAAAATCAGCAAACTGCATTTCTACCATGCTTTTCATGCCTTCAAGACTTAACCCCAGTGCCGCCCCTAAAATTGCACTTTCACAGAGCGGAGTATTCCTGACCCGTTCCTTTCCAAAATCATTAAGGAACCCTTCTGTGATTTTAAATGCGCCCCCGTATTCAGCGATATCCTGGCCCATCAGGATGAGGTTAGGATTTTTCTCCATGCTTTGATGGAGACCTTGCCTGATGGCATCGATGAAACGAAGATCGTGAGTGGTGAGTGGTGAGTGGTGAGTGGGTTTTGAATTGTCGAGTAGTTGCGCCTTCTTCCTTGTACCTTGTTCCTTGGAGCTTATCTCCTGGGCCTTTGCATAAACATCATCCAATTCTTCTTCCGTATCGGCAACGACTGATTTTGCAGCAAACGCGATCTTTAATTCATCTTCAATTTTTTCTTTGAATTCATTTTTGATTGCATCAATCTCATCTTCACTCAATACCCCAATGGACCTTATATACTCTTCATACTTGTTAACCGGATCCTTCAATTGCCATATCTCAAAAAGTTTTTTAGGAATGTATTTTGTACCGCTTGCTTCTTCATGTCCACGCATACGAAACGTGAGACATTCAATTAAATAAGGCTTCTGATTTTTGAGACAGTAATCACGAACACCTTTGATTGTATCATATACTGTCAAAATATTATTACCATCAATTGTCACTCCTTCCATTCCGTACCCCCTGGCTTTGTCAACCAAACTTATGGATCGATATTGTTCACCAGTTGGCGTGCTCAATGCGTAACCGTTATTTTCAATTAAAAAAATTACCGGCAGATCCCATACTGCAGCCACATTCAATGCTTCATGAAAGTCACCCTCACTGGTTCCTCCTTCACCGGTAAATGCCAATGAAACTTTATTTTCTTTCCTGAGTTTATGCGCAAGTGAAACTCCATCTGCAATGGCCAATTGCGGGCCGAGGTGCGAGATCATGCCGCAGATATGATGCTGTTTACTTCCAAAATGAAAACTTCTTTCTCTTCCTTTGCTAAAACCTTCCTGGCCGCCCTGCCACTGCGTAAACAATTTATGTAGAGGCATGTTGCGTGCGGTAAACACGCCGAGGTTGCGATGCAAAGTCATGATCCATTCATCTTCATCTAAAGCAAGTGTGGCTCCTGTAGCGATGGCTTCCTGCCCAATCCCACTGAACCATTTTGAGATTCTTCCCTGGCGTAACAAGAGCAGCATTTTTTCTTCGATCATTCTTGACCATAAAAGCTCGCGGTAAAATTGTTTGAGTTGTTCGTTGGATAAATTCGTGCGGTCAAAATTCATTCTACGAATTTCAATGTTTCAAGGCGAACTAAAAAAGCAAATTCACAAAATACTCCTGCGACGTTCTTTATCGAATTCTTTGTCGAGGATGGAGGTAACAACAGAAAGGATCAGGCTAAATATCAAAGCCCACCAGAAGCCTGAAACGCTGATGCCATCGACAAACCGACTAGCCAGTAACACCACCAATGCATTAATGACAAACAGAAATAAGCCGAGTGTAAGGATCGTAACGGGTAACGTAAGAAGAATGATAAGCGGTTTTACAAAAATGTTGAGGATAGCCAGCACTACCGCAAATACCAGGGCTGTCCAGAAAGTATCAATATGAATGCCCCGGAGGACATGGGCAAGACCAAATGACACGGCGGCGATCACTAATATGCGGACAAGAAATCTCATCGAAATGTTTAGCCAACGTCAAACAATAACTATACCACCACTAATTCATAAAATTCTTCCGGTTGAAAATATTTTTCCGCTAATTGCTTTATTTCCTGAGCTGTAATGGTTTTGATGGTATTAATTGAATCGTAAAAATATTTTTCATCCAGGCCATTGAGAATAATGTTTTTCCACCTTGCAATGATCTGGAAGGGACCGTCGAGATCGCCAAGTATGCTTCCCATCATGTAGTTGCGCACCAGCAACAATTCTTCTTCGTCGACCAATTCATTGCGCAATACTTCCATTTCATGGTACACTTCCTTTATAGCCGCTTCACAAACATCGCGGCCAGCTTCGGTGCTGACCATCCATGCCGTTTGCTGGATGTGATTTTGAATATAACTATGAATGCCATAAGTATATCCTTTTTCCTCGCGAATGTTAGCCATGAGCCTTGAACCAAAGAAGCCGCCAAACAAACTATTTAATACCTGTGCTTTTAAAAAATCCGGGTGATGCCGGTTTGGGAAAGATCTTGCGATACGTATGGCGCCCTGCACACCATTGGGATCATTGGTGATCCTTTGCCTTTTTTCTGCTGCAGGTTTTGTCAAATAACTCAACGATTCAATTTTGTTATTGGCAAGGTCGCCGAAATTCTCATTAAGCAGCTCTTCCAGGTTTTTTGGAAGCTTGCCGGCCACGAACATGATAAACTTTCCCTGCCGATAATATTTGTTATAGAATGCGATCTGCTGTTCCCTGGTCAATGCTTCATAATCCTCTGAACGGCTAAAACGTCCATAAGGATGTTCTTCCCCGTACAAATAGGCATCGATAAACCGATGTGCAACAAAATCACATTTCAGCAGGTTGACCGACAACCGCTGTTGCATTATTTTTTTATAGGTAGCCAATTCTTCTTCGGGAAAAATAGAATCGGTGAGCATCTCCCGAACAACAGGCAAAAGCCGCTCAATATGTTTGGTAAGGGTGTGGAGAGTTATTGTTGCCGTTTCATTGTAAGCTGCCCGATTAAGATAGGCTCCGTAATATTCAAAATGCTCGTTGATCTGGAACGCTGTTTTTGAAGACGTTCCATTTTTCAACATGAAATTTGTTGTGGCGGCTACAAGATTTTTTTCTTCGTACCAATCCCCTGCATAGTACACCCACTCCACCATCATCACTTCTTCTGCCCCGGCATCAATAGCATACACCTCCACTCCATTTTTTAATACATGTTTCTGGTATGGCTTGAGACGCAGATCAAAATCAACTGCATCCACTATCTTCGGCGCGATGGTCCTGTCAATACCTTTTTTTGCTTCCTTTATCACTGTCAGTTATTTGAATGGTAATATAATGTGCTGCTGTTCTCCTCTCTGAAAATATTCCTTGATTCGTTCAAAATATCTTCCGTTGTAACTGCTGTATACTTTCCCAATTCAGTGTTCATCAATTCTGCGTCACCTAGTAATTCATACAGTGCAAGGCTTTCTGCGCGACCCGCTATAGGCATATCTTCAAAAACAATCGTACTCTCAGTTTTATTTTTTACTTTCTGCAATTCTGTTTCACTCACAAGCTCTTTTTTTATCTTTTCCAATTCTTCATCGACTGCTTTTTCCCCTTCCTCCATGTTAACTCCTTTCACGAGTTTGCCTTCGATGGTAAGCAATCCGTTATCAATGCTGCCAAAATGATAGCAGCCAATATTGCTGAATAATTTCTTTTCCTTTACCAATGATTGATACAGGCGTGATGATCCTCCACCACTCAAAATATCAGTGATCAGATCGGTGATATAATATTTTTTATCCAATCTCGAAGAAATATGCCAGGCTTTGTATAAGGCATCCAGAGGCACATCCGCTTTGACCTCCTTTCTTCTTGCTTTCGTCTGCAAAGGTTCCTGCGGGAGATGTCGGTTGTATTTTTCTCCGGCAGGGATATCGCCAAACCATTTCTCTGAAAGCTGTTTTACCTGTTCTACTGTAACATTGCCGGCCACAACAAGAATGGCATTTACGGGCCTGTAAAACCGGAAAAAGAAATCCTTTACATCTTGCAGCTTGGCTTTTTCAACATGCGACAGTTCTTTGCCGATGGTCATCCAGCGATAGGGATGAACTTCATAAGCTAGTTCTCTTAGCTTATGCCAGGCATCTCCATACGGCTTATTGATATAATGTTCTTTGAATTCCTCACATACCACTTTGCGTTGCACGTCAAGACTTTTTTCGCTGAAAGCAAGGGAAAGCATCCGGTCGCTTTCCAGCCAGAATGCCGTTTCGATATTTTCTGCCGGCAACTGGATATAATAATCGGTGAGATCGTTTGTGGTATAAGCATTATTCTCTCCGCCCGCCATTTGTAAAGGCTCATCGTAATTTTCAATGTCGATTGAGCCGCCAAACATTAGATGCTCAAACAAGTGGGCAAAGCCCGTTCTGTCAGGGTCTTCATCTCTTGCACCCACGTCATACATCACATTGACAACTGCCATGGGGGTAGATGTATCGCGATGAACAATGACACGCAAGCCATTTGCCAGCGTAAATCTTTCAAATTGTATCATAAATTTTGATCCAGCAATAAGGTGATAAAAAAGATTGTAAAGGTAGGAAAGAACACGATAGCAGTCAATTGTTCATGGATCTATAGAATATAGGCGATTATTTAATTTTAAAATATGGTCCGCACTTTAAATTCAAAAACTTTAAGCTCAGTATTATCTCTTCGTACGATCATTTTAATTTTTTCGTTGGCAGTTTGAAGAGCAGCTTTTAATTGAGTAAGATTTTGATTGAACACGTTATTTATAGAAACTACAATATCTCCCTCCTGGAGACCAGCGATTTCAGCCGGAGAATCTTTTGCCACATCTCCCACAATGATTTGTCCATTTATATAATATAGTTCAATCCCGGAATAAGAATAATCGAAAGCCTCGAGATAATGGGAGTTAGGGATCAGGTAGAAGTCCCTTTTGTCATAATTCAAAATACAATTAAATCTTCTTAATATATCATTGCCAATAATACCACCCAAAAATGGGTAAGAAGTAACGTTGTATTCATCTTTAAAAATATAAACCGGGACATTGCGAAAACGGTAAGGACCAATCTTTACCTCCTTAATTACTGTCATTTGCATATCGATCTTGCCGCCAAGACCTTCTGCCTCCTTAAAATAAAGTTTCCTCTTTTTGTTTAGCAGCATACTATCTTCAATAAAATCCTGTGAAAGCATCATGCATAGCCCAGCTCCTATGTCATATAAAAAACGAGACTGGATCGTTTTATCATCCTTTACCCGCGCGGACTGAATAGGCAGGGTAGCGATAAGGGGTCTGAACATATACCCTCCCTTCGGATACTTAAATGTTCCCTTCGAATAGATGTCTATTCTCGAACTGTCATAGTCGATCTTGAAAATGAACCTTTTTAATACTGAATAACCGATGATGCCGTCGATGCGCTCACCGTATACCGCCGTAAGGATGTCATAGTTGTTTATATGGAAGTCAAGGCTGTCAATGGTGAGGCCACCCAATTTCAATTTTTCATTGTTGACAAAACTTACGAGTCGAATACCTGCGATTCCACGAATGGTCTTGTCACTCGGCACCGGTTTCAGTTTAAAATATTCAGCTGTAGTGGAGTCAAGGGAAATTCCTCCGCTGCCTGTGTCAAGAATAAAATTCATTGTATCGGGAAAGTTTCCAAATTGTCCCTGCAATAAAATCACACCACCTGTTAACTGCGTAAAGTGAACGCGTGTCAAATATCTTGAAGCAGGCTCAATAAATTCCTCCTGGGAAATAAGGGCATTGCAGAATGCAATGCTGAGTGAGATATATACCAGCAATCGTTTACTCATAGCAGGGGTTTCAATAGGAGGACAAGATTTAACTCGAAAAAGATGCAGGAAGCCAGATCTTTCAATATCCATAAAATTAACTGAAAAACTTTTTTCTCGTCAAAGTTGCCTGCCAGAATTATGTTGGAGACGGTGGCTGGCGTAAATTTGCAGTCGAAATAACTAAATATGGATTTGACCGAACTATATCAAAAAGCACTGTTGTTTCAATTTCTCACTCTCGACGAAGGCGTCTTTCTTTTTAAAAATGCGCCGCTGACTGAATTAATGTTCGTGGCTGACGAATTGAGGAAAAGGCAGGTGCCGCATGGAAAAGTTACCTGGCAAATAGACCGTAATGTGAACACGACCAATGTCTGTATCGCTAATTGTAAGTTTTGCAATTTTTACCGCGTTCCTGGTCATCCAGAAGCTTATATCACTGACATGCCAACATACCGGAAAAAAATTTCAGAAACAATTGAGTACGGCGGTGATCAATTGCTGCTGCAGGGAGGTCATCATCCTGAATTGGGATTGGATTTTTACACAACCACTTTCCGGCAGATAAAGCAGGAATTTCCAACCATCAAACTTCACGCGCTGGGACCTCCGGAAGTGGCTCACATCACCAAACTGGAAAAGAGTACTCACCGCGAAGTGTTGATAGAATTAAGAAAAGCAGGACTTGATTCTTTGCCGGGAGCAGGTGCGGAAATTCTTATTGATCGTGTGCGAAGACTGATCAGCAAAGGAAAATGCGGAGCACAGGAATGGCTGGAAATTATGCATGAAGCGCACAAGTTGAATATCACAACATCAGCCACTATGATGTTCGGTCACGTGGAAACAATTGAAGAACGGTTTGAACATCTTATTAAAATAAGGGAAGTACAGGGTCGCAAGCCTGAAAATGCAAAAGGGTTTCTGGCATTCATTCCATGGACTTTCCAGGATGTAGACACACTGCTTGCAAAAATTCGCGGCGTACATAACCTTGTTACAGCAGAAGAATACATTCGCATGATCGCCATAAGCCGTATCATGCTTCCGAACATAAAAAACATCCAGGCATCATGGTTAACTGTTGGAAAACAAACCGCGCAAATTTGCCTGCATTCCGGCGCCAATGATTTTGGATCGATCATGATCGAAGAAAATGTAGTGAGTGCCGCCGGCGCTCCTCATCGTTTTACATACAAAACCATACAAAATGCCATTCGTGAAGCGGGCTTTGAACCACAATTACGCAACCAGCAGTATGAGTGGAGAGAAATCCCGGAAACAATTGTAGAGCAGGTGGTGAACTATTGAATGGTAAGTGATGAATGAAGGTGACCCCTCGTTAAGTGCGAGGATTTCTTTATGTGGTAACGGGTTTTTCTAAAAGATCACGACCTTTGCACGTTTATGGCAAAAAAGAACATACCTCTTTTCCATATTCAACAACACTGTTTTGACAGTGCCATTGTTGACTTTAAAGTGGGCACTTTTGCCAATGATACCTGCACCGCCGTGGAATTCGAAGAACATCACCGGCACGAATATTTTGAGATCATCTGGTTGAAAAATGGAACTGGCAACCACCAGATCGATCTGCAGAACCACGCCTACACGGGTTCCGTGATGTTTATGCTGGCTCCGGGTCAGATCCATAAAATTGAACAGCAAAAGCTCTCTGAAGGGTATATAATAAAATTTTTGCCTTCCATTTTTAAACAGGAAAAAGATTTTTTCAATTATATACTTGATACTTGTTTATTTGACAGTGATACTACAGGTTCAGCCATTAACATCCCCACCGATCTCGAGGAAACCCTGGAGCATTTGTTTTTAAGAATGATTGCAGAGTTTGAACAGGTAGAAACTGACTCTGAAAATATAGTAAGCTCTTACCTCAAAATATTAATTACACACATTAACAGGATCAAACGGAAAAACATCAATGAAACCCCGGTGGGCAGAGATCCGGGTTATGCGTTGTTCCGGCAATTTAAGATCGAGATAGAAAAAAAATATAGAAAAGAGCACTCCGTTCAATACTACGCCAACGCGTTAAATACACAGCCAAGATCATTAAATACTGTTTCGCAGGAATATGCCGGCAGATCCGCCGGCGAAATGATACAGGAACGCATCTTGCTTGAAGCGCAACGTTATTTATATCATGAAATAAAAAACGTTAAAGAGATCGCTTATGATCTCGGTTTCGATGACCCGGCTTACTTCACTCGCTTTTTCAAAAAACATACAGGCTTTGCTCCGCAATATTTTAAGCAGCAAAAGAATTTAGCTCCAAGAACTTAGTTTTTCACCCCGGGTCCTATCCGGTTGTCCAAAAGTGCAAGTCAATTGCTTTTTTGTCTATTCTTCACAAGGAGACAGAGTATCAACTTTGCCATGTCATTTATTTCATCACTTAAAATCAAGAACATGCCATACATAAAAATAGAAGTCACGAAGGAAGGTGTTACCACCGGGCAAAAACAGCAACTCATCAAAGGAGTCACCGAGCTACTCGTTACCGTGCTAAAAAAAGATCCCCAACTTATTCATGTGGTGATCGACGAAGTAGATACAGATAACTGGGGAATAGGTGGAAAACAATTCACTGAATTTCGAAAACCATCATTATCAAATTTAAAAAAATAGAAAAGCCATGAAAAAGAAAACGATCATTGTCACAGGTGCTTCCACCGGTATTGGTAAAGCCATTGCCAAATTATTTATCGACAAAGGACACAATGTGATCATGAATTCTTCGAACAGATCCAATCTCGAAAAAGCATTCCAGGAATTTGGTTCTCCTTCCAATGTTAAAATTGTTGTGGGAGATATCAGCGAAAAAACTCTTGGTGATGTACTCGTGGATACAGCCATTAAGTATTTTGGTTCTTTGGATGTGCTGGTTAATAACGCAGGCATTTTTGCTGCCAAACCCTTTTTGGATGTGGAAGAGACTGAACTCGAAAATTTTTTCAACGTAAATCTTAAGGGCACTTTTTTTGCAACGCAGGCGGCTATAAGGAAAATGATTCAGAATGGTGGTGGCTCGATCATCAATATCGGGACGGTACTGGTTGATCACGCCATCGCCGGTTTTCCCGCCACAGCAGCAGTAACCAGCAAAGGTGGTATCCATGCACTCACTAAACAGCTAGCAGCCGAATTCGGAAAATATAATATCAGGGTCAACACCATTGCACCAGGCATCATCAGAAGCCCACTGCAAAAAAAGCTTGGAGTAGAAGATGCGGACGGGCTGGCAGGATTACATCTTTTAAACCGGATCGGAGAAACTTCTGACATCGCTGAATCAGTGTATTCGCTGGCAACAAGTAATTTTATAACCGGAGAGATCTTGAATGTGGATGGGGGTCATGTAGCAGGTCATCAATTGGCATAATGCAAAAGGAGATCGTCCACGTAATCAGAGTCCCGCCACCGGCAGTGTGCATATAATTTGCATCCACAGTCGGTATGGGATTTACATAAACGGATTTACATAAAAATGTGGACTCAAACGAAAATAACAACCCTGTTGGGTATTGAATACCCGATCATCCAGGGGCCTTTTGGCGGGGGTGCCTCTTCTACAAAATTGGCTTCAACCGTCTCAAATCTTGGTGGAATGGGCAGTTATGGTATGAACCATCTCACTGCACCAGAGATAATTGAAGTGAACAGAGAGATACGAACGAAAACTTCAAAACCTTATGCTTTAAATTTATGGGTAAGCAATAAAGATGAGCATGCAGATGAATATTCAATAGAAGAATATAAAAAATTATGCTCGCTTTTTAAGCCATGGTTTGATGAACTTTCGATCCCAATACCCGAAAAACCGGCAGGAGATGGAAGACGGTTTGAAGACCAGGTCCAGGCAGTTATCGATGAAAAGCCTCCCGTTCTTAGTTTTATATTCGGCATTCCATCCGACGATATTTTAAATGAGCTCAGGCAGAAAAATATCAAACTCATAGGCACTGCTACCACTGTTGATGAAGCAGTCGCCCTGGAAGCTGCAGGTGTTGATGCCATTGTTGCAACAGGTTTTGAAGCGGGCGGTCACCGGGCTTCTTTTATTCGTAGCGCGGAAGAATCTCTTACCGGGACATTTGTTCTTATTCCTCAAATTGCAGACAATGTCAAAATTCCGATCATCGCTGCCGGTGGCATTGCTGACGGAAGGGGCATTGCAGCTGCACTTACATTGGGCGCTGACGCAGTGCAGATCGGCACGGCATTCTTAGCTTGTGAAGAAAGCAATGCACCTCCGGAACACAGAGCGAAATTATTTTCAGAGGATGCAAAATATACAGTGCTCACAAAAATGTTTACAGGTCGCTTGGCGCGCAGCATAAAAAATAAATTATCGGATGAGATGAGAATACATGAATATGATTTTGCCCCCTACCCCATTCAAAGGACCTTCTTTAATGTGCTGAGAACCGCTGCTATCAACCAGGGAAGAACTGATTTGGCAAATTTTTGGTCGGGGCAAAATGCACCTGGTTTGAAACACAAAAAAGCAGAAGATTTATTTCATTCTTTAGTTTCACAAACAGAAGGAATTTACAAAAGGGAATGATAAGCGTTAGCAGGCTAGCGATGAAGTACCCGCGTTGTTATTTATTGGCCGGAGAGTATTTAACATTCTTCCTTCCTCCATGTTTCCATCAACCGATCCCAAATGGTGAAGTAAAGACCATAATTATCCCTCCCATGCTGATGATGGAGGTATGATGTATAGAGTAGCTATGTATTTGATTCAGGATTTTTTTGCGACCCTTTGTTGTCGTAAACTCATACCCCGCATGGCCGCAATTATTAAAAGTCCTTGTTGTTATTTCGAAGGCTATTAATTCCTGAAGCACTAAAACTTT
>Ga0163163_10000324_pt1 | contig 46281 bp, 40 predicted proteins | sample S65metaG_FD_119766 | JGI IMG/M metagenome (GOLD analysis project Ga0163163, IMG submission 119766) | Switchgrass rhizosphere microbial communities from Kellogg Biological Station, Michigan, USA - S6-5 metaG | ecosystem: Host-associated > Plants > Roots > Rhizosphere > Soil | place: USA... | reverse complement strand
GCTTCGATGGTGTTCAACACGATACCGATACTTTCCGTAAGCTGCCCAAGGAAGTTCATGTGAATCTGGCTGAACTCGTCTAGCGATGCGAGCTCAATCACAGCTTTCACATTGCTTTCGAAAATGACAGGCATGATAATCAGGTTCGCCGGATTGGCCCTCCCAAGGCCTGATGTGATCTTTATATAATTGGAGGGTACATGCCTCAAAACAATTTTTTCTTTTTCTCTCGCAACCTGCCCTACCAGGCCTTCCCCGATCTCAAATTCCTGTGGCACGTTTTTATCATTTTTATATCCATAGGCTGAGTATAATACCAGGCGGGGTTGCATGCTCTCCTCATCCTGTTTCAAAATGTAGAATGCACCATAGTGTGCCTTTACCACCGGCGCCAGCTCCGAAAGAATTTTCTGCGTAACTGCACGGAGATCACGCTGCCCTTGCAGGATCTGTCCAAACTTCGCAAGGTTTGATTTCAGCCAGTCTTGTTCATGGTTTTGCAAGGTGGTTTCACGCAGGTTGATGATCATCTGGTTGATGGTATCCTTCAAGGCCTCTACCTCACCCTTGGCTTCCACACCAATCTTACGGGTAAGGTCACCCTTAGTAACCGCAGACGCCACTTCAGAAATGGCGCGCACCTGCGTAGTAAGATTTTGTGCCAGCTGGTTTACGTTGTCTGTGAGGTTTTTCCAGATTCCCGATGCACCAGGTACACCCGCCTGACCGCCGAGCCTTCCTTCCACACCCACTTCGCGTGCCACCGTAGTTACCTGGTCGGCAAACAATGCCAGCGTATCAATCATTTCATTGATGGTATCGGTAAGTTGAGCCACCTCGCCATGAGACACGATGGCGAGTTTTTGTTTCAGGTTTCCAGTTGCCACAGCGGTCACAACCTTTGCAATACCACGAACCTGGCTGGTGAGGTTCGACGCCATCATGTTCACGTTGTCTGTAAGGTCTTTCCATGTTCCCGCCACACCTTTCACCTGGGCCTGACCACCAAGTTTTCCCTCCGTACCTACTTCGCGAGCTACACGTGTTACTTCAAATGCGAATGAGTTCAACTGACCCACCATGGTGTTGATGGTGTTTTTCAAATCCAGGATCTCTCCTTTCACGTCGATCTGTACGGTTTTCGACAAGTCGCCACTTGCCACCGCTTTCGTCACCTCAGCAATATTTCGCACCTGGGCTGTAAGGTTACTCGTCATTTGGTTTACGGAGTCTGTAAGATCTTTCCAGGTTCCCGCAACGCCGGGCACAAATGCGTAGCCGCCTAACTTACCATCCGTACCTACTTCACGCGCCACGCGGGTTACTTCCGAAGCGAAGGCACGAAGCTGATCCACCATGGTATTGAGTGTTTCTTTCAACTGGAGAATTTCACCGCGTACGTCTACAGTAATTTTTTTCGACATGTCGCCGTTGGCTACCGCAATTGCCACTTCAGCAATATTTCGCACCTGGTCGGTAAGGTTACCGGCCATTTGATTTACTGAATCGGTAAGATCTTTCCAGGTTCCCGCAACACCTGGTACGCTAGCTTGTCCGCCAAGCTTTCCTTCCGTACCTACCTCGCGCGCCACACGCGTTACTTCTGATGCGAATCCACGCAGCTGATCCACCATCGTATTGATGGTATTTTTCAATTCGAGAATTTCGCCTTTCACGTCAACTTCAATCTTACGTGAAAGGTCACCCTTAGCAACGGCTGTTGTTACTTCCGCAATATTTCTCACCTGTGAGGTGAGGTTACTTGCCATTTTGTTCACAGAATCTGTGAGGTCTTTCCAGGTACCACCCACATCAGGTACGTCTGCCTGGCCGCCCAGCTTACCTTCAGAACCTACTTCACGTGCCACACGAGTTACTTCTGATCCAAATGCATTCAATTGATCAACCATCGTATTGATGGTGTTTTTCAATTCCAGGATTTCGCCTCTAACATCAACGGTGATCTTTCTTGAAAGGTCTCCCTTAGCAACGGCTGTTGTCACTTCCGCAATATTTCTCACCTGGCCCGTAAGGTTAGACGCCATCTGGTTTACCGAGTCAGTAAGATCCTTCCACGTACCAGCCACACCTTTCACATCTGCTTGTCCGCCAAGCTTACCTTCTGATCCTACTTCACGCGCTACGCGCGTTACTTCTGATGCGAAAGCGCGAAGCTGCTCCACCATGGTATTGATGGTGTTTTTCAATTCCAGGATTTCACCCTTCACATCCACTTCAATCTTACGGGAAAGGTCACCCTTAGCAACGGCTGTTGTTACTTCCGCAATATTTCTCACCTGCGAGGTGAGATTACTGGCCATTTTATTTACGTTATCAGTGAGGTCCTTCCAGGTACCGCCTACACCGGGCACATCGGCCTGGCCACCCAACTTACCTTCAGAACCAACCTCGCGCGCCACGCGCGTTACTTCTGATCCAAATGCATTCAACTGGTCCACCATCGTGTTGATGGTATTTTTCAATTCCAGGATTTCGCCCTTTACTGACACCGTGATCTTACGCGAAAGGTCGCCCTTTGCCACGGCCGTCGTTACTTCGGCAATATTTCTCACCTGGCCTGTAAGATTCGATGCCATTTGATTCACCGAGTCTGTAAGGTCTTTCCATGTTCCTGCCACACCTTTCACCTGGGCCTGTCCTCCAAGTTTTCCTTCGGTACCTACTTCAAGCGCTACGCGCGTTACTTCTGAAGAAAATGAGTTAAGCTGGTCCACCATCGTGTTGATGGTATTTTTCAATTCAAGGATTTCGCCCTTTACATCCACTGTAATCTTTCTCGACAGGTTTCCTTTCGCCACCGCGGTGGTTACCTCTGCAATGTTTCGCACCTGGCCTGTCAGATTGGATGCCATCTGGTTTACAGAGTCTGTAAGATCTTTCCACACACCACCAACGCCTTTTACCTTTGCCTGGCCGCCGAGTTTTCCTTCCGACCCCACTTCTCGGGCCACACGCGTTACTTCCGCAGAAAATGTATTTAGCTGGTCCACCATCGTGTTGATGGTATTCTTTAATTCCAACATTTCACCTTTCACATCCACAGTGATCTGCCTTGACAAATCTCCCTTTGCTACCGCCGTAGTTACTTCGGCAATGTTTCGCACCTGTCCTGTGAGGTTAGATGCCATTTGGTTCACTGAATCGGTAAGATCCTTCCAGGTACCTGCCACACCTTTCACCTGCGCCTGTCCACCCAACTTACCTTCTGTACCTACTTCAAGCGCCACGCGGGTCACCTCTGAAGAAAATGAGTTCAACTGATCCACCATCGTATTGATGGTATTTTTCAATTCAAGGATTTCTCCTTTTACGTCTACTGTAATTTTTTTCGACAAATCACCCTTCGCCACCGCCGTCGTCACCTCGGCGATATTTCTCACCTGTGCGGTAAGGTTGCTACCCATCTGGTTTACAGAATCGGTCAGGTCTTTCCACACACCTGCTACGCCTTTCACCTTCGCCTGTCCGCCCAGTTTCCCTTCTGAACCCACTTCACGAGCCACGCGCGTCACTTCTCTTGAAAACAAGTTGAGCTGTCGCACCATGTCGTTTACTTCTTTTGCAATGGTGGCGAATTCACCCTGCACAGGATGATCTTTAATCTTCAGCGACATTTGTTTGGAGAGGTCACCTTTTGCCACCGAACTGATCACGTGTGCAATTTCAATGGTTGGATGCACGAGATCTGAAATGAGGTCGTTCAATGCATCTATACCCGCGGCCCAGGCACCTTGTGAAGAAGGTGATTCAATCCGCTGATCGAGCTTTCCTTTTTTACCAATCGTCTTGCCCGCGGCCATGAATGATTGCGTCATCTTTTCATTCAACTCTACGATATCATTGATGGTATCAAATATTTTCCCGGTCACGCCCACCTGGTCCTGCGGCAAGCGCACAGAAAAGTTCCCTTTCTTCATTTGCGTGAGTACCCGGAGCAATTCATTCTGCACATAATGGTCATGATTCAGTTCACCACTGCCATTTTGTTTTGCAACCGAAATTGATTGATGACTTCCGTTGGGTGCTGTGGGGTTTTGCAGCGTCAGTGCAGTAGGTTGACTTCCAGTCAACTGAGGTCTTGCCTTTTTTTGACGAGCAATTTTGTTTTTACTCATAGAAAATCATTGAGGGGGTTGAGCGGGAATAACATCTTATTGGGGAATAAGTTCCCCGTCATGGGGCGTTTTGGTATTGAATTTGTATATGTGCATGAAGCAGGGATAGCGTGCGATAGGGTTTTACAAGACTTGCACCTGATTTAGCGAAAAAATTGTACCAAAATGTAGAAAAAGTTTTAACTTCAGAAACGGTCGACAATCATTGATAACTCGTCGATTAGTTCCCAGAGATATAAAGTAAAATGTGCATTTGATGCGATTGTCCGTGGCCAGTCGCACAGGGTTCGATTCCAAAAAATTAAACCGCTTTGTCTATGATCAGTTTTAAGAATTGCCTTTTAGTAGACGACGATAAAGACGATCAGGATATTTTCAGGTTTGCCTTAAACAAAGTACATCCGGAATTCAGTTGTGTTTTTGCAGAAAATGGTGAGTCAGCAATCCGGATTCTTCAACAAAAATGGACTTCACCTGAATTCATTGTCATGGATATTAACCTGCCACGATTGAATGGGTTGGACTGCCTGGCTGCCATAAAGAAGATTCATGAATTAAAGGAGATTCCGGTGTTTATGTATTCAACCTGTGGGCAGACAGAGATCATTGAAAAATGTATGAGCCTTGGTGCATCCGGGTTTTACACGAAGACTTCAAATATGTGTGACCTGGAAAATTCACTAAAGGATATTGTGGCTACGGTGGATACGAGGAAGCTTGTTTAGCCATTTATGAAAGCCTGTATTTCACTGAAAAATATTTTTCAATCCAACTCCTCACCTGCACGCGAGTCATATACTCCTCCGGAACATTAAAAAGAATTAGCCTTTCCAATTTCAAACAGCTAGCCCGGTCGTCTTCGTCCCAGTTCCATTTTTCAGCACATTCAATGATGAACGAAAGCACATCAAATCCATTGCTTCTGTTCAAAACAAGATTTTCCGGATCATCAGTTAAGCCTGAAATGTCGCGAATACTAACAGGCCAACGGTAGCTTCCAATCATATCGGACGCCTGAAACCTATGTTGCCGAATGTTTCCAGCGATAGGGAAACGCTTGCTGTAGCCGGTGTGTACAGTAATATTTCTCATTTCATTTGGAATTAGGATGGACAAAACTTGATTAAAGAAAAAGAACTGATTATTGAAAGGGAAATGGATTGGAAAAAGGCTCAATAGGTTAGTGCAATACCTAAAGGCAGAGGCAAAAAATTGGGATCTTTATGTAGAGCGAAAAGACCTTTCGTAATTCAAAAATATAAAACTTTTTTTGAGAGATTATAATTGGATTAAATAAAATTTGTCAACAGGGGAATAACTTAGACGTCGAGCATTTCTTTTCGCCGGGCACAAAATTTATACCTTTCCTTTGCAACTCAAAAATTGAAACCATGAAAGTGATGAGTCTAAAGAAAATGAAATGGTGGCAAATCGCACTCCTGTCGTTTGTTGTTGTATTGATTAGCGGCATTTCAAGAATGAAAGCCGGTGGGGACCCTGGCGAGCAGCCGGAAACAGAATAAAATTGCAAATTAATTTTCAAAGTTAATAGCCAACAGAGCAACCTGTTGGGAAGTTTTGGCAGGGTGTGGGTGCCCTTGGGAGGAGCCTGCATACCTGCCTTTTTAATTAAACAAATTCCCGGATATGAAAATAACCGGGATTGATAAATCCGTCCATTAAGGAGGTCTTCCTAAAACTGAGGTGACTGCGACTTGCAATCATCCTTCTCGATACAGGTTAGGTAACAATGTCATTCTTCAATCATTTGTCGATTTTCGTGGGCTACCAGCACATTCCAAAAGAATCTGGATTATCTTGTGTAATCAGTTTTCAACTTATCCAAAACGCCTGTTACGAAATTGACTAAAAAAATCGCGGCTTAATTGTTGTTCAAAGTGGTTTTCATGAGCGAAATCCCCCAGCAATGGATCATTGACAGCAAGTCAAATTATTTCGTAAGTATCAGAGAATTACTCTCATACAAAGATTTACTATTTCGTCTCGTCAGAAAAGAATTTTTAAGTTCTTACCAACAAACTTTGCTGGGGCCATTCTGGGTTTTGTTGCAGCCCATTCTCACGGTACTCACATATGTTCTCATTTTTAAGGGCATCATTGGACTCACAACTGAAGGTGTACCATCCTTTCCTTATTACCTAACCGGCATCACGCTGTGGAACTTATTTTCAGACCTGTTCCTCAATACGGCCAGCACATTCACCAATAACATTAATATATTCAATAAGGTCTATTTCCCCAGGCTCATTGCGCCACTTTCTATGGTGGTGCTCAACCTTATTCGTTTTGGCATTCAAATGGGACTGGTGGTTGTAATCATCTTATACTATCATTTCAGCGCAAATATGCCTGTCGATTTTCTCAGGTCACTGTTATGCGTCCCAGCAATCATTGTCGTTACGGGTATTGCTTTAGGCTCGGGCCTGATTTTCGCAGTAGTGACCACGAAATACAAAGATCTCTATGGTTTGCTACAATTTATCATCAGGTTGATGGTATTTGTTTGCCCGATTTTTTATTCCCTCTCAATGGTGCCGCATAAACTAAAATGGATTGTAAACTTGAATCCACTTTCGGCCCAATTTGAATTGTTCCGATATTCTATTCTTGGTACCAGTGGTATTAACAGTACTCAATTTTTATATGGTTTTATTTTTATGTTGATCATTCTGACAACTGGTATATTAACCTTTAACAAAATGGGCGACAGGTTGATGGATGTTGCCTGACCATTATACTTGATGATTAAAGTTGAACATATTGGCAAAAAATTTCAGCTTGGAACGATTGGTTCCGGGTCGTTGAGGCGCGACATGCACAGCTGGTGGGAGAAATCCGTGCTCAAGAGAAACGATAAATCAAATGGATTGGATGGTGAGCAGCTGAATAGTAAAGGTGAATTCTGGGCATTACGAAACATCAATTTCGAAGTGAAAGAAGGTGAAGCACTCGGCATTATTGGTAGAAATGGAGCTGGCAAATCTACCATGCTCAAGATCCTGTCGCGCATTATCAAACCAACGCAAGGAAGAGTCATTGGACGAGGCCGGGCGAGTAGCCTGCTTGACATTGGAACCGGGTTTCACCCGGAGCTTACCGGAAGAGAAAATATATTTATCAGCGGTCACCTGCTGGGAATGACACGCCAGGAAATTTTAAAAAAATTCGATGAGATCATTTCTTTTTCAGGCATTGAATCTTTTCTTGATACACCTGTAAAGCGTTATTCCTCCGGCATGTATGTACGCCTTGCGTTCTCGGTAGCGGCTCATCTTGAACCTGATATCCTTTTTGTTGACGAAGTACTTGCGGTTGGAGATGCGGAATTTCAAAAGAAATGCCTGGTGAAAATGAATGACGCCACTTCACACAGCGGTAGAACCATCGTATTTGTGAGTCATAATCTGCAGGCAGTCACCAACCTATGCCAGCATTGCCTTTGGTTAGATAAGGGCATGATAAAGATGGAAGGCGACTCAAGATCAGTTGTTTCCAGGTATTTATCGGGGCTCCAGGAACGGATTTGGAAGCAGGATTATACAACCTGGAATTCGGCACCGGGTAATGACCATATACAAATGGTTTCAGTAGAATTAATTCCTCAGTTAGCGGAGGCTGGGGCGCCCATCGACATCAGGACGCCCCTAACCATCCGGTTCCGGTTCAAGAACCTTCAACCCCAGGTTAATCTGTCCGTCGATTTGTTGTTGTTTAACATTACCGGGGAATGTATATTTGACATCCAGTCAAAGGCGACGTTATTGAACAATGAGATGGTGGAGGGCGAATGTACCATTCCGGGAAATTTCCTGAACGACGGTTCATATTATTTTTCCCTCTATTTCGTAAGAGATACATCGCGTGAGCTTTTCACGCTCAGTGAGTGCCTCACATTTGAAGTAGCGGACTTCCGCGAAAACAATAACTGGTATGAGAAGTGGTGGGGCCAGGTTCGTCCCAACTTCCCCCTCACCCTGACGAAAAAATCCGACATTCCCCTGAATCTCTCACAAAGAGGACGTTCTTAATCACTGGCTTATTTCTTTTAAGCGCAAGCGTATGCCTGTGCCAGAAGGCCATGAGCCACGAGAGGACGCTCGCGGTTATTAGCTCGTGGCTATCAGTTGCGCGCGGTTTAGGATTTATTGGCATATTTTATGTAAACCTTCATTTCGACTGCAGGCACAATTGGACCTAATTTCCGGCTAACCCATTATCTATTTCGCCGGTAGAAATTGGATGGAATAATCTCACATTATATTTCATCCTGACTGTTCGGCGAAAAAATCAATGAATTAACGGCTTTCGTTTTAGTTAGCGATTTGGCTACGGATATGCGTAACTGCTATGTATGTACCCGCTTAACAAAAAACGCCGGCGATTTACTTTGAGAGATGAGATAAACACTGAAGATGAGTAGCAATCAACTTAACCTGGTATCGGCCCCCGCATCTGGCCGGTTTATTATTTCAAGGCCCGCAGTTTCTGTCATTATTCCAAGCTATAATCATGGCAGGTATATTAAGAGAGCAATTGAAAGCGTGCTCGCACAGTCCTTTAAGGATTTTGAAATTGTTGTAATAGACGATGGATCTACCGATACCACAAGAGAAATCGTTTACGCCTATCCGGACATCCGCTATGTATTCCAACCTAACATGGGACTTTCTGCCGCAAGAAATACAGGTGTACACTATAGCGGAGGCGAATACCTGGTATTTCTTGACGCCGACGACTGGCTTTGTGAAGATGCACTTAAGACGAATGTGATGATTCTTGAAAGGTCAAAATCCCTGGCCTTTGTATCGGGTGCTCACCTGAAAGTATCCGGGAAAAAAATTATTGAAATTGGGAAGACAAGCGTTTCAGAAGATCACTACCAGCATTTCCTTTCTAACAATTACGTGGGCATGATCGCAACCGTGATGTTCAGGCGCTGGGTGTTCGATCACTTCAAATTCGATACAAAATTGAAGGCCTGCGAAGACTATGATCTTTACCTGAAAGTATCCAGGCAGTTTCCCGTTACGCACCACACAAAAATCATTGCCAATTATTTCTTTCACGGCAAAAACATGTCGTACAATATTCCGCTCATGTTGAATTCTGCACTGACAGTTCTGAAGCGGCAGCAACATAACATTCAAAACGACATCGAACACCAATCATATGAGCAAGGTATTCATTTCTGGAAGGACTTCTATTGCGGCAACCTGTATAAGGATTTGTCTGCAAAACCATATTCGAGTATCCTGGTCAATATAATCGCGCTCATCACCCTCCTGAAATTCAACAGGAAATTCTTCGTCAAAGCCATCCTTTCCAAGCCAGTTAATATGTTTAAAAAATTATTTTCGAAAGTAATCGCAGCCCTTTCAACCTCAATTCCCACTCCCGGCTATGTTCACTTTGGAGATTTCAACCGAACCTCTCCATTCAGCAAAGACTTCGGCTACGATCGCGGCGGACCGCTTGATCGCTATTACATCGAGAATTTTCTTAAAGAGAAAAGGGAGTACATTCAGGGAAAGGTTTTAGAAGTTGGCGACGATGGTTATACTGTTAAGTTTGGTGGCAATAAGGTTAAGGAATCAGATATACTTCATGTCAACGACAAGAATCCAAATGCAACGGTAATTGGCGACCTGAGTGATTTGCCCGAGGTTCCCGAAAATACTTTCGATTGCATTATCCTCACGCAAACCTTACAATTAATTTACGAATGCAGAAATGCGCTTCGTACCTGTCACCGGATACTGAAACCCGGCGGTGTACTCCTGCTCACAGTACCAGGCATCAGTCAAATCGATTACCACGACTGGAAGGATGAATGGCTTTGGTCCTTTACCGAGAATTCTATCAGGCACATGTTGAATGAAACTTTTTATGAGGGAGACATTCAAACGAAGACTTATGGAAACGTGCTGGTTGCTTCTGCATTTCTTTATGGGATGGGAAGGCCTGAATTGACCAAAAATCAACTTGACCGGACGGATCCCAATTACCAGGTGGTTATTTCAGCCTTCGCCCGAAAGAAAGAATATTGACCTAACCTAAAGTACAACAGCGCATGGTCTCAGTCATCATCCCATTTTTGAACGAAGAAAAATTACTGGCAGAGGCAATAGACAGTGTACTAAAACAAACATACAATGATTGGGAATTAATCCTTATTGACGATGGTTCAACAGACCACAGTAGCGAAATCGCCCAACAATACGCTGCAAACTTTCCCCAACAAATCAGGTATTTTGATCACGACGGGCATTGCAATATGGGTCTAAGTCACAGTCGCAATCTCGGAATCAGCAAAGCCAATGGTAGCTTTGTCGCGTTTCTTGATGCAGACGATGTTTGGATGAAACATAAGCTGGCCTTCCAAATGGAACTGTTCAGACTTCATCCCAGGGCCTCGATGATTTGTGAAGCTTCAGAATATTGGTTTCATCAGTGGGATGATCCTACCAAACAAGACGTGATCAAGCAAATTGGTAAGGAAAGAGACAGGCTGTTTGAGCCTCCGGAGTTGTTGCGACAGCTTTATCCACTCTCCGATGGTCCGGCGCCTGTCCCCTCGGGTGTGATCGTGCGCAAGACAGTTGCCATGAAACACGGAGGCTTCGAGTCGCAATTTTCAGGTCGGTATCAGCTTTACGAAGACCAGGCATTTTTTCATAAGATCTATTTGAACGAGCCCGTTTTTATTTCTTCCCTGTGCAATCATCGCTATCGTCAACGCCGGAATTCACTGGTTCAAACAATCAGAAGAGAAGGCAATTATCTTGCGGTTCGACGGTTCTTCCTTGACTGGCTGACTGAATACATCAAACAGCACCAGCTCCAAAGCAGGATGATTTCAAGGCTGATCAACCGGGCCATGATGCCCTACCGCCATCCCAAATACTATTACCTGAAGTACCGGGTGCTGCTTATGATGCGAAGGGTTCAAAAAAAATTGGTACAATGAAAGCACCCAAAATTTCAGTTCTCATGCCGGTTTACAATGCCGCTCCGCATTTAAAACAGGCAATCGACAGCATATTGGATCAGACTTACACAGATTTCGAATTGATTATTGTTGACGATGGTTCCACTGACAATAGCCTTGAAATCGCTGGGGCTTACAGGGATCCACGCGTTAACATACTTCAAAACAAAGAAAACCTTGGCATTTCGGCTACACTTAACAGGGGAATTGACCATTGCGCCGGCCAGTTTATCGCGCGCATGGATGCTGATGACTACAGCTATCCCTTACGCCTGCAAAAGCAAATTGAGTATATGGATGCGCATCCCGAATGCGCATTGATCTCGGCCGCAACACGGGTTGTTTCAAATGATGGCGGCTTTGTAAGGCAGGAAAATTTCCCACCTGAGTTCTTTTATTACAATCTCACATTCACCTGTTGGATTTACCACCCTACGGCCATGTATAGGCGAAACGTTGTGTATGAGGTTGGAAAATACAGCGAGCCTTATTCTGAAGATTTTGACCTCTGGTGGAAAATCTCCCGCGAACACGTGATCCATCATCTCAATGAGATTTTACTAGACTACCGCGAATCAAAATCAAGCCTCAGCGCTGTCCTGAAACTGGCAGAATATGAAGAGGCTCAACACCGACAGGTAGAAAGGAATATCAGGTATTACGCCGGTGCAGATTTCAGTCTGAGCTTTGAAGAAGTGGAAGCACTCAGGTGCAATTTTACCCCTTTGATCAACCAGCAATCCATTTCAAGTATCAGGAATTTTTTCCGCAAACTTCAGCATATCAGCCTGTGCATCGCGTCGACGCCTAATATCAACTGCAATGCCGGCGACGTGATGCAGGCCTATCGCGATAAAAGGAAACAGGCCATGGGTTATTTAAAAGAAGGCATGCGAACCGTCAACCTGTTCTTCACCCTGCTCAGGATGGGCCAGCTTAAAGAAAGCCTGGCCGTGGTGAATAAAAGAGGATTCCGGTATATTTTTCGCTTGTTTCTCGCCTGAATATTATTTTCAAGAAAGGGTTAAGAAAATCAGAAACATGATCAATTTGAAAAGATTGAGGTCCAAAATTGAAAATCTTTTCAGTAAGGGCGTTCCCGTATTAATGTATCACCGGATCTTTTCACCAGAATCAGATCCATGGCAACTTTCAGTTTCACCGGAGAATTTTGAACGGCAGCTTCAATTCCTGCGAAAGCGATATAAAATTGTAAGTCTTGATACCCTTGCCCAACAACTGGATGAGGGAAAGATCGGTAACGATATGCTGGCTCTCAGTTTTGACGATTGCTATTCTGACAATTATCATTTCGCCCGACCATTGCTTGAGAAATATGAATGCCCTGCCACTTTTTTTGTGCCATCAGGATTGATTGGCAGGAACCAGCTGTTTTGGTGGGATGAATTACAGCAACTGATCATGCACACGCTTGTACTGCCGAACAGACTTGAACTATATATCGGTTCCGAAAAGTTTGAACATAATATCCAGTCGGTAGTGCTTAAGCAGGATGAAGCCGAAGCTCAAAGTAAATGGACCTGGTCAGACACGCCTCCCACCGAACGAGCTGATCTCTATCTTCAGATTTGGAAGTTGTTGCAACCTTTGCAGGCTGATCAAATCAGGAACGTATTGGACCAGATCAAGCTGCGATTGAGCAGGGAAGTTGAACCGGGTCCGTATGATTTGCCCATGAATTTCTCGCAACTCAATGAAATAGAAAATTCTACTTTGTTCAACCTGGCAATTCACACATCAACGCATCCAAAGCTGGCTGGACTTCCGGAAGAAGTGCAACGAGCAGAAATCGTAGAATGTAAGAAATGGCTGATGCACCAATTTGGCGAGGCCAGGCCACCCATCGCATATCCCTATGGCAGTTACGATGAGATCACCATAAAGATTCTAAAAGAAGAAAAACTGCCGCTCGGGTTTACTACCAATCCAATTACCGTAAGGTCCAACAGTCACCGCTTCGAATTGGGACGTCTGCAAGTATTAAACTGGAATGCAAATCAGTTGGAGGAATTCCTGAGGAAAAATACTTAAGATTTAATTACTTTGACAACAGGCCAATCACGAGCGCTTTCCATTGCATATCGGCAAAACCCGCAGTAGCTGCAGCAGTTACCATTTCGTTCCTGATTTTGTCACGATTTTTTTCAACATCTGTATTCGCCTGTTCATTTCGTCCGTGTATCTCTGCACTTACCTTGGTGCCGTCCCGTTGTACGATAAATGTACTGGTGGCTTCAGGGGAAAAGAAGTGCGCCACTGACTTGTCTTCTTTTTTGGGAGGTGCGGAAGGCCTGACACGCATGCTGATCATGTCGATGTCCCTGTTTTCGTCCTTGCGAATTAATATTTTTTCAACCCTTACCCAATCAAACCCATTTCCCGCTGCGGGGCCTGGTCCCGGAATGTCAATTTTTATATAATCTTTCTCGTCTGCGAGCCGGCTAACAGGATTTCCCTTTGCGTCACAGAGTGCGAAATTGGCCTTGAGCAGGCCATTGCAGATTTTTTGCCAGCTATTTACGTTCAGCAACCGCTTTCGCGCTGTAAGGTAAAGTATCATCGCATCAGCCCGGTTACCACATTCCACCTGGTGCGAGTTATTGGATTCCCCGCCCTCAACCTGCTTGGGCACAATTCCTGATTTCATAGCCACAGTTTTCACAACTAATTGGACAATTTTGATGCCCGCACCAGGATTCGCCACGAAAACATTATTTGTACGATATTTATTTATTCATCTCTAAATCTATTGAATCATGAGACCAGCCCGCAGATTGCTGACCCTGTTTGCAATCTTTTTGTTTTTTCAAGGATTTGCGCAACCCCTACGTACGCCAAGGTTTAAGGTACTAGCCTTTTACAGCTACACAGTGGAAAAAGCTCACATCGATTTTTCCGATGCGGCCATCAAATTCTTTAAGGAACTCACGGTTGGCAATATGGGCATGGTGCACACGTGCTTGAAGATGCCACGCAACAAAAAATGATCATCGCCGCGCTTCGCTGGGTGATATCGACAGATAAAAAGGTGATCCCTTTGAAAAGAAAGATTAGCTATTGGTGATCCAGCTCCGGATCATCAGCCTGCCGCTTTTCTATTTTTGGATATTTCTGATTGATGAAGTCAGGATTTTTTATACCCATGGTTGGGTTTGATGAGAAATATCCAAAGGGCATCAGCGAAAATCCCATGCGGTGCACTGACATGATAGGCCATTCTTCAGGCCTTACAATGTGCGTGATGCCGGCCACATACCAAAGCACCACGTCATTGTCGCCAATGGCCCGGTTCTGTGAGGTCCACAGGGGCAGCCCGCCGTAAATCTTGTTGCTAACGGGATACATACCCGCAGGATATTCCTCGCCTTCGTTGTATTGTGTGACCCAGAATTGGTGGGCGAGAAATCCAGCCTTTTTACGCAAGGGCGACTTGGCAGAAACCAATGTCTTGGCCTGGGTGCCTGGCATTAACATGTAACCCGAGTGTTGCCCTTGTAGATTATGCACGCTGTTGTTGATCACGTGCCAGTTTCTTGCAGATTCATAATTGATGTTGCGTTGGGCCTCAAGCTCTTTCTTGAATGTTTTATGCTCTACGTAAAAGGCATTTCCGTATGGATTGGCCTTCCCCTCAGGAACAGCGCGGGCATTCATTTCCATCACACTGTTTCCTTCGTTGCCATCAATATCCATGTCTAAACGAAACACAAAAAAATGCTGGTGGTTGATGGCTTCCACGTGCGGACGCACCAGCGTTCCAAATGAATGACCCATGTAAGAGAGGTCATGTTTATCTGGCGGATCCATTTCGTTGGTGCGATGCACACCCTTGATCTCCACAATACCGGTGAGTTCAATTTCTACTTCGATGGTTCCATCTTCTTTGAAGCGCCATACAAAGCCATAATCATAGTTTTCAATCATCGTGAAATATTTCAACACCAGGTTGGTCGCGCGACGGGAAACCACATTGTGCCGCCAAAGCGGTCCTCCGTATTCCTCATAAATAGCAACAGCCCTGTCCATTTGAAAAGGAACGCCGTCCTCACGGTGAAGTATAGCCGGTTCATAGACTGCGTTCTCAGGTGCGTCGGCACCAGGACTCATGGATCGTGCAATTCCCTGCCCAAGACGGTATGCACCCGCGTCGAAGAAATTGTAGGCGGCCTGGAAAACATTAGGGGAGCCATAGGGCACCACCATTTCTGGCATCGATCCGCGATACATCACCGTTCTTTCCTTGCCCTGGTCAATGTATCGAACGTCATAGATAACAAGACCTTCCCTGTTGTCAACACCGTACCTGAGTTTCCAATTTTGCCACCTGATCTCATGGCCCTTGATGAAAAAGGAATGTCCCTCCGGCTGAGTGATCACTATTGGATTTGGACCTTTGAACAGGTCGGTGATACTGTCTTTGTTAAAATAATCAATGTCTGCCCGGTCTGCAAAAGCACTGTCTTGATCCACAATTTTCAGGATCTTACCGGCGGTGAGATCAGTGTATGCAACAAGTCCTTCAACATCCACGAAATTATTTTTGCGGCGCGCAATGACCATTTGCTCTCGGTGCCCCAAAGGCGCTATACCCATGTCGCCAGCAAAAATGCTGCGATGCGTTACGGAATTAGGTGTGAGTCCTCTCTTCGCAAGTGCTTCCACCCATCGTTCGTCATTCAAAACAATGGTACTAACAACAGAATCGGCGGCAAGCCCCATACCGATCACAGAGGGAATGTATTTTGTGGAGACGATTTTCTCACCTTTCAAATCCACGATAACTTCCGATATGCCTTTCCTTGCGAAGTCGTAATAGCTTGCAAAGGCTTCCCGCCTGAAGGGTTGACCCTCGGTAAACTGGAGGACCTCCTGCTTGGGAGGTTCATTCAGGTTGATCACATTAAATAGCTCGGTGCCACTAGTGATGTTGAATTTTTTCAACAGGCTCACTGTTTGCCTGATTTCTGCGGCCGTGAGCGGATCCAGTGGATGCGTTGCTTTTTGTTGTGCGTTTGCCATGCCGGCAATCAGCAAGGCCAGCAGGACCAGGGAGAAAGGTTTGTGCATTATGATGGTTGATTAGGATTAAATCGTTGTTCGTTGGCCATTGGCAGTTGGCCGTTAATTTTCAAGACTAAACTTTTGAATTTTGAATTTTAACTTTTGACATAGACTGTCTTAATATTCACCAGCTCCTTAAATCCATAAGTCCCCAATTCACGTCCATAGCCGGAATGCTTCACGCCGCCGAATGGCAGACTCGGATCTGACTTCACCGAAGAGTTGACAAAGCAAGCTCCCGCCTGCAGACTTTCAGACGCAATTTTTTCACCACGTTCAATGTCTTTTGTAAACACCGCTGCTCCCAATCCAAATTCAGAATCGTTGGCAATCGCAATGGCTTCTTCTTCGTCCTTTGCAACAATTACTGCAGCAGCGGGGCCGAACAGTTCTTCATCATATGCAGGCATTCCCTTTTTTACGTCAGTGAGAATGGTGGGCGGATAAAGTGCATTGTTCCCCTCGGGGATCTTGCCCCCCAGGATGCATTTTGCGCCGAGGCGTATGCTTTCCTGCACCTGCTTGTGCAATTCATCCCGAAGATCCTTACGCGCCTGCGGACCGATATCAGATTTCGGATCCAGCGGATCGCCCATTACTTTCGAAGCCATCTTTTTTGTAAATAATTCCAGGAAGGGCTGCGCAACGGATTCAACCACGATCATTCGTTTTGCAGAAATGCAACTTTGTCCGCTATTGATCAACCTGCTGCTGGTGCAGGTTTCAGCGGCAAGCTCCAGGTCTGCATCATGCAAAACAAGATAGGGATCACTTCCTCCCAGTTCCAATACTGATTTCTTGATCAGAGAGCCAGCCTTCTCTGCAACTTTTTTGCCGGCAGCCACACTACCGGTGAGGGTTACCGCCTGGATCAGCGAATTTTCAATGACACTATCAACCACAGCACTGGGGATCAACAATGTTTGAAACACATTTTTTGGAAAGCCTGCCTCCTTGATTATGTTCTCGATTTCTATTGCACAGCCAAATACATTTGAAGCGTGCTTTAGCACTGCGCAATTGCCAACCATCAGGGCCGGGCCCAGGAACCTGAACACCTGCCAGAACGGGAAATTCCAGGGCATTACAGCCAGTATCACGCCGATCGGTTGAAAATTGACATAGCTTCTCGATGCATCTGTTTTGATAAATTCATCTGTCAGTGCAGCCTCTGCGTTTCGCGCAAAATACTCGCATGAGTCCGCGCACTTATCGATTTCTGCGAGCCCGCCCTTCAGATTCTTCCCCATTTCCAGCGCCATCAATTTGGCCAGCTCATCTCTGCGGCCTCTGAGAACCCTTGCAGCATTTAAAAGATATTCTCCACGCTTTGCGAAGCTGAGTTTCTTCCAATCATTCCACGCAGCGTGTGTTTCCCTGATCTTCCGGTCAACTTCTGCAGCGCTGTGGGTTTCGTAAGATTTAATGAGAGTTCCGTTGAAGGGGTTGATGGATTCAATGGTCATTGCTTGCATTTTTCGATGAGTAATCAATTTAATGAATTCCTTCCAACTGGTCAACTGCTTGCCCCGCCAACGGCAGGGGTCAACTGGCTCAACTGGTTCACTATTTTCCCTACCTTAACACAATGCCAGAAACAAAGAAACCAGATGCAGTAACGGAACTCGCCGTGGAAAGAACTGAAATGGCAGTGGAAAGGACTCACCTTGCATGGATCAGAACCATGTTTACTATTATAACGTCGGGGATTGCCATCGATAAGGGTTTGGAAATTATTCACCAACAACGATTGCTGAAAGGTTCTGGCTCTGAACTCGCACAAGGCGGTCACATCGTGGGCCTTTTTCTCACCGGCATAGGCACCCTTCTACTTCTCATCAAGACCATGCAATTTGTTCACCGCGGCAAACAGCTGGCCGCGATGAAACTGGAAAGATTTCATTTCTTCACCAGCACTTTTGTGCTCGCACTGGTTGTAATCATCACGGGCATGGCGATGATGTATTTGATGATTACGACCGGATGATCTTTCGAAATTTAAAATTCAAAAGTCAAAAATCAAAAGACAACAACACCTTTTGATTTTTGAATTTTGAATTTTGAATTTTTCGGGTTTTATTCTGATCGAAGACTAGTAATCGGATTTGCCATTGCCGATTTAATCGTTTGAATACTTACCGTAAGCATTGCCAGTAGTAAGGAACCCATTCCAACTACCACAAACATCCACCACTGCATGTGAATATGATAAGCAAAATCATTCAGCCAATTGCTCATGAAATAACCGGCAATGGAAATGGCAATTACAAATGCAATTATCACCAGCCACATGAATTCCTTGCAAAATAGCAAAATGATATTCGATACCGAAGCACCTAATACCTTCCTGATGCCGACTTCCTTTATGCGCTGAATAGTCATGAACAGGATCAATCCATAAAGCCCGATGCAACTAATGAAGATACCAACGGCTGCAAACAGCATAGAGAGTTTCGATAATTTCGTTTCCTGGCTATAGAATCCGGAAATCGCTTCGTCCAGAAAACTATACTCAAAAATATAGGCAGGGAAATATTGACCGTACAATTTTTCAGCCCGCCTCATCAATGTACCCATTGAAGAAGGGCTGAATTTGACACTTGCGATTCGATAATAATCATTTTGCGACATTAAAACCATTGGCTGTATCGCGTTCCGCAGTGAGGATTGATTAAAATCTTTCACCACGCCAACGATTGGCAGGTGCGCTTTATCAATGACAATGAAATTATTTATCGCCTCTTCAGGTTTTGAAATGCCAAGTTTTTTCATCAGCGTCTCATTGATCACTACCTCCTGCGCCGTGTCTGAAGCCCTGAATGCGCGGCCCGCCAAAAGGCTCAGCTTATAGGTCTGGAAAAATGACGTGTCAACTGAGTTAAGCGCCGTTTCAAAAGGTGCGTCCTTCAGCGACTGATTGTATTTGAAAGTGGTTGAATGCCTGTTTTCAGAAGAAGGCGCGCTATATCCCAGGCTCACGTGCTGCACGCCCGGCGTGGCCGCTAATTCATCCCGAAATGCTTTCCAGCTAAGTCGGCTCACACTGTCGCGCGGCAATCCAATGTTCACAACAGCTTCCTTGTCGAAACCAATCGGTGCATTTTGAAAAAATTTGAGCTGGCTCATCACGATCAGCGTGGAAAAAATGAGACCCTGTGCAATCATGAATTGAGCAACAACCAATACCCGCCGCAGCGATACACCAGACACTGATTTTGCCGCAATTTTGTTTTTAAGTGCCTGGATGGGTTTGAAACCTGATATAATAAGCGCTGGATAAGTTCCGGCAAGAAGGGTCACCGCAAATAACACAATCAGGGTTGCCATCAATGTTGACAAGGACCGCAGCGGATTCAGCAACACCATCTCGTGTACGATTTCTGAGGTGTAGGGCTGAAATAAATTGAGGAATACGATAGAAAGCAGGCCTGCTCCAAATACAAGCAAACCTGTCTCTCCCATGAATTGAAGCGCCAGTTGCCACCTTCTGCTTCCAAGTACCTTTCTGATGCCTACCTCCCGTGAACGTTTCGCAGACTGTGCAGTAGCAAGATTGATGAAGTTGATGCAGGCCAGTGCGAGCAAAAATGCCCCTATAAGAGAAAGCGATACAAGGGTATTCTTACTGATGGTATACCGGTTAAAATTACCGTAACGATCATTAAAATGAATATCGGTCAGCGGTTGAAGCGCATAAAAATCGGTCTTGTTGTTTTTTCCCAAATGTAAATCCCGGAATGCCGATAAAGATCGGTTAACGCTTTCGAGCTGAGTTTTGTCATTGAGTTCAATAAAGCACTGTGACCTGCTGGTCACCGTTCCCCAGTCTGCCACAAGTTGTCTTCCCGTTTTTGAATTCAAAAGGTTCGAATAAGAGATAACGATTTTGATCGGGAGATCCGTAGTAACAGGTGGTTCATCAATGATGCCGTTGATTTGGACGCGCTCATTGTTGTCTTTCTGAATCATTTTCCCCAGCGCTTGCTTCCAGTCGCCAAAATATTTTTCAGCAAGTCCTTTTGTGATGGCCGCCTGGTTTGGGTTTGTCAAAATGGATGGATCACCGGCGAGCCATTTAAAATTGAAGATGTTGAAGAAAGTCGGTGTTGTATAAAAAACGCCCGTTTCGATTTTGAAACGCTTTGGTTCTGTTCCCTGCTGGTCGGTTAAGATGTCAATTTGGTTGTTGTATCCGCCAAATACGCCAGCTACATTTTTTACCTGGGAAAATTCATTCCGCATGGCTTCGGGCAAACCGAGGGGCACGCCCGATTGAAATTCATTGTTGCCTTCGGAGTACCTGAACTCTGAGACAACGCGAAAAATTTTGTCATGGCTGGGATGAAATCTGTCATAACTAAGCTCGTGTTGAACGATCATAAAGATGCCGAGTCCGCACGAGATCCCAAGTGCAAGGCCGATAAGGTTTATGAAAGTGAAGGTTTTGTTTTTCCAGAGATTACGGAAAGCGATTTTCAGATGGCTGAATAGCATCGGGTGTTGGTTTGGAACAAAGCCACCAATAAAATGCCATGCCTTTATCCCACTGAAATCCAACGGCCGGTATATAATGAATCCCACCGGCTGCCCGCTTTCGATACAACCGGTGTTCCATTTTATGTCGCTATGGAGCAAAAAAAAAGTCCCACTTCTGCGGGACTTTTGTCTTCTCTTTATGGTTTAGCAGATATTTGTCCGCGTATTTCACCCCCAGCATTGGTCTGTGTTCCCAACGTATAGTACAACTGGCCGCTGGTGAGTTGTTTTGCCTGCTCTGGTGTCAATTTGATGGTCCCGGCATAAGAGCCAGTGTTTTTCAAATCGGTCCCAAGCGTCCATGGGTCACCCAACGGTGTACCCGCAGCACCCGGAGCTCCAAGATAGAATCCTCCATTGATGGGTGCTCCTGATAAATCCTTCCAGTTTGTGGTGTATGTAAGCACACCTGTTGAGGGATCATAGGTACCGTTAATGGTTGCGGTTCCAGTTCCCGTTACAGCGGGCACTACATCCTTGCCGGTGGCATTACCGGAGATTTTGATGGTCTGCTGAAATTTTGCATTTCCAACAGAGCTACTACTCATTAAAACGGTGGCAAGCGCAAAACTTGCGACTGTTAAAGCGGCTCCGAGCCAAAATTTTTGTGTTTTCATATATCAGCACTTTAAAGGTTATGAAAAATAGGTTCTTGGTTTCTGCTTCTGAAATTTTCAAAAATCTGAACACAAACCAGATGCCTTGATCAGGAGGAAAAAATTTGCGTATCAGATGCCCGTCTTCAACCCGTTCTGAGCATTTTTTTCCTCAGTATGAAATAAAGTAATTCTGAAGGCATCCGATTTAGAATGCCCTCCAGTCGGGCATCTTCACCCGCCTTTGTATTTTAATGTCATTTGCATCTACCGGATTTTGCCTGAGAAATTGCGAGGTACGTTGTTTGACGTAAAAATCTTTTTCCGAATTCATTCAATTATTAAAACTATCGTTATGCAAACGAAAAAATCAACCTCGAAGACAGCGTCAAGTTCCAGCCGCAAAACAAGGCCCGCCCGCTCACAGAAAAAAAACAGTGGCTCTGGCTTGCAGGAATTTTTCGTGGATGAGCTGAAAGACATCTACTGGGCAGAAAAGCACCTTGTGAAATCACTTCCCAAGATGCAGCAAGCAGCAAATTCTGATGAGTTGGCAGACGCATTTGAAGACCACCTGGCGGCTACTGAGGAACACGTTTCCAGGCTTGAGCAGGCTTTTGAAATGCTTCAGGAAAAAGCACAGGCCAAGAAATGCGAAGCCATGGACGGCCTGGTGAGAGAAGGCGAAGAGATTATTGAAGAAACAGAAGATGGTACCGCCACAAGAGATGTGGCTCTGATCATGGCCGCCCAGAAAATTGAACACTATGAAATTGCCACGTATGGTGGGTTGGTTCAATTGGCAAAGACACTAGGCAGAGATGATATCTCTGACTTACTGGCTGAAACCCTCAATGAAGAAAAGGAGGCAGACGAAAAATTGACGGAAATTGCCGAATCCTCCGCGAATCAAATGGCAAGTGAGGAAGGGGATGAGGATGAGGAAGAGTGATTGATTAATTGGGGTTAACTGGGTTAATTGGGTTGATTGGGTTGATTGGGTTGATTGGTAACAGAAACTCGAATGAAGCAAACTAATTAACCTGGTTAACCCAATTAACCCAATTAACCTAATCAACCCTACCAATTCAGCCCACCACCGGATGCGCACGAACTGCCCGCTCCTCTTTTTGCCTCCGCTCAATCTTCACTCCATAAAGAACGCGCATCAATTTAAAAGGCTTGATCAGGTATCTGTAAATGAGGTAGAGAGATAAGAATGTGATGATGATGAGCATGATCAGCTTGATCCAAATCGAAACCTTCAACTGTACCACATAATACCCGGCGGCCACAATAACCGTCTGGTGCAGTATGTAGAACGGATATACCGCCTGGTTGGCAAATTGTAAAAACCGGTTCGTATAATTGAGATGGGTTTTTGCAAACCCGAGAATGGCCAGGATGAGACACCAGATCTCCACTGAATTCAATACGCCATATACGTTTAACCTGAAACCTTCCTCCTTTGGCATCTCAAGTTCCCACCAGAACATGATGTAGAGTACTACAACACAACCAAGTGCCGTAGCCAGGTAGGCCTTCCTGTATTTTGCACAGGTTTCCCAAAATTTTTCAGAGCCCCCCAATAAGTACGCGTAGAAAAATAAGGTCAATGAAAAAAGAAATAGGAACCAGTCATCTAAAAGGCTCATCTGTTCCGGAAAGCGAATGTAAAGTTTGAAATAATAAAAGGCGAGGGGGAGAAAAAACAGGTGCAGAAAATATGGCTCGGATAATTTATCCGCAACCATCATCTTCAGTTCCTTCATCTTTTTTATTTTAAATATTGAGAACACTGGTATCAATAGAATGCAAAAAACAAATAGATAAACGACAAACCACATGTGACTCCAGGTAAGCGCACCCTCAGGATAAGGCGTCAACTCCCAAACCTTCGGATAAAAATTTCTATAGCCGGGCGATATTTTACCAAGCTGCAACCATTCAAAATAAACCTGGAAGGGAATGGTAAAAAACATGGCGAACAAAAGTGGAATAAAAAGCCTCACCACCCTTTCACCTTCAAAGGCTAATACTGATCTCTTTCGAAGCGAAAAATGCGTGCCCACACCAGATATGAAAAACAACAGGGGCAGACGCCATTGGTGCAACCACCAGATCAGCCGGGAAAGGCCCATTGACTGTTCACTATTCTTGATTTCCCATCCGAATTTAACGAAGGGCATAGCGCAATGAAAAAAGATCAGGAGGAGAAATGCGAGTACACGAACCCAGTCAATGAAATATTTACGCTCGTTCATGCTGTTGTTTAGACCGTATACGCACGAGCGCAACAAATGTTACGGCTGGTGGGCTGTTTTTCCGGCCAGCCTGTGAATAGTGTCAACCAATTGTGAAATTTCGAAGGGCTTCATGATGAATTCGTCAGCCAGGGAGCTCTGTTTCATGGAATCTGCCGTTACATTTCCAGCAGAATAAAGAATAATGGGAATATCTTTCAGTTCCGGAGTCGTTTTAATTGCCTTGCTCAATTCCTGGCCATTTGTATTGCCGAGAAAGACATCAAGCAATAAAACGTCTGGCCTCTTTTTTGAAAGATAAGGCATAAGTAATGACCCGCTTTCCAGGCAGTCTACGTTCATATCATGACGCCTCAGAACAAAGGATACCATATCCAGGAGATCTTTGTCGTCATCAACGATCAATAAATTCATTCACAATTTGTTTAAGAACTGCTAAAAAACTGGCTGGCGGGATATAGAAAATCAAACGTGCAATAAATGTAAATTTAAAAAAATCAACCCACATAACGCTCAATTGTCACAATACTTTTTAAGAAATGGCCATCACTGATATCGACCAGCGCAATTCGATGCTGGCAGCAATTATTGAATTTTCGGAAGATGCTATCATCAGCAAAGACCTGAATGGTTATATCACTAGTTGGAACAAATCAGCAGAGAGAATGTTCGGCTATACAGCCGAGGAAGCAATAGGCAGAAATATCGAATTGATCATCCCGGAGGACCGCAAATCAGAAGAGAAAGTCATCATCTCAAATCTTCGGGAAGGCAGGCCCATTGAGCATTTCAAGACCATCAGGTTGACAAAGTCCGGACAGTTGATACATATCTCGCTAACCGTATCCCCTATCAAAAATTCACTTGGCGTCGTGACCGGAGCGTCAAAAATTGCCAGGGATATTACTCAACAGGTACTTGCTGAAGAACTGATTAGCCAACATGCAACCAGACTTGAGTTGATCAATGCCTTTGGCAGGAAAATCGTATCTCACCTGGATGTCCAAACAATTTTACAAACTGTAACGGATGCCTGTACGCAACTGTCGGGCGCCGTATTCGGAGCATTCTTTTATAACAAGATTGATCAAAAAGGCGAGACGTATACGCTTTACACATTATCCGGCGCTTCAAAGGAAGCGTTTGACAAATTCGGTATGCCCAGAAATACGGAGGTCTTCAAAGCAACGTTCCTGGGCAACTCTCCCGTTAGGAGCGATGACATCACCAAAGACCCGAGATATGGGAAAAATTATCCCCACAATGGTATGCCTAAGGGGCATCTGCCCGTGGTGAGCTACCTGGCTGTACCAGTTGTTTCACATACGGGGGCCGTCATTGGAGGATTATTTTTCGGTCATCCTAAAGCCTGCGTTTTTAAAGAGGAACACGAATTACTGGTTACGGCCATTGCTTCACAAGCTTCAATCGCGTTAGATAACGCAAAGCTTTATGAAGACGTCAATTCGCTGAACCGGAAAAAAGACGAATTCATAGGGTTCATTAGTCATGAGTTGAAAACTCCACTTACCACACTAAAAGGCTACCTTGAAATCAGCCGCGATAACCTCGAAGTACTGGCGCAGGTTCAACCAAAACTGAATAAACAAGTAAGGCGATTGGAAGAGATCATTTCTGACTTATTAGACATTTCAAAAATTGAAGCTGGAAAGCTTGATTTCAGTTTCTCCAGAATTGGCCTATGCGCGCTAGTTAAAAAGTCTCTAGATGCGCTGAACCATGCCGACCATGAGATAGAATTTGAAACGCCCGCAACTGAAATTGCAGTTAATGTAGATGTGCAGAAAATGACCCAGGTTTTCGTGAACCTCCTTTCCAATGCTATAAAATATTCCTCTCCAGGTACCAAAATCACACTTACTGCAGGTCAATTTGGAAGCGAGGCAAGGTTCACGATTACGGACCAGGGGATTGGTATTTTGCCCGAAGACATTGAACGAATATTCAGTCAGTTTTACAGGGTCAATGAGAGCAAAGACAACGTGCAAGGTATCGGGCTCGGCCTCTATATCTCCAGACAAATTGTAGACGGCCATCTCGGCAGAATTTGGGCAGAAAGTGAACATGGCAAGGGTTCCACATTTTATGTTTCTTTCCCGGTAGAGCGATCTTAAACATCTTCATTTCTTGTGAAAATCCTTCTCAACTTTATTTGATCCTTTTTCAATTTCTACTGTTTTCGTCGTCACGGCATAGTCGGAGGGCTGGATAGCAGAGCCAATTTCAAGCGCATACGCCTTTGTAAACTCGGCTCCCATGTATAAGATAATTGCAGAATAGTATACCCACAAAACCAGCACGATCAGCGAGCCTGCGGCACCATAGGTGCTTCCAATATTACTCCTGCTGATGTAGAATGATATAGCGAATTTGCCAACTATAAAAAGAATAGCAGTCAATACGGCCCCAATGATCACCTGCCTCCATTTAATCTTGGCGTCGGGCAATATCTTAAAGACGGATGCAAAGATGATTGTAGTGATGGCAAATGTTACGATCAAATTCACGATGTAAATAATCACAACCGTCACATTTGGGTAACTGCTTTTGAAAATATTGGTAAACTCTTCAATCACTGATGAGACAACCAGCGAAACCACCAGCAGCAATCCGAGACTGATGATGATTGAAAACGATAAAAAACGATTGCGCAACATTTTCAGCCATCCTTTTTTGGGCTTCGGTTTCAGGCCCCATACCTGGTTAAGGGAATCCTGTACCTCTCCGAATATGGAGGTTGCGCCCAGAAGCAACGTTACTCCACCGGTGATAGCAGCAAACGTACTCTTCCCTGAAATGAAGGCGCTCTTGATCATTTGCTGAAGCTGTACAGCAACATCATGACCCAGGAAATTTTGAAGTTCTCCATATACCTTGCCCTCCACGGCTTCCCTCCCAAAAAAAATACTACATAAAAAAATGATCATCACCAGCAAGGGGGCCATGGAAAACAACATACAATAAGCCAGCGATGCGCTTAATTTGGCAATCTTATCGCCTGAGAATCCCTTAATCGCATTTTTAAGTATGTTCCGAATGCCCTTGCCTGTTAATTTGTTCGACATTACAGTACTACTCAGTCCTACATTTTCTTCTTAATGGCTTCAATAGCGTCCAGGTGTTTTTGAAGTGTGGGTAGCGTATTCGTCGCAAACGCCTTCAGATCCGGATCCTTACAATTGTCCGCTGCCTTTTTAAATTCTTTGATATCAGCTTTATGATCATCAATCATCTGATTCACATATGCCTTATCAAAATCCTTCCCGGTTTTCTTCTGTAAATCTTCCAGGCGTTTCTGCTCCTTGTCGCCGATTGCCGCAGGAAGCGTGATATTTTTCTGACCTGCAATTTGTTTAAGGTGATCACCTGCTTCACCATGATCTTTTACCATCATTGAACCAAAGTCTTTAACAGCCTGATTCGAGGCGTTGGTTTGTGCAAGTTGTCCCATGGCTACTTCAGCCATGCCACCGTTTGCGGCTTTGACAGCAAAATCCGCGTCATCTTTATCCACCGGCGATACCGTTCTTGTGGCGTTGGTAGAATCAGCCGCTGCTGCCCTCGTATTGTCTTTTGCATTTTCTGCCACGGAATCGTTTGCCTTTTTTGCGCTGTCAACGCTATCCTGCTTGCCCGCGCCGCCGCAACCCGGAGCTATAAATAATATGGCAAAAAGGGAGACTAAAAAGAGAGTTGGTTTCATACAAATAATTTTAAGACTGTTAAGATTTCATAATATGCCATCAATTTTAAAGCCATAGCCTGCCTATGCTTAATTCGGGCCCGCACAACGGGAATTAACTTCCACAATGCATAAAAAACAGCTGGAAACCGTAGAATTTGACTGATGCGTTAAAAATGGCACCAAACGGCATAATTTTTCGGGCTTGAATTCATGAAGTAATCACCATGATAACAAAAGGTAAAAAGTCAAAAATGCCCTTTAAGGTTTCACCCATGCTGTGCACCCTGACAAAGGAGGTTCCCGAAACGGATAACTACTTTTTTGAAATAAAATGGGATGGCTACCGGATCATCGCTTTCGTTGACAAGAAGAAAGTGGTGTTGCATTCCAGGAGTGGACTGGACTATTCAGCAAGGTATCCCGCGGTAGTGGAAGCACTGAAGGAATTAGGACACCAGGTTGTTTTGGATGGCGAGATGGTAGTATTTAATGAAGATGGCTTTCCGGATTTTGATGCGCTGCAATCCTATAACAGCAGCGATCACCCTATCTCCTATTGCCTGTTCGATATACTCTGGATGGATGGCAATGACCTTCAGCAATTACCCATTGAAGAAAGAAGAAAGATATTGGTTTCGCTTATCCCTAAACGTGGTGAATTACGGATCAGCGAATTTTTTGAAGATGGTAAGGCACTTTACGAACAAATGTTGGCCCTGAACCTCGAAGGCGTGGTAGCTAAGAAAAAAAGAAGTCATTACCATCAGGGTGAAAGAGCCGATGACTGGTTGAAGACGCCAACAAAAAAGCGACAGGAATTCGTCATCGGAGGATGGGCGGAATCTGAAAATGGGCGCTCCTTTAAATCCTTACTATTCGGTGCATATAAGAACGGGAAACTGGAATGGATTGGACGTTCGGGAGGGGGTTACAAATTAAAAGAGATGCCAGAGATTCTTAAAAAGCTTGAAAAACTGGAGACGGATCACTCCCCATTCGTGAATGAAGTGTTGGATACCAAAAAGGCACCAGTTCACTGGGTGAAGCCTAAACTCGTGGCCAACTTTGAATTTGCAACCTGGACAAAATCCGGCCGTATCCGAAAACCTGCCACCTTCCTGGGTTTCCGCAATGACAAAAAACCAACTGACGTTGTTCGCGAAGTACCTGATAGCCTGAAGAAAGTCAAATCAAAAATCTCTGCCAAAACAAAAAAGGTCAAAAAGTGATTGACAGTATTCAGCGAATCCGGTTATCGCCTTTTAGAACGCAGGTTCCAGAGACTCTCTCACCATGCCGGAAATTTCATCCACCTTTTCCTCAGTATCATCAACCAGATCTTCAATCACCTTCCTGAGCTTTCTCCTGGTTTCCTTTCCTTTTGCTGGTGCGAAGAGCATACCAATGCCAACACCCATGAGTAGAATAAACAATGACTTTTTCATGCGATTTTTAAATCATTGACATCAATTTTCGGGCCCGGCGCAAAAATTTGGTGTATGGAAGGGAGAAAATTCCGGTGAGTTAATGCAGGTCTAAATCCGGGTCCAGCCAGCTGACTTTTTGTTCAGATTTATGTGGTTTTCCAATAATTGAGCCGTACAATTCGGGGCGTCTTGCTTTGCGGTAACGATAACCCCCCGCCTGCATCAATTTATCGTGTGTAAGACTGGCCATCACAAATTCATCGTCAAGTGATCTGCATTCTGCCATGATATCACCAAAAGGGTCGAGAATCATGGAACAGCCATTTTTCAGCTGGTCATCGTCCATACCGATCGGGTTGGAGAAAACAACATACACACCATTGTCGTACGCCCTTGCAGGCAGCCACTTCATCAGCCATTTTCTTCCTTTTAATCCGTCAAACTCCTGACGCAGAATTTCCGGGTACTTTCGTTTGTTTTCCCAAAGCTTAGGATCAACAAAACCCGCTCCCGGCCTGGTGGAAGGTGTACACATGGTAACATGGGGCATAAAGATCACGTCTGCACCAAGCAGTGCAGTGGCGCGAACATTTTCGACCACGTTGTTATCGTAGCAAATGAGGATTCCGACTTTCCAGCCCAGGATTTCAAATACGCAGAATTCTCTGCCGGGGGTGAGATAGGGATTGATGAAGGGGTGCAATTTTCTGAATTTCGATACTAATCCTTTGCTGTTCACGCAAACCTGGGTCTTGTAAAGATTATCATCTTCGTCCTTTTCAAAAAGGCCCGCCATGATTACGATATCGTACCTGCAGGCAATTTGTTGGAGTCGCTCAATGCTGGGTCCGTACGGTATCTCTTCCGCGAGGTCCAACATCTGTGCTTTGGAAAGATGCCTGGCGAAAGTGTAACCCGATATCGAGCATTCGTGAAAGAGAATGATTTGTGCGCCTTTAGCTGCGGCTGATTTGGCTAGTGATTCAATTCGTGAAAGATTATAAAACTTGTCGCCACTTTTGTGTTCAAATTGGGCGGTTGCAACCTTAATGGTATTCATAAGAGCGTATTTAGGGAATTTGTTGGTCTAACATTGATCTAAAGTTATGTGTCCCGGACAATTCATTTGTTCGTTGACTGCCCGAAGGTTTGAATTGAAGCCTTGAGGGGCTGAAACAAATGTACAAATGGCAGAAGCATTGGGCGAAAAAGGACATCATCTGGATGCTGGATGCTGGACCCACACCCACACTATCCAGTATCCAGCATCCAGTATCCAGCATCCAGCTAGTTAATAATTCACCACCAGGCTATCAGCTACATTTTTACTCGCCTGAAGCTTTGGAAACGTAGAACTGGCGTAGTTTTTAAGGTCTCCATTCCCACCGAAATTGATCTCATTCTGGTAAAGAACGATCGCCTGATCATGACTATCTACCTGGCTGTGTATGAATACAGAGTCAAAGTCCCTTCCGGTTAGTCCGTTCAGCTGCGACTGAAGGGCAGTCTGAACAGCACTCATTGTATCGCTTGCGGTAATATTCAAGCGGCTTGCAATATCCTTAAGTTGGGCCGAGGTCTGCACCCGGTCTGCAATGATCTGGTCTGCAAAGCGCACAAGAGCGGAATCGCTGGCCTTTGTTTTCGCCATTTGCGCAATGGTAATTTCAGCAAAATTGTCGGATGAGGCGGCTGCCGTAAAATCCTTATCGGTGTTGTTAACGGATCCCATGTTGTTCTCGTCTTTTTTGCAACCAAAGACGAAGAGTGCCACCAGTAGGCAGGTGCAAATAAGGTGTTTCATCACATGTTTTTTAATGATTTCATAATATCGGAGGTACCGATCAACTTGTCTCAGCAAATCTCAAAAAATCGTGCCCACCATCGCAAACAGCTCGTTATTGTGGACATATTGCGATTGCTTTTTCGTGAAGAAAATCTTAATATTTGCGTCCCTCCCTTTTGAAGACTGAAAGGGATGCCGAAAACTTTACAGAGTAGGCGATTCACAACTTAAAAGCATTGTATGACAAACCTTATCGTTGCTTCGTACAAGGACGAAGTACAAGCCATTGCGGCTGCTCAAAAGTTGAACGAATTGGAATCCTTGGGTGACATCAGCGTTTACGACAAAGTTCTTCTCAGAAAAAATGCCGATGGCAAAACTGAAGTGCTGAAAGCGGAAACTTCCGATGGATTAAGAACATTATCTGGATTGGCGCTTGGAACAGCAGTTGGCGCACTTGCCGGCCCGGTGGGAATGGTAGCGGGCATGTTCTCTGGTGCGTTGGGTGGCGCGATGTGGGAAGCCGACTATTTTAGTTTTTCAGAAGATTTCGGAATGAAAGTAGCAAACAAGATGATGCCCGGGACAACTGCACTTATTGCAGAAATTGATGAAGACGATGTTGTATTTGTCGATGGCACATTAGGACCACTTGGGGGATTGTTGGTGAGAACACCGGTTGACTACGAGTATGAAAAATATGACGACGAACAGATTGAAGCCATCGATGAAGAGATTGCCGCTGAAAGGGAAAGTTTGAAAAAAGCTGCGGCAGATCGTAAGGAAAAAATCAAAGCCAAGATTGAAGATTTAAAAGAAAAGAGAAAGAAGAGGATTGCTGAGTTTGAAAGGAAAAAGAAGGAAGCAATGGAATCTGGCAAAGCAAAGCTTCAGGCACTGGACGATGAAGTAAAGGCACCACTTAAAGAATTGAAAATTTCCAGGATCAAGGGTAAAATCGAGAGACATCAGACAAGGCTGGCAGAATTGGAAAGTGAGTTGAAGCAGATGGAGAGTTAAAGTCTAATTACTAGATACTGGATATTAGACACTGGATGCTGGATAGTGTGGGTTCACTCACACTCATGCTATACAGCATCCAGTATCCAGTATTCAGCATCACTCTTTAAATACATCCTTATCCCACCCTCTAAAATCATAATACCTGCTTTTCGGTTCACCGGTCCAGCCGTTAATGCCTTTGCGCGGAAGCACGAAGCCGTGCACGTAAATGAGTGGAATGATTGAAAGTCCCAATAAGATGAACGCCGCTCTTCTTCCAAAATAAATTGATACGAGTAGTACGATGCCAAGTGTGAGAATATACTTTGCCACCCTTCGCCATTTGGCTTCCCGCTCAATAAAATGTCCGAAAAACATATGACCCAGCATGAAGAAGATGGAAACACATGCTACTTCAAACCATAGTGAGTTTGTATTCCACATAAAAAGCAATTTTTAAAATGCAAATTATGTGAAAATGCGTTCCATTAAAGTTTGGGTCTCTTCTCTGCGCACCCTTTGAAGCAGGCAAATGGCGGCGAAAAGAGCATGATGCCCACTTCGAAGCCAGCTCCGTGCTTTCCATTAAATTCCTGTCCCCAGGTAACTGCGAATACGCCATACCTGCTCGGTTCCCAGCGCGGGCCAATCTTGAATTCAGGAATCGCTACAACACCACCTGCAGAACCAAATACCTCCCCGACAATGGACCATTTCGGACTGAATGGATTATAAGCAACGCGTGAAGAATAAGTAAAAGCCCAGGCTGACTTGCCCTCACTGCCATAGTGCCTCGTAAAACTGGCGCCGGGCATGAGATCCCAGGAAAGCTTGTTATCGAAAAACGGGATGGTCACGGGCACATTTGTCCAGTACGTTTTGAATGCGTCTTTTGTGCGATCCTGGCCATCGAAGGTTCCGGGAAACAATCCCGTTCCAACTTTTACCGCTGCACCGCCAGTCCCGGCTTTGTTCTGGTAAAACATGTATTTGGCGTAGAGTGAGGTCGAATAGCCGTCATCGGTAGTGATATCGTGGTCCTCATTATATATATAGGCAGCCATTGTAAATTCCCATTTCGGAAACAGGGAATAAGTGTTCATGATCATTGAATTTCGTTGTCCATAAGTGGGAATTAAGGTAACCGTTCCATGGGGTTTCGAAAGCCAGCTGTCTGAATTGAATTGTTGGGCTAATACACTAGTGCAATTCAAAATCGCCAGTAAAAGGAAAACAATAACTGTTACCTCCCGGAATTTCCTTGTTGTCATAGCTCTTCAGATTAGCAATGGAGAAGTGCAGAGTAATTTACGAACCAGCGACTTGCATCCCTAAAATTAATTGCCCATTTTTGCATTCCCTGAATAGTTGAAAGTGTAAACTCATTCATTTAACTGTAAAATGAAGCCTGATGAAAAATCTCAATCTCCTTGTGCTCTGCACCTGCCTTACGATTGCGTATGATGTGCAAGCGCAGCAAACAACCGCAATTATCCTTCGAAATATAAACCTCATCGATGGGAACGGAACTTCCAGAAAGAATATCGATATGGAAATCCAGGGCGGAAAGGTTAAGGCAGTCGGTGCGCATTTATCTGCCAAGGGTGCGAAAGAAATTGACCTAAACGGAAAAACAATCATGCCCGCATTGATCAACGCTCATGCGCACCTGGGCACCATCAAGGGAAATACCACCAACGGCGCAAATTATACCCGGGAAAATGTGCTCGCCCATTTGCAGCGATACGAAAATTATGGGGTTCTCACCGTACTTGCCCTTGGGACAGATCATCCGCCGCTTTTTGAAAATGGCTTGTACGATTCTGTTCGCAACGGACTTTCGCCGGGTGCAAGGCTTTATTCCGCAGGCTATGGATTTGGCGTGAATGAGGGCGGCCCGCCTCTGGAATTTGGGATGGACAAAGTTTTCAGGCCCACGGATGTTTCGCAGGTAAAGGAAGAAGTACAGGAACTAAAGCGCATACACGTGGCCGTTGTAAAAATGTGGGTAGATGATTTTGCGGGCAGGTTTCAAAAAATGAAGCCTGAAGTTTACCATGAAATCATCAGGCAGTGTCACGCAAACAACCTTCGCGTCGCATCACATGTTTATTATTTGGATGATGCAAAACAGCTCGTCAATGATGGAGTGGATATCCTTGCACACAGTATCCGCGACAAGGAGATCGACGACGCGTTGATTAATGAAATGAAACAGAAGAAAATTTTCTACATCCCCACCCTGGCCATTGACGAATATTCGTTTATTTATTCCCGTGAGCCCGAGTGGCTCAATGATCCATTCTTCAAGGCCGCACTGGAACCGGGTGTTTACGAAATGGCGAGCTCAAAAGAATACCACGATAACGCATTGAAATCACCCCAGCTCCAAAGGAATATCAATGGATTCCAGATGGCGCAGAAAAACCTGAAAAAGATATACCAGTCCGGCGTCGTTGTCGCCATGGGTACCGATTCTGGTGCACAGCCGATTCGCGCGCAGGGATTTTCGGAGCACCTGGAACTCCAGCTGATGGTTGAAGCAGGTCTCACACCGATGGAAGCCATCACCATCGCCACAAAGAACGCTGCGAAGGCGCTGAAAATTGATAAAGATTTTGGCACCCTGGAGCCCGGCAAGACTGCCGATTTCATTGTATTATCCGAGAGTCCTGAAACAGATATTAAAAACACCAGGAAGATCGAATCGGTCTGGAAAGCGGGAAGGGAGGTTAGTCAGGGACCACTGAAGTAGTGTGGTATTGGGGTATTGGAGTATTAGGGCCAATACCAAAATACCTGAACTCATTGCAGCCTGATATCGCCCATATTTTCCAGTCGCGCAATGACGCCCCATCCATAGAAATAATTCGCAATGCCGATCAACAATTCATTTTTCCCCTCTTTCAAAGGCAAATTGAACGAGCTGTTTTCAATCGTGCATCGTCCGTCGTTCTTCATTTGCGGCATGCCGAAATAATTCTTGCCCACAAAAACAACCTGACCATTCAAAAATACCCATGCCTCATCACTGAAACCAAATTGCAACAGCTTGCTCTGCGCCTTCGTAGAAGTGATCGTGGTTCGCAGCCACGCAATGCGCCGCCCATCATTCTCCACCGAACCAAATTTCCTGCTCAGGTTTACAATTGCACGGCTTTCTGCTTTGATGGGCGACCATTTTGTTGTGCTGTCGGGCAATTCCGATTTATTCAGCGTACCGTGCATGCTTGGGAGAGGCATGACCACATCTTTGCCGAAGGGGAATTCTTTTTGCGGGCTCAGCTCCCAGTTCCTTATATAACGGGTATCATTAGCCGAAGACTGGTAACCCGCCTGCGCAGGCAACCCTTCCACCACATTTGGCCTGATCACGAAATTTGCATAGATCACATTCCCGATCAAAGAGATCCCACCCGATTCATTCAAACCCTCCAGTTCAGGTACATTGAGCGCCGGCTTCGCCATATCATTCACGTAAGCCCTCATCTGTTTCCCGTTAATGACCAGCTTTACATGGTTCCATGCCCCCTGGTTGATGACAGCCCCGCTTTGATACTCGTCTGACAAGTCCCAAATGCTCATGCCATCCATAATGGCCGCATACTGAAGCGTTGTTCGCACTTCAGGTGAAACCGGACCGAAAGAGCGTATATAAAAATTGTCCCCATTCTTCTTATCGGGTGACATCCTGAAATTGATTCCCGGGAACCCTTGCCCCGCCAACTCCACATCGAATTCAATGGTACCATTTGAAAATACTCTATCCTTCAAATGAACCTGGAAAAAAGAACCATTCTTCCCTTGCACTGCGGATACGCCACGATGAGTAACAAATTCGGCAAGGCTGTCGTGCTCCCAATAAGCTGCCTGCATGGGAATTTTAAGGTCCTGCCCCATCGTCGTGAAAAAAAGAAATAACTGGGTGAAAATAATAGCGACTGATTTTAGATTAGATCCTGACCTTTTCATGAATTACAGTTTGATACTAATCTAGGAAGTCGCGTATTGATACCTTATTTTTTTCGACAAATTCGGCCCAATGGCAGACGTATTGTATCAATATATGAGGTTGCTGAGCTTCGCCAGGTCGAGGATCCTGATCTTACCCTCTTTGATCTCTATCAGCTTTTCGGATTTGAAATCGCTCAAGGTTCTGATCAGTGATTCGGTAGCAGTACCAACATATTGGGCAATATCTTCGCGCGAAATATCCAACTGAGCCGGCCCCGGATTTTGAGAATTGAATTTTGTGTGGATCGCTACAAGTGCTTTGGCAACACGTTTACGCAAAGAATCGTACGCAAGATTCAACAATCGCTCCTCTTTTTCCTTGATTTCCCTGCTGATCAATTTGATGAATTTCGACGCAATATTCATATCCCTGTAAATCACGGCAAGAAATTCCTCGGCAGGAATTCTCGCCACTTCAGCCTCCTCCAACACTTCGGCATTATCTTCATAGTTGGTACCTTCCAACAATGGGATATATCCAAAAAAATCACCAGGACTGTACAGGTTGGTGATATATTCCTTACCATCTTCATGCTCGAGGAATGTCTTGATCTTACCTTTCTTTACATAGAACAGGAATTTCGGTCGCGTGCCTGCATGATATAAATTCATTTTTTTAGCCAGCAACTGGGCTTCATAGGACTCAGGATCCAGCCCAATGATGCCTGCACTATTTAACTCCTGCAGCATCTCATTCGCGCCCTTTTCGCCGGCCGCAAACTTGCTATGGATAATGTCAAACTTCTTAAGCCGCATTTCGATGGCACTGAGTAATTCGATATCATCGAATGGCTTAGAGATATAATCATCGGCCCCCATTTCCATTCCCCGCCTGAAATCGCCTCGCTCTGCCTTTGCCGTTAGGAATATAAATGGAATGGCCTCAGTTTCGGGATTCTTTTTCACAAGATGCAACACTCCGTACCCATCCAGTTCAGGCATCATGATATCACAGATAATCAGGTCAGGCTGATATTTGATAGCGGCCTCCACACCCCTCTTCCCATTTTCTGCTGTAAACGTCTTATAGCCAGCAAGGCCAAGAATTTCAGCAGTATTTTCCCTGATTTCGTTGTTGTCGTCAATGACGAGAATGGATTTCATCGTTTCCTTTTATCGGGCTAAAAATAACACTTCCGCCAGTAATTGTCTGCATGACGAAAATCATCATATCAATTGAATCTCGTCAGCCGGCACCAAAAGGGTTGGAAATACTTTTAACGCTGGAAAAAACAGTATGGTCAATTTGAGCAACGCAACCGCACTCGCCTGTTTTCATTGTGGCGAAACTTGTACCGATCGTGATATTGAATCGCTGGGTAAACATTTCTGTTGCCAGGGTTGCAAAATGGTTTTCGAGATACTGGAAGAGCATAAGCTTTCAACATATTATGATTTAAATGGCAAACCTGGAACCAACCGCCGCATTCTTCCGAGAAAAGACAAATATGCATTCCTGGATGATCCAGCCATCGCTTCGAAATTAATCCGGTTTAGCGAGGGAAGCCAGTCCAAAATCATATTGAGCCTTCCCCAGATACACTGCAGCTCCTGCCTTTACCTGCTGGAAAATCTAACAAAATTAAATGCAGGCATTATCCAATGTCGCATAAATTTTGAAATGCGGGAGGCACAAATCATGTTCGACCACGAAACGATTTCGTTGCGAAAGGTTGTTGAACTACTTGAAAGCATCGGCTATGAGCCCGCGTTAAATTTGCATAATCTTGGCGACCACAAACCGGGTGCCGATCGGGGATTAATATACCAGCTTGGAACTGCTGGTTTTTGCTTTGCCAATATCATGCTGCTCAGTTTCCCTGAATATCTCGGCTTAAATGATTCACAATTATTATTCGCTTTCCGCTGGTTGAATTTCATTCTAGCGATCCCGGTTTTGCTTTTCAGCGCGCAACCATTCTTTAAGTCGGGCTGGACAAGCCTCCGATCCGGGTTCCTGAACATTGACGCCCCCATTGCATTTGCCATCCTGATTACTTTCAGCAGGAGTGCTTTTGAAGTGATCGCTGGAACTGGTGGTGGTTATTTCGACTCCATGTCGGGTATTGTATTTTTCATGCTGGCTGGCCGGGTATTGCAGAACAGAACCTTTCGTCAATTGTCATTTGAAAGGGATTTCAGCGCTTATTTTCCAATTGCTGCCTCAATTTTAAAAGATGGAAAGGAAGTACCGGTGGCTTTGCCCGACCTTCATCCAGGTTACACAGCAGTTATTCATCACGGTGAGCTTATTCCAACAGATGGAATTGTCTCCAGCGGCGAGGCAATGATCGATTACAGTTTTGTATCGGGAGAGTCTGCAATGATTCCAAAAGAAGTTGGAGAATTGGTATATGCCGGCGGCCGGCAACGTGGAGGTGCGATTGAGGTTTTGATTCTAAAAGAAGTTGCACAGGGATACCTGACCAGCTTGTGGACAAAGCAGGAATTGAAAACTGAGAAAGCAAAAAAAAACCGCTCTTTCATTCACTTCCTGAGTCAACGGTTTACCTGGTTTGTGATTTTCTTCGCAGCAAGTGCAGGAATCTATTGGTCCTTCCACAATCCAGGCCTTGTGTGGAATTCCATCACAGCTGTATTGATTGTAGCCTGCCCCTGTGCACTATTACTTTCCAACAGTTTTACAAATGGCAGCATCCTGAAAATCCTGGGCAGGCAAAAATTTTATCTCCGTAATGCGGAAGTCATAGAAGACATTGCCGCCTGCACCCATATTGTTTTTGACAAAACGGGCACACTCACTGAGACCAATGGCGATAAAATTGGTTTTGTGGGTATGCCCCTTTCGCCTGCTCAGAGACTTGCCGTTGCGAGTCTTGCATCACAGTCGAGGCATCCATTGAGTGGTTCCATCACCCGTTTTCTTAAAATCCCATCCACAGTTCTTGTCCGCCATTTCAAGGAATTTCCCGGGAAGGGGATCGAAGGCGTGATATTCAATCAAAAATTCGCGCTTGGATCCGGAACGTGGTTGGGCAAAAAAGAACAATCTGAAGAAGGCCAGGTTTGGTTGAAGATTGATGACCAGTTCATCGGCTATTTCCGGGTCCAATTTCGATACCGGAGTGGTGCGCTGGAATTATTGAAAAGCCTGGGGGAAAAATTTGCCGTTTCAATTTTGTCTGGCGACAATGAAGGGGAGAAAAATCATCTTGCTGACCAACTGGGCCCGAAAGTCAGCCTACTTTTCAAACAATCACCCTTCGACAAGCTTGACTACATCGGGAAATTGCAATCAAGGGGCGAACGGGTGCTAATGATCGGCGACGGACTGAATGATGCCGGAGCACTTCGTCAAAGTGATGTAGGAATTGCCGTTGCCGACAACACTAACAATTTCACGCCAGCCTGCGACGTAATTATGGACGCCGGTCACCTCAATCGTTTGTTTGATTACATCCGGCTCTGTAAGGCGAACAGGTCAATCGTGCTCAGCAGCTTTGTGTTTTCGATCCTGTATAACCTTGTCGGACTTTTCTTCGCCATGCGCGGCGTACTCTCACCGATGGTTGCAGCCATACTGATGCCCGCCAGCAGCTTCACTATTCTTATGATTAGTTTTGGCTCTTCCTCATTCTGTTCCATGAAATGGAAATTAAACTCCGCTAAAAATCATAAATCCACCTGATTTAAATCAGTCACTTTTTTAGGCCTATCGATGAGTTTTACAAAAAAAAATGAGCGTCATAATTCTGTTGTTAATCGCCAGTATTTCAGTCGCATCGATCTTTCTCGCTGCGTTCATCTGGAGCGTGCACAATAAGCAATACGATGACGAATATTCACCCCCTGTGAGAATACTTTTTGACGATGCGGTGCGGGATCAACAGGAAAATCAACTCTAACATTCCAGGTCAAAATCCAGAGTTATGCAAATTGAAAGGTTCTATTATGACAACAAGATTGTAAAATGGTTTGGATATGTAACAATGCTTTGGGGAATTGTTGGTATGATGGCAGGACTTTATGTAGCCATCCAGTTTTATGCACCTGGCGCCGCGATGAATTTCGCTCCCACCACCTTTGGGCGTATGCGACCCGTGCATACCAACGCTGTCATTTTCGCCTTTGTTGGTAATAGCATTTTCACCGGTGTTTACTATTCTTTGCAGCGGCTTTGCAAAACAAGGATGTTCAGTGACAGGCTGAGCTGGATTCATTTCTGGGGCTGGCAATTAATTATCGTTGCTGCCGCCATCACCCTGATGATGGGCTACACGACCGGCAAAGAATACGCGGAACTGGAGTGGCCAATCGATATCGCCATCGCCGCAATCTGGATTGTATTCGGCATTAATCTCTTTGGCACCATCATCAAAAGGCGCGAAAACCATTTGTATGTGGCCATCTGGTTTTATATCGCCACCTGGGTAACTGTGGCCATGCTGCATATCGTTAACTCATTTGAAATCCCGGTTTCACTTATGAAGAGTTATAGCTGGTATGCGGGTGTTCAGGATGCATTAGTGCAATGGTGGTATGGCCATAATGCTGTTGCATTTTTCCTTACCACCCCGATCCTTGGATTGATGTATTATTTTCTGCCGAAGGCAGCAAATCGTCCCGTTTATTCATACCGGCTCTCCATCATTCACTTCTGGGCATTGATCTTTATTTATATCTGGGCAGGGCCACACCATCTGCTATACACTGCATTGCCTGATTGGGCACAATCCTTAGGCGTTGTGTTTTCAATCATGCTCATTGCGCCCAGTTGGGGCGGGATGCTGAACGGATTGTTTACGCTTCGTGGAGCCTGGGACAAAGTAAGAGAAGACCCTGTACTCAAATTTTTTGTGGTTGCTGTAACCTGTTACGGCATGGCCACCTTTGAAGGGCCGATGCTCTCACTGAAAAGTGTAAACGCTATTTCACACTTTACCGACTGGACCATTGCACACGTGCATATCGGAGGTTTGGGCTGGAATGGCTTCATGGCGTTTGGCATGTTATATTGGCTGGTGCCAAAAATGTGGGGCACTTCAATTTATTCCAAAAAAATGGCCAACAACCATTTTTGGCTGGGAACTATTGGTGTTGTTATTTATGCCGTCCCGCTCTATTGGGCCGGCTTCACACAGGCACAAATGTGGAAGACTTTCACTGCTGAGGGACAACTCAAGTTCCAGTTTCTTGAAACCGTTACCCACATTCTTCCGATGTACGTTACGCGCAGTATCGGAGGGTCACTTTACCTCGTTGGCGCAATCATCATGGTCGTCAACCTTGCAAAAACGATCGCCAAAGGAAATTTCATTGCGAATGAAGCTGCCGAAGCGCCTGCAAGGGAAGTACCTGATTCAGCGCTTCGCGAATACTGGCATCGCTGGATTGAGAAGAGACCGATGACCCTGATGGTATTCAGCCTGGTGGTTGTTGCTATCGGCGGTGTACTGGAAATGATACCCACTTTCCTGATCAAATCAAACGTGCCCACCATCGCCAATGTCAAACCATATACGCCGCTGGAACTTCATGGCAGAGATATTTATGTGAGAGAGGGTTGCTATACCTGTCACTCTCAAATGATCCGTCCTTTCAGAGATGAGGTGGCCCGCTACGGCGAATATTCTAAAGCAGGTGAATTTATTTATGATCATCCTTTTCAATGGGGATCAAAGCGGACCGGGCCTGACCTGGCAAGAGAAGGTGGAAAATATCCTGACAGTTGGCATTATAATCACATGCTGGATCCACGTATTATGTCACCCGGGTCTATCATGCCGAATTATCCGTGGCTACTGGATAACAAATTGGATACGGCTTCAACACCAGCTAAAATCAGAGCCATGCAAACCCTCGGGGTACCCTATCCGAATGGTTACGACAAGATCGCAAATACGGATTTGTGCAACCAGGCCGCCGCCATCAAAAAAAGTCTGAAAAAAGATAAAATCGAAACGACTGCAGATGTAGAGATCATTGCCGTCATTGCTTATTTGCAAAGACTTGGCAAGGATATCAAGATGGCACCGCAGCAGGATGACGCAATAAAATAAGACTGAACCAAACTCATTCAAACATGAAATTCATTCACTACCTGGAAAAGATCACCGGTATATCGATCTACCCGCTTGCATCGTTTTGCATTTTCGGGCTTTTCTTCCTGGCCATGCTGATTTGGGTGTTTGCAGCTGATAAAAAGACCATCAGGGAGATCAGTCGAATTCCTTTAGACGAACCCTTTCAATAAAAAAGAATATGAGTGACCCATTCATCCTTTTATTACTGACCGTCATGGTCGTGCTGCTGTTGGTGATTGTTGTACTTGCACGAGTAGTTATTCAAACGGCCGGCGACTTTTTGAAAAAACAAAATGCAGAGGAAGCAAACCCTTCACCCACAACCCTTGGTACTACGGTTCTGTTCGCGCTGATATTGTTTTCAGCCCTGCCAGTAACAGCACAGGAAAAGGTGGTAGCCAAAAGCAGTACACTTAGCACCAACCTCTCGCCTACTACATTCTGGTCTTTGGTTGCCGTTATCGGGATTGAACTGCTGGTCATATTTGTACTGGTATCTTTTCTTAAGGTCTTCCTGAATAAGGCAAAACAAAAAGAAGTTTTAGCTGAGGCAATGGAATATGATGCGAAACCTCGAATTTCACTTTGGGCCAGGATAAATAATTTCAGACCGATTGCACAGGAGTCTCAAATTGAAATGGAGCATAGCTACGATGGTATTCGGGAATTAGACAACCGCTTGCCGCCATGGTGGCTATATGGATTTTACCTCACGATCTTTTTTGCAGTTGTGTACCTCTGGCGTTTTCACATTTCCCATACTGGACTTTCAAGCGAGCAGGAATTTCAACTTGCGATGAAACAGGCTGATGAGCAAAAGCAGGCTTATCTGAAAAACGCAGCTAACAATGTTGATGAAACCACGGTGACGTTTTCAACTGACGCATCAGTCAATTCAGCTGGCAAGGCCGTGTTCGTTCAAAACTGCGCGCCATGTCATGGTAAAGATGGAGAGGGCGTGGTAGGTCCGAACCTGACGGATGACTATTGGTTGCATGGCGGGAATATTAAGGACATTTTCAAAAGCATCAAATATGGCTGGCCGGAAAAAGGCATGAAGAGTTGGAAAGATGACCTATCTGCCAGCCAGATAGCACAGCTCGCCAACTTTATCAAATCGATCCACGGCAGCCATCCGCAAAATGGTAAGGAACAACAGGGTGATCTGTACACGGAAAAAACAGATTCCACTGCTACCCAATAATATGGAAATACAATTGCCTTCAATGCAAAAAACTGCTGAACCCGGCACCGAATCTTTCCGCGACAGGATCGCGACGGTTGACGCTGGCGGCAAGCGCAAATGGGTTTTTGCGCAAAAGCCCAGGGGAAGGCTTTATTCCTGGCGAACCTATACCAGCCTGGCTTTCTTTCTCCTTTTCGTGGCGCTCCCATTTATACATGTTGACGGCAGGCCACTGTTTCTTTTCAATGTAACGCAGGCAAAATTTATCCTGTTTGGAAAAGTATTCTGGCCGCAGGACTTTTTCATTTTCGGTCTCACGATGATCACCTTCATCGTTTTCATTGTGTTGTTCACCGCCGCATTTGGCCGCTTGTTCTGCGGATGGGTTTGTCCACAAACCATATTTATGGAAATGCTGTTTCGGAAAATTGAATATTTGATCGAAGGCAGCGCTGCGCAACAAAAAATGAAGGCGGCAGGACCCTGGACAACAGAAAAAATAGTGAGGAAAGGTCTCAAGCACATCACCTTCTTTTTAATTTCCTTTCTCATCGCAAACCTGTTCCTGGCATATGTTATCGGTACTACCGAATTGTTCAAAGTTATTACCGGGCCCGTGCGGGAACACATCGGCGGGCTTTTTTCAATGGTGGTCTTTTCAGGCATTTTTTATGGCGTTTATGCATTTTTCCGAGAGCAGGTTTGCACGGTGATTTGCCCATACGGCAGGTTGCAAAGTGTGTTACTGGATAAGAATTCTATGATTGTAGCATATGACTACAAGCGCGGTGAACCCAGGTCAAAATTCAGAGGAAAGAGGGTCGCGCGTCTTGACTTCGGCGATTGCATTGACTGCTTTCAATGCGTTAAGGTTTGTCCTACGGGTATCGACATTCGAAATGGCACCCAGATGGAATGCGTGGGATGTACCGCCTGCATCGACGCCTGCAATGCCATGATGGATAAAATTGGCAACGCACATGGATTGATCCGGTACGCATCTGAAAACGGCATTCAGAAAGGCGAAAAACTGGCGTTCACATTCAGAATGAAATTCTATTGTGTTTTGTTGTTGATGCTAACGCTTCTTTTGTCTTTCATGTTATATACCCGGAAAGAAATTGACGCCACCATCATCAGAACACCGGGCTTGTTGTATCAGCAGGTTGGCAAAGACAGTTTGAGCAACCTGTACAATATCAAAGTAGCAAATAAGACAGCCAACCGGGTACCGCTCCAATTGAAACTTGAAGACATGAGCGGTAACATCAGGATAGTGGGCGAACATGATTACATTGGCGTGGAGAAAGAAGGACAGGGCTCTGGTTCTTTCTTTATCATCCTGCCCAAAAATATGATCCACCAAAGAAAAATTCCATTGACGATCGGACTATATGATGGAAATAAAAAGGTGGACATGATAAAAACAAATTTTCTAGGCTTTGTGGAGGAATAATTACTCATAAAACTTTTTTTATGAAATTTCATTGGGGTACAGGTCTCATTTCAGTTTTCATCGTTTTCAGTATAATGATGGGCTATCTCGTTTACCAATGCACTAAAACAAAATTCGACCTGGTGTCAAAAGACTATTACAAGGACGAGCTGGCCTACCAGGAAGTTATCGATGGCTCCATCAATGCAGCGTCGCTAAGTGTAAAACTGAAACTGGATGTGTCTGACAGTCTCATTTCAATTGTATTTCCCAGGGAACTAAGAAGCGAACATTTGACCGGGAAACTCTGGGTATACTGCCCTTCGGATGAAAAAAAAGATCGAAGAATGAATTTTGACATCAGTCCCGGAGAAGGCCTGAGTATCTCAAGATCACAATTAGCAAAGGGACGGTATACGCTTAAGTTGTTTTGGTTTGATGGTCAACGGCATTTTTATAACGAACAGCCTGTGGAGTTCTAATGATCCTGCAAATCATCCTGGCGGCCTTTGTGCTGGGTACCACCAGTAGCTTGCATTGTGTGGGTATGTGCGGCCCGCTTGCGATGGCCTTACCTGTTTCGCGAAGCGGGAAAGCGGGGGCGGCTTTCACATTTGGGCTTTATCACAGTGGACGAATCTTTACTTATGTTGGAATTGGAGTCCTCCTGGGAATTACCGCAAGAGGCATTTCGATTTCAGGCATGCAGCAATGGGTCTCCATTAGCCTTGGGATAATCGTCATTTCAGCCAGCCTCTATGGTATTTTATTCAGGAAAAATCTGAAAGCCCCTGGATTTATCAAAAGCGCGCAACAACGACTCACAACATTAATGGTAGGGTTATTGAACAAACCATCGGGCCTCTCCTATTTTTTCCTCGGGATCTGTAATGGTCTTCTCCCCTGCGGCATGGTTTACATTGCCATTGCAGGTGCACTTAGCCTGGGCGATATCCTGCAAGCTGCTCTCTTCATGTCATTCTTCGGTATCGGAACGCTGCCAGCGTTGTTGTCGCTTTCAATCTTCGGTCTAAAATTTAAAGCTGAGACAAGGATGATCTTTAAACAAGTTTCGCCTTACCTGATGATGTTTGTGGGGATAATATTATTATGCAGGGGTTTGAATCTTGGCATTCCACTATTAAGTCCAAAATTAATCTCGCTCCCTGTTTCTCCAATTTCCTGTCACTAAGGCTCTGCTGAAAGTGAGGGAATCTCGATTGAAACGATGGTTCCCTTTCCCAATTCGCTTTGGAGTCTGAGTTTGCCTTGCAGCAGATCAACATATCGCTTTACGATGTGAAGCCCCAGGCCTGTTCCCTGGATATTGGTAACATTCTGCGCACGAAAGAAGCTTGAGAACATATGCTTCTGATCTTCAGCCGGTATCCCCATGCCCTGGTCAATAACCTCCAGCTTCAGGTTCTGATGGTTGATGTTTGCCAGAATCCTTACTTCGGTATTTTCAGGTGAGAATTTAAGCGCATTGCTGACAAGGTTTAACAGAATATTCTTGAGCAATTTCTTATCCGAGCTGAACAGCTCTCCATTGTTGGTAAAAGTCACTTCCTGTCCTGGCTTTCTCATCTCCTGCATTTCTTCAAGGATCTCCTCTACAAAGGGCCGGATGGAAAATGATTCCGGGTTCACCAGCACTTTCCCTTCCTCCAGTCGCCCCAGTGAAAGGAAATCCTCCAACAACAAATTCAAGTGACGTACGGAATCCTTGATACGCCTGATATGCCGGTCGCGATTAGATTGATCATCTTCTTTTGTATATCGTGATAGCAAGGCGGCTGAGGAAAGGACGGTACTCAATGGTGTACGGAATTCGTGGGAAGCCATTGACACAAATCTTGATTTGATTTCGCCCAGTTCCTTTTCTTTGCTGAGCGCTTCGCTCAGCTCTTTCTGCGACTTCTCGAGTTCGTGCAGCGCTTCCTGCAAAATCATCGTTCTTTCCTTCACCTTGGACTCGAGTTCGGCATTGAGGCTTCGAATGTCTTCAGTGACATTTTGAAGTTGCTCCTTCTGGCGTATTAGATTGCGCTCGTACTC
>Ga0163163_10000320_pt1 | contig 46711 bp, 69 predicted proteins | sample S65metaG_FD_119766 | JGI IMG/M metagenome (GOLD analysis project Ga0163163, IMG submission 119766) | Switchgrass rhizosphere microbial communities from Kellogg Biological Station, Michigan, USA - S6-5 metaG | ecosystem: Host-associated > Plants > Roots > Rhizosphere > Soil | place: USA... | reverse complement strand
CTGTACCCAGCGGTCGCGGTGCCCCTGTACCCAGCGGTCGCGGTGCCACTGTCCCCAGCGGTCGCGGTGCCACTGTCCCCAGCGGTCGCGGTGCCCCTGTCCCCAGCGGTCGCGGTGCCACTGTCCCCAGCGGTCGCGGTGCCCCTGTACCCGACAATGCATGTCTGCTGATCGCCAACAACAAGACTCGCGCCAATCACGGCAACCGATTTAGCGCGTTCTTCGTGCTCGATGATGTAGACTGCTGCAGCGGTCTTGTCTCCCACAAATCGAACTGTACCGCGCGGAAACTTCACCTTGCCGCCAAGCATCACGATTGTGGACGTTTCGACTTCAACGACCAGCCACTTCGCGGTCTCGTCGAGATATGAGCTGGCCGTTGCATCACCCTGGCCGTACAGCCAACCGTGCAACCCATTGCCGCACTCCTTGTTGTCCTTCCAGTCAGGACACACGGCAACTCCACCGACACAAGGCCAGATGAAGTTGTTTTGGCTGGTCATATCGCTGCGACACGAGCGCAGGACGAGGGAAGTTTCTACCTTGCTATCTTTCTTGGTCATCGCTGACTCCGGTTGTTGATCTGTCAATGCTACCGGTGCCGTGACGTATGTCAAGGAAAAGTTGCAGTCTTTTTTTCTGTGTGGTCTACTGTACTCATGGACGAACTGACAATCCACGATTTCGTGGCGGCTGCTGGATCGACTCGCGCACTAGCCGATGCACTAGGACTGCGCGACCAGAAAGGATTCTGGCGGGTGTCTCAGTGGCACTCACGCGGCGTAATACCACGCTCAGCACGGTTTGAGTACGCCACGAAATGGCGCAAGCTTGCCAGGAAAATGAGGGCTGCCTCATGAACTGGGGCTACAAACCTCCCAAAGGCAAAATCAGCCTGCGCGACCAGATGCTGCGCAATCAGAGGGCGCTCGACATGCACGCCGCTCTGTCTGAAAAACCGCGCATTGAGTTGGACATTCCGACCGCTCCGAAAAAACGCGCCGTGCCTGCTGTGCCGTCCACGCGCCCGCTCGAAAAGGACGTTCAAAAGGCCATTCTGAGCATGATTCGCTGGCGCACCGACGTGGTGTTTTACGGTCGATTTAATCGCGGAAAAGCTGTTTACTACGGCCAGGACGGCAAGCCCCGGCACATCGTATTCAACACGGTGCCAGGCTTCAGCGACATCCACGGCATGTTAACCAACGGCCGAGCGTTCTACATCGAGTGCAAGCGGGACGGTAAGGAAAAGCCGACCGCTGACCAGCTCGAATTCATCGAAAAAGTCCGGGCCGGCGGCGGTATCGCTGGCGTTGCCTGGACGGTCGAAATGGCACAGGACATCCTCAACGGCATCAGCCGCAGCTAACCGAGAAAATCGATGATCGAACACGATGCCGACTCGGCAGGGGAAATCGACGACGTTCCCGATGACTATTACGACGAGGAAGTGGACGCCAAGCTGGTTTCTCTGAGCGAGGACGCGCTGTCGGTCGATTTTGTGCAACGCAATGCGCATCGGCTGAAGTGGACGGCCGGCATGGAGTGGTTTTTCAACACAGGTGAGCGCTGGGCGCCAGACGAAGGGCTCAAGCGATTCAATTTCTCGCGCATCGTGGCGCGTGAGGCGGCGGCGAAACTGGCGTTCAAAGAAGTCAAACTCGCTCGCAAAATCGCTTCAAACGGCACGATCAACAGTATCGTCAATCTTTCTAAGTCTGATCCGTCCATCAGTATTTCGATTAACTCATGGGATTCAGATCCGATGGGGCTTAATACTCCAGGCGGAATGGTCGACCTGAAGACTGGGAATATTCGCCCACGTGCTGGAGATTTCGTCACACGGTGCGCTAGGTGTACTCCAGACAGCAGCATTCCGACGCCTACTTGGCTTAAATTCCTCGATAGCGTATTCGCGCAGGACGAGGAAATGATTGAATTTATTCGACGATTGCTCGGTTATTTCATTACTGCTGACAGGCGCGAACAGAAGATATTCTTTGCACACGGTATCGGCAGCAACGGAAAATCCACGCTGTTCAATTTCTTCCAGTGGCTCTGTGGGGATTACGCGCTTGACCTCCCAGCCGAGGTGCTGATGACCCAGAGAAATCCAGGACATCCGACCGAGCTGGCGCAGCTCCGAGGAATCCGTATTGCGATCAGCGGGGAAATCGAGCGCGGATCACACTGGGCAGAAGCACGGATCAACCGCCTTACCGGCGAGGAAACGCTCACAGCTCGTGTCATGCGCGGCGATCCGTTCACGTTCCGACAGACACAAAAACACCTAGTGGTCGGGAATCACAAACCGCGTCTGGATGGGTCTGATCCTGCGCTGGTGAGGCGATTTGTCTTGATCCCATTCGACGCCGTATTCTCGGCCGGTCAGCGCGATATGACCATGATCGACAAACTCAAGGACGAGGCGCCTGGTGTGTTGGCATGGATTATTCAGGGCTCTGTCGAGTGGTATAACGCCGGCCTGCAGATTCCGTCGAAAATCTCCAACTCCAGCGCGGAGTACATGGAAGAAAACGACGATATCGGAACCTGGATGTCTGAATGCTGCGTCATGGAATCCAGCAGTCCGCTCGCTAAAGCTGCTGACCTGTATGAGTCTTACTCAACATGGGTTAAAGCGCGCGGCCAGTTCGCAGTATCTCTGCCGCTCTGGGCTAAGCGACTGAAGACTGATCCCAAGATCACCAGCAAGAAATCAGGCTCGATCCGCTATGAAGGGATCAGCCTGACTCTGAGTGAGCGCGAGCGGTTGGCAGACTTGCGGCGTTAGTGTCCGCATATCAGGATCAACAAGCGCTCGAACCAGCTCGGAGCGCGTCGCTCACGCATCGGATGCAATCGATGATCGGTGTACGGGCCGAACGCCTCTTGCATTGTTCGGGGATAGCGTCGGGTGTTCATCGGGTCGCCAGAATCGAAACCGCCACATCGCACGGAACGCCCTGCTTGCGCATGAGCCGTGCAGCCCCGTAAACGCCGATTTCCGAGGCTCTGGCTCGCCACTTGGTAGCAAACCACTGGCAGGCGGAATTTCGGCGCGATTTGGCTCGTTCCTGAACGGATTGGCGGCCCAGGGAGTTCTGCAGCGATGCTAGCTGCACGTGTGCGTAGTACTCATACCACCGTTCCGGCAGCATGTTCGTCAGGGCGTTGAAGGACGCAACGTTCATCGCCGAATTCGCAGCAGCACCATACAGATCGGGGCTCACGATGCGCACCCCGACTGCTGGCAATTCACCGGCTGAGTGGTCGTATCCGGCTTCTCGAACGGCGACGCGCAGTCCGCGTTGCAGCCAGCGATCATCAGCAGCGCAAATGCCACTGCGAAATAATCTGTGAGCAGGTATGCGAGTCGTTGGATTTCTGCCTTGGTCATGATTCTTCCTTCTGTCTGGTTGCTAACTCGATCATTCGTCTGAGCCATTCCGGCCCACCCAGCGCCAGAAACACCGCCCACTGCTTATCCGTGAGCCTGACGTTCCGGTTTCGCATGCGCTCGCCGTACAGAGACGGGCGGCCCGCCGGCTTACGGTCTGTGCTCGCCATAGGTCAACCAAGTCATCGGGATTCCGGCGAGATAGGCTTCCCATGTGGCGCAGAGCACCGTTTCGCGGTGGATGGCCGCGAGCACTGCCAAACGCGGCCGGCTCATCGCGGGCACTCCGGGTACCACGTCACGTCCACGGACGGGTCGCTGGACTTCGGCAACGTCTCGCGGTTCGGTGGCTGACCGCCACACACGCCGATCAGCGTCGAGCCCTGATAGACGCGTGAATCGGAAACCCAAATACGACCTTCGAAGCTGGCCTGTTCGTTGGCAATGCTCACGATCAGCGCCCCGATCAGGCCGATGAATGCGACTGCGAACGATGCCCACAGGGTGGCGGCGATACGGTCGCTCATGACGCGCTCCCGGTGGCCTTGGCGATGGCGGCGCGGGCATCAGCGGCAAGCGCGTCCCACGATGCAGCCTCGGCTTCGCTGAAGTGGCGACGATTGAAAGCGGCTTCCGCCTCGAAGCGAGCCAACTCTCGGCGCAGGAAGCGCAGGCGCTCCGGCGTGTGCTTCGCGTCAGCCATGGCTCACCTCCAATCCCAGCGCCCGCAGAACGCGCTGAAACCGCGTCAGACGCGCACGAACGCAGCGCGACGGGGTAACCCAGCTACCCTGCGTGCGAACGGCCGATTCCAGGGCCTGGTTCGCGGTGTATTCGGAACGGATCATCTGTCTATCTCCTGTCTGCCGGGTGCACCTCGCAACCGATGACTGAACTATGCCAGTCTATTTCGCATATGCACTAGGTACTTACCCTAAACCATCGCACCAGCATCGCGATCACATCGGCCACCGTATACACCACGCACACGAACTCCACCACGCCCCACAGACTGTCCATTACACCCTCGAATCGTTAATCGGAATCGCGATTTTACGGAGAGTCAAGCGGGGCGGATCACCCGTTCAGGGGATGTCCAGGTAACAGGGCGATTCATTCTTCCGCCGTGTCCCATCCTCGGATCACCGCATTCAAGCCTGCACCATCGATAGGGAACCCAGCCTTGTCTAGCGACCACGCCAGTTGATTAGCCGTGTGCTTGGGCTGTCCGTTGGCATCACACCAGTCAACGTAGTTCGAATACAGAAATTTAACGAACGGCGCAGCGTCCGCGCGATGCAGCGCCTGTTTCGCCCATGCCGCCACACTCTGGTGCTTGCTTTCAATCTCGGCATGCAACTGCTCATCGCGAGCTTGCCGTTTAGTCTGCTTGGGCGGCTTCACAAGCGCTGCTTCCCTGTCAGCTGCCAGCTGCTCAGCTGATTTTCGCTGCACCTCACGCGCCAGCACCACAACCCCAGGACTCAGCGGCTCATCACGCAACGCAATCCCCAGCCGCTTGATCCCTCCGCTGTTTATCTTACTAACGCCGTAGTGCGTCAGCATCCGCCCCACCGCAGCCAGCGAGTGAATCTCAGTAGCCCCGACACTCGAGCACCACGCCCGATACGCCTCATAAATGGCGCCCATCGCTACACGTTCGCCAGGCCGCTCAACTAGACAGGCTTCCACGAAAATCTTTATGTTTGCATAGGTTGCAGGCGTTGCAACGGCGGCATGGTACAGCGGCATCACAGTCCTCTTTGGAGTGGAGATTGCAGCAATTATAACAGTAGAAACGAATGCAAGGCGGATGGTAGGGGATGTCTGCTGGTTAAAGAGGCTATCGCATGTCTGTACTACTTACGTAGTATTTAACAATACCCGCGCGTGTATAAATAATACAAAACTACACACACATGCGCTATAGCCATTCAACCAGAAAACATACCCTCTCGTCCGCTTTGCATTAGTTGCAATGATTGCATCTGTGTTGGGCGGCCTGTGTGCATGCGCTCGTGCACATTCTGCATAGTATTGTGAGGATCATCTCATGAATATGCGTGCAAAATACACTCAGTATCGTTAAACGGTACTTTGATTGAGTGAATGGCGGAATAGTTGAATAGAGGGCATGTCGTGAACCACTCTATTGACACCCAGTCGCGTGCGAATTAGTACAATCCCTACATGAGTCGTCTGAAAGCTGTTCTAGAGCACATCTCAACCATTGATCTGGACACTTTGCCACCGAGCTGGGCGCAGTTGCGAGCGGCGTATCGCTTGTATGGCCTGGCACATGATGACTATCTGCGCATGCACGCTGAGCAGCGCGGACTGTGCTCTATCTGCAAGAGCCCAGACAGTCGGGAGGCTGGCTCTCAGAGGCGTGCGAAGCAGGGGCTGTGCGTCGACCATTGCCATGAGACAGGCAAGGTGCGAGGTCTAATCTGCTCGCGATGCAACACAGCGATTGGAATGTTTGGCAACAGCGCGGCCAACATGCGAGCCGCAGCCGAGTACATCGATAGGTTTAACAAATCAATCGAACAGAGCTAAATAAGCATTATGTCAACTGCAAGTCTTACCGATAGACTGCATTGATTGCACTCTCACATCATGGGATGTCGAACGTCCAGCCGATCCCTTGAACATCGCTTCGATCTACAGCCTGGCGTGTCGAGGTTCTTGCTTATGAGTTGATCGCATATCCACTGTGCCTGCTTACCTGTTAACCGAGTAGCCGACCGCCATTCCTGTAATACGGACGGTCGTATTGGGGCCGGGGGAGCAACCGCCGGGGCCTTCGGATCGAGGTCTGGGTGTACGGTAGGATTTGCACCAAAAGCTAGAAACCATTTTTCCGGCATCCGGTAGACTGGATGAATGAACGAAAGACAGCGCGAATACCAACGTAAGTACTACGGAAATCTCCCGCCCGAGCAAAGAGCAAGACGCATAGCGGTAGCAAAGGCTTTGAGAGACGCGAAGGTGCTCAAAACCATGCGGGCATTGCGGCGCTACAAAATGGCTTCGTGTTGCGTTGACTGCGGAGAACCTGACCCAATCGTTCTGGAGTTCGATCATCGAGAGGGCGAGACGAAGGTGTTCGGAATTGCCAAGGCAACGAGTAAGGGGAAAGACTTGTCGGTCATCCTTGCCGAAGTTGACAAGTGCGACGTGGTTTGTTCGAACTGTCACCAAAGGCGGACGCATAAGAGGCGGTGGTTGATGTACGGCGACCAAGTTCCGACTGCGCGGTTACACGACTTTATTGCCGACCCGCTTGCAGAACGTCTCACCGGAGAGTAGGATTTTCCTGCGGTCGGGTGATCGCGTAGATAGGAGGTAGGTATGAAGAAAGAGCTGACGCGTGCCCAGGTTCAGAAGCACTGTGCGGATTGGTTGACACACCGTGTTATCAGTCTGAAGGTGCAGGAGCGCCGCCCTGTGTTCGGTGGGAAGCTGACGCGGGTGGCTGCGGTTTGTAAGATGGTTGTGGCGGGGAGGTTCGCGCGATGACCGGCCACCCGAAGGGAAAATACGGGCAGGCGACCACTCAAGGCCGTATTTCGGTTTTCGCTGCGTTGGAGAAATCGGCATCGCAGGGCGTAGAAACGGCCGAGTTGGTTGCAGTTTTGACTGCTGTTGGGCTGACCGATAGATCGGCGAAGACGACGCTGTTCAAGATGAAGCGTGACGGGCTGATCTTCGGAAAGGGCGTATACGTTGGTGGCGCGGGCCAGCAGAGGTACCGGTATTTCGAGACTCAGACGCAGTGTGATGCGTACGTGTTCGAGGGGGTACCGACTGCGCAAGAGCGCAGGCAGGCGAAACTGAAGCGTGCGGCTGAACGCGAGGCGGCGAAGCGTGCGGCTGAAACTCCGGAGCAGAGGGTGGCGCGACTGGCGATCCGTAACGAGCGCATCCGGGCGAATATCTGGCGCAAGCGTGGGTTCGCCGAACCGCCTCCGAAGCGGGTTGAGGGATACCAGGGAGTCACGCCTGAGGACGCGCGTAAGGCTGCGAAGAAGGCATACGACCGGGAAAAGTATCTGCTGGCGAAGGCTCAGAGGGACGCCGAACGTGCCGCCCGAGAAGCGAAGCGTGTGGTTAAGCAGGTTGCCCGTCCCGGTTCCGAGCTGGTCACCCGTGTGGAGTCGGTGGACGCCCCGGTGAGCGTGACGAAGCGGCCGACACTGGTAGGCGAGCCGATTATCACGAGTCGGACGCGGGTGACCGTGGCGCCGGTTCGTGCGGATTACCGGTTTTACGTTGATCCGTCGGAGGTTCGGCCGGTGTTTGGGGCGCTGCCGGTGGGGCGGTATTTGGAAGAAGAGGTGTGCGATGCGATTTAAGAGCGGCGATGTGTGCCAGTGCAAGTGGTCGAGATACCCCGAGTTGGTGGGCACGATTTTTACACTGACGACTCCCTGCACCGTCTGGCCGGATTCGTGGGACACCAGCCCTGAATTTTTCCCAGAGCCCGGGATGTTGTCGCATTCATTCGTTGAGGATCAGCTGCGAAGGTTTGACAGCCCCGGAGAACAGGAAGTCGACGAAACCCTCCAGCGCCTGGGTACGCCGATGGACATGCGACTGCGCGAGTTGGAAAACGAACTGGCGAAGTTGAACAGTTCACTGGATCAGCTGGAAAAGGTGTTGACTCGATAGAGGGGCGGAAGTAGACTGACCCTGAGAGCAATGCGCAGTGACGATGCGCAGCATGCGTCGGTAATTTTCGCCGAGGGCTGTGGAGTTGTGATCCCCTGGGGTCGAGCCTTGCAAGCCAATTCCTAAGCCGGGATCGTCTCCGGCGCTCTCAAATATTTGCGGCCTTGGCCGAGTGGCTCAGGCTTCTGCCTTCCAAGCAGATTACGCGAGTTCGATCCTCGCAGGCCGCTCCAGAACCGTGTTGAACGGTATCGCTCTTTGGTAGGACTGCTAGACGACGGGCTGCTCAAAAGGCAGCCCGTTTAATTTGTGCGGCTATACTTCTGGAATCATGGAGCTAGCCGACATTCTGGGTATTAACGAGGAATCCGCTATTCCTCCTCAGGTTCAGCCTGGACAAACTTTCGGTGAGCGAGTTCCTCTTCTTCCAACTTCTGTTGAATTCGAAGAATCCTCCGGCGACCTGGCGACTTACCTGACTGCCAAAGACGGTCTAGAGTTGTGTCGTCGCTATTTCGTGTTGGGTAATCTGGCGGAATCGGCCAGACAGTTGAAGATCCGTTACCCCGTTGCATTGCGTACCTCACGTGAAGACTGGTTCATGGAAGAGCTGGTGTCCTTGGAGCACCAAGCCAAAATCCGGCAAAAGGCAGACCTAGATCAGAAGCTCAATAAAGTCTTGTCACAACTTGACAAGCGCCTAGAGCATGGGGACGAGGTGGTGACGAAAGACGGCATCGTGAACGTAGCCGTGAAGGCTCGCGATCTGGCCGCGATTGCTGCAATCCTCACTGAACGGCGTGAGAAACTTGACGAGGCTACTCGTCCGGCGGTAGGTACTCCGAAGGGGAAACTGGAGACGCTCGCCGACCAGCTTCGCGCCAAGGCAGCAGCGAATGCGTCCAATGCTGTGATCGTTCCTCTAAAGCAGGTCAGCGATGGGTCGCAAGCGCAAGGTTGAACTCCCGGGCGGGATGCCTACGGACGACGCCGGCCCGGTGGTTCAACTCGATGCCGGACTGATCGAGGGGTTCGCGCGTGAGTATCTGTGGCATACATTCGATGAGCCGGACGTTACCCCGGCGTTCCACCGCGATGTGTGGTCGCTGTGGTGCCGGCCGGAGAAATACATCGCCGATGCGGCGCCTCGGGGGCACGCGAAAACCACGGGTTGTACGGTAACGTATTCACTGGCCGCGATGTTGTTCGGTGCGGCCGATTACATCCTGATCGTCTCAGCGAATGAAGCGCTGGCTAGCGGTATCCTCGGGTTGATTAAGTTCCAGCTCCAGGAAAACGACAAACTCAAGGCAGACTTTAATGTCCACGGCCTGAGCATCGACAACGATACGGTAGTCGAAGCGCACATCGGAAACAGGATCGTTCGAATCATCGTCAAGGGCGCCGAGCAGCGCCTACGCGGCCTGATCTGGCGCATGAAGCGACCGAACCTCGTGATCGTGGATGACTTGGAAGATGACGAGGCGGTCGAGAATCCCGAACGTCGGCTGAAACTGCGGAACTGGTTTAACAACGCCCTACGTCCCATCGGTTCGAAGTCATCGAAGTTCCGCGTGCACGGAACGATCATGCACGAGGACTCACTGCTGAATCGACTGCTGAAGTCCGCGCAGTGGAAATCGAAGGTCTACGCGGCGCACCGTGATTTCGACGATTTCTCGAACATTCTGTGGCCGGAAAGGTTCCCGGAGGAAAAACTCCGGATGGAACGACAGGTCTATATTGACGACGGCAACCCGCACGGCTATTCCCGCGAATACCTGAACCGGGCAATTGTTACTTCAGAAGCGTTTTTTCGTCCAGACGACTTTCTGGAAATACCCGAGGACGAACTAAGTCAATCACGAGCGTATTACGGCGCTGTCGATATCGCCGTGTCGGAGTCTGCGCAGGCCGATAACACGTCGTTTCTGATCGGCGGCATGACAGACGACCGAGACGGCGATGGCAGTTACCTGGACATCATGGACAACGAGGTTGGCCGGTTCGATCCTGTTCGAATGATTAATACTTGGTTTGCAATGCATGAACGCTGGCAACCGAGGTTCTGGGTGGTTGAAACCGGCGTGATCGAAAAGGTAATCGGCCCATTCCTGCGTCAGGAAATGCGCAAACGGAACGTGTATTTCGACCTGATTACGAAAGTACCCACGAAAAACAAGCAGTCCCGAGCCAAGAGTATTCAGGGCAGAATGCGGGCGAAATCTGTTCGGTTCGACAAATCCGGGGATTGGTATCCGGCTTTGGAAGTAGAATGCCAGACATTCCCGCGCGGGGTACATGACGACCGGGTGGATTCACTGAGTTTGCTTGGTTTGGCGCTTGAGGATTTGACGGACTACGAGTTCGACGAATCCGAAGAGATGGAAGCCGAAGCGCGAGAGGTGATCGACAGGGTACGAGGCGGTCGGTCGAAGATCACAGGGTATTAGCAGGAGATACTTCGATGAAATCGATGAAGAAGCCGACGCCGGGTGGTCAGAAGCCCCCGAAAGAACCGATGCCGGTTCGTCAGCGATATTCGCTGGGTCTGCCGTCTGGTGGCGTGAAAAAGAAGAAGTAAACCAGCGCCATGCGCTTCGTTCTCCAGCCCAAGGCGCTTGCCAATACACGGACGTACTCGGTCGATTTTTCGCCGTTCGTCCCGGTGGGCTATTCGCTAGCCTCGGCGACAGGAACCTGCGCGGTATCAACGGGAACCGACCCTAGCGCCGGATCGATGATTACTAATGTCGCTGTGGACTCGACTGGGTACGGAGTGACGTTCCAACTCAGTAATGGTGTGGATGGGGTTATTTATCTCATCAGCATCACAGGCGTATTTGCCGCAGGTTCGCCGTACACCGGAACGACTGTGACTCAAACAGGCTATCTGGCTGTTCTGGAAAACCAATGAACCTCGAACGCCACCTGAAACTGGACAAGGCGGCCTGCGACTCGCCGAACCTCTGCGACAAGTTCTCTGACAAAGACCTCGCGACCATCGGCGGCGTGGTCTACGAAGGGTACATGTACGACAAGGCTTCCCGCCACTCATGGGAGCAACGTGTACAGGCGGCGCTAGACCTAGCGCTGCAGCTTCAGGAGGACAAGACGTTCCCGTGGCCTGGCGCTGCGAACGTCAAATTCCCACTCGTCACTATCGCGGCCCTTCAGTGGCATGCACGTGCGTACCCGGCCCTAGTACCGAACAACAATGTCGTGCAGATGCGCGTTGTGGGTACTGATCCAGACGGTAAGCGTACTCAGAAGGCCCTGCGAGTCGGCACCTTCATGAGCTACCAACTTATGGAAGAGTCCAGCGAATGGGAAGCCGAACATGACCGCGCGTTGTTGGCAATTCCCATCGTCGGATGCGCTTTCAAGAAAACGTACCGCGATGGTGTTCGCGGTGAGAACCGTTCGGAAATGGTGTCAGCGCGCGACTTGTACATCAACTACTGGGCAAAGTCGCTAGAAGACTGCCCGCGCAAAACGCATCGAATTCCGATGCAGAAAAACGAAATGTACTCGCGCATGGCGGGTGGCATTTTCCGCGACTGCCGCGAAGAGGGTTGGTACACGGCTGGCGCACAGATGATTAACGACCGGTCGCGAGAGAATATCCGCACCGGTCAGCAGCCAATCAACGAGGACGACGTAACGCCGTTCTGGCAGCTTGAGCAGCATGTCCGGCTCGATCTGGACGGCGATGGATACGACGAACCGTACATCGTGACGGTGGACGAGGCTTCGCAAACAACCCTGCGTATTGTTACGGCCTTCGACTTTGAAGACATCCAGCGTCTCGGTAAGGGCAAGAACTCCGAAATCGTTGAGATTCCCGCTACCGAGTATTTCACTAAATACGGGTTCATCCCGTCACCGGACGGTGGAATCTACGATATCGGCTTCGGTCTGATCCTTGGCCCTATCAACGAATCTGTGTCGTCGATCATTAACCAACTGATCGATGCTGGCACGATGCAAGTTCGTGCGGGCGGCTTCCTCGGGCGCGGCGCGAAGATCAAGGGCGGCAATCAGGCGTTCAACCCGTTCCAGTGGAACCCGGTGGACTCGACGGGCGACGAGTTGCAAAAGTCGATCATGCCGCTGCCGGTCAACGCACCGTCCAACGTGCTGTTCCAGTTGCTGGGCCTGCTGATCGACTACACGAACCGCATCGCGGGCGCCACCGACATCATGGTCGGCGAAAATCCCGGCCAGAACACGCCGGCTCAGACCTCTCAAACAATGGTTGAACAGGGCTCAAAGATCAATGCCGCGATCTTCAAGCGTACTTGGCGCTCTATGAAACAAGAGTTCCAGAAGTTCTATCGCCTGAACAAGCGGCATCTCCCGGCCGAAGAGATGCAGTACGGTGAGCAAGCCGGCGTGATCGCTCGGGGCGATTTCAACGACCCCGACAAGTTCATTTGCCCAGCCGCCGATCCGAACCTTGTTTCGGATACCGCTGCGGTGCAACAGGCAACGCTGCTGTTGCAGCGTGTCCCAACAGGTGGATACGACCCCGATGCGGTCGAAGTTCGTTTCCTCCAGGCCCTCCGAGTGAAGGACTGGCAACAGGTGTTCGTTGGCCGGCAGAAAATCCCGCCGCCGCAGAACCCGAAGATTTCTGTGGAACAGCTCAAGCAGATGGGCCACGAAAAGCGAGACGCCGCGAAGCTCAAGCAGATGCTGCTGGATCACCTCGCGAGCAACACGAAGACGAAGGCAGAAATCACCCTTCTGGAAGCGCAAGCCGAACAGATCATTCACGCCATCGGAGCCGATGCGGCTGCGCTGGATATCGATCGATTCGAGGCGCTTCTGAGTGGTGCGGCGGACATGCACAATGTCCAACAGGGATACATGCAGCTTTTGCAGCAGTCTCTGGAAAGTCAACAACAACAGCAGTCGGGAGCCTCAGGAACTCCCGCACGCTGATACACAGCGAGGTTTGAATGAAGGCAGAGGAAACCGTCGAGTTGTACAACTCGTGGCGGAAGCATCCCGTGACCGAGGTTCTGTTTGCAACATTGGAACAGGATATCGAAGCGGTTAAGCAGTCGTGGCTGGACGGGCATTTCACGCATGAGGGTAATGCCGATGCGACGTTTCTCGTCCAGGCCCGACAGCAAGAGCGAGCCCGCGTCTATCGCGAGTTCATTAGTAGAACCGGAGAAGAGTTTCTCCAACTAGTAGGAGGTGAGTAAGTGAGCAATGACATTCCGATCTATCACAGCTTCGACAACACGTCGAACACGAGCGGTCTAGACCCTCGTGGCCGGGCGCTCCTCGTCGAACTGTACGCGGTTCCGACCCACTCCGGGCCGATTGAACTCCCCCCCGATGTCGTGCGGCAATCGCAACTGGCCCAGCAACGAGCCGTTGTCGTGGCATGCGGGCCGTCCGCGTATGCGGGCGAGCCGACGCCGCGCTGTAAGCCTGGCGATCACATCATCTTCGGCAAGTACGCCGGCTACCAGGCTGAAGGGCCGGGCGATGGCAAGGCGTACCGTCTGATCGAGGATAACGCGGTGTTTTGCGTCATGACTGTCCATCAGGACAACTCGGGGCAGAGTTTCAAGGATGAGAGGGAGCTGTGATGGAGCAGGAAGTAGAGATCCGAGGATTCGGGTTGGCAGAAGGATATGACACCTGCCATCAAGGCGCAGTCACCTCTTGGAATCGAGAAACTAGGACATTCACGATTCAATTTCCTGAGGAATATCTCATCTATAGGTCTGGGCTCACTCTTGCGAGTGGGATCACAGTTGACGAAGAAAGAATTCGACGATACGAGAAGCAAGTCCGTTCAGTAGCAGAGACAGGAGAACTTTATGTTGGAGCATGACACCGACCCGGGCAACGATCCCGGCGAAACTGGCGGCGAACGAAACTTCGAAGCAGAGGCCCGCGCCGAGGGCTGGCGTCCCCTTGAGCAGTACAAAGGCGATCCGAACAAGTGGATCGATGCCAAGGAATTCGTGGAGCGCGGCGAGAACATCCTCCCACTGGTCAAGGCGCAAAACGGCAAGCTCAAGAACGACCTTGAGGCGACGAAACGTACGCTGGCCGAGATGCGCGAATCCATGGACAACTTCAAGTTGTTCCATGAGGAAACGACCGCTCGCCTGCAGAAGGAAAAGAAGGCCGAATATGCGCGCGCCGAGGCTGACCTGAAGAAGGCTCGCACGGAAGCCCGCGAAAACGGCGACCTCGACAAGGTGGACGAAATCAGCGATGCGATTGCTGACCTGAAAGCCGAAGCCAAGGCCGAGGAAACCAAGACGAAGAAGGCTCCGACCGCTCAGTCTCAAGACGCGATTCTGAAAGACCCGGTATACCAGGCGTGGGCGAAGGAAAACCCTTGGTTCGGCGACGATACCGACAAGGACAACGCCCGCCGTTCGCGGCTGGCTGTCGCCGTGGGTCAAGAGATTCGAGCGAAGAACCCGAATATCAGTATGGCAGATTTTCTGGAGCAGATTACCGAAGAAGTCGAAGAGACGTTCGGGGCCGCCAAGAAATCCTCACGCGAAACGACTTCCAAGGTCGAAGGTTCGCGCCGGGGTAATGGCGGTGGTGGCAAGGGGTATGCCGATCTTCCTTCTGAAGCTCGCAAGCAATGCGACGAGGATATCAAGCGTCACGTTGGGCCGAATAAGGTATACAAGACGGTCAAGGAATATCAGTCGTACTTTGCAAATCTCTATTTCGAGGAATAACCAATGACCCGCCAATACACCCGCGCAACGTCTGCACCAGTCGATACGCCACCCTCTGCTGCAACGCAAGAGGCAATGAATCCTGCAAACTCTCTGCAAGATCGCCAAGAAACCGTCAAAACTCGTCGGAAGCGTATTCCGATGACGACCGCAACTCGAAAGCTGGAAACTCCAGAACTTCCGGGTTATTATCTGCACTGGGTCAACGGTGAAGCTGATCGTATTGCAAAAGCATTGCGAGCAGACTATACTTTTGTCCAGGTAGGTGAATTGCCGGGTTATACCCTGGAACTTGGCGACCAGACAGGAATCTCGGGTAGCGCAGATATGGGGGATAGAATCTCCGTTGTTGCCGGCGGGACGGGTCAAGACGGTCAGGCTATGCGCCTGTATCTAATGAAACTCCCAATGGAACTGCGCGAAGAGGATTTGCAGCAGCGCGACGATGAGGGCAAGAAACTCATCGATGCGCTCTACAAAGACCCGAATGCTCAAGCAGTTAGTGGTCAGGACAATGACGGTCGATACGTTTCCGAAATGGACGCGCGCCGTGGTCGGGCCAAAAAGCCTCAGTCTCAGTCGTACAACGTGCTCGAAACCTTCCGGAAGCGCTGACCTAGCGGTTTCCCGGGATCGAGTGAAACCGGGAAACCAATATGGCAAACGTCAATCAACCCTCGGGCCTGTCGCCTGTAGGGCACATTCTCGGTATCGACTGGAGTCAAAAGACCCAGCGGTACTACATCCCCCAAGCAGATGCTAACGCGTATGCAATCGGCGATCCTGTCACCCTGGCAGGCTCGGCTGACAGCAACGGCGTTCCGAGCATCACCCTCGCAACGGCAGGTACTGGTGGCGTCATTCTTGGCGTCATCGTCGGCATGGGCGGCCCCCAATACGGTGGCGTCTCGGCTGATACGGCCAATCTGAACATCATCGTCATCCCGGCTACTAAGACCAAGGCGTACTACGTCGAAGTCGTGGTTGACCCGTATGTCCTGTTCGAGATTCAGGACGATGGCACGGCAACCCTTGCCGCTGGCGACGTTTCGAGCAACTACAACCTCGTAGCCGGTACGAATAACGGCTACGTGTCTGGTTGGCAACTTGCGGCTAACTCGTCCAACACTGGCAATACGCGACAGCTTCAGATTCTGCAGCTCGCTCAGAAGCCGAACAACGTCCTCGGCATCAACGCGAAGTGGATCGTCCGCATCGTGAATCACCAATTCCTGCCTGGCACTGCCGGCGTCTAATAAGGAGTCACGAACATGGCTGGCGTAATTACCACTGGCTCGCACCCGAAACTGCTCTGGCCTGGCGTCCACGCGACGTGGGGCCAGGTCATGAACGAGGGCACGTACCACAAGGAACACGAAGACCTGTACGAAATCGAAGATTCGGACATGGCCTACGAACAGGATGTGGAACTGACCGGTTTTGGTCTGGCCCCCATCAAGCCCGAAACGGGCGGTACGAGCTACGATTCGGAAATCCAAGGTCAGATCACGACGTACAACCACATCGCTTACGCGCTGGGCTACATCGTGTCGCACGAGGAAATCAAAGACAACCTGTACAAGAAGGTTGCCACCGCACGCGCCAAGGCAAATGCGTTCTCGATGCGTGAAACCGTGGAAGTCCTTGCGGCGTTCCCGTACAACAACGCGTTCACCGCAACACTGTTCGCAACTGGCGACGGTCAGTCGCTCATCTCGACGGCCCACGTCAACCCGCTGGGTGGCACGTACTCCAACGCGCTGTCCCCTTCGGCCGACCTCTCGGAAGCCGCTCTGGAAGACATCCACATCCAGATCGAGACGATGAAGAACAACCGGGGCCTGAACATCGCTTACCGGCCGCAGTCTCTCCACGTGTCGCCGTATGACGAGTTCACCGCGAATCGGATTCTGAAGTCCGTGCTGCAGTCGAACACCGCCAACAACAACATCAACGTGTTGAAGGCGATGGGCGCGTATCCGAAGGGCATTATGGTGAATCACTACTTCACCGCACCGCATACGTGGTTCGTTCGTACGAACGTTCCCACGGGCATGCAAATGTTCTGGCGTGAGCGCCCGACGTTCGAGCAGGATAACGATTTCGACACGAAGAACGCGAAGGCTCGTTCGTACATGCGGCTGAGTTTCGGCTGCAGCGACCCGCGTTCGCTGTTTGCCTCATCGGGGCCGTAAGACAGAGACTGAAAACTGATAGGGGGCTTCGGCCCCCTGTCTCCATGAAGCGGTACCACGTCGGTACCGTACTCGCAACAAGCAGTACGCTTCGGAGATTCAAATGGGAAATCAAGTTCCTGTCCGCTATAACAGCGGCATCGCTACGTTTGGGTATAAGGACAACATGGGGGACTACCCCGCTGTTACCTTGCCTGGGCAGTATGCATTTAACAACCCGGACTTTGCGCCGTATGTTCCCACTGAGTGGACGACCACTCAGACGAACGGTACTGCGGCGGCGTTTGTCTGGAATTCGGGAGTTGTGAAACTCTCGACCACGGGTTCTACTACTGCTGACGCGATTTATCTGTCGGGAACTATGGCGTCCGAGCAGTTCAAGGCGCGAAATCGCAATTGGTTCTCGGTCGATGTGGCGATTCCGTCGACCAGCGCGACGGATATCACGTTCCGCACTGGCCTGAGCGATACGGCGAACCCCGCCTCTGCCGCAAACGGCATTTTGTTCCGCAAGCCGCTTGGTGGCACGGCGGTTCACCTTGATATCATCAAGGCGGGTGTGACGACCAGTCTGCTAAATGTGGCTGACGTTTCCAAGCCCTCTGGCATCTTCGGCTCAGCCAGCGCCGCAGGTACGGTTACTGCGAACGCCACGGGTACGACCCTGACCGCTCTGACGATTGCCACTGCTGGCAATGGGTATCAGAAAGATCCTCTTGTGGTTGTCACAGGAACGGCGGGCTCAGGCGCTACGGGTCGCGTCGAAATCGGTACCGGCAATGGCGGTCTGAACAACGCAGGACTGTACAACGCGATTGTGACCTCGGCCGGCTCGGGTTACACGGCTGGCACGTTTGCTGTTGAAGTCGATCATTTCATCCGGCTATCGATGCGTTATGACGCTCGTGGCGTTCTATGGATTGGCGTGAATGGCGTGATCATTGCGTCGTTTGGTCGGAATGGTGTGACGGCGGTTGCCACTGGCAGTACGGTGGATACATCGCTGGTTCAGCCTGATTCATATACGACGGCGACCCAGCTCTCCAGCGGCATGACGTTCTTTCCAGTGGCTGGTGATTTTATGAATATCGCACCGCTCGTCCCGATGTTCCCGACCGTTGGTTTCCTGAACAGCACTGCGAATCCTCGAATCGCTTACGTCGATCAACTTTTCTACGCTGGGGAATATTGATGCTCCGCGTTCGAGCGCTGACCGATGGCGCTAAGAACGCCGCAATCGAGGTTGTTGTCCGGGGCGATAAACCGAAGGGCAACAAGGAGGGCGCGACCTCCGACCTCGATTGGTCGGTTGCCATCGATCTGTCCACGCTGAATCACAATCCCCGACGCGCCCGGATCGATGAAATTTACTACGCGGTGTCGGATAAGGTTGAGGTTCAACTCGCGTGGCATCACCCAAAAAGTCAGCGTCACGAGTTCCTGCCGCTAGGTGGTCGCGGACGGATTGCATTTCCGGCATATCAGCCAAGCGCACCTGACGGCGAAGACCATACCGGCAATCTCGAAATTCGAACCATCGGCCTGCAGCCTGGACAACTGGTGTACCTGTTGTTCGACCTGACTAAGCAATGAGGTAACACCATGACTGATACGGTACGAAATACAACCGGGGGGCCACCTCAAAGGTTTACTTGGAGTTTGCCGGGGATCATTCCTCAAGTGAATTTCATCTCCACCACGGGTGGAAGCCAGCCGATTCCGAAGGACAGCACGTTTTCGACCTATGTGGCTGCCGTGAAGGGGTCTGCTGGTGCTCAAACGGCAACGGTGCTCGTTCAGGCTACCAACGATCCGCACACGGCTGGCGCAGACGATCCTGTTGCTGGAACGCGAAACAACTTCTTCATCAGCACGCTAAGCGGTTCTCCCACCATCACCTCTGCCGAAGGTCTGTTTCGCTCAGACATGACGGGCGACGAGGTGTATGCGCAGGGTGTTGCGCTCGGAACGACGATGACGTTTGTGTCGAAGACGACTGCAACGCTGTCCGCAAACGCGACGGCGACCGCCATCGTACCCGCTCGATTCCAGTCGTTCCAATGGGTTCTTCTGGCGACGATCACGCTTTCTGGAACGCTGCAGGCCGCAGACGGTTTCGCAACCATTTCCAACTGGAAGTGGGTTCGAGCCAACGTAACAGCGATCACGGGTACGGGCGCATCAGTCGTCTGCACGCAAGGGGTCTGACATGACTGTGGTGATTAATTATCCCGCAGCCGGTGGCGGTAGCGGCGGTGGTGGCGGCGGTAGCACGATCACCAGTGTCAACGGGCAGACTGGGCCGGCCGTCACGATTACGCCCTCTAATATCAGTGCATTGGGCATTCCGACGAACTGGAATGCATCGACCAATTCACCGACTCTGACCAGCAGTGTGGCGCCGACCGGAAATACAGACTTTATTGTCACGGTAGCCGGTACGACGACGCTGGACGGTATTTCCACCTGGAATGTAGGCGACATCGCTTATTTCGGTTCTGGAGGTACGTGGCAACGCATAGCAGCCGCACCAGCCACGGGAACTGCGCTCGTTAAATCGGATGGCGCTGGCGGGTTGATTTCTGCGACGCTTGGAGCTGACTACCTGCCAGCATGGGTTAACTGTGCGGTTCCGATCATGTTTCCGCCAAGCTGGACGATGGCCTCGGCAGGCGCTGTGACATTTGGCACTGCATTGGATCGGGTCTATCCCTCTATCTGGTGTTACTTTGCTTCGGGCGCTCTAAACACTGGCTCGGCGGCAGGGTTCTACTACACCGTCATGTCATCCACGACGGTGGGACAGGTGTTCCAGAACGTGTATGCGCCTGGCAGCAACAAATCCACTGACACCAACCCGTGGGCTATTCCTTCGTCTCCCACTGCATTCGGCGCAACAACGCCGGGCACCTTCGCAGCCCAAGCGTCCTATGTGGCTTGTTTCACAGTCAACATCGCCCAGAACTTCCTTGGGAAAAATGGCTGGGCGGAGATGCAGTTCTTTATCAACGCCAACAACTCGGCCAATAACAAGCAGTGGCATGTGACGCTGGGCGGAACCACCAACAGCGTCAGTACGGGTGCATTCTCGACAAACACTGGTTCACGTCAGGCGGCTGGCTTCATGAACACTGGCGTGGTCAATGCTCAGACCGGCTGGTACAACGGCGCAACGAACCCGTTCGGCAACGTCACTACTGTGGCAACGAATCTGGCAATCGACACGAGTTCTGTCGGCAATAAGGCTTTCAGTCTGGAAATCCTGAACGCCAACGCTGCCGACTACATGATCATTAAGCAAGTCACGGCCATCGTAACTCCTGGTACGCCGTAAGGAGTTGGAATGGCTCAGATCAACGGTTTCCAACTAGCGAAGCTGCTCGCCAATATCCCGGTATACGCTGCGCCGACAATTTTGCAACCGGTCTATGTTGTCCCGGAGATTCAAGTAGGCGACTCGCTAGAGAGTTTTCCGATGACGGCCACTGGGTTTCCGATCCCTACTGGTGCGCTGACAATGACTCTCGGGGGAATCACCCAGAGCAATGGGTACACGACCGTCATTGGTGATGTTGGCAAGGCCGTCTTGGCGTCTCAGACACTGACGAATGCGGTTGGATCAGTTACATCCAATTCGACGCCTACCTCGGTTATCGCTGTCCAGACAGCCTATAACAACGGGTTACTTGGCTCGAATACCACCGATCCGTTCAGCTATACGCCGGGCTATTTCATCAACAACGCGGCGCAGGGCGGAACGATTCCGACCGACCTTAGCAGCAATGTCATTCCAGCAGCCAATATCGGCGCAACTGGCTGGCCCACGGTAGCGTTCCAGTTTTTCGTCACGAAGCCGCTCTCGGGGGCATCGAATGACGGCCAATTGGCCGCCGGGACATATAACTGCTCGTATCGGCTCCTATCGGCAAATGCTGGATGGACGCCGGGAACAGTCCCTACGGTTTCCGCGTTGGCAGGCTGCACCGTCAGCGGGCTAACACTTCAGCCGGACAACATCACCATCAAGTTCACGATGGTGACGACAGCGAACCAGAACGTTCAAATCAAGTTCACGGGCGGCGTCGCATACGTGGATATTCCGCGCGATGGTGTAACGCCGACCTGGAACGGCCCGGAGTTCGCGCAGGACATGCTCGCATCCATGTCGCAGCACGACTCGATTCGGATGATGGACTTGAACAACTCCATTCCTCCGAACATCAATGCGACATCGTTGCTGGTGGGACAAGATGCGGTCATCTATTCTCAGGGAACAACCGACTACACGCTGTGGGGTGCTGCGGATAACCGACAGGGAACAGTTTTCACTGCGACCGGAGTTCCGACTGGAACGGGCGTCGTCCAGCACCACGACATTACGTGGGCAAACCGGATCGTCGATTACGGAACGACTGGCCCGGGTTGGCCGTATGCGATTGAGCGTCAGATTCGGTTTATCAACTCGGTAGCTAACTACCCTAGCTCCAAGATCGTTAGCATGTGGTTCAACCTGAACCCCTACGTGACCGACAACTATGCGTTCAACGCGGCCGGTAAACTGACCTCTATTCTGACGACTGGCGTTCCGCTATACATCGAAATCGGAAACGAGCCATGGAATACGGGATCGACGATCTATCCGATTTACTCGGCGATGGCGCAGCAGGAACTGCAGTGTCTCTGCTCGAACAAGGGATCATCCTTCGTTCAACTCGTTTCGTCGATCACTGGCAACGGAACGACCACCACCGTAACGCTAACCTCCATGCCATCGTTCATCACGAACGGGGCGCAATTCTTCGTCAACAACCCGATTACTGCAGCCTGGTCAAAAGACGCAGGCGGAGTAGCGTACAGCATTTCTCACCTCGCAACTGTGCTGTCAGTTGTCGGGAATACGTTCACCTATGCCTCTCAAGGCAACGGAACGATGTCCCTGACCGACACGTGGCAGGCGTACTTCAATCCGTCATCAACGCTGATCGGCGACGGCATCACGGATATCAACCAATTGCCTTACAAGTGGTACGTTCGTCGGGCCTACCAAATCTGGACGCAGTTCCAGACTGCCGGCCGCACGCAAGACCGCTTCGTTTTGAACCTGCAAACCAGCGGCACGGTTAACGAAACTTCGGCTCAGTTCGAGCCTGTTCATTACGCATACGCTACTTACATAGCGAACGCTACGGTTCCTGGGACGAATATCAACACGTGGCTGTATGCGACGGCTGTGGCGCCCTACGTCAAGGCTCAGAGCCGGTATTCGAGCGCATCCACTGGTGCACCGAATCAGATTCTGGGCGTGCCTTGGGCATCCACGGCGGTGGTTGGCGACTCCATCAACGTCAGCGGTGTGGGGGCCAGTGGCGCAACGCTGGCGACTGCGGTGGCTGCCGGCTCCAGCGGTACGACCTTGAATATCGCTGGTACGGTTCTCACAAACGTGACCGCAACGGCGACAACCACGACAGCACCGCCGAGTATCGTGTTCACAGACGGCGATTCGACCTCGATTCTCAACTGCATGATTTCAGGATTTTTGCCGTGGATCGAGGTGGCAATTCGTAACCATGCGTATTTCACGAGGAAATACGGCGTTCGAATGATGGCCTACGAAATCAGTATTGACATTCAGTCGATCCCGAATCAACAAATCAGTATCAGCTCGAACTCGCTCCTGAGCACGGTGATTCAGAAGCTGCTTGAACTGTGGTATGGCTGTGGAGGCCAAGAGGCATACTGCTTCAGTGTCGTGCCTGGCGTCATCACGAACGTGGCACAGGGTTCGTGGAACTGGATGTCTTCGTGGACGGACACGACATCACCTAAGGTCGCTGCACTGCTGGCCTATCGTTCTGAGCAACGGTTTTACCAGAACCTATTCAGCCCATCAGCCGGCGCGCCGCCGACCGTCTACGGGGTCAAGCTGTCGGGCGTCGGGAACGTCAACGCAGATCAGTCCGTCATGGCTGGTACCGATGCCAACGGAACCTCAATCACGTACAACACGACGAACGGGATGTGTTATTGGGTGGATAACACGGGGGCTCGGAACGCAAATTGGGCCGTAGTTTTCAACCGTTCACGACGCTACAGCGCGACGCTTTCTGGTTCCGACAGCACCGCCGGTACCGTCGCAATGGTCTATCTGGATAACGTACAGATCGGTACTGCGACGCTTCCCGCTAACGGTGCTGGTAGCGCAGGGGCCACTGTTGCCAGTAGTGTCACCATGTTCAATATGAACGGTTTGCCAACGTTCGATATGCCGAGCGGGACTCATAATCTCGCGGTTAAATTCACGTCAAGCACACCAAACAAAGGTACAGTTCCGGGTATTGCAAGCATCGCGTTCACGGCGCTTTAAACCATGTCCACCAAGAATCAACCCGACTTCTACACAGGAGGTGATTGGAATGCCTACTGCGCTCGGTGCGGTGGGAAATTCAAGGCATCGCAGCTCCGCAAGCAGTGGCAGGGATATTACGTCTGCCCCGATGACTGGGAGGCTCGTCAGCCTCAGGATTTCGTTCGAAGTATTCGTGAGCGTCCAGAGGTTCCCTGGGCTCAGAATCCAGCCGATTTGTTTGTCGTTGCGCCAGTTGGCTTCATCAATAACAAACTACAATTCGTGCAGTTTGTGAACAACAAGAACCAACTTGTTCAGTTCACTGGAGCCCCAGGAGACTGAATATGAGTACGCTTGGACTGTCAAATTTTGGAAACTTGGCTGCTCCTATTGAGCCGCTACAGGTTTTCGATGACATTCTCGGGGATCAATCGACAGCCACCAAGGGCGCTGGCTGCATTGGTTTTGGCCCAGCAGTTCCATACGCTGCTGGGTCTATTGGTGCTGCAATTCAGGCATCTCCAGCACCAAGTGGCGGAACGACTGCTAACAGACCTGCCGTTCCGAAGCTATATCAGTTTTACGTAGACACAACGCTCGGTCAGCCGATCTGGTGCACTCAGGTTTCGCCAGCTATTTGGATTAACGCGGCAGGAGTCGCAGTATGAATTTCAAAAAGTACCTTTTCCTTTTGCTTATCGCGATTAGTTCGTTTGCGAGTGCACAGACGTTCACCGTAAATAATCTAGCGATTAACGGAACAGTCACGGGATTGGGTTCAGCCACGCTGACAAAAAACGTCCTGAACGTTGCCGCCCTAAGAAATTTCAATCATCTGTTTGGAAATAATGTCCAGACATTGGGCTATCGAACAAATGGCGACGGTGGTGGTGCGAATTACTACATCAAGTCGACGACCTCGGCGGGTTTCACCGACGACGGTTGCTTGACCATCATCGCCAGCGACGGCGCGGTTTGGGGGTTGAACTACACCAACACCGTGAACGTAAAGCAGTGCGGCGCCTACGGCGACAACACGCATGACGATACGGCAGCGTTCAATGCAGCGACTCAATCGACAGCGACATTCTCAGCAGCGCTGCAATACACCATCGAAGTGCCGAATTCGCCACCCGGATATCTCATCAACGGCACGGTGTATGTGCGCAAGGGTGAAACGTTGCGCGGTGTCGGGTGGGGTACGTTCATTAATCTAGTAGGCACGCCTGCATCGACGAACAACTTCGTTCTCGGCAACAGTTCCAGCGGCCCGGATGCTGGTGGCTCGCCGGTCAAGATTCAAAATCTCTGGACTTCTGGCGGCGGCGGTTCGGCGGCGGTCATCACGACGAGCGCGGCGGGTTTCGAAATCTCCGATATGTTCTTGACGTTCCCCGGGATCGGGATCAATGTCACGGGCGCGGATGGTGTCATCTCCGGAATCCAAATCGATCAATCTTTGTCCGCCATCGTACTGAACGGCGCGCAGAACATCCAGATCACAAACTTCGATTTGTACCTTCCGAATTACGGAATTTCGTTTTCCGGGTCGTCGCACGACATCGCGATTTCAAATGGCATCATCGAATACGCGCAATTCGCCGCCGAGTTGATGCAGGGAACTGCGCTTCACAACCTGAATCACTCGAACGTGAACTTCACGATGAATACACAGTATTCGACGTTCACCGGATTCGTTAATTGGCAAGCCAACAACAGCGATGCACAGTGGAACGGTGGCAGTTTCCGTAACATGGCTGGCCCCGCCATCAATCACAACACCGGCACAAACAACGTGTTGATGTTCAATGGCACGGTCTTCGACGGCGCGCCGACCACGAGTGGCTACACGTCTAGCACGACGGCGTCGGTGCTGTCGATGCCGGCGAGTGGGACGAGCACTTACGATTTCGAGAACACGCAATATAGGAATCTACTCGGTGGCTCGTGGAATTCAACGACGTATGGCGCGATGTTTACCGTGGCGACAGGCTTGACACAGTTGAAATTGAACGGCGGCGCCATTATCAATACGCCGATTACGCGTTTTGTTTTCAACAATACTGATGTTCCAAAGATAAGTATTAAGGGAGTTACTGGAGTTGGATTTTATTCCGCAAGCGGGACTGTGCAGCAAATAGTTCTACCCTATTGGGGGGCATCTACGGTTTGGCGAGTTATCACCAAAGGTAATACGCAAGCCTCTGGCAGCGTGAATTATTCCGCAGCAGAAGAAGCCATTTATGCGATTGATTATCAATTCACTGGATCGGGCAGCACATTCTTGGACAAAATGCTGATTTGGCAAACTCCGAGCCGAGCTATCCCAGGATTACTGACGAGTGCTGGTGGATTTGGAACGGCACCAGGTGGAGCAACGAGTCAAGCTGGCGTTGTTTTGAACGGGACTATTTGCGTTTCCGTTCCTACTGCGGCAGCCACGGTGAATTTTGACTTTTACGCCGAAACAGGAACTTGATATGTCGGAAACTCAACTCGCTGTTGATGTCGGTGTCCTCAAGAAAGAGATGGAGGCAGTCACCGCTACACTAGCAGACATGAAGCAGGTCAACAAAGAGCAATCTGCTAAATTGGATACGATCATGACCCAGCTTTCTGAAGCAAAAGGCGGTTGGCGAACCATGATGTGGATTGGCGGTTCGTTTGCTTCTGCGGCAGCTCTGATTGCTGCATGGGCAGGTCTAATCACTGGCAAGCATTGATATGACGACTACTGTTCAATCAATTTTGAATGGTGCCGCGCAAAATGCCGGCATCATTGGTATTGGGCAGTCGCTCGACAGTGAGTCTCTGAACGACTACTTGCTTAGATACAACGATCTGATTAACCTGTGGCAAACGCAGGGGCTGAAACTCTGGACTCGGCAAGACCTATCGATTCCGTTGGTGCTTGGACAAGGTCTTTACAAACTCGGTCTGGGTCAGAACGTTCCGATGATTAAGCCGTTGCGTGTGTGCGAGTCGTATGTGCTCGTCACCAGCGGTGGAACGAAACGACCGGTCAATCAGATTTCGTGGGAAGAGTGGTCGCGACTCTCCCAGGTCAACCAGCAGGGCCAGATCAACGATATTTTTGTGGATCACCAGCGCGATTATCTGGGTGTGAACACGTGGCAACTTCCAGATGCAAGCGAAGTCCAAAATACGTTGCATTTGGTCATTCAGGGCCAAGTAGGCAATGCAGTGAGTTTGCTAGACACGGTTGATTTTCCAGTCGAATGGATGCTCGGTCTGAAATGGGGCCTTGCCGACGAAGTGTGTACGGGCCAGCCATCCGCCATCGTTTCTCGCTGCCAGCAACGCGCTTCGATGTACCGCGAAGCCCTTGAAGGCTGGGATACCGAAGGCGTTCCGATCACGTTCTCACCAGATCCTCAAGGGCAGTATTCCGGTGGCAAATTCCGCTGAATGGAAAGTTGTTCCGCTCGCTGCGTCTGTTGACCAGCGATATACAGACTCGTCTATTGATGGTCTGTTGACGAATGGCTATCTGGAAAAAGACGAAGCTGGTGCACTATGGACACGTCGGCGAGCTGGCTTGACGTGGGTATCTGCATTGAGTAATACGGGAGCTGGTCTAGGTCAGGCGATCATGGCTGCGGGTGCCAACGGTGTTGGAAACTTCGTGTCCTTCCAGAACTCGGTCTACCAAAATGGCAGTTTGGTTTACACCTGGCCGATTAGCAGCGGTGATAGTTGGTTTGATCAATCGACAGCGTTGCCCGCATCCTCTTCTTTCTATGTTTCCAATGGAAATTCCGGAGCGTACTACACGGGAGCAGTATTCACCAAGATTATCGATGCAGCTTATCCTAGTTCCACTCTAAATGGGTCAGCTTATTTAAATGGATATCTGTACGTACTTGATGTAAATGGATCGGTTTGGGGATCAAAAAATCAAAATGATTTTTCTGCGTGGAGTTCAACCAACGTAATCAATGCGTGGGGAACTGTAGGAAAACCGTTTGCGATCAGAAAATATCTGAACGAGGTTCTTGTCTTCAAAACGTACGCAATTGAAGTATTCTACGATGCTGGAAATAACGGTATCGGTAGTCCACTTTTGCCGGTTCAACAGATAAATATCAAATGGGGATGTACTACGCCCAAAACAATCGTCACGATTGACGACGATATATTTTGGGTTGGCACGTCCAGTTCTGGATTAAATTCGGTCATTCGAATGAACCAATTCAATCCGGTTCCGATTTCTACACCCCAAATAAATCGATTATTGTCGATTAATGGGGCCGCATCGAACAATGATTTATTCCAGGTCGCCGCATTCTCATGCACGATGGGCGGAAACAAATTCTATTGCCTTAGTTATATACAGGCACTGAACAACGTTGTTTCCACGGTAATGCTCGCTTATAACTTGGGTTCTGGGGAATGGTCTGTCTTTAACACGCCATTGATACCAAGTAATGCAGCCGGTTTTTTCCATCATTACCCGGTGGCATCTGCAAATGATCCTTTTGCAGACCAAACCAATGTTTTGTTTAGCACCGGAAACGTTTATTTGATTGATGATTCTGTTAATGTCGATAGTTCATCTTCGACCGTTCATCTACCTGTCTCCATGAGACTTCGAACGGATAACTTCGAAGCAGGAACCTCGCTGAGGAAGATGGTTTCTGGCCTTCGTATCAAGGCGGATCAGAAATCAGCTAGTGCCTTGAGAATTCGCTGGTCTGACGATGACTACCAAACGTGGTCAGCATGGCGTGGAATCGACCTATCGAAGCCTGTTCCGATGCTACCAGGATTGCAGGGCACGTTCTCCAAGAGAGCATATGAGATTGAATACTCCGGTAGCGATCCAATCCGATTATCTCGGCTGGAGCTATTGATTGCATTGGGTGATATATGAGCACCCAACCGCAAGGAAGAGTCAAGGGTTTTAACTTTGACCAGGTATTTACAAGAAAAGGCGATGTTCCGACTGTTGAGTTTTCTAGATTTCTTCTTCAGATTACGCAAGTTTTGAACTTTCAGCAGCGGCTAGTCGCGCCCTCCGCTCAAACGGTAACAGCCAGCCCCTATACCTATACCAATAACACCGTCAACGACCAATCAGAAATAGTGCAGGGCGGAACTGTCAGCAAGATAGAATTCTCACGTAACGGTGGATCATTCATTGATATCGGGGTGACGGCGGGAATGTTCGCGTTGTCACCCCTGGATTCTTTGCGCGTGACCTATGCGGTGGCTCCGACTATTACGGTGGTGGTGCGATGAGTTGGATTGGCAGTTTGCTAGGCAACGAGGTTAGCCATATCGGTAACCTCTTCAGTGACTTCAGCGGCAAGAACGCTGAGCAGTTGCTGCTGGGCGCTGCTGATCCTTTGTCTTCAAAAATCTGGGGTGGAATCACTGGGCAGAAATTTACTCCGATGGTTGGTCAACTCGGAGGAGAGACTCAACAGCAGTTCAATGAATCCGCTCAACAGGGGGTGAATGTCAAACCGGCCGAAACAATGGGCGGAATTGCCAACGCTATCGCTGGATACGAGGCGGGTGGATATTTCGGTTCGTCTGGTGGACTTGGAAGTCTGTTCGCTCAGGGCGCTGAAAAGCTTGACGGAACCTCGGCGACTGAGGGCAAGACGACTGCCGAAACTTCGGCGCTACTGGGGCTGTACGATCAAGCAACAGGCGGAAGCTCTACGAGTTCTCAGAGTGGTGGCGCAATGGATTTGAGCGACTACAACAGTTGGTTCAAAGGATTGGGGGGTCTACTCGGAGGATCGTCCTCATCGGTAAATTCTGCCAGCAGTACCGGAACCTTTTCTGGTGGTTCGGCGCCTTCTAGTGGCGGCTCGGGCTGGGGAGATTCTCCGGATTACTTTACTAGCCTCTTCAATTTCGGCCCGGGCTCGGTTAAAACCTCAGACACCAACACTCCAGTAACTCTCGCATCGCCGAACTACTCTGCTATGCTCCTGAATGGAATGGGCTAATCATGAGCGCTCTTGACACTACTACTGGCACGTTCGGGGATAACTTCTCGGGAGCATCTTGGGCTTCCGGCGGGTCGTCCGGCGGCGGTATTGGTTCGGCAACTGACTGGGGCTCACTCCTGAGCGGTGTTACTGGACTGCTGCAGAACAACAAAAATAACTCTACGCTGACGAATGCTAATGCATTCAACGCGTATCGTCCTGCCTACGCATCTCAGCTTGCTAGTCTAATCAGTGATCCATCAAGCGTGACTTCGGATAAGGGTTTTCAGGCTGGACTGGGACAGGCAACGAATGCTGTTCAACACCAACTAGCATCACAAGGCTTGATTGGTGGCGGAACAATGGCCGGCACAATCAGCAATACGGCCGATGCATATACGTCGCAGTATCTGAACAATCAAGAAACCATGCTAGCCAACCTCGCAGGTGCGTGGATCAATCCGAACCAGACGTATGCATCGCAAACCTCTAGCGCATCAAGTAACCAGAGTGGCCTCAATAGCCTATTCAGTGGCGGTGCGGGGATCGTTGGTAGTCTTTTTGGTGGTTCTAGTGGCGGTGGTGGTTTTCTGAGCGGCTTGGGCTCGCTGTTCGGAGGTTAAATCATGGCTGATGGAATCCAGTTCCCGGACTACTACGCTCAGGCCAACGACCGCGCCATGGCGGCGCAGAAGCTCGCCCAAGCGCAGGCCCTGACGCAAGGCATTCAGCTTGAAAATGCGCAGGCTCAGAAAACGGCGCAGCGGGCGGATCAGTTTATGCAGGCCATGAGCCAGCAAGCGCAGCAAAATCCTGGCGCCTCGTGGCACGACAAGATTGCTGCTGCTGCCGACTCCGCGATTAAGACGGGTGACTTTGCTGATGCCGATAAGATGATTGGCGTTTGGTCAAAGGCGTCCGATCAAGAGGCCAAGGCGCTGGCGGACGGTCAGAAGGCAGTCCAAGAGGACATCAAGAACAAGCAAATGAAGTTCGCCCAGCAGGCATCGTTCCTGTCTGGAGTTTCATCGCAACAAGACCTGGACGCTCGTCGTCAAGCCTACAAGCAAGCTTACGGCGAAGACCTACCGTTCAAGCAGTTCACGCCAGGCATGGATAAGCGATTTGAGGATATCTCGATCAGCGCGCTTGATCGAGCAAAGATCATCAGCGAGCAGATGAAAGCGAAGACGGATCAGATTCGGGCAAATGCTGAGGCGCAACGTGACGCTGCCGCTGCCGCACTGGATAAGGAAAAGATCAACACCGAGAAGACTATTCAGACTCGCAACGAAAAAGAGGGTGCCAAATTCGCCGCTCAAGCCGCCAATGGTGGCGGCTCAGGTGCGGGCGCTGGTGGCGCAATCAACTTCCGGTACAACAACGCTCAAACCGGCGCATCCAACGAAGTCGCGACCGAAATTGAGAACTGGCAGAAGCTCGATCCGACTGGCGTTAGCTCGGCGTTTACCGGGATCATGAAACCTGGCTCCTCCACGTCGGACGCCACTCGTGCATTCATGGCCCGTAAGTTGACGCCAACCGAAACGCAGGTTCTCGGGACTACCTTCGGTGGCATGGCAAAATCTATCGCTACGATGTCTAGTCAAGGCCGGCCGGTTACTGCGCCCGTGCTCGCAGCTATCGAAAAGTCGATCATTCCTGTTCAGGGCGACGACGGCGCAACCGTCATGGCTAAGGGTGCCCGGATGCGTCAGTACATGGAGAACAACATCCGTGACCTGAAAATGTCGGGAGCCACTCCCGCGCAGTTGGAACAGGCGCAGGAAAATCTGGAGAAGGCACAAAAGTACTTGCCTACCTGGGATCAGGTGATTGCAGCGACTCCGACGAATAAGCGGGCGGCGCTCCAGCGGCAGGCTAAAGCGGCGGATGAGGCCGTTGCGAAGGAAAAGGCCGCTGCCCCGGTGTCGATCAGCTCTGACGAAGAGTTCAACGCATTGCCATCTGGTGCTGAGTTCATTGCGCCCGATGGTTCGCACCGAAAGAAGCCGTAATGCCCAGCGCTTGGGAATCCGCTCCGGTCGTTGGCTCGCCCGCTGCGCCGCCGCCTGCTCTGAAAGAAGCGTGGGCCAGTGCGCCTGTGGTCGATAAAAAGGACAGCGGTGATGGCCGAATTCACCTCGGCGAGGAGAAGGACGGCGAGCACATGTCCACCGCCGAATACATCATTGATCAGGTGGCACGGGCTCCGTTCAAGTTGGCCGACTTCGCGATGCACGGTTTGGGAGGCAATAAGTCACCCGGTAACGCTGAAGCGTTCAAGAACATGACGCCGGATCAGCAGAAGGAATATCTCAAGGCTTGGGGAGCACCGCCGGATGATCCTGCGAAAGACCCAGCGAATGCAGGCACGCGTTTGGCTACCCGTCTGCTTGGCCCTGAACCAGCGCCGGCAGATTTGAGCCAAGCGATTGTTGGTGCTGGCGCGGGAGCTGCCGCCACGGGTGGCGGCGGGAGCGGAAGCGCGATTCAGAAACTAAAAGACATGGCGCTTTCGGGCGCTTTCGGTTCCGGTCAGGAGGCGATTACGCAGGGCCTCGTGAAGCTCGGCGTTTCGCCTGAGACGGCAAACAAGATCACTCTTGCGCTCGGACTTGGAACCAGTTTCGCAGCGGGCAAGGTGGCTGGCTCCGTTGGCAAAGATGCGGCCGAAAAGACTGCGGCCGAAAAGACCAAGGATTACGTAGCTCAACGCAACACTGTGAATCAGACCGCGACGGAGAACGCATCGCCGCAATCCACTCGCGACATGCTCAACGCTGCCGTGAAGGAACAGAACGCCGCGCTAGACGCTCGCCTGCAGGCAGCAGACAGCATGCAGAAACAGGCGGATAAGCACGTCGAGAGCACGATCAACGCGTTCCAGCCGAATACGACTCTGGGCGAGATTGGGCAGGCGAGCCTATCGAAACTGAATGACAGCGTTCGCGACCAGGTGAAAGCGCAAGCGCAGGGGACGCTACAGAAGGTCACTCAGACCCGGCGCGTGGATGCGTCTGAGGCGCTGTCGCTCGCTCGGAAGTTCGAGAAGGATTTCGCCGGCCGTGACGCTGTAGCTGATTCGGCCGGCGGTGTGGCTGCGAATATCCTGAGCAACACCAAGGAAAACTTGGGTAAGACCAGTGCGCCGGTCGGTTCAGGAAAGATCAGCAGCACGATCAAGAGCAAGATCACGACGGACAGCGCAACACTGGACGGTCAGACCGCCCACAACATCATCGGCGACATCAACGACCGAATCGAGGGCAAGGGCAAGTACGCGACGGAGAAAACTCCCGACGTGAGGAACCTGCTGGCAGTGAAAAAAGCGCTGATTGCCGCTGTCGATAAGTCGTCCGAAGGTGCTTATTCGAAGTACCTGAGCGACTACGCGAGCGGTATGGCAAAGCTAGACCCCTTCCAGCGTGGGCAAGCGGCGGATAAACTGACGGCTGACATGGACTATGGTCGATCAAAGGTCATGGGCGCCGGTCAGGCGGCGGAAACTCTGCTGCCCAAGGGTATGAAGGGCGGCGACACCGCGCAACGCATTCAGTCGCTTATGAAGGATGACCCGGAGTTCCAGGGTGCCGTGAAATCGTATGTGGGTCAGAAGCTATCCGACCTGAAGGCGTCTCCCGGCGGTCTGACTCCGCAAAAGTTCGCACAGTTCCAGCGCGATTACGGCCCCGCTATCAAGGCGTATGGGCTGGATAAATCGCTTGCCACAGTGCAGGACGCCGTTCAGGCGGCCGGTGTCCGTGAGGCCGAGGTGAACGCGATTCGCAAGTCCACCGAGACGCAGCGGGATCGCTATAACTCGTCGGCGCTGGCGAAATCTGCCGGCGTGGCCGATGCTTCGATGGTGCTTGATCCGATCATGCAGGGAGACCGGAGTGCTCGATTGTCGAACATGCGCCAGGCCGTGCAGGCGATTCAGAAATCGCCGCAGGCTGCTGCGGCACTGGACGGCATGCGAGCGAAGTTCAATCAGTATTTTTTCGACCATCCCGAACAGTCCGAAGACCTCGCGTTGATGGCGCAGAAATCAGGGCTGTACACGCCCGAGCAGTCCGCGAATATCCGCAAGGTCGCTGACTCGATTCGTGGAGAGAACGCCCAGCAGCAGGCTCAGCGGATGATTCGGGGCGGTGTGCCGACGCTGGAAAACTCGTCGTCCGTTGCGAATTACATTGTCCGAAAAGTCGGATTCATCGCGTTGTCCAGCGGTATCGGCACGATTGCTGGCGGCCCTGTTGCTGGCGCCGCGACTGGCGCCGCAGCTCTGGCTGGTCAATCTCTGATTGCCCGTCAGAAGCAGATGACGGTTGACGCTATTGCCAAGATCATCGAAGACCCGAAGATGGCGAAGACGATGGCCGAGAAACCAAACAAGGGCAACGCGTTCATGGCCGATCACATCGCGCGGCAGATCGCGGCTGACGTGGTGCGTCAGTCATCGAACCAGCAGCAAGAACAGCAGGACGGCCAATGAAAGTCCTCGTCATTGATACGTGCAAGTGCTCGCTGGACGTGGCATACCGTGCTCAGGAGGCTGGGCACGATGTGAGGTACTGGCTACCGGACACCAAGGGCGGGAATCGTCGCCCTGCGGGCGATGGGATCGTGCCGCGTGTGGCTGATTGGCGGCCTTCGATGAAGTGGGCGGATTTGATTCTGACCTCGGATAACTGCAATTACGCCGACGCACTGCAACCGTATTTCAATCAAGGTTATCCGATCTTCGGATGCAACAAGCAGGCTGGCGAGTTGGAGCTAGACCGGGACAAGGGCATGGCCGCATTGGAGTCATGCGGCGTGGAAATCATGCCGGCGGTCAAGTTCACGTCTTACGACAAAGCGATTGATTACGTTAAGAAGACTGGGAAGGCGTACGCGGCGAAGCCGATTGGTGAAGCTCCCAAAGAATTCAGCTACGTTGGCAAGTCCGCCGCCGATCTGGTCTACAAGCTCCAGCAGTGGAAAAAGAACCCGCCGATCAATAATGGGTTCGTTTTGCAAGACCTCATCAAAGGCACCGAAATGGCCGTTGGTGGGTGGTTCGGCCCTAACGGTTGGAGCGAGTGGCTATGCGAAAACTGGGAGTTCAAAAAACTCTTTCCGGGCGACTACGGCGTTTCCACTGGCGAGCAGGGGACTGTGGTTCGCTACGTGAAGAAGTCCCAGCTATTCGACGACGTTTTGAAGCCTTGTACCGATTTTCTATTCCAACTGGGGTATGTTGGATATGTTGATATCGCCACGATCATCGACGACAAGGGCATTCCGTGGCCTTTGGAGTGGACGTGCCGCTTTGGTTGGCCCCTGTCGGTGATTCAGGCCCAACTGCACAAGGGCGACCCCGTTATCTGGATGGCTGACCTGCTGGAAGGCCGAGACACGCTCAAGGTCAGCGAGGACATCGCTACTGGGGTCGTCGTCACGCACGGCGATTACCCATACTTGAACGACACACCAGAAACGCATGCCGGTGCCCCGATCTACGGACTGAACAAATCCGTCCTCAAAAACTTCCATCTCATGGACGTTTGCATCCGTCGCGCGCCCACGATGAAGGGTGACGAAGTGATCGAAGAGCCGATGATGTGCACAGCTGGCAACTACATCGGTGTTGCGGTCGGTTGCGACTCGACAGTAGAAGAGTCGGCAGATGCTGCTTACGCAGTTGCCGACAAGATCAGCGTTCCAAGCAATCTCATGCTGCGCAACGACATCGGTAAAAGGCTAGAGAAACAGCTTCCGCAACTGCAAAAAATGGGCTACGCTAAAGGCATGTCTTACGACTAACCCAGGAGCCCATCATGCGCACCGAAACCGACCCCACGGAATCCAACAAGGACTGGACGCCCTTTGGGCCGAAAGTTGAGAAGCCAGTGCAGCAACCGGACGAGTGGCAGAAGGTTCCCGACGCGCCTGGTGTCGAGTACAACTGGAAGACGGGCAAGACGCGGACGAATATTCCGCTGCCGTTTGCGCGGATGGAGGATTTGGCGATGATGGAGCGCGACAAGGGATTTGATGTCTGGGGCGATCCGTTCAATGAGATTCGGCCGTTCCAGATGAAGCCCAGCACCGTTTTCGAAGAACTCAATCGGTATGTACAGAGGAAAGTTCAGCGCATCACCATGATTGACTCTCTCGTTTACGGAGTCGGTGCAGCGAAAATTTCCATGAATCCAGATGGTGTAACCGTCTCTCGCGTTATCCCGAAAGATTTGTACAAGTGAACGTCTCTCTCGACTGGCCCACCATCGTTGGCCGCACCCTTTTGCACGAGGGTGGGTATAGTTTCGATCCCCGCGACGCGGGCGGCGAAACGAACTTCGGCATCAGCAAACGCTCGTACCCGAACGTCGATATCAAAAACCTGACACGCGAAGCGGCGGTGCAAATCTACGCCCGTGACTATTGGCCGGGGATCAGCCAGCTTAATCCGCCACTCGCGTATCAGGTGTTTGACTTCGCCGTGAATGCTGGCAAGTATCGTGCCATTCAGTTTCTCCAGTTCGTGGCCGGCGTTCAGCAAGACGGCGTGCTGGGCGCTCAGACGATGGCTCACCTGTCGGGCATGACGTATCCCGCACAGGTCTTCGGCTTCATCGCCCGTGTCCAGCAGTTTTACCTGGAGAATCCTCAGTTCGACGTTTACGGCAAGGGCTGGATCGAACGTTGGACGGAAAATCTCCAGTATGCCGCGCAGGACTTCAGGTGATTTTCCAGGCGTATATCCTTGGCGACGATTTGTTCTTCGTCCCTCTCGGAGAGCCATTCGAGGCTAAAACCTGTCTGGAGGCTGTCCAGCAGGCTCGCGAATACTGGCCGGGCTTACATCCTGTCATCGAAGAGTATTTGCCAGAGGTTAAACTACCGGCATGAATTCCTTATTCTCTGCCGGTGCGATCAAGGTTTATGCTGCAGTCATGATGGCAGTTGGCTGGTTCTATCTCCGCGTCAACCACATTCAAGGCGCTGATGATGTTGTGGAATTTTGCAAGATGGGTTTGGCGGCCCTCTCCGCTCACTACCTGACGTACGCTGACCCTGCTGCAGATCAAGCCGCCAAGTCTGGCAATACGACCATCACCATTCCCGGAGGTACGACGAAATGAAGAGTCTCTACGCTTTCACGCTGGCCATTGCGCTGGCTGGCTGTACGTCGCTGGGCCTCATGGCTCCGCAATCACTCGATGAATCGCTCGCGACCGCTCAGGCGCAGGTTTCCGCCCTCGAACTGTCGGCAGCTCAGGCGCTGAACGCTGGCACGATCAAGGCAACGGATGCGCAGCAAGTCCTGTCGATTGGTGATCAGGCTACCTCTGCGATTGCCGCTGCGAAACTCGCTGAATCGGCCGGTGATACGACAACCGCGCAGGGCAAACTCGCGCTCGCTACCTCGCTTCTCGCGCAACTGTCGGCCTATCTCACTGCTCATGGAGTCAAGTAATGGCAAACGTCACCGAAGCAATCGACATCCTCGCAACCGTTCTGACGACGGCGACGAACTCGCTGCAGGCTGCGGCCGGCATTTCGGCCACGATCAAGCAGGCTCAGCTTGAAGGCCGAACCACGCTGACCGACAGCGAATGGGCCGGTATCCAGGCCACGCAATCAAACTCTCGGCAAGCGCTGGAAGACGCGATCCGAAAAGCTTTGTCTGGGGGTTAACGTGACAACGTACTCGCTTTCCAGAAGCATCTATACCGGGACTCCAACCACCGGAACCACATACACGGTTCCGGCTCAGGATAGTGGCGACATGCTGATTAAGCTGCTTCCCACGTCTTCCCTGGCATCGTTGCAAATCAATTTGCCTTCGGACAACGATTCGGTTGATGGTCAGACGATTCGATTTTGGTGCAATCAAAATATCACCGATCTGACGTGGGATTCCGGTAAGACTGTGGACAACGGCGCCACGACGTTCCTGGCGAATTCGTTTGTCACTGTGACTCATGTTGGATCGAATCACTGGGTGGGGGACGCATGAATCGCTTGCTGATTTCCATGGCGGCGATTGCTGCCGCTTCGTCGGCATTTGCCGATCCGTATTCCATGGTTCTAACGCAGCGTAATTCTGCTGATACCGGGAACGTTACGCGAGTGATGACTGTCCCCACGGCCAAATCGCTGTGGTTCTACGATCCGACAACGCAACTGCCAGGTTATGTGACTCTAGGGACGGGGCTCACGTTCTCGGCTGGGCAACTCGCCATGTCCTCAGCGCCAGTGAATGCCGATTGGGCCTCGAATAGCGGCCTGTCGCAGATTTTGAACCGCCCGACGCTGGCGACTGTTGCGACCAGCGGGAGCTATAACGACCTGAACACCAAGCCAACATTTGCGACGGTGGCGACTTCGGGCCTGTTCGCTGATCTGCTGTCCAAGCCCACGACGCTGAGCGGTTATGGAATCACCGACGGTGCGACTTCTGCGGCTTTGTCCGCTGGACTTGCTGGTAAGTTCAACACGCCAACCGGGACGACTGCGCAGTACGTTCGCGGGGACGGTACGCTGGCGACCTTGCCAACTGCTGTCGCTCGCTCGTTTTCATATCCGACGCGCGCCGTAGCAACCTGTTTCCAAATCAGTTCGACGCGTGACGCACAGGTCGCCTATGGGGTAGATATCTCCACTACCGTAACACTCGGCGGGACACCTCAGGGAACCGTCTTTCTGAGGACGTATACCAATAGCGCCTGCAGTACAGGACAACAGACGATTATCAGCAGCACAGCAGGCCAGCCAACTACGCTTTCGGTCACCGTAGGCCAGCAAATGGTCGGTACCGCGAACCTGTCGGGGATGATCCCGGCTGGTCTTTGGGTTCAGATCGAGACTCAGAATAACTCAGGAACACCGACCTATACAGCACGACAGGGAGAAGAAGTGCTGTTGTAATCAGTCGGTAGTCAGTGCAGTTATTAGACCAACAAGCAGAACCAACGAAGACACGAAAAGCATCGCTCCGAACAGAAAAGGCGCGATGAGGATCAAGGCGACGGTTTTGTAAAGAGTTTTCACATTTAGCCTATCGCCTGTAAGAGAAAAGAATCTCATCCGCCCTTTTACGCGCCGACAGATAAGCCTCGCTTTTCTGACTTACGCGCTCCAGTGAGCCAATCTTAGCGTCAAACTCTGCTGAAGCCTCGGATAAATCGAGCGGGCCGACACCCTGTTTTTCTCGGGCGTAATTCACGAGGCAGGCTTTCAGAATCGTCTCTTCGGGCAACCGATCCACGAATTTACGCGTAACGCGACCATTCGTACAGATCGACGTAGCGAGACGCTGAGCCTCGGGATAGCCACCCCGGGCGACGATCTTTGTGAGTTTTTGCGCCAGGTATTTCAGCGCCATCACGTTGATTGTTTCCTGTGGGATGTCGACGAGGGACACCTGCACCTGGTTGGCATCGCCGACGAATAGCATGGAGCCGTTGACGTGGTAGGGGGTGCTGGGAGGGCGAGCCATTTAATTAGATCTCCGAATTACCATGCCGCCCACCACGCATCCGAGAAAGGCGCGCTGTAGTTGATGCTAGCGATTTGATTACTCAGATGCGCAATTCGATCTTCCGTCAATCGCGGCCGTTTGCAATACGGACACTCGTTCACTGATGGAGAATACGCGTTCATGAGTTCGTGCAGAACTCGCGAGGCGTGGCAACCCTCGCAGATGACGGTCTGCCAGCCGCGATCATCAATCATCTTCCAACCCCTCAGGCAACGCCGGCAACTGTCTTGCAGCCATCGTGAAATCAATGCAAGCTCGAATGCCCATCGAGACATTCCCCTTCGGCGACATCCGTGCGCAGAACGCCACCTGATCCGCCGTCAGTTTCACCGTACGGGTCGTGTGATCCTTCGGCAGGAAAGCCGGCCGACCGTCGTTGTTACGCCAACTCAGGTCTTTCGGCAGACCGATCAACGACAGACGGTAAATCTCGCGGTTCAGCGCTTTTCTCTGCTCGATATAGTTCGGCGGGTTGAGCTTTTTAAGCTCGACCTTCTGTGCCTCTAGGACTCGAATCTGAGCCGTTACCTCCGGTGGTCGACGGTCATCATCAGGGATCGTCTTGAACGGGAATTTTGCGTTTGGGTCTTTGGGTTTTCTCACGGCTTCATCCCCTCGTCCGCCAGAGCGTTCAACGCCGCGGCCACATCCTCGCACGCATATTTCCCGTCATGGCCGTGCCATTCGTTAGCCTTCTCATAGGCCACCTTCGCCGCCTCAAGGAGAGCTGCTCGGCGACCAGCCAGGTATGCCGGTTCCATCAGGCGCTTGGTCTTTTCGGATAGAGGTGCGTTGGTGAATCTTGTTCTTTGCTGGGCAAACCACGCCTCGAATGCCTCGTCCCTGGTCTTGCTATTGGTCATGCTTTCCTCCTTGCGTGATCGCAGGTGCAGTCGGGCGATACCTGTTCGCGAGCCTTGCGGCATGTATGGATCGTCATGAAGGACTGGCTCCCGCAAGCAACCTCTTCTACGTCGCAGTGCTTGCACCGGCGGCAAGGAACGACAGCACGGTAGCCCATCGTCTCAAGAGTCTTCTGCAGGGTATTGGTCATGCTGTTCTCCTAGCGATGCCGCCGCCCTGACGATGGCGCGACGGGTGGCGGCCATCTGGTCGTCGCCATGGAACTCTGATGCATGCGTAGGGCTCTGGCCGGGATCGCTGGCTTCGACAAGGACGTACGGTTTGTCAGCCTTCGGATAGTCGTTCGGGAATATCGCGAGATTCAGCTTCACTGCCAGCCGCAGCACGTCGCCGTCGTCGACGAGTGGTCGCCAAGCGTCCTGAATTCCGGCCAGTAGGACGCCATCGCCGCATTCCGAGTGGCGAACGAACTCGTACCCAGCAGCGCGTGCCGCCTTCTCAAGCAACGTGCGGTCGGTGTCAGTCATGGGGATTCCTCAGTAGGGGTGGCGGAGTCGATCACCCGTTGGCACTTGTCCCATAGCGCCTTGAACTCGGCGCTGAGTCCGTGGTTGTCTCGGGATGCGCCGAGGTGGCTTTGAAGAATGGCCGTGACTTCGGCGGCTTCGGCGTCGCGTTCCTCCAGCGCCTCTTTGACGGCCTCATCTATTTCCTCTTGGCGAACTTCGTCGTGCACGCCGATGACAGCGTGTGCGTGGTAGTTCGTCTTCGATAGCCGACCACCAGTGATGTGGCAATAGACCTTCGGGATTTGATCCAACAAGAACGCGTAGTCGCTGAGTTCGTTGGCCGCGTCCTGGGCAGACATGCCCGCGGGATAGCTGAATGACCATGCCTCGCGCGACTCCGCTTTCGGCATCATGTCGAGGATCGGCTTCAGCTCACCCCCTTCAAGGTGAGCAAGGAGGGCGTATCGGAAGACGTTCAGATCGTGAAAGGTCTCGGGCGTGTGGCGCACTCGGTTGTCGTGCCAGCGGACGGCCATCTCGTCGGCCAACTCCATGGCCTTGCGCGTGAACTCATTCATGGCGAGATTACTCCAGTAGATCGCGCATCAGCTCGTCAACGTCGGTGTACGTCTTAGACAGCCACTCATCTTCGAATCCCCAGCCATCCATGCCGCGCCAGAAATCGTGCACCAGCAGATATCGCCACTTTTGGTTGTGATGGCGCTTGCGTTGTCGCATGCTCACATCTGCTCCTTCCCGGTGGTCGGGGACAGCAACGCAATCAATGCATCGCAAGCGGCATCCAACTCTTCACCGATCAGCGGGCATGTTCCACCGTCAGAATTGCGCTCGTCACCAGGCGCATATCGAGTTATTGCCCACGGCTCGCCAAACTCTGTCGCCGTGTCGTTCCTCAGGACTCGATAGCGCTCGGCAGCCACCCGAAGCCGCTCGACCTCTTCCCGAGCCGCATCCCGCTCGGCCTGAGCTTCTGTTGCTCGGTCGTGCCACATCTCAGACTCGGCCCTCGCTTGCTCCAGCGCTGCCTGGGCGGGGGCGTAGAGCCAGTCGAATGCAGCCCGAACAGCGTTCGTGTCGGTCAGCGGGATGCTTTCCATCTCGTCGTGGATGTTCGGCCCCCAGACCTTCAGCAACACCGGCTCGTCACCGTCGCACGCGTCCGGGTACATCGTGACCTTGCGGTCTCCATGCCAGAACTCAAGGCAGCGCGGATCAGCCATGATTAGAACTCCTTCCATGCTTTGCGAGCGGCCTTGAGTTCACACTCAGCCTCAGCGAACTTGCGCTTGGCGTTCTCCAGGCGCTGCCATTCGTTGAAGATGTAGGGCGTCGACTTCTTCAGCTTTCGAATGTCGCGCTTGGCCGCTTCGATTTGGCCGATGAACCCAGGTTGATCAGCCATGGTCTGCCCCTCCCAACTTTCCGCTGCATTTCGGACACCATGCCTCGCCGGTCTTGAGGTTCAACTTCCATCCGGCGCGCCTCGCACGAGCACGGCAATCGCTTCCCATCTCGCCCGTGTACTGGTGCGGAAACTCGCCGTGCCGATGACCGAAGTTGTCGATCATCGTTCGCGCTGCCGGATCCTTGTTCTCGCAATACAGGTCAAGCGTGTACGTGCCAGCGATCATTCCGCCCCTCCCAGCCGCCAGCCGTTCTTCTTGGCGAGAGCGCGGGCAGGCCGAGGCGAGCGGAACAGTGCCTTGTTCAGTGCCGCCGATTCCTCCGGCAGGCCCTCGACTTCACACACGGGCCGACGCTCCGGACAATGGCCTTGCCACGCCAGAAAAAGTCGACATGCCGCGAGTTCATAGTCTGTGACTCGGCCAGCGTCGAGGACGTTCTCGGGGATGTGAAACGCGGCCTCAAGCTGAGAGCGGCCGAGGGCCAGGGTTACGCGGCGCGGCTTCATTTCTTCACCGCTTCCGTGCTCGCGCTGCTGGTGGGGGCGAGGGCCAGGATGCGCTTCGAGTACTTCACGAGCGCGTCCTGCAGGTCGGCGTCCATGATCTTGGACATGCCGAACAGCTCGTCGGTTACCGCCCAGACCAGCAGTTCGGAAACGTCTGGCAGCTTCGGGGCCACCGCCTTCTGCGCCTCGGCCTTCTTCAATGGGCACGCTTGTCGCACGCAATTTCCGGGGATCGTCATCGTCTTCACAATCCCGCATTGACTGCAACGACCATAGCGGTCGTCCGACGCCTTCTGCGCCTCGGCCTCGGGAGCCCACTTCGGATCGTCACCAGTGCCGTAGTTGACGATGGCCCTGCTGCGCTTCTGCGCCTCGGCCTCGAGGGGGGCGGCGCGCTTCTCGGCTGCGGCATAGCCTTTCATGAAGCCATCGCTCTCTGCCTTGACGACGTCCTCTGCGCTGTATTCCAGCACCGCCTCGCCCTCGGTCGCTGGGGTGGCATTGACAGCCAGGACAGCCCAGGCCGCGCGCCAACTAGCCAACTCGTCGCCCGGGTGCCTCAGGTATGCGCCGATCGCTTCACGAAACTGATCGTCCGTCGGCTCACGCCCATTCGCCGGGGTGGAGGCCATGGAGGCGAGACGGTCGATCCGCTCATCCATCAGGTCGTACCACTTTCGGCGCCCGTATCGCTTCGCCTCTTTCACGAGTTCCGACACTTCGACGGGGGCAGGAGCCTGGCGGGCGCAGTCGGAAAAGAAGTAGCGATACTCCCAGCCGGGCTCTTGGCATGTGGTTTGGCACTCGATTGGCGCCTGTTCCCAAAGGTCTCGGGCAGACCGTCGGCGGAACAGCAGGAATGTTTCTTCGGTCATGGTGTTTCCTTCAGGGCTTGATGGCGGCGCGAGCAGCAAGCAGCGTTCGGCCCATCGGAGTTGCGACGCCAATCCCCTTGTTGAGGTAGCCGAATTCGTTGCGGATGATGGGCAGCGACAGGACGGCCTTGAGATGCTCCATCAGCCTCTGCAATTCCCCCTCCTTCTCTGCAAGGAGTCGCGAGGCGTCGGTGCGGCGGACGAGGGCTTGCCAACGGTCATCGGCGCTGGGCTTGTTCTGGCGGCAGTCCACCGAGAGGAGTTGACCGGTCAGGCTATTGAAGATCGCCCACGCGTGGGTCTCCAGCCCCGCCCCGCTGGCGTTATCGGACTTCTCGCTCATCTCAATTTCTCCTACTAATGTCTGTGGGGCTTGGGGATCAGCGGGCTAGCTCCAGTCGTAACCTTCGACCCATGCGAAGAAGTCGTCGTCATCGGCATCGTTGCCATCGGTGATGTAGTCGTCTGCGTACTTGGTGACGCCTGCCACGTACTTCTCGACCAAGCGATCCGCGTACTTGCGCGCCATCTTCTCGGCGTTCTCGATCAGTTGCTCTTTCGTCATCTCGTTCTCCAGTAGGTTTAGGGGATCAGGGGATCAGGCGGGTTCGGGTACATCCGGCGGATTCTCCAACGCGGTCTTCCGTTCTTCCTTCAACTGAACGTACCTAGCAAGTCGACCAGCGTCTTTCGCTGCCCTCGCCTCGGACTGCGCAACGGTGAATGCTTCTTTCAGCGCCTCGACCGTTTCCGCAGCCTGTATCGCAATTGTATGTGCGTCTGTTAGGTGTTGTATAGGGGTTTTCACTACACCCGATCCCCATGCTGCGATTTTTCGGCCCGACTCTTCGTCGATTGGCTGATTCAGTGGGAACAGGGCGCGGTGCTGCTCTTGAAGCTTGATCGGCTTTGGCATGCCTGGTGCGTCGGGTGTCACGAGGAACGAAGCAGTCAGCTCAAATGGCAGGGACTTCTCACAGACTGGGATATAGCCCTCCAGTCCGGTGAGAGACTGCTTCGGCACGATCACTGTTTTGCCGTTCTCCCGAATCATCTCGATTTTTGGCTCGGCACGAAAGCACAGGATCAGGTTCGCGCGTACCTGCAATAGCTTCTGCATCATTTGCTTGTGTGCCATCTTCGGCTTGATCCACGCGGCCATCTTGCATGACTCACGCTTTTTCCAGTCATCGCCGGCCATTCGGTCGAGTTCCATTTCCTGCCAATCCAGAATGCCACCATCGCCTGCCCACTCGTGCGACATGCTGTCCACGACGATGACCTTATAGCCCGCCGCGTCGGCTGACTGGATGGCCTCGGCGTAGGCGGCTGGATGGAATGGCGCGTCCATCTCTGCGTGATCGAACCGGAAAGTCGAAGTGAAGTCGGGCTCTTCTCCAGCCTGCGGGGCGTAGTGGAGGGCGCGACCTTTTTCGGTATCGACTACGGCAAAACGCCCTTCTCTTCCCACGATACCCTGCGCCATTCGCATGGCACTCATGGTCTTACCGCCACCAGAGGGGCCGGACAGTCCGACGAGAATACCGACATTTGCGCGCGTGGCAGGGCGAAATGAAATGGGCATAGTCAGCCCTCCCGCTTCATCATTTGCTGGCGGATGATTTCGCCGATGTTTTCGGGCTTGTTGCGGGATAGTTTTGCGGTCGCCGTCGCCTTGATTGCTTCGTTCAGCTCACGACACACGCGAGAAGCGTGTTCGGCGTTCGTTGTGCGAACACAGCCAGGGAGAATCCAGCCGCCATCGATGAATCCGCGATCCGGGTGCAGGAATGCATCGCCCCAGAGGATGGCGGCTTGGCCCACGACGATTGGTTTGCCGGGCTGTACAGGGCTTGCGTAGTCGGTAGTCACTCTTCGTTCTCCTGCGCGTCACGCGCGAGTTGTTCTTCCGCTTGAGCGAGTTGCCATGCCGAGGGCTCTGCGTAGTGGATTGCCGACGAATACGCCGGCCAAATACCCGTTTTCATGCATCGTTGCCAGATCGTCACGGCGCGCTGCACTTTCTCCTCGGCAATCGCCCATGACACAGGCGATAGTCCGATCAGAGAGCACGCGTAGGGGGCTTCATGCTCCTGGGCGAGGATTAGGTGCTGCCAGTCGCGGTATTCGTCACCGATCGATTCCCAGCAGCGCCGGTAGAACGCGAGGGCCATGTCATAGCCGAACGAATTCATAACGCCGCGAATGAATGGTTCCGGATTCGCGCTGGCCTTGGTTGTTTTGTAGTGCAGCACCACACGCATTTTCGGATTGATCCAGTCGGGACGCGACCGAAACCACGTGTCACCCTCCTGGTGAATCACCGTTGCCTCGCCTTGCCCATCGTCCAGAACGCCAGCTATCTCGGTCGTCGAGATGAACTCACGAGCCTTTTGAGCCATTCGCAAGGCATCGGCAATATCCCACGGCAAGACTGGGAGTAGTCCATTCGAGCGCGCCTGATCCCGCGCATCACGGATTGCGTTGTTCGTCCAGCCCTTCGGAATACCGCCGAGTGGCTCCTCCTTCGATGGCTTCGAACGGTAGTCTTCTGGCTTGATGATGCAGATTTTTCCATCGCCGCCTAAAAGCATTTCATGCGCAAGCGAACCGGTGTCCGTGGCGTCGGTATTTTCCTTGCGCCCAGCACCGAGGCGGGGGTGTTCGAACCATGCATGATAGGGCGACCGATGGATGATCCGATGTGCGGCTCCCGACGACAGGGATGGTACATCGCACAATGCATCGGCCAGATAGCCGGCCATCGGGATTTGAGCGGAGCTGTAGAGGCCTGGTTGCATTATTTCGCCTCCAAAATCGCCCGCGCCGCATCCGTCAGCGGAATCGACACCTCGGGATCGCTCTTGCGCCGGCCAAGCGCCTGCATGTCGCCCTCGATGGCACGGATACCGATCAGCGAACGCGACAGTTCGGCGTCGATTTTGTCCAGCTCGCCGAGTGCGGCGCGAACTTCGCCAACTGCGCGTCTGACCTCCTGGCGCATGGTGAGGAGGCGGCCTTCAAGCATGGCTGTATGGCTGGGGTGGTTATTCATTGTCATGATCTCTCCCTTCTCGAACCAAACGAGACGCACAGCACCAAATGGCCGTCCGCTCGATTCGCTCCATCAACGCTTTTTCGGCGTCAGTTAGCAATTCCTCGCAACCGATCAAGTCAACTGCGTCTGCAACGTCGTGATCGTTAACAGCGCGGCGCACCGATTCGGGCCAGTCGTCGGTAACGCAGTTCATCGCACAAGTCTCTGCACCGCGTTATGCGCCCACGCATCGGCACCAACGACTGTCACAATGGGCGACGGGTTAAACGGGGAGCGAAGCAGTCGCATCGCATCACGAACGGTCTTCGCTTCCACCGTCTCAGCCCGCGACAGTCCGATGCTGCCGTCGATCTTCTCGCCGGTCTTCGGGTCGTTCCACGAGCCGGGGATGAGTTGCCAGGATTGGAATTTCATGCTTTAACCAGCTTGTGGTTGTGGTCAAGCTTGTATGCGACGTTAGCCTCGATCCCGTCTTCGCCAACATAGCCGATGACCGTGCGATATCGCTGGTTTTTCTCATCCCACCAACGAACACGGATTTCGCCCCTGTACCCAGCGGTCGCGGTGCCCCTGTACCCAGCGGTCGCGGTGCCACTGTACCCAGCGGTCGCGGTGCCACTGT
>Ga0163163_10000318_pt1 | contig 46911 bp, 43 predicted proteins | sample S65metaG_FD_119766 | JGI IMG/M metagenome (GOLD analysis project Ga0163163, IMG submission 119766) | Switchgrass rhizosphere microbial communities from Kellogg Biological Station, Michigan, USA - S6-5 metaG | ecosystem: Host-associated > Plants > Roots > Rhizosphere > Soil | place: USA... | reverse complement strand
GTACGGTCGCCGTAGCTCGCGATCAGGAACAGCAACCCGATATACGCAAGCGCGACCGCGATGACGGCCCAACCTTGAAGCATGAACTCTCCAGAACGCACTCAACCCGGCCCGGCAATGATTCTACTGCTCCCGCGCATCCGCGAACACCCCGTTCGCTGCGTCAATTCTCATCGCAGGCCTACGGCCAAGGCGCGTAAAGGGCTGCAATCGCTGTCGTTTCCGGGGCTTAACGATATTTGACGCGGGCGCGCTTGCGCGGCATTGATCGCGCTGAATGAACCAGAGCGCAGGTGCGCCCGGTTCCGTGAAAGCCCTGCCTTGTCTGCGACGTCCTCCACCACTCGTCTAGCCGTTTTGGGCCGTCTGTCCGAAACACTGGCCACAGCCGCGATCGGCGGTTCCGCGCTCGGGCTCATCGGCGTGCCTGCCGGTTGGCTGTCAGGCTCGATCCTTGCGGTGGCCGGATCGGCGATCGCCGGTCGGCCAATGCTGGTCCCGGTATTGCTGATGCGGGTGATCTTTGTGTTGATCGGCACGTCGCTCGGTGCGGTAGTGACGCCCGAGACCCTGCATGGAATGGCGACCTATCCGTTGAGCATCGCCGTTATGGTCCTGGCGATGGCGGTCATTTCCGTCGGCGGGGCGGGATATCTGCGCCTTGTCCATAGATGGGATACAGTCGATTCCTATCTTGCCGCCGCACCGGGGGGCATGTCGCAAGTCCTGGCGCTCGGGGCCGAGCTCGGCGGGGATCTGCGTGCGATCGCGATCGTGCAAAGCATCCGCGTTGTCGTGATCGCTGTCGGTCTTCCGGCCGGCCTGTCACTGCTTGGACTTGTGAGCCATGCGGCCCCGAGAATCGGCGGCCCGCTTAGCCTCGATGTGCTCGACGAGTTGGCCATTCTTCTTGCGGCGTCAAGCATTGTTGCGATCATCGCTTACCGAATCCGATTTCCGGGCGGGCTGCTGTTCGGGGCCATGCTCACTTCCGCGATCTTGCACGGCAGCGGCCTCATCCATGCGGTGATGCCATGGTGGGTCGCGAACGCTGCAATGGTCGCGATGGGCGCGATCACCGGGTCGCGTTTTGCCAACACTTCGCCGCGGATGATGTTTAATTTTTTTGCCGCGGCTTTCGGCTCGTTTGCCGTTGCGGTCGCGATTTCAGCAGTTTTTGCGGCGCTGCTCATCAGCATGCTCTCGTTGCGTGCTGCCGAGGTGATGATTGCCTTTGCGCCGGGAGCGGTCGATGCCATGATGCTGCTGGCGCTCGCGCTCAGTCTCGATCCCGTCTACGTGGGCGCGCATCACCTCACGCGCATCTTCTTTGTCTCACTGACGATGCCGCTGCTGGCGCGCTACAGCGCCCGCGCGCAAAAGACGGCGGGCGAAAACGAAAAACGGCCGATAAAACCGCCGCCATTCCAGGATTAATCGGCAGCTTGATTATTCAGCGGCGGCCGCTTGCTGGCCGCGGCGCAATCCGAGCCGATCCCAGACGTCGACCAATGCTTCCGCAAGCGCATCGACCAGCACGTCGTCGTGATAAGGCGAGGGGGTGATACGGAGACGCTCCATCCCGCGTGGCACGGTCGGATAATTGATCGGCTGGATATAAACGCCATGCTCTGCAAGCAGCAGGTCGCTTGCCGCCTTGCACTTCTCGGGGTCGCCGACCAGAACCGGCACGATATGTGTCGTGCTCGGCATCACTGGCAGGCCCGCTGAATTGAGAACGGCTTTTACGCGAGCGGCGCGTTCCTGGTGGCGCTCGCGCTCCCAGCTTGACGTCTTGAGATGACGGATCGCTGCGGAGGCTGCGGCGCAGATTGCGGGCGGCAGCGCTGTGGTGAAGATGAAGCCCGGCGCATAAGAGCGCACCGCATCGACCACATCCTCGCTGGTTGCGATGTAACCACCAAGGCAGCCAAACGCCTTGGCGAGCGTGCCCTCGATCACGTCGACACATCCCATTGCGTTGTCGCGCTCGCAGATGCCGCCGCCGCGCGGCCCATACATGCCGACCGCGTGCACTTCATCGCAGTAAGTCATCGCGTTGTAGCGGGCGGCGAGATCGCAGATCGCATGCACCGGCGCAATGTCGCCATCCATGGAATAAAGGCTCTCGAACACAATGAGCTTCGGTCGCGCCGGGTCGGCGGCCTTGAGCAATTCCTCGAGATGCTGCAGATCGTTGTGGCGCCAGATCTTCTTTTCACTACCAGACTGGCGGACGCCTTCGATCATGGAATTATGATTGAGCGCGTCAGACAGGATCAGGCAGTTTGGCAAAAGCTTCGCGATCGTGGAGATGCCGGTCTCATTCGAGACATAGCCGGACGTGAACACCAGCGCGGCCGGCTTGCCATGGAGGTCGGCGAGCTCACGCTCGAGTTCGACCAGGGGGTGATTGGTGCCGGCGATGTTGCGCGTGCCGCCGGCGCCCGTGCCCATGCGCGTTGCGGCCTCGACCATGGCGCCGATCACCTTGGGGTGCTGAGCCATTCCGAGATAGTCGTTCGAGCACCAGATCACGACGTCGCGTTGGCCCTGCGGGGAGTGCCAGATCGCGTGCGGGAAACGCCCGGCGACACGCTCAAGATCGGCAAAGACCCGGTAACGACGCTCGTCTCGCAACTTGCTCAGCGCAAACGCGAAATAGCCCTTGTAGTCCATGTCTTATTACTTTCTGGCCCCCGCGATGCCCTCTTTTAGAAGGGTTCCAGGCTATTTGTCGAGGCGAGATTCGTCGCATTCCAAAGTCGGATGTTGCTCGGGGAGATCGATGTGGGACCTACCGGAACGCAGCAATATCGAGATGTCCTCGCATAGCCGCGAGCAACAGCGCTCCGACGTGCAATTGTGATGTGAACTCACCCGAAAGTATGAGCGCAGCCAGCTCATGCGGCGTCACCAGCTTGACCTCGATCCCTTCTTCAGGGGCTGCGTTCTCTGCGCGCGGGCCGGTTTCGACAAAGAAAGAATGGATTTGATTCGAGAGCCGGGCGGTGCATGGCGTGTAGCTGCCGAGCACATGCACTGCGCGAGCCGGATATCCGGTTTCCTCGAGCAACTCGCGGCGGCAGCACGCAGCAGGCGCCTCTCCTTGATCGACCGTGCCGGCCGGAAATTCCCAGGTGAGTTTTTCGATCGCAGGCCGAAACTGACGGACGATCGGAAGCTTTCCATCCGGAGTGCGCGCGACAATCGCCACATAATCCTGCTGGCTGATCGCATGATAGATCTGGGGGGGCCCGCCTTCACCGAACTCCACGCCGCGTTCGACTATCTCGATCCAAGGTGAAATGCGCGTCGCGCGCCGGCTGACGATCTTCGGCGATGACATTGCTCTGGCCCCCCTATCAGGCCGCGGGTTGGCGGCGGACAGTTTCCGCCGGCCGGCGCAGATAGCTTGTAGCAAACGCGTAGCGGTACCAGCGGAGGTAATCCGGCAGCCATTTGACTACCTGAAACCGGCTGGCTCCGTGCGCGCGCTCGAACCAGCGGGCCGGCACCTCGCCGATACGCCAGCCGAGGCGATGGCACTTTACCAGTAGCTCGATGCTGTAACAGAAGCCGCGTTGCGACTCGATTGGAATCTCGGTCGTGACACGGCGGGAAAAAAGGCGAAACCCGTTGCTGGCATCGTGCGTCGGCAGGCGCGCCAGATGATAAAGCGTGAAATTTGCGCCGCGGACGAGAACGGCCTTCAGCCATGGGCAGCCGACCATGCTTCCTCCGGACATGAAGCGGCTGGCGCAAACGATGTCGCAGCCTTTGGTTGCCTCTGCCACCATCGGGTCCAGTATGGCTGCGTTGTAGTCATCGTCGGCAGGATATACGACTACAAATGGCGCATCGCTTGCCGCAAATCCCGTGAGCACGGCGCCATGCGCGCCGCGGCCGCGGTTGCGGACGAACTCGACGACCATAGTGCCGAGCGCGCCGCGATTTTGCGTGATGGCCGGTAGAGTGTCGTCATCCTCGTTGTCGTAACAGATCAGCACGCGATGCTGGGTTTTCACGTCGCGCGCGATTGCACGCAGCGTCGTGACGATATTGGCGCCCTCGTTGTAGACGGGGATGACGATGTCCAGTCGGGGTCGCGGGCTTTCGGTCACGGCTTTTCGCCGCTGGTCAGCACGAAGGGGCGAAACGGGCTCATGAATCCGAGGTTAAATACTGCAGTGTCGATGCAATTATACACCGGCAGCAGTACGCGCGCGCGTCCGGACGCCACGTAACGATAGGCCAGTCCTGCCAGATAGTCGCTTTGGACGCGAAAGCCTTCGTTGCGAAAGACATCGGCAACGCGCCCGGCGAGTATCGGTCTCTCGTTCTCGGTGACGCCGATCGGGCTATAAAAAGGCGACGAGCGGTCGCGGTACAGCCACATGAACGGGTTCATGCGGTTGGGATCGAACGCGACAAATCGGCCGCCGCTCCTGAGTACTCGGTGGACCTCGCCGGCAAGTTTGCGCGGATCCGGAAAATGGTGCACCAGGCCGCTCAGCAGAACGCCGTCAAGGCTTGCGTCTTCGAACGGCAGATTTTCAGCGTCGCCTTCGATCAGCTCGAGACCGGGATATTTTCGGCGGCCAAGTTCGATCAATTTGGGGCTGATATCGAGCCCGACACTCTGAAACCCTTGCTGCCGCAGCAGTTCCGTGAACACGCCCGAGCCGCAACCGAGATCGGCAACCCGGGCGCCGCGCGGCAGTGCGCTCAGCCGCACGAAAGCTGCGATGATCCGACCGTTCGCCTGCGGGGTAAAAACGTCATACGAATCATGCTCGGCGTGTGCATCGAAGAACGCGATTTCCTTGTTCTTGTCCTGCGCGTGGTCGCTAGTCATCAGCGGAAACCTAGAGTGCGCGTGGCTCGGGCAGGGGTGTGATCAGTTTTCCGCGGAAACCTTTTGCCTTAAGCTTGCCTGCGAGCTCGGCGGCAATGTGCCAGGAAAAGATGATCGCGCAATCGGGCTGCTCTTCGAAGAGACGTGCTTCATCGACGACCGGGATCTGGGTGCCCGGCATGTATTTTCCGATCTTCAGGGAACCAGCGATCTCGCACACATAGTCGATCAGCCCCTCATCGAGCCCAACGTAATTGACCAGCGTGCTGGCGCGCGAAGGCGCGCTAATGCCGGCGATCCGCGCGCCTTCTTCTTTCAGTCCACTCAGCATTGCAAGCAACTTGAGCTTGGAAAGAATGACATCATTTCTGAACGCGGCGAGACGCTTTGTCATTGCGTGCCCGTGTGGTTCTTCGGCCAGTATATGTCGCACGCTTGCCTCAACCGGGTGCGCCCCGCGGCGCGCGGCATACACGCGAATGGAGCCGCCATGGCTCGGGATTGGTCTTGCGTGAAAGACCTCGAGATCGTGCATCTCAAGCAGGTACTTGAGGCTGGAAAGCGAGTAGTAGCGCAGATGCTCGTGATAGATCGTGTCGTATTGAAGCGTGTTGAGCAAAGGAATTAGATAGTGCGACTCGGAAATGAAGACGCCATCCGGTTTGAGCAGCTCGACGATGCCGTCGACGATGGCGTGCACGTCCTCCATATGCGCGAAGCAGTTCGCGGCCGTCACCACGCTTGCGGGCCCGTGCTCGTGCTTTACTTGGCGCGCCGTTTCCAGCCCGAAGTAGCGCTTGATTGTCGGGATGCCGCGTTTGTTGGCAATGTCGCCGACGTCAGTCGGCTCGATCCCGAGCACGCGCTGACCGCCATTTTTGAAATTCGACAATAGCGTGCCGTCGTTCGACCCGATATCGATGACGAGATCCTTGTCGGAGAGCGCGAACATGGCCGCGCTCTCGCGCTGCAGATCGGCAAAGTTGTCGCGCAGGAGCTTGGTTGTGCCGCTCGTGTAGGGATATTCCGGCGGGAAAATGATAACCGGATCGACAGCGAGTCCCAACTGCACGAGCTCGCAATTCTGGCAACGCAGCAGCGTGGTCGGAAACCATGGCTGCTGCCGGGGAACCTCGCCGATCGGCACCATCTGGTTGACGGGCGGCATATAGCCGAGCGACAGGACCGTTTCGAGCGGCGCGTGTCCGCACACCTGGCAGCACTCGACCGGGACGCTTGCGCCCGTTCCCGCGGCGCGCGCAATCTTGCTTGGACGCTTGGCGACAGTCATTCGATATCAAGCCTCGGCGCGTGCCCGGCATTTTGCCGGTACCAGTCGAGCGTCGGCTTGAGGCCTTCGCTTAGCGGCACGCGCGGCTTATAGCCGAGCTTTGCCAGTTTCGAAATATCTGGGCAGCGGCGCGCGGTACCGCCTGGCGCCGGTTTCCCTGCGACCAAAGAGATCTCGCGCCCGTAAATGCCTGCAATCCGGTGCGCGAGGTCGGCGATCGTCACTTCTTCCATGGTGCCGACGTGATAGATGCCGAGGTGTTCGCCTTTCTCGCGCATGACCATGACGCCGGCGACGAGGTCGTCGATAAAGCAGAAGCTGCGCGTCTCTTTCCCGGTTCCCTGGATTTCGAGGCGAAGTGTCCCGGAAGATTGCTTCTTGGCACCTTCGTTCAGCCGCAACGCCAGTTGCGGAACGACGTGTTCCCAGCCCATGTCGGGTCCATAGACATTGTGGGGCCGAAAGATCAGGACGCGGTTGAAGTACTTGCGGCCGTAGTTGACCGCCATCAGCTCGCTGATCAGCTTCCCGCCACCATACGAGTAACGGGGGTTGAGCGGGTCCGGTATGGCAAGCGGCGCGGTCTCGTCCGTTGGCACCTTGGGTGGCGTCTGATAGACCTCGGAGCTCGACGCAAGCACCAGTGTCCCGATGCCATGCTTGCGGCAGGCGTCAATGACATTGACCATCCCGCGCACGCCAACATCAAGAACGAGATCGGGCTGGCTGTAAAAGAATTCCGTACCATTGACGAAAGCGAGGTGGTGGACCTCGTCCATGCCTTGCGTCGCCTGCTCGACCTGCGCCGCATTGCGGATATCGCCGGCGACGAATTCGATATCTGTCGCAACCTCGGTGAGGCGGCGCGGACTTCCGCGCGAATTGTCGTCGAGCACGCGCACTTTATGGCCGGCTTTGACCAGCGCCTTGACCAGGCCTGAGCCGACGAAACCGCTGCCGCCGGTGACGAGGATCCGGCTCACGCGCGCGCTCCTTCTCTCGCTGCCTCGTGAGCGACATCGATCCATTTGCCTTGCCGGTGCGACCGGCGGGCGGCGTCGATGAGCATCTGCACACGGTAGCCTTCGGCAAAGCTCGGCGAGGTCGGCGCGCCGGTCTCAATGGCGTCGAAGAACAATTTCGCCAGACGGGAGACCGGCGCGATGCGGCCATCCGGATATTTTGCGTCCACCGGATCCTGCACCGGAATGCGCTCGATCGCAGTCGCAGACCGCTTTGCGTGCATCAAGTCAAAACCCCGCATGTAATCGGCACTTGGGTTATGCAGCACCAGCGTGCCGTCTTCACCGAAGAACTCGATCTTGTGACCGGTGCCGAGAAACGATGCGCAGCTCATCGACAGGCTAACCAGCGGACCGGCTGCGAGTTGAATCGCCATCGCCACCGTCGTCTCCAGCTCCTTGTCATCGGGCAATCCAGACACGCGTGCGGACAATCCTGCAATCGGCCCGCAGAACCATTCGAGATAGTGAAAGCAATGAGAGATGAAATTGCCAAGCACACCGCCACCGTCATCGCCGACTGTTTTCCAGCTCCGCATGCGCATCTGGATGGCGCGGCTTTCGACATGCCAATGAATCGTGACATGTCGCAGTGCGCCGATGGCGTTTGCGTCGATCATGGATTTGGCGCGCTGCCAGGCCATGATCTGATGGAAGTTGAAGTCGATCATTGTCGGCTTGCGGCTGGTGGTCGCCTGCTTGAGCATGGCGCGCGCAGCGCCAAGATCGCTCGCCAGCGGCTTTTCAGCAAAGACCGGCTTGCCCAGTTCGAGCGCGCGGATCGCGATTTGTGCCTGCAGACTGGGTAAGGTCGCGATGGCGACCGCCTGCACGTTGGCGTCCTCGACCAAAGCGCGCCAGTCGCCATAAGCCGTCGGAATATTGTCGGCACGGGCAAACTCGGCGGTCCGCGCGGCGTTGCTGCCCGCGAGCGCAATCACCTCGCAGCGGGGATCGGCACGAAACGCCGGCAGCTGCACGGTGCGTCCGTAATTGCTCCCGACTATTCCCAATCGGATCACGGCTCAAAACTCCGCGGCGCAGGAATCTGCAATGTCCGGCATGGATTTGGGCTAAATCGACATGCTACGCAAGGGCGATTTGGCGCGGGGCCAGGCGACTTCCATGACTGCAGTGCGTGACGACGCTGCTGGTGGCGGATGGCACAGGCTGGGTGTGCTCATCCTCGCCGTCATCGTCGTCGGTCTGCCGATCAACAATGCCATCGACTACGCGGCGCTGCTGATCGTCGTGCTTATCGTTACTTGCGGCAACGTCCGCACGCGTCCGCACGCCTGGTTAGGGGCGGTTGGAGTGGTGTTTTTTGTAGTGCTCGGCCAGCAGCTTTTGTCGCCGCCGCGAATCGAGGAGGGGCATAACGTTTTTCTGCCGAGCGCCGAGCTCGAGAAAGCAGTGCCGGGCGACGTCTATCACCAGATGCTCACTGAGTTTGACGCGCAATATCCGGTCGCGCGACGCTGCGACCCGAAGCAGCTGGGCTGTTGGCAGAGCGGTGGTTTTCCGGATCGGCCTTTCGCATTTTCAGCCGACAGTGTTTGGCGGAAGACCAACGCATCGCGCACGACGACGGCGCTCGATTTTGACGACCCGGTTTGGCTGCGGCTCGGCTTCGTCAACGATTTTCGGTACAACTGGACAAGCGGCAACGACGTGACACGCGCAACGCGCGACCGCCGCTTCTGGATGGGCTGGCATCGCTGGCACCTCACGATGCCCTGGTTCGAGATGATCCGGATTCCGGCCGACTATGTCGGCGGCGTGCTGTGCTGGCGCGGCACCGTGATGTGGGAAAGCGAAAACGAGCGCTTCACCCGCTGGCCGGGAGAAGGCTGCCGCGCGATCGAAGCGGGCGACGGCGGCCGGCGCGTATTCGGTATCGCAATCATTCCGGAGACGCTCGCCATGCGGATCGATCCGCCATGGACCGTCTGGGCGCGGCAGCTCCTGATCGGTACTCTCGCCTTCGCCGGTCTTGCAGGCCTTGTCATAACGCTGGTGTGCATTCGCAGGTCGTGGACCATCCTGCCATTAGCCGCTGTTGGTCTTTCAGCCCTTGTTATCGCGATCGACGATGCGAGCTTTCTCGGCGGCGTTCGGCCGTTCGACGGCGGTGACGACGGGCTCTTCTATGACGGTGTCGGACGCTCCATTCTGCAACAGCTGGTGAACGGCGATCTTGCAGGCTTCCTCCATGGTGGTGAAAGCGTTTTCTACTATGGCGGCCCAGGTCTGCGATATTTCCGTGCGGTCGAGCACATTTTCTTCGGGGAGAGTTATCTCGGCTATCTGTCGCTGGTTCTGTTGTTTCCGTTTCTCGTCTACAGGCTTTTCAGACGCTTCCTGCCCAGTGACTGGTCGCTTGCGCTCATCTTCGTCTTCATTGCAATTCCGGTCGGGGCGATATTTGGAACGAGCTTCGTGCACTACGCGCAGCTCGCGGCACGCGGGTTCGCTGACCCGGCCGCATACATCCTGTTCGTTGCCGGAATGCTGCCGATCATCGGGCAGCCGGGGGGGCATCGGAATTTCTTTTCGGCATTTATTGGCGCGCTTTTGCTCGCACTGGCGATCTGGATGAAGCCTATCGTGGCGCCGGCCGCTGCGGTTTTGCTCAGCGGCGCTGGTGTCGCAGCACTCTTTTTAGGGCAATGGCCGCGTCTCATCGGCCTGAGCATCGGTATCACGCCGGTCTTCCTCATGACCTTGCACAACTGGGTCTTCGGGCACGAGTTTGTACTGTTCAGCGCGAATGCCCAGCATTCCGATGTGCTCGTCATGCCGCCATCCGCCTATGGCGCCGCCGCGCGCGAAGTCTTAAATTTGGATGTTCATGGCGCATTTCTGGGCCGCTTCGGCGGGCAAATCGCGAACTGGCTGAGCGGTCCCGCGGAATCCTTCGCGACCATTCCGCTGAATGCCGCCGGTGTGGCCGTGCTCATTTACGTTGTCTTTCGCGGCCGGCGATTCGATCCGTGGCTGCGGCTGGTCGGGGCTTCGGCGCTTGCCCAGCACGCTGTCGCTTTGTTCTACACGGCGGCCGTTGCGCGCTACCACTTCTTGACCTGGTTTCTCACCATGGTGGTGGTCATGGTCTGGCTGCAACAATTAGGCGTCGTTTGGATGCAGTGGCGCTATCCGGCGCTGTCAGAGCGATTCATCGCAAATCCCCTGTGCCGGCGGCTTGCATCCTGGCTCGCGCGGCTGCAAAAAGTATCGGCATGAGCAAAAAACCCACAGGTATCGCCAATGGCCTCACCAACTATGGCGACCGGGACTTCTCGCTGTATTTGCGCCGCTCCTTCGCGCAGTCGATGGGCTATTCGCGGCCGATGCTGGAGAAACCGGTTGTTGGCATTGCCTATACGCCGTCGGGCTTCAACAATTGTCATAGGCACTTCCCGGACCTGCTTGAGGCGGTGAAACGTGGCGTGCTTGCGTCCGGCGCGCTGCCGATCGAGTTCCCGACGATCTCGCTCGGCGAGGTCTTCCTCAATCCGACCAGCCTGAAATTCCGTAACCTGATGTCGATGGACACAGAGGAGATGGTGCGCGCGCAGCCAATGGATGCGGTTGTGCTGATGGGCGGTTGTGACAAGACAGTACCTGCCCAGATCATGGGCGCGGTGTCGGCGGCGAAGCCGGCAATCATGCTGGTCGCCGGCCCGATGATGACGGGCCGCCATCGCGGCGAGCGATTGGGCGCCTGCACTGACTGCCGCCGTTTCTGGGCGCAATATCGGGCCGGCAAGATTGACGACAACGAAATTTCGGAAGTCGAGGGACGTCTCGCCACTACCGCCGGTACCTGCGCCGTCATGGGCACCGCTTCGACCATGGCCTGCATCGCGGAAGCGCTCGGCATGATCTTGCCGGGGACCGCCGCGATTCCGGCCGTGCACGCTGACCGTCTGCGCGCGGCCGAAGCAACCGGAGCCGCCGCGGTGAAGCTGATTGGCTCGCAGCTGACTCCAGACAAAATTGTCAATCAGAAGTCGGTCGAAAACGCGCTGCGCGTCCTGCTGGCGATCGGAGGCTCGACCAATGCCGTCATTCATCTCACCGCGATTGCCGGGCGTGCCGGTGTTCCGGTGTCTTTGCAGCGGGTCAATGAATTGTCGGACACGACTCCCGTCTTGGTGAACCTCAAGCCGGTCGGCAACGGTTACATGGAGGATTTTTTTGCGGGGGGCGGCATGGGTGCGCTGTTGCGCGAGTTGAAGGATCTCCTGCATCTGGACTGCAAGACCGTGACCGGTGAGACGCTTGGCGAGCGGCTAGCGCACGAGGGCGACGGATGGGTGGACCGGACTATCATCGCCGAACGCAAGAAACCGTTGGAGCCGCACGGAGGGCTGGTCGCCTTGTTCGGAAATCTTGCGCCGCAGGGCGCAATCCTCAAGCGTTCGGCCGCCGATGCAAATCTGTTCGAACACGAGGGCAAAGCCGTCGTCTTCTCCTCGCTCGAGGATCTTGCGGCCCGCATTGACGATCCGAACCTCGGCGTCGATGCCAAGGATATTCTGGTCCTGCAGAATGCCGGTCCGCATTCCGCGTCGGCCATGCCCGAGGCCGGCTATCTGCCGATTCCTAAGAAGCTTGCGACACAAGGCATCAAGGACATGGTGCGCGTCTCCGACGCGCGCATGAGCGGCACCGCATTCGGTACGATCGTCCTTCATGTCACGCCCGACAGCGCATCGGGCGGGGTGCTCGGGCTCGTGAGGAACGGCGATCGCATCCGCCTTTCGGTCAAGCAGAAGCGCATCGACCTCCTCGTCAACGATGCGGAACTCAAGCGTCGAGCGGCGGATTCAAAACGCGAGACGCCGGTGCCTGCGCGCGGCTACTCACGTCTGTACGCCCAGGAAATCCTCGGCGCCGATCAGGGCTGCGATTTCGCGTTCCTGAAGCCCAACTGACCCGTTTTTCCCGGAACCACGCTGAAAGACTACGGACGCATGTTCACGCACGCGTAGCGTTAATTGCCATTAACCGTCAGGTGTCTCGAAATTTAACAGGACGCGAGAGTTGATCGTCCACAATTGCAAAATAGCGGCAACTTTGAGTCATTGCGTCCACCAAATCGGCGCAAGTCATGTTTCGAGGATCTGGAAGTTTCGCGACACATCGCAACTGGCGTTTGATTGCATTCGCCGGCCTAGTCGGCGCCATCGCGGGTTTGGCGGCGATGGGAATTATTTTCTTTTTCACAGGCATCGCGTCGGCATCTACTACGGAAGCGATGTTCATCGCCGCGGCATTCCTCGCGCTATTTGCATCGGTATTCGGCTGGCAAATTCGCGGCAATGGCGGTGAGCAACATCTAAAGCTCGACGAAGCGCTTAACAACATGAATCAAGGCCTGTGCATGTTCGATGCGCAGAACCGCCTGGTCGTCTGGAACGAGCGATATCGAGAGATGTACCGGATTGACCCGCACCGTATCTGGCAGGGGTGCACGGTAAGCGACCTGCTAGCAGCGCGCATGGCCTCAGGAACATTCCCTCTCGACCCGCAACGCTATGAATCGGATTTACGCGAGGCGCTCAAGCAGGGCCAGGCCTTTACCCTCACTATCCAGCTGAAAGACGGCCGCACCGTCGCCGTGGTCAATCAGCCGATGCAAAGCGGAGGCTGGGTGGCGACACACGAGGACATTACCGAGCGCAATCTGGCCGAGCGCGAGCTTGAGAGCACCCGATCGTTCCTCAGCAGAATCATCGAAAACGTGCCGTCGCCGATCATCGTGAAAAGCATCCCCGATTTGCGGTATCTGCTGGTGAACCGCGCTGCCGAAAAGTACCTGGGGATTGGCCGTTCGGCCATGCTTGGGAAAACCTCGGCCGACATCATGCCGCAGTCGAGCGTGGAAAACATCGATGCCGAAGATCACAAGCTAATTGCATCGGGCGAGCCGGCATTCCTAGACGAGCACGCGGTCGTCACTCCCGCTAACGGCACGCGGTTTGTAACCGCGACGCGTTTGTCGGTAGCGGGACCTGACGGAACGCCGCAATATCTTATCAGCGTGATCAATGACCTGACCGAGCGTAAACGCAGCGAGCAGCGCATCGAGCACATGGCGCACCATGATGCGCTCACCGAACTGCCGAACCGTTCTGCCTTCAACGATTGCATCGTCTCCACCATCGGACTCGCGTCGGTCTCCGGTGAGAACTTCGCGCTGCTGTCGATGGACCTCGACCGCTTCAAGTCCGTCAACGACGTGTTCGGGCATGACGTCGGCGACTCCTTGCTCCGGGAAGTCGCGCGCCGTCTAGAAGCGGCATGCCAGGGCACCTTCCTTGCCCGACTGGGCGGCGATGAGTTTGCTGTTATCACGCCAACTGGGACCAAGCCCGGAGCAGCGGAAGCGCTTGCCGAACGAATGCTGGCGGTGCTGGATTCCGACATCGACATTAAAGGTCATGCGCTGCGGGTAGGGCTCACGATCGGCATCGGAATCTACCCGCAGGACGGAGTCGATGCGCCGACCCTGGTTGCCAATACCGACGCGGCGCTCTTCCGTGCAAAGTCCGAAATGCGTGGCTCGATCCGCTTCTTCGAAATTTCGATGGACAAGCAATTGCGCGAGAAGCGCGCTTTGCAGCAGGATTTGCATTCGGCAATTTCACGGGACGAGCTTGAATTCCACTATCAGCCGCAGGCTCACATCGATGGGGAGATAACCGGCTTCGAGGCGCTTGCGCGCTGGCATCATCCGCGTCACGGCCTGGTGCCGCCGAGCACATTCGTGCCGCTCGCGGAAGAAAGCGGCCTGATCGTGCCGCTCGGCGAATGGATTTTGCGAACCGCATGCCGCGAGGCGGCGTCATGGCCGCGGCCGCTGCGCATCGCAATCAATCTATCGCCGGTGCAATTCCGTCACGGTGATCTACCACGGCTGGTGCACGAGATTTTGCTTGAAACAGGTCTTTCACCTTCTCGGCTGGAACTCGAAATCACCGAAGGCGTCTTGATCGACAACTTCACGCGCGCCGTCGCGGTTCTGCGCCGGCTGAAAGGCCTGGGCGTGCGCATCGCCATGGACGACTTCGGCACCGGGTATTCGTCGCTGTCCTACTTGCAGTCGTTCCCATTCGACAAGATGAAGATCGACCAGGCCTTTGTTGCCAATCTTGGCCACAGTCACCAGGCGACCACCATCATCCGGGCGGTCATTGCGCTCGGCCGCGGGCTCAACCTGCCGGTCGTGGCGGAAGGCGTCGAAACCGACGAGCAGCTCCGGTTTCTGGCGGCCGAAGGCTGCAGCGAATTTCAGGGTTATCTGGTGGGCCGGCCGAAACCGATCGGCGAGTATGCGCACGTGGTTGGACGCGCCCAAGCCGAGTACCGGCGCAGCAAACCTTTGGCGGCGGCGAGCTAAACAACTGAAGTTAAGCGCTGTTGCCGCCGGTGTAGTCACGCGCCCCTGAAATTGGGCGCGCGTTTGGCATGGAAGGCTTCGACGCCTTCGCGGAAATCGTTAGACTGCCGCAGCCTGCTATAGCAATGCCCTTCCAGCTCGATCGCGATCGCAAGCGTTGAGTCCTCAGTATCGTTGAGCAGCTTTTTTGCCGTGCGCTGAGCGATGGGCGAGAACATTCTCAGTTCATCGACAAGTGCATCTGTCGCTGCTTCAAGCTTCTCTTCAGGGACGCATTCGGTTGCGATGCCCCAGTCGAGGGCCTGCTTGCCGGAGATGCGCCGCGAGCGCATCACGATGTCCTTGGTGCGCGTGATGCCGACGATCTTCTGCAAGCGTGCCGAGCCGCCGGAGCCTGGGATTTGCCCGAGCTTCTGCTCGGGCAGGGAGTAGGAGCAGGTCTCCGATGCAATGCGAAAATCGCAAGCAAGCGAAATCTCGAAGCCGACGCCGAAGCAATAGCCGTGGTTTGCGGCGATCACCGGCTTCGAGCAGCGCGCCGGCGCTGCGATGTTCCATGCGAGTTTTGAGACATGCTCAGGCGTCGCTTCCATGAAGCCTTTGATGTTGCCTCCGCTGGAAAAGTGTTGGCCGATCGCACGCAGCACGATCACCCGCACGCGATCATCTTCATCGAGCGCCTCGAATACCAGGCGTAGCTGGTCGCGCTGCGGCATCTCGATCACGTTGAGCGGCGGACGGTCTAGAACGATGTCGGCCCGTTCTTTCTCGGCATTCAATTCCACGCGGAAGCCGTTGAGCTTTGCGAGGCGCGGGTCGGCAAATGTCATTGTTGTCATGCTGCGGTTCCATCCTGGTGCGAGCTTGGGCCCGCTTTCTCGGTCTCATACTCACCCGCCACCAGCTTGCGGCGCAGGAGCTTGCCGACGGGCGATTTCGGGATGTCGTTGACAAAAATGTAGCGGCGCGGCCGCTTGAAATTGGCCAGGCCCGATTTGCGGCAGAACTGGTCGAGTTCGGCTTCGTTCACCCGCGTGTTGCGCTTGATGAACGCGGCGATAACCTTGCCCCAGCGCTCATCGGCAAGCCCGACGACCGCCACTTCGGACACTGCCGGATGCAGCGACAGGCAGCTTTCGATCTCGACCGGCGAGACATTCTCGCCGCCGGTGATGATCATGTCATCGACACGACCGGTGACGAACAAATCGCCGTCTGCGTCGAAGTAGCCGGTATCGCCGGTTAAGTACCAGCCATCGCGTAATGCCTTGGCGTTGGACTCCGGGCGTCGCCAATAGCCCTCGAAAGACTCGTCGCCGGCGAGATAGGCAATGATCTCGCCTTCTTCGCCAGGAGCGGCGATCCGCTCCGGCGATGCGCCGAGTTTCATCACGCGAACACGCTGGTTGATGCCTGCCTTGCCGGCGGAGCCCGGTTTCGCCGGGGCCTTTTGGTTGACAGTGAAGGTGTAGATTTCAGATGAGCCGTAGTGATTGACGAACAGCTCCGGCTTGAATGCCGCCTTCAATGCCTTTAGCAGGCCGTCGGTCATCGGTGCGCCTGCAAAGCCGAGTTTGCGGACGGAGCGCACGTCGGTCTTCGCAAACGCCGTGTGATGGACGAGATCATGATAGAGCGTCGGCACGAGGTAAAGATTGGTGATCTTCTCGGCGGCGATCAGCTCGAGTGCACGCGCGACGTCGAAACGCGGCAGGCAAATGAATGCACCGCCGATCAGCGACATCGCGAGCAAGGAGCGCACGCCCATGGTGTGATAGAGTGGCATGACTCCGAGCGTTCGCTCGCCGTCGCCGTACATGTTTTGTGCGACATGCGCGAGCGCGGCAGCGCGTTCAACACTCTGACGGCGCGGCACACCCTTTGGCCTTGCCGTGGTGCCTGATGTATAGAGCATCACCGACCAGGCATCGGATCCGACGCGCGGCGCAGCGTCGGTTGCGCGGTGGCCCTGTAACTTACTCCATGGGGTCTCCCCCGATTCTGCTTTGTCCAGCGCGATGCGCCGGCGCGATTGGGCTGCTTTTGACTGCGTGACCGCCTCCACGGTCGTGTCCTCATAGACAACGGCCTTGGCTTCCGCGTCCTCGATCAGGAAGTCGAGCTCGTCGGCAGTTGCGCGCCAGTTCACCGGCGTGACGATGATGCCCGCGAACTGGCAGGCCCAATGAATGGTCGCGGCTTCCCAGCGATTTTGCGCAGCGGTGAGCAGGTGATCGCCGGACTTGAGGCCGAGCTCATCGAGCGCGGCGACCGCGCTTGAAATGCGGCGATACCATTCCGCATAAGTCAGCCGCGTCGCGCCGTCGACGATCGCGAGCGCGTTGGGGTCGCGTTCCACGCTGGCAATGAAACTGGTGCCGAGATCAAGCATGTGCAGGCGCCTCGCGGAGTTTCCCGGCGGCTTCGAGAGCCGCCGCCAGGATCGGAACGTAGCCCGTGCAGCGGCACAAATGTCCGCTGAGAAAATCGCGTAGCTCGGCCTCGGCCGGATCGGGGTGATGCCGCAGATAATAGTCGAGCGACATCAGGATGCCTGCGGTACAAAATCCGCACTGCAGCGCGTGATTCCGCCGAAAAGCCTCCTGCAATATCGACAGCCGGCCGGGCGCCGGCGCCAGGCCTTCGACGGTGCGAATTTTGGCGCCGTCGGCTTGCATCGCCAGCGTCAGGCAAGCGCGCGCCGGCACGCCGTCGATCTCGACGGTGCAGGCGCCGCAGACGCCGTGCTCGCAGCCGACATGCGTGCCTGTCATGCCGAGATCGTGCCGCAGGAAGTCGGTGAGCAGCATGCGCGGCTCGGCGTCGCCCTCGACCAGGCGGCCGTTGAGCTCGAAACGGACGCGGTGGCGCGCGTCGGCGCTCAGGCGCGGCATTGGCGGGCCTCCTCGATGGTGGCACGGCCAAGCCGGCGCACCAGCGCGCGACGATAGTCGGCGGTGGCATGCAGATCGTCGCGCGGCTCCAGCTCGCCGGCGAATTCATCGAGCGCGTCGTCGAGGGCGTCGCCGCCGATCTCTGGAAAATCGCGTGCAGTGGGCACATCGGCAACACCACCGATTGCCAGCCGCACTCCGTCCGCGTGCGCAATGGCAGCACAGGCGACGATGGCAAAGTCACCATGGCGGCGGGCGAATTCGCGAAACGCGTAGCCATGACCGGCCAGGCGGCAGGGAATTTCGATCGCCTCGATCAGTTCGTTATCGCGGCGCGCGGTCGACAGCAAGCCGGTGAAAAATTTCCCCGCAGCGACGTGGCGCCGCTCTCGCTGCGACGACAGTTCGACGTCGCCCTTGAGCGCGAGCAGCACCAGTGGAATCTCGGCGCTTGGATCGGCGTGCGCGACCGAACCGCAAACCGTACCGCGGCTGCGGGTCTGCGCGTGGCCGACCCAGGGCAGGGCGGCGGCGAGCAGTGGCTGACGTTCTGCCAATTCGGGCCAGGCCAGCAGCGTTGCCTGTCGCACGCCTGCGCCGACTCGGATGGCGTTGCCTTTGACCTCGACGTTCGCCAGCTCGCTCAGGTGCATGATGTCGACCAGCACGGACGGGCGCGCCATCCGCATGGATAGCATCGGCACGAGGCTCTGCCCGCCGGCGATGATGTGCGCGTTATCTCCGTCTTCGGCGAGCGCGGCGTGTGCTTCGGCGAGTGTTCCGGTCCGGATGTAGTCGAAACGCGCAGGTTTCATGCACGCCCCCCCATGGGCTTTTCGCCGCCATGGATGTGCGCGGCGAGCTTTGCCGGCGTCATCGGCAGTTCGACCGAGGCAAGTCCGAGCGCGTCGGCGACTGCATTGGCGAGGCACACGGGCGTGCTCATGCAGTTGCCTTCGCCGACGCCCTTGGCGCCGAGCGGCGTATAGGGCGAGGGCGTCTCAATGTGCAGGATCTGCGGCGCCGGCACTTCCGTGGTCGTGGGCAGCAGGTAGTCGGCGAAGGTACCGCTCAGGAATGCGCCATCCGGCGAGTAGGCATATTCCTCGTAAAGCGCGGCGCCGAGCGCCTGCGCGAATCCGCCGGTGATCTGGCCCGCGACCATGGCCGGATGCAGAATGCGGCCGCAGTCGTGCATGGTCACGTATTTGTCGATGCGCACGGCGCCGGTCACCCGGTCGACCTCTACGCCACAGAAATCGAAAATGAAGCCATGGCAGAGCGATGAATTGATCTCATCTTTCTCGGTCGGCGCCGTGAGCTCAGGAGGCGTCCAGAAGACGGTCTCGCGCAACGTTTGATTTTCCTCCGCGACCAGGCCGGGCGACCAATGGCTGGCCGCAGCAAGCCTTAAAAACGGAATGGCGTTGTCTGGATTGCCGCGGGCGCGTACCCGGCCGCCGGTGAATTCTATGTCTTGCGCTGCGATGTTGAGTTGGGACGCTGCCGCACGTGCAAGCTTTGCCTTAACCTTTTCGGCCGCAAGATGGGCGGCGCCACCAACTGCGGCGGCGAACCGGCTGGAATAGTTGCCGGATGCGATCGACCAGGCGTCTTTTGCGGTGTCGAGCTCGGCGACAACGCGAATGTCGGATGGCTTTAGGCCGAGTACGTCGGCGACGATCTGCGCCAGCACCGTGCGATGGCCTTGGCCCTGCGGCACAGAGGCCACGTGCACCGAGACGCCGCCGAGCGGGTCGAGCGAGACGGTCGCGGTTGCCTGGGCGCCGTTCTTCGGGCCTGCCTTGCGGCGCTCTTCCGGTGTCAGCACGGTGGTGAGGTAGCCCATGTTGGAAACGCTGGGCTCAACCGCAGCGGTCAGGCCGATCCCGTAGATGCGACCTTGCGCGCGCGCCGCCTTCTGCCGCTCGCGTAGCTGTGCAAAAGCGCCTTGGGCCAGCGCGGTTTCCAGTGCTTTCGCATAGTCGCCGGAATCGAGCGTGGCGCCCGTCGCCGTGCGGTAGGGAAAGGCGTCGGAGGGAACCAGGTTTTTGCGGATCACGTCGAGCGGATCGAGCTTGAGCTCGATCGCGACGCGCTGCATCAGCCGCTCCAGCGCAAAATACATCTGCGGTCCGCCAAAACCACGATTGAGTCCGGACGGCGTCTTGTTCGTGAGTACGACGCGGTTGCGCACCGAAACATGGCGGATGTCGTAGGCGCCGGTGAGGTTCCCGTGCATGCGGTAGAGCGTCGCTGGCTCGGGAGCACGGATGTGCGCGCCGACGTCCTCGAGTTGGTCCCACGCCAGCGCCTGCACGCGCCCATCAGTATCGACTGCCGCCTCGAGCGTAGTGACGCGATTGGTGGCCGATACCGACGCCGCAAGATGCTCGAGGCGGTCTTCAATCCATTTCACAGGGCGACCGGCGACGCGCGCGGCGACACCCATCAGCACAATGTAGGGAAACACACCCTGCTTGATGCCGAAACTGCCGCCGGAGTCCGGCGGTGTGCGCAGACGCAGGCGGTGCCCCGGCACTTTCAGCGCGCGCGCCATGACGGCGTGCAAGCTGAACGGACCCATGAAATTGGCGAGGACGTCGTACGCGTCTTCGCTTGCGTCGTATTCGGCAACGAGGCCGTAGGTTTCGATCGGTGTGCAGGAATTGCGCGGATAGCGGACCGTCACCGACACGCGATGCGCGGCTTGCGCAAAAGCACGCTCGGGATCTCCATAGCGGAACGAGCGTTCGCTCGCGATGTTCGAGCCGAGACCGTCATGCAACGCCGGCTGCATCGGATCGAGCGCGGTGAGGGGGTCGACGACGGCAGGAAGCGGCTCATATTCGACCTCGATGAGCTCCAAGGCATCTTCGGCAAGGTAGCGGTTGGCCGCCAGCACGACCGCGACCGGCTCACCAGCATAGCGCACGCGCTCGACGGCGATCGGCCAGCATTCGATCGGCGCCTTCACGCCGGCGACGAGGCTCGCCGACAGCGCCGTGACATCGGCGCCCGTGATGACGGCAGCGACGCCTGGCGCCCTGCTCGCCGCCTTAACGTCAGTGGTGCGGATTTTTGCATGCGCGTGAGGCGAGCGCAGGATCGCGGCGTGCAACGTGCCGGGCCGGACGCCGAGGTCGTCGATGAAACGGCCGTGCCCAGTGAGCAACGGGCCGTCTTCGACGCGCTCAATCGACTGGCCACACCAGCTCTTCGCTACTCGGGTCATCCGCGCACACTTCCTGACCGCTATTCCCGCGCAAATCGCCGATGTGCGCAAGCAGGGTCTTGCGCGCCCCGGAAAGAGTGAAAACGGCGCCCGCGAGCGGGGCGCCGTTTTGCACGTTATACCGCGCCCTTATTTGGCGATGTTGACGTACTTTCCGTTGACCACCTTGAGGATAGCGGTGATGCCGGTGCCGTCGCGCACCTCGTCCATGGTGATCGGTCCGGCAACACCCGGGAAATCCTTGAGCGTGCCGAGGCACTGACGGATCTTGTCACGGTCGCTCTCGAGATCTTCCGGCTTGTTGGTGATGCCCGCCTTCTCGAAGCAATATTTGAACGAGTAGACGATGTCGTAGGAGCGCGGGCCGCTGTATGGCGGCAGCTGCCCCTGGAGCCGCGGCTTGATTTTCTTCACGTAGGCCTGGACTTCCGAGCGAGGATCGTCGAGCCAGGCGGCGGTCGACATGTAGGTGCCTTCCGCGGCCTTGCCTGCGATCTCGATGTAGCCCGGTGCGCCGGCGCAAGCCCCGCCGATGATCGGAACCTTCAAGCCCTGCTTCGCCATCTCCTTGGCGATCGCCGCGGCGTTCTGATAGCAGGCGCCGAGCGCAATGCCTTCGGCGCCGAGAGATTTCGCTTTCGTCACCTGCGCCGAATAGTCGGTGTCCTTGGTGCGGTAGGTCAGGCTGTCGAGAATTTCGATGCCATGGTCCTTGAGAAGTTTCGGCAGGACGGCAGCACCTTCGCCCTTGGAGACAGCGTCTTCGGCATCATAGATGATGACGACCTTCTTGATTTTGTATTCCTTGAGCCAGGCATCGACGACCGGCTTGAGCTGCTTGTCGCTGGTGAGTGTGTTGCGGAACGCCCACTTGCTCATGGCTGACAGTCCGGGTTTCGCCGAGCAGTAGGAGTCGATCGCGGTCTTGAAGCGCGAGTCGAGTTGCGGCGCGATCGTCTCGAACGGTCCGCTGAAGCAAGGGCCGACGACCGCAAGCACCTTGTCGCGGTCGACAAGGCGGTTCATCAGGTTAAGCGCTTCCGATTCAAGCGTCTGGTCGTCGTAGCAGATCATCTCGATCGGCAGGCCGCCGATGCCGCCCTTGGCGTTGATCTCTTCGACGGCGAGGTCGATCGAGGGTTTTGCACCTTGGCCCCACTCGGCGCCCTTGCCGGTCAACGGCACGAGGCAGCCGATCTTGACGTTGCGTCCGGCGAGCTTGGCCGCGTCAGCATGATGCACCGGCAACAGCGCGAGTATCGTCGCGGCCGCGGCCAGTGATGTCAGCAGTCTTGTAAGACGTTTCATCGCATTACCCTCCCATTAGTTGCCTTTTCGTCCGATCGCGCAGCGCCCACGAATTCTTATTTTGGAATATCTTATCCCGACAGCAGGAACATGATAACCGCGAGACGTTGCGTCTTTCATGCGGCGGTTTGCCCCAAATATGTGCGCTGGACCTCCGGCATGTTCAAAAGCTCCTGGCCCGTTCCGCTGAGCGCGATACGTCCCCGTTCCATGACGTAGGCGTAGTCGGCGACCTGGAGGGCCTTGCGCGCATTCTGCTCGACCAGAAGGATGGTTTTGCCTTCGGCTTTGAGCTCGCGCAACGCCTGGAAGATCAGGGTGACAAACTTGGGGGCAAGCCCAAGCGAGGGCTCGTCGAGCAGCAGCAGGCGCGGGCGCGCCACCAGTGCGCGGCCGATCGCCAGCATCTGTTGCTCACCGCCGCTCAACGTCGCCGCGATCTGGTCACGCCGCTCAGAGAGCACCGGGAAGCGCTCGAACACAACGCCGATGTCGCGACCGATTTCCTTGTCGTTGCGCACGTAGGCGCCCATGCGCAAGTTGTCGATCACCGTCATGCGTTTGAGGATGGCTCGGCCTTCCGGCACGTGGCTCATGCCGCGTACAGTGATCTTGTGCGCTGCGATGCGCGCGATGTTCACGCCTTCGAATTCGATCGTTCCGGCGCTGGGGCGTATCAATCCTGAAATAGTCTTCAACAGGGTGGTCTTGCCGGCTCCGTTCGCGCCAATCAGCGTCACGATCTGACCCTGCTGGACAGCGACACCTACATCGCGCAAAACCTCGATCTTGCCGTAACCCGCACGCAGCCCATGCACGGAAAGCATCGTCATAGCTTTGCGTCCTCACCGAGATAGGCTTCGATCACTTTCGGGTCGTTTTGGATGTCCTGCGGCGCGCCCTCGGCGATCTTGGTGCCGAAGTTGAGCACGGTGATGCGGTCGGAAATGCCCATGACGAGCCGCATGTCGTGCTCGACCAGGACGATGGTGATGCCGCGGTCACGGATACGCGTGATAACCTCGTCGAGCTCCTCGGTTTCATGCGGGTTCATGCCAGCGGCCGGCTCATCCAGTAGCAGCAGCCGTGGCCGCGTCGCGAGCGCGCGCGCGAGCTCAAGCCGGCGCTGGTCGCCGTATGAGAGATCGGACGATTTGGCTGCGTGTTTCTCCGCAAGCCCAAGGAATTCCAGCAACTCCATCGCATTTGCGCGCATCTTGCGCTCTTCTTCCGCCTCGCCAAACGGCTTTTGCAACAAAACGTCCATCAGCGCGCCCGTGACCGACGGATAGAAGCGACAATGCTCGCCGACCATGATCGTTTCCAGCACGGTGAGATGCGGGAACAGGCGGATGTTCTGGAACGTGCGCGCGATACCCCTGATCGTGCGCTTGGAGGCCCTCGCATCATTGACCGGCTGGCCTTCGAACACGATGCGCCCTGAATCGACGGACAGCACGCCGGTGATGAGATTGAAAAACGTCGTCTTGCCAGCGCCGTTGGGACCGATCAGCGCATGGATGTCGCCGCTGGCCACGTCCATGCTCACCTCGTTGAGGGCGTAGAAGCCGCCGAACCGTTTGGTCAGGCCGTCGATTGAAAGACAGATGGTGCGCGTGTCAGCCACGGCCGGTTCTCCATCGCCTCAACGAAGCCCACCGCATGGAGTCGCGGGTGAGCAGGCCGTCGGGCCGCACGATCATCATCACGATGAGGATGATGCCGTAGGCGATCAGCCGTTTCGCATTCTCGAAGTCGAGGAACCCGTGCAGAAAATCATACACCCGGCTCATGGGGAACGACTCGGTCCATTCGACCGGAACCAGTTCCAGCCACTCGCGCAGTGTGCGGAGGAATTCCGGCAGCAGCGTGAGCACGAAGGCCCCGAGTGCGGGCCCCCAGAACGTGCTGGCGCCACCGACCACGACGCAGGTCAGGATCTCGACCGCGAGCATGATGTTAAACGTAGTGGAGTCGACATAAGTCGTGTGGTGCGCAAAAAGTGCGCCGGCGAGCCCCGCGATCATTGCGCCGATGCCGAACGCCAGCAGCTTGGTGCGCACGACGTCGATGCCCATTACTTCGGCGGCCGTCTCGTCCTGCTCGATCGAATCCATTGCACGTCCAAGGCTGGAGCGCTCGAGCCGCGCGAAAAAAATCATCAAAAGCGCGATCAGGCCGACGCACCATTCCAGCGTGCGCGGGTTGAACGGGATGTTGCGGAAACCTTGCGCGCCGCCGGTGTAGTCCCAGCTCAGGATGATGACCTGAACAATCTCGGAAAAGCCGAGCGTTAGCAGCAGCAGATAGACGCCCTTGATGCGCAACGCGGGAAATCCGACCACGATGCCTATGATACCGGCAACCGCGCCGCCGAATGGCAGGGCGACAGCGAAAGGCAGGCCCATCTTCTGGGTGAGGATTGCGGAGGCGTAGGCTCCGATCGCCATGAAGCCGGCTTGCCCGAGCGACACCTGTCCGGTCTTGAACGGTGCAAAGAAGCTGTACGCGGCAATGATGCGAATGGCGGCGAAGACGAGAACGGATTGCGTGTAGTTGTCGATGAGACCGGTGAACATGGCTATTTTTGTTCGGCTGTCCGCGTGCCGAACAATCCGGTCGGCCGATAAAGCAGGATGAGGATGAGTATGAGAAATGAGAAGAAGTCGCGCTCGGTGGTGCCAATATAGGCGGCCGACAGAATCTCGATCATGCCCAGCAAGAGCCCGGCGATCATCGCGCCCGGCACGTTACCCAAACCTCCGAGCAGCATCACAATCAGGCCTTTTACCGCGGCGCCGAGGCCCATGAACGGGGACACGCTGCTGTTTTTCAGCCCATCGAGAACGCCCGCGATGCCGGCGATACCGGAGCCGATGACGAACGTAATCAGAACGACCTGGTTTACGTTGACGCCGAGCAGCGCGGCGGTTTCGTGATTTTCAGCCACCGCGCGCATGGCGCGGCCAAGCTTGGTACGCTCTATGAACAGCCAGAGCGCGACCATTAACGCGATCGCGATGCCCAGGATGAAGATCTGCACCGAGCTGATGGTGACTGGTCCGAAATGATAGAGCTCCTGGTGAATCGTTTCGGGAAACGAGAACTGCCGACCACCGAAAACGTAGATGGCAAAATTTTGCAGGACGATGGTAAGGCCGATAGTGCTGATCAGCGGCGCGAGCGGACGGTCCTTCGGCACCGGGCGCACCGCGACAAAGAACGCCAGCGCGCCGAGGACTGCGCAGGCGATCATGGCGCCGAGCAGCGCGACATAGATATTGGTGCCGGCGTACAGGACTAGGAACAGCCCGACGAAGGCGCCCACCATGAATACTTCGCCGTGTGCGAAATACAGTAGGTTGAGCACGCCGAAAATCAGCGTGTAGCCGATCGCCACCAACGAATAGGAAGCGCCGAGCATCAGGCCGTTGATGAGTTGCTGGTAAAGCATGTCGGTCCTTCAGGCCCGCGCGGTTGTTTTCTGGCCCCCGCGCGGCGCTGGAAGAATTCCGGATGTTTGCGCGGCCCGCATGGTCAATGCGCCGCTGCCGAGAAATCTTGCGAGACGCGCGAGAGCGCGACGCGCGCCTTGCGCGTCGTCGCCGGTGTGTTACGGCTGCGGCCGACGAAACGTGGCACGCCAGCGGTCACAACTGTGCCGATCGCAGCGATGTCGCCGTGCTTGATGGCCGCGAGCGCGGTCTTCTGCGTGCCGCCGTCGGGCGCGTCAATGAGTACGATATCAGCCGCTTTGCCGGGCGCGAGCAGTCCGCTGTCGAGTCCGTAGATACGCGCGTTGCTGCCCGTTGCCGCGCAGATGAAACGTTCCGGCGGTATGTCGGTCAGGCTCGAAAGATGCGCGATCGTGTAGAGCATGCCGAGCGGCATGATGCCGCTGCCGGTCGGTGTGTCCGTCGCGATGATGAAGCGCTCGAACGCGCCCTTTGCTTCGGCAAGCTTTGCGCACAGAAGCGTCGTGCGCAGGTTGCCGGCGGTGCAGACTTGAAGGGCGATCGTCGATTCCGTGATCACTCGCTCGAAGTCGGCGTCCGGCATTGCGGTTGGTCCACCGTTGATGTGGAACGACACATGCGGATGCATTTTCAGAAGATGATCGCCGGTGATCGCCCCCGAGCCCGGGATCGACGAGCCGCCGGTGTGGCAGGTAGTGATCAGGCCTGCAGCCTTCGCGTCGGCAACGAGTGGTACATAGTCATATGCGGTCTTGACCGCGCCGAAGCCGGCTTTTGCCAGCTTCACACCCTTCTGCATGAGCTCGCGGAAATCTGATTCCTTCAGACCGGGCTCCAGAATGACAGAGCCGGCAATGACGCGCATGCCGCCGGGCCGGTAGTCGGCGAAACAGCGTTGCGCGGCGACTGCCAGCGCCTTAACGCCTTCGACGTCGCGCGGCCGCCCCGGCACATGCACTTCCGAGGCGGAGATCGCGGTCGTGGTGCCGCCGTGCAAGTAGCTTTCCAGATAACCTACGGTGCGCTGACGCGGCGTGTAGTCGCCGAAGGTAATGTGGACGTGAGAGTCGATGAGACCGGGAATCGCGGTCATGCGGTCAGCATCGATCACGACGTCGGCAGCATCAGTCGTACCTGCGGATGCCGCGCCGACCGAGGTGATGGTCTCGCCGTCAACGAGGATCGTGTCGCCTTCGGCAAATGGCTTGCGCCAATCGCCGGAGACAATTTGACCGAGGTTGACGATCGCGACTTTCATGGGCCCGGCTCGCTCCGTCCTCAGTTCGTCTTGCGGCCGAGCTCGTCTTCGAGCCGGTAGGATTCCATCAGGCTGTCGACGAGGCCAGTGGCGCCGTCCCAGTCGAAGGTGCGGTAGCTGTGGCCAGTGGTGACAAACCGTGCGCCCGCATAAAACATCTCATATTGCGTATGGCGTGAGCCGAACTCGGAGCCGACAGCGTCCCAAGCGGCCTTCAGGAATTTCACCTTTTCTTCCGGCCCCATCTTCGCCGCGCGTTGCGTCACATCGATGATGCGCTTGAGTTTCGGGTCCTCGAAGTCGTGGATGGAGGAGGGCAGCATGATGAGCGCGCCGCCGGACAACTCACGCAGCGTGTTGACGATGCGCGGGTAGAGATCCTGGGTCAGCACCTGCGCTGAATACATGAAATGCTTGTTCGGTACGTACCATTCACCGCGCATCGAGCCTTCCGCTTCCATGCCGGCCATCATGGCGTTGACCATGCTGCTGTGCGCGGCGAGATAGCCGAGCTGCTCGCGCACCGACGGAATGTTGGTGGTGCCGATCGCCTCGGTGATGCGGTGGGCAAGCCCGAGCAGGAACTTGATCTTTACCGACAGGCGGATTTGCGACTGGTAATTCTGGTACGTATGACCGGCCGTGTCGTGAAACTGGGCGCGGCACATGTCGGGGTCGCGATGCACGAACACGCGCTCCCATGGGACCTTGACGTCGTCGAAATAGATGAGCGCGTCGTTTTCGTCGAAGCGCGAGGAGATTGGATTGTCGAAAATCGAGACGGCAGCCGCCTCGTAGGACTTGCGCGACAACACGCGCATGCCTTTGGCGCTCATCGGCAGCGCGCAGGAAAAGGCGAGGTCTTCCTCGCCGGGCTTCAACGGCTGCAGATTGGCGACGAACACCTCGTTCGCCATGATGGAACTCGTGCCCAGCATCTTGGCGCCGCGGATGGTCAGCCCGCCTGAATCCTCGTCCACGATGCGCGCGACCAGCTCCTCCTTCTGTTCGCCCCAGTCTTTGGCGCGCTCGGCCTGCGGATTTATGATCACATAGGTGAGAAAATAGTCGTTGCGGCTTGCCTCCTCAAAGTAGTCACGCATCGCCTGCGCGCGTTTGGGTCCGTGCTTCTCGAACACCTCGATGCCCATGCGCTGGCCGACTAGGGCGGAAGCGAGGTGATCAGGCGAGCGTCCCATGAAGCCGTAGGACAGACAGGCCCAGGCCTGCATTGCCTTGCGGCGCTGGACCATCTCGGCGTAGTTGCGCGGCATCTGCCAGGCACGATTGATGCGCCGGTTCGAGCCGTGCGGCAGGAACGTCATTAGCTCGATGTTTTCCGGCCGCGCCTGATAGTCGTAAAGCAGCGCCGCCGATTTGACCGAATTGCGAAATGCGGGGTGCACAGTGACGTCGGGCACGAGCTTGCCATCGATGTAAACCGTGCGGCCGTCCTTGAGCGACTTGATGTGCTCTGCCCCCGTTTTACAGTCCGTCATAGCCGACTCCTTCTTCCATAGGTGCGCAACGCCTCATCGCCGGCGTCACGTCAACCCGTCGACCCCTTTGATCTCGCTCGCCGCAAGGCCGCCGACACGATGGTTGGGGCGGCCGCGGTTGGCGAATGCGCAGATGATCGCGATTTCGTTTGGGAGCGGCGCGTCCGGCAGCGTGATGGTGATGCCGTCGTAGTGCGAGCGGACGTAGAGCGCGTCCTTATGCGCGAGCGGGATGTCGATGGTGGCACCTGGCGCGGCGCGCTTGGTAAATGAGGAGATCCACGCCTTGCCACCGCTAGCGGCCTCGCGCATCACGTTGCCGAATACGGTTGTGAGCATGGATACCCCGTGCTCCTGCTCGCCATCGACGCCAATGACGGCGGCCTTGCCGTAGCTCTGCGCCTTGTGTGGCGCGAGCATGGAAATTGCGAGCGCGCAGATCGTGCGGCCGATCCCGGCGCTGGCGTCGGTGAGCGGCTTGAGGTCGCGCTCGAAGCGACCGGCGAATGGATTGTCGATGATCGCGGCGACCGCAACCTTGCGCAGCGGCGGCTCGACGCGCTGCCCGGCCTCTTCCGCGATTTCCTCGATGAAGGTCAGCGTGCGCTTTATGTGCATTGAAATCCCTCCCGGTCCTCTTCTTGTTGTTGGCAAAATGATCGGTCAGTCTAGTAATGCATGTCAATAGCGGCGCGTGCCAGCGGCGTTTCCGTGATGTCAGCGGCGTTTCCGTGATGTCAGATGTCCTCGACGACGAGTGGCCGGCCGGGCTTGCGCGGCCGGCTGTCGCTGCGCGGACGATAATTGAGGCGGTAACTCATCTCCTGCGCGCGCAGTGGCTCGCGGCAATGGTTACACACGACCGTTGGATGAAAATCGTGGCCGCATTCGTTGTGTTTGAGGATCAGCGGCGGCTTACCGCGTGCAAGCCAATCATCGCCCCAGCGCAGCATCGCGATCAGCGGGCCGTAGAGATCCTTACCCTTTTCGGTCAGCGGATACTCGTAACGCTCGGGCAGATCCTGATATTTGCGACGGTTCAAGATTCCTTCTGCGACCAGCCGGTCGAGTCGGTCGGTCAGGATGTTAGGAGCGATGCCAAGCTTGTTCTGAAGGTCGTCGAAGCGTCGTACACCGAAGAACGCTTCACGAATGACCATGAAACTCCAGCGGTCGCCAATCACTTTCAGCGTTTGCGCCACCGAACTTGGTCGGCCGCGGTCGAGTACGGCCGGGTCAGACGGACGCCGGTTGCGTTTGGCGTCAATGACCGGTGTTGTGCCCGCGCCCGGCCCGTTCCGATAGGTCACGGTTTTGTTGTCGACCTCTTCCTTGCAATGCGAGCAGGCGACCATCGGCCGGCATATTTCGCCACAAAGATTGTGAACGAGATAGATCGGCGGTTTAGCGGTTTTCTTTAGCCACTTGTCGCCGAATGCGAGCAGCGCCAGCATCACCGGATAAAGCTCGATGCCCATCTGCGTAAGGCGGTACTCGAAGCGTTTCGGCCGCTGCGAATACTGAACGCGACGCAACAGCCTGCCGACGGTGAGATCCCGCAGCCGCTGCGCGAGCGTCGCGCGGGGAATTCCAAGCGCCGCCTGAAACGTCTCGAAGCGCGTGGCAGCGAAATAGCATTCACGCAGCACCAGAAACGCCCAGCCGTCGCTCAGGATCGCGACGGTACGGCCGACCGAACAGTTGCGCTCGTGGATGACGCGCACTGGTTTCGCGCGTGACCGCCGCGCACTTCGCTGCGCCGGCGCGCGGCGCCGCAAACTCACAACCTGACCCATCGCCACACCAAATGCCGCATATATCGAACGCGCACGGCTGCTTGACTTGACGACAGCCTACATAGTCTAATTATGAAAGTCATTAGTTGGGACGGTGCGAGGCCTCTCGCAGTCATGAAGCCGGCAGCGTTCGAGTATGTAGTTGCGAACAGCATCGAGCAGGCCGTCGCAGTGCTGGCCCAAGCCGGCGGCGATGCGAAAATCCTCGCAGGAGGACAGAGCCTGGTGCCGATGCTGAATTTCCGGCTGTTGCGCCCGGCGATTCTCGTCGACATCAACCGCATTCCTGACCTCGCGTTTATCGAGGATGTGGGCGATGCGGTCAAAATCGGCGCACTGACGCGGCATCATCAGCTCGAAACTTCGCCAGTCATAGCCAAGCATTTTCCGATCCTGTCGTACGCGATGACGCATGTCGCACATCTTGCCATCCGTAATCGTGGCACCATCGGCGGCAGCCTGTCGCACGCCGATCCGGCCGCCGAATTGCCGATGATGGCGCTACTGCTCAGCGCAAAGCTTCACATCATCTCGGGCAGGGGCAAGCGCATTGTCGAAGCGCGCGAGTTCTTCCTCGACGCACTCACCGTGGATCTCGCGGAAGACGAACTGCTGACGGAAATCCACCTACCTAAATTGCCGCCGCACACTGGCTGGGGCTTCGAGGAAGTCGCGCGCCGCGCCGGCGATTTCGCGCTGGCTGCTGTTGCGGCGACGATCACGATGTCCGCGGGCGCGATGAAGGAAGCGCGTATTGCGCTCACCGGTGTCGCCCCGACACCGGTACGTGCAAGCGAAGCCGAGGCGTTGCTCGTCGGCCAAAAGTCCGAAACGAAATTAATGGCGCACGTGACCGAGGCCGTCCGCGCCGCGATTGAGCCGGAAACCGACCTGCACGCTTCCTCGGATTACAGGCGGCACCTCGCGGGCGCGCTCGCGGGTCGTGTGCTTGCCGCCGCGTTGCAACGCGCGGGCGCAACATGAGCGGGCGGCACGACATACGTGTCACGGTCAACGGCGTCGTTTACGAGCGCGCGGTCGAGCCGCGGCTGTTGCTCACCGATTTCCTCCGTCACACGCTCGGTCTCACCGGCACGCACGTCGGCTGCGAGCACGGCGTCTGCGGCGCCTGTACGGTGCTGCTCAATGGTGACAGCGCGCGCTCGTGCCTGATGTTCGCGGTGCAGGCGGACGGCTGCACGGTCGAGACCGTCGAAGGCCTCGGCCGGATCGGCAAGCTCAACCCGTTGCAGCAATCCTTCCACGAACATCACGCGCTACAATGCGGCTTCTGTACCCCCGGCATGCTGATGACCGCGACCGATCTCCTGAAGAAGTATCCGCTGGCAACCGACGTCGACATCCGCGACGGACTCTCGGGCAACCTCTGCCGTTGCACGGGCTATGAGCACATCGTCAAGGCGATCCGAGCAATGAAAGCGGAAGCGCCACGATGAAGATGCATCTTCTGTCCGGTGGCCGGTTGCGCATGCGCAAAAGTGTCTATTTCCCGGATGTGGATAGCAGCGAGACCATGGAAATTCCGGTATCCTGTGCGCTCTTTCGACATCCGCAAGGCAACGTGCTGTTCGATACCGGTTGTCATCCGTCGGTGCCGGAGAATCCGGAAGCCCGCTGGGGTGGGCTTGCCAGGATTATGGTGCCCGTGATGCCGCGCGGCGATAATGTGGTGACCGGTCTCGCCGGTCTCGGCTTCACCTGCGACGATATCGACGTCGTCGTTTGTTCGCACCTGCATCCGGACCATTGTGGCTGCAACACCCTGTTCACGCGCGCGAGTTTCATCATTCACAAAAAGGAGATCGAGGCGGCGCGCGCACCGAACGCCAAAACCGCCGGCTATCTCACAGGTGAATGGGAGCAATCGGCGCCGACCGAGGAACTTGATAGCGAGCGCGATCTGTTCGGCGATGGCCGCATCGTGCTGATCCCGCTCCCCGGTCATACGCCGGGCACGACCGGCGCACTGGTCGCGCTCGACCGTTCCGGAAAGTTTCTGCTCGCGTCCGACACCGTGAGTGTGCGCGAAACACTCGATCGCGATGTCATTCCGCGCAATACTTGGAATGCCGACGCGCTGGTGAAATCGCTTGCCGAGGTCAAGCGCATCCAGAAGCAGGGCGCAACGGTGCTGTGCGGTCACGACGCCACGCAATGGCAAAGCTTGCGAAAAGGCGCGGACGCGTATGACTGATGTTCCCGAAATCCACGCCCGGCCGAAGATCGTCGGGGCACGGGTCAAGCGCACTGAGGATCCGCGCCTGCTCACCGGTCTCGGCAGCTACACCGACGACCGGCAAGTGGCGCGCGTGCTGCACGTTGCCTTCCACCGCAGCGACCAATCGCACGCGCGTATTCTCGGCATTGGATGCGAAGCTGCGCGCGCGGCAGCCGGGGTCGTCGCCGTACTCACGGCGGAGGACGTCGCCGACGGGGTGAAACCGCTGATGGCCACGTCGCGCATGGCGAACTATTACGCGACGCCGATTTTGCCGCTGGCGCGCGGCAAGGTGCGTTACGTGGGCGAACCCGTCGTGGGCGTTATCGCCGAAAGCCGGTACCAGGCGGAGGATGCAGTCGAACTGGTCTCGGTCGACTACGAGCCGCTCCCTGTTGTCATCGATGCGGAAACAGCGGTCGGCGAGAGCGCACCGCTTCTGCACGAAGACGCCGGCACCAATGTGCTTGTAAGCCGCGAGTTCAAGCGCGGCGACGTCGATGCCGCGATTGAGGCGGCGCCAGTGCGTGTCAAAGGCCGTTTCCGCATGCATCGCAAGACGCCGGTGGCGATGGAACCTCGGGCGTGCGTTGCCGAATACGACGCAGGCCGCGATGCGTTGACTCTGCACTCGGCGACGCAGGTCCCCGGTATCGTGCGCGATGCTTTGTCCGCCGCGCTCGACATGCCCGGCCACCAGATCCGTGTGGTGGCGCCCGATGTCGGCGGCGGCTTCGGCGGCAAGGGCTCGCTCTATCCCGAGGAGATTTTCGTCTGTGCTGCCGCGCGTCGGCTCGCGCGCCCGGTCAAGTGGACCAGCGACCGCATCGAGGATTTGACCTGCAACAGCCAGGGCTTCGGAGAGTTCATCGATGCCGAGATCGGCCTCAATGGTGACGGCTGTATCGTGGCGCTGCGCGCGGACGTGATCGGCGACGTCGGCGCCTATTCAATCTATCCGTGGACGGCGGCGCTCGAGCCGGTACAGGTCGTGAGCTTCCTGCCCGGGCCGTACCGCATCGAGCATTACCGCGGCCGCGTGCGCGCGGTCGCGACCTCTAAAGCGCCGACGGGACCCTACCGCGGGGTCGGGCGCCCGACCTCGACTTTCGTCATGGAACGGCTGATGGACATGGCTGCCACGAAGCTTGGACTTGATGCGAAGGAAATCCGTCTGCGTAATCTCGTCCGTGCCGGTGAGTTTCCCTACAAGGTCGCTTCCGGCATCGTGTGGGATAAGTCCGGCTTCCAGGAATGTCTTAATGCCGCCTGCGACGCAATCGGTTACGACACGCTGCGCGTGGCGCAAAGGGAAGCACGCACGAAGGGCCGCTGGTTCGGCATCGGAGTCGCATCTTATGCGGAGTTGACCGGCATCGGCTCGCGTATTTCGGTGGCGCCCGGCATGCCCATCAATACCGGAACCGAAACGGCCAATATTCGCATCGATTCGACCGGCGCGATCACTGCCGCGTTCGGCGTCGCCTCGCACGGACAGGGGCTGGAGACCACGCTGGCGCAGATCGTCGCCGAGCACCTCGGCGCACGTTTCGAGGATGTCCGCATTGTACAAGGTGACAGTGCAGCCGTGCCTGGTGGCACCGGCACCTATGCCAGCAGGAGCCTTGTGCTCGCCGGCGGCGCGGCAACGCTTGCTGCGCGCGCGCTGCGCGAGAAGGTGCTCAATGCGGCTTCGCATCTGCTCGAAGCATCGGCAGCCGATCTTGTCGCCGAAGGTGGAAAGGTTTCTGTCGCCGGCACCGACCGTTCGGTGACCTTTCGCGAGGTTGCGCGCGCGGTCTACTCTGATATGGGTCGACTGCCGCCGGACGCGCGCGACGAACTTGCCGCCACCAAGACCTACGATCCGGTATTCGGCACCACGACGTCTGCAACACACATAGCGACGGTCGAAATTGATCCTGAGACGTTTGAAATCAGGATTGGCCGCTTCGCCGTTGCGGAAGACTGCGGCCGTCTTGTCAACCCGTTGATCGTGGATGGCCAGGTGCACGGCGGCGTCGCGCAAGGTATCGGTGCTGCGCTCTACGAAGAAGTCGTCTACGACGACCAGGGCCAGATCAACACCGGGAGCCTTGTCGATTATTTGGTGCCGACGGCGTGCGAAATTCCGCCGATGCAGATCGTGCATCTGGAATCGGAATCGCCGACCACGCTCGGCGGCTTTAGAGGCATGGGTGAGGGTGGCACCATCGGCTCACCGGCCGCGATTGCGAACGCGGTCAGCGACGCGCTGTCGCCGCTTGCAATAGAGATCAACGAGCTTCCCGTAACACCGGAGCGCCTTTTCCGCCTGATTGAGGCGGTGCGGGCGCGCGACAAAACCTGAAGAGGCAATCATGGATTTCGGGCTCAAGGGCAAGGTTGCTTTGGTGACGGGCGCGGCGCGCGGCGTCGGGCGCGAGATAGCGCTCAGCCTGGCGGCAGAGGGGGCGCTCGTCGCAGTCAATTATCATAACTCAGCTAAGGAGGCCGAAACCCTGGTTTCCGAGATCACGGCGAATGGTGCAAAGGCGAAGTCCTACCGGGCCGACGTGGCCGATTTTGCCGCTGTGAAGACGATGGTCGACGGGATCGTCAAGGATTTCGGCGGACTCAATATCCTCATCAACAATGCCGGCATCGCGCTGCGCCAGCGCTTCGTCGAGACGAAGCCGGACGACTGGCATCGCCAGATTGACGCCTGCCTCTACGGTGCCATCCATTGTTGCTATGCTGTCGCACCGCACCTCGACGCGGCGAAAAACGGCCGCATCGTTAGCATCATCGGCGATTCCTCACGCGTCGGTGAATCCGGGCTTGCGATAGTCGCGGCCGCGCGCGCCGGCGTGGTTGCGCTGATGAAGTCGCTGGCGCGTGAGTTTGGCCGCTCTGGCACGACGGCAAATACGGTTTCGCTCGGCCTGGTCGAGACCGCGCACGACAGGGACTGGGTCGAGGCGAACCGCGAAAAATTGGTGAAACTTTATCCCGTGCGTCGGCTCGGGCAGGCCGGCGACGTCGCGCCGATGGTGACGCTGCTCGCTTCGCCGCACAGCGGGTGGATTACCGGACAGGTGATAAGCATAAGCGGCGGGTTTAGTATGGTTTGATGAGGACTGAGGATGCTTCACTCGGATCTGATTGCGCCCATTCCGGAATTGCTGAGGCGGCACGCCGCTGCGCGCGGGAGCAAGACGGCCTACCGCGATGCGCAGTCGTCGGTCACCTATGCCGAGCTGCTCGATCGCACCGGCAAGCTCGCGGGACATCTTGCTGATAACGGGATTGCGGCAAACGACACTGTTGCGATCATGCTCCCGAATTCGGTGCAGTGGATCGAGGCCTGCTTTGCCATTACCCGCGCGGGCGCGGTGGGCGTTCCGATTAGTTACGATGCGACCGAAAGCGAGATCGCCTATCGTTTGACCGACGCGAACTGCAAGGCCGTGTTCACCACCGGCGAGCGTGGCGACCTGTTCGCAAAGCTTAAGGGCCAAGCGCCCAACCTAAAGACCCTGATCGTGACCGATCGTGGCCAATGCAGCGCGGATGGGTTGCGCTATGCCAAGCTGGTCGCCTCAGCGGCAAAATCGACGCCGCGCGATCCCGCATCGCTGCACGAGCCGATGTACATTCTCTATACCTCAGGCACCACCGGCCGCGCCAAAGGCGTGCAGCTCACCGTGCACGGAATGTTGTGGGTTTCCGCTGCCTGCTGGGCGCCAATCACGGGGCTATCCGAAAAAGATACGGTGCTGTCGCCGCTGCCGCTTTTCCATTCCTACGCGTTGAATTTGTCCGTGATGACGATCCTCGCGACCGGCGCGACCGAGTACATCATGGAAAAGTTCTCTACCAGCGAGGCTGTTCGCCTGCTCAAAACCGGCGAGTTCACCTATTTCCCGGGTGTGCCGACGATGTTTCATTACCTGTTGCAGGCAACGCGTGCCGAAAAGGACTTGCGCTTCCCGAACCTGCGGCTGTGTGCGTCGGCGGGCGCGATTATGCCGGCGACGCTTAACCGCGAATTCGAAACGCATCTTGGCGTGCCGCTGCTCGACGGCTATGGCATCACCGAAACCTCGACCATGGTGACAATGAATTGGCCATCCGGCGGGCGCACGCTCGGCTCCTGCGGGCTGCCGCTGCCGGGGCTTGCCGTGCGTATCGTCGATCCGGCAAGCGGCACAGATTGTAGACCCGGCCAAGAGGGCGAGCTGATTGTGCGTGGACCTAACGTGATGCCCGGCTATCACAACAAGCCCGAAGAGACGCGCAACGCGTTGCGCGAGGGCTGGTATCACACCGGCGATCTCGCCAAGAGCGATGAGAACGGTTTCCTCACCATCACTGGCCGTTTGAAGGAGCTGATCATCCGCGGTGGGCAGAACATCGCGCCAGCGGAGATCGAGGAAGTCGTAAATACCTTCGAGGCCGTACTCGATTGTGCCGTAGTCGGCATGCCGCACGAACATCTGGGCGAAGTTCCGGCGTTGTTCGTGGTACCGCGGCCGGGCAGGATAGTCGAAAACGAGGCTCTGATAGCCCATTGCCGCACGCACCTATCGGCGTACAAGGTCCCGCATAGCGTGCAATTGATCGCCGAGATCCCCCGTACGGGTTCGGGCAAGATCATACGTTACAAGCTCAAGGAAAACGTGAGGGCGTGAGGGCCGCACGCGTTTTGAAGGAGATGGTGTGATGCAGGACGTCGAGTTGCTTTGGGCGGACTTCGCAATTCCCATCAAGACCGCGAACGACTACATCAATTCGCTGCGCGGCCGCCAAATGAACGTCTATTTCATGGGCGAGCGTGTGCTTGAACCAGCTGATCATCCGGTGATCTGGCCATCGGTCAATGCGATGGCAGAGACGTTCCGTGTCGCCACCGAGCGGCCGGACCTTGGCACGGTGCATTCGGACATCAGCGATGGTCAGATCAACCGCTTCCTGCACGTGCCGGTGGCGCCCGGGGAGCTTGTTGCCAAGCACGAGATGCAGCGCGAGCTGGGGCGACGCACCGGCACGTGCTTCCAGCGCTGCGTCGGGCTCGATGCGATCGGCACTTGCCACTCTGTTACATTCGACATCGACGCCAAAAATGGTACCGAGTACCACAAGCGCTTTCTTGTCTTTCTGAAGCGGGCGCAGGCGGCGAATGTCGTGATCGGCGGCGCGATGACCGATCCAAAAGGCGACCGCTCAAGGGCGCCGCATCAGCAAAAGGACATTGATCTCTTCCTACACGTCACGAAGCGCGACGAGAAAGGCATCTACGTCTCTGGCGCCAAGATGCATCAGACCGGCGCGGTCAATTCGCACTGGCTCATTTTCATGCCGACCATGCGCATGACCGAGAAGGATCGCGACTGGTCGGTGGTCGGAGCGGTCCGGGTAGACGCGCCCGGCCTCACATATATCGTCGGGCGCCAGACCAACGATACTCGCGGGGTCGACGGCGGCGCGATGGATGCCGGCAACGCGCAATTCGCCGGCCAGGAGTCGCTGATCGTGTTCGAAAATGTATTCGTGCCGCACGCGCATGTGTTCATGGACGGCGAATGGGAATACGCGACCTCGCTGGTCGAGCGTTTCACTACCTATCACCGTTCGTCTTATGTCTGCAAAACGGGACTTGGCGATGTGCTGATTGGCGCCGCGGCGTCCGCTGCCGAGCACAACGGCGTCGAAACCGCCTCTCATATCAAGGACAAGCTCGTCGAGATGACGCATCTCAACGAGACCATCTATTCAAGCTGCATGGCGGCCGCGCATCAGGCAAAACGCGTCGACTCGGGCGCCTACATCAACGACGAAATGCTGTCGAATGTCGCCAAGCACAATGTCACGCGCTTTCCCTTCGAGATCGCGCGGCTGGCGCAGGACATCGCCGGTGGCCTGGTGGTGACCATGCCGTCGGAGAAGGACTTGCAGAACAACGAGGTCGGTCCGCTGATCCGTAAGTTTCTGCAAGGGCGCGACGGCGTGGAAGTCACGGACCGCATGCGCATCCTGCGGCTGATCGAGAATATGACCATCGGCCGCAATGCCGTCGGCTATCTGACAGAGAGCCTGCACGGCGCCGGCTCGCCGCAGGCGCAACGTATCCAAATCGCACGCGGCATGAAGATTGAGGACAAGAAAGCACGCGCCCGGCACCTCGCCGGTTTGACTCACACCGGATCGAAGTAGTGGATTTCTTGCTTCTTGTTGACTGCCCTAGGCTTCACCATCCGTGCAGGAAATTGACAATGTCGGCCGGCGCGGTCGCCTCAACAGAGCCCAGCCGTCGATACTGGCCGCCGAAGAATACCAGTGGGTGGCCTCGTTTGGCTTGATTTTCATGCAGTTCGACCACGCGCCCAACGAAGATCTCGTGGTCGCCACCATCGTGGCGGTCGTAGGCTTCACACTCAAATGCGATCACGGCGTTTGGCAACAACGGCAAGCCGGACTTGCCCGCTAAAACGGTCTGTCCGATCCATTTCTCATCGTGCGTGCGTGCGAACTTGTTGGACAGCTCTTCCTGGTTCTCGCTCAGCACGTTGACCGCGTAGTGCTTGGCTTGCTGCCAGGCGGCGAAGCTTTTGGCCTTGCGCCATATGCTGAATAGGACGAGAGGCGGGTCGAGCGAAAGTGAATTGAACGAACTGATGGTCATGCCTAGCCGGTCGCCGCCAGCCGTCACCGTTGTGACAACGGTGACGCCGGTCGGGAATTGGCCGAGCGCGTCCCGAAAGCGTCGAGTATCCAACACGGAATTTTCCGCCGGTGAATTTGCTCAGTGATGATGTACCAAGTGCCTATCGCCAACTCAACATGAGCTATTGAGTCGAACACTCCATCCGCAAGGGATAGGTCCTTGAGTCCAAAATCGCTGCTATCGATGTTTGCCGTTCCTTGGCTCGCCGAACCAAAGTCGGGTTTGATGCGATCGAGCTAAGTGACCGATTTATGGTGCTGCCGGTGTGGATTGAACACACGACCTCCCCCTTACCAAGGGGGTGCTCTACCACTGAGCTACGGCAGCGAGAGTGCGCACGGGCCGCCTGATGCGGCGGCGTAAAACGCGGCGGAAACTGCCATACGGTCCCCGGTGACGCAAGGCGATGGCGGCAAAGTTGCAACGGCAGGTGACAGGCCGATAATGCCGCCGCGATGGAAAACGAGAAGTCCGGCAAAGACAGGAAACCCGACAGCCGCAGTCAGCGCCTGGCAGCCGAACTGCGTGAAAATCTGCGACGGCGCAAGGCGCAGGAGCGCGGCCGGAAAGCTCCCGCAACCGGCGAGGGCGCAAAGCGACCCGGCTTGCCGCCGCGTGGCGGTTAAACCTTTCAAATAGGGGGTTTTCCAATACCGGACTTTCGCCGCAATTCCCCGGCGAAGGTGCTAGCCTGCCTCGGAAAGGCTTGCGCCCGGGTGGTGGCGGTTCCTACATCGGTCTGTGAGCGTTTTGAGGGCTAGCGGGGGCGACATGGACCGGATCCGGATCGTTGGCGGGCAGCGTCTGAACGGAGCTATTCCGATATCGGGCGCGAAGAATGCGACGCTCCCGTTGATGATCGCCAGCCTGCTCACCGAGGACACGTTGGTTCTCGAGAACGTTCCGCGCCTCGCCGACGTCATCCAGCTTCAGCGCATCCTCGGCAATCACGGCGTGGACGTCATGATCGCCGGCAAGCGGCAGGGCGACGATCCAAATCAGGGCCGCACCATTCATATTTCCGCAAAGCACATTGTCGACACGACAGCGCCTTATGAGCTGGTCTCGAAAATGCGCGCGAGCTTCTGGGTTGTGGCGCCGCTGCTTGCTCGCATGGGCGAAGCCAAGGTCTCGATGCCCGGCGGCTGCGCCATTGGCACGCGGCCGGTCGATCTGCTGATCATGGCGCTCGAGAAGCTCGGCGCCGAGATCGAGATCGAAGGAGGTTACGTGATCGCGCGTGCAAAAAAGGGTTTGCGCGGCGGCGAGTTCGCCTTTCCAAAAGTCACCGTCGGAGGCACCCATACCGCGTTGATGGCAGCATCGCTCGCTAACGGCACGACGGTCATTGACAATGCCGCGCGCGAGCCGGAAATCGTGGACGTCGCCGACTGCCTGAACAAAATGGGCGCGAAGATTTCAGGTGCGGGCACGTCGCGGATCGTGGTCGAAGGTGTCCCGACCTTGCACGGCGCGCGCCATGCGGTGCTGCCGGACCGGATCGAGACCGGCACCTATGCAATGGCTGTGGCGATGACGGGCGGCGACGTCCTGCTTCAGAATGCGCGCTCCGAGCTGCTGCAGTCGGCGCTCGATATCCTCGCGCAGACCGGCACCAGTGTGACGCCGACCAACGAGGGCATTCGCATTTCCCGCAACGGGGGGGCGCTTGAACCCATCGAAGTGACCACTGCGCCGTTTCCCGGATTTCCGACCGACCTGCAGGCGCAGCTGATGGCTCTGATGACGCGCGCCAGCGGCACGTCGCATATCACCGAAACCATCTTCGAGAACCGGTTCATGCACGTCCAGGAACTGGCGCGACTCGGAGCGCAAATTCATCTCGACGGTGATACCGCCACGATTGAGGGCGTCGAACGATTGAAGGGCGCTCCGGTGATGGCGACTGACTTGCGCGCATCGGTGTCGCTTGTCATCGCCGCGCTTGCCGCCGATGGCGAGACCATGGTCAACCGCGTCTATCACCTCGACCGAGGCTTCGAGCGGCTCGAGGAAAAGCTCGTGCGTTGCGGCGCGGCGATCGAACGCATCAGCGCCTAGACGAAATCATTTTGCTCAGTCACGATCCGCCCGCAATCGAGAGGGGATGCCGTGGCTGACATCAAGGTAATGAGTGCCGGCGCCGTGAAGACGATGGTCTCGGCGTTGGGCGCCGAATTCGAGCGCGAGAGCGGCAACAAGCTCAATCTGAATTTCGGCACCGCCGGCTCGCTGCGCGAGCGGATCAAGAACGGCGAGGTTTCCGACCTCGTCGTCCTGTCGGAATCCGCAATTGCCGAACTGGCAAAACTCGGCCTTGTCGTGCCGGGAAGCAGCGCCGATCTCGGCCGCACCGTCACCGGGGTCATCGTGCGCGAGGGCACCCCCGAACCCGACATTTCGACGCCCGATGCATTCAAGCAGGCCTTATTGGAAGCGCACTCGGTTGCCTATACGGATCCGAAGGCTGGCGGCTCCGGCGGTATCATGTTCTCTGCGCTGCTGCAGAAGCTTGGGATTGCTGACGAGGTCAACAAGAAGGCAGTGCTCGGGAAAGGCGGCCACGACGTGGCGGTTCTGATTGCCGAAGGCCGCGCCGAGCTTGGGACCACCTTTATCAGTGAAGTCTTGCCGGTGCGTGGCGCCAAGGTGGTTGGTCCGTTGCCGGGCCACCTGCACACCGCCAATACCTATACGGCGGCAATTCATAAAAGCGCCGGCTCGCGTGCCGGGGCTGAAGCCCTGCTGCGCAAGCTTACCGACCCCGCGACGCGCGGCCGTTACACGGCTGCCGGGCTGGAGCCGGCATTCTGATTTCCTACCACCTTGCGCGGCGAAAACGGCTTGCCTAACTACGGCGGGGAGGGAGCGCGAGCGCCATGGACCAGCTGAAATTCGTGGTCCTCGATGAAGAGGATCTTGAAGTAGCCTCCACCCACCTGCAGGACGCGGTGGTCAGGGTCTCTGACATCCTGTGGCGGCCGCAGGAGAAGCGTGTCGTCGTTGCTCTTAACCGCTTCGACTGGGAGGGAGCGCAAAGCGACGATCCGGAATTCCGGCGGCGGCGGGCCGCCCTTCGGTTCGAACGCGTTTTGAGCTGCAAATGTCGGCAGGTCGATCCCGCGCACAAAGATGACGTTCTCAATCTTCTGGCGGTGGAATTCAGCGAGACCGAAGCGCCGTCCGGTGTCGTCCTGCTCGAGTTCTCAGGCGGCGCCACGGTGCGGCTAGAAGTCGAATGTCTTGAGGCTGAATTGGCCGACCTTGGGGCAAGCTGGACGACGGTTCATTGCCCCGCCCACGCTGACGCTGGTGAGGGGACGGCCAAGTCAAAACGGGCCTGATTAAGCATTTTTCGATAGCGTCGAGGGTTGACGGCAGCACACGCATCAACCATTGACCTTTGTTGACCGGGTCGCCCCGGCAGGATCAGGTCATGCCCCTTCGTCTGGACAGTCAAAGCGCGGACTTCGCGGAACGGTTTCGGAGTCTGCTTGCGCTCAAGCGTGAGGCCGCGCAGGACGTCGAGCAGGCCGTTCGCGAGATCATTGCGGATGTCGTGGCGCGGGGCGACCGTGCGTTGTTCGAGCTGACCGCCAGATTTGATCGTGTCGATCTCGCGAAGACCAGATTGCGCGTGGCGGCTGCGGAGATCGAGTCCGCCGAAAAATCCTGTGATGAGAATGCGCTCGCCGCGCTTAAGGTCGCGCGCGACAGAATTGAGGCCTATCATCGGCGGCAAAAGCCCAGCGACGATCGCTTCACCGATTCTCTCGGTGTCGAGATGGGCGCGAAATGGACCGCCATCGAGGCTGTGGGGCTTTACGTGCCCGGCGGCACGGCGGCCTATCCGTCATCGGTCCTGATGAATGCCGTGCCGGCGAAGGTTGCCGGCGTTTCGCGGTTGGCGATGGTCGTTCCGGCGCCCGACGGTAAGCTCAACCCGCTTGTGCTGGCCGCGGCGCGCCTGGCCGGCATCGACGAGATCTACCGCGTCGGCGGCGCACAGGCGGTTGCTGCGCTGGCCTATGGCACCGACAGCATTGCGCCGGTTGCCAAGATCGTCGGGCCTGGAAATGCCTATGTTGCGGCTGCCAAGCGACTGGTGTTCGGCAAGGTCGGCATCGACATGGTCGCCGGTCCGTCCGAGGTCTTGATCCTGGCCGACAAGACGGCCAATGCCGACTGGATTGCCGCCGATCTGCTGGCACAGGCCGAGCACGATGCCAGCGCGCAGTCGATCCTGATCACGGATGACGTCGGTCTCGCCGACCGCGTCGAAAAGGCTGTCCAGTCGCAACTCAAGACGCTGCCGCGGGCGAAAGTCGCCGGCGCGTCATGGAACGAATTCGGCGCGGTCATCGTCGTGCGAAAGCTTGACGACGCGATCGCGCTGGTCGATCAGCTCGCGCCGGAGCACCTGGAAATTCTCGCCGATGATCCCGAGCGTCTGGTGAAACGAATTCGCAATGCGGGTGCGATCTTCATCGGGGCACACACGCCGGAGGCGATTGGCGATTACGTGGCGGGTTCCAATCATGTGCTGCCGACCGCGCGCTCGGCGAGATTTTCGTCGGGCCTGGGCGTGCTCGATTTCATGAAACGCACCTCGTTGGTCAAGTGCGGACCGGAGCAATTGCGCGCGCTCGGCCCGGCGGCGATCGCGCTTGGCGAGGCAGAGGGCTTGAGCGCCCATGCCCGCTCGGTGTCGATACGTCTCAATCAGAAATGAGCGCGGCAAAATCAGCGTCGGCAGGAGTGAAGCGGCGCTTGGCCGCCGTGGTTCTCGACGAGGAATCGATCGGCCGATCCAATCCGGACGTCGAGCACGAGCGCCAGGTGGCGATCTATGACCTGCTTGAGCAGAACTCCTTCGCGCCGGTTGGGCACGAGAGCGGTCCCTATACGCTGCACCTGAGCATCAACGGCAATCGCCTGGTGTTCGATATCCGGGAGGAAAATGGAACGCCGGTGGTCGCGCACCTGTTTTCGCTGACGCCGCTGCGCCGAATTGTCAAAGACTACTACATGATCTGCGACAGCTATTATCAGGCTATCCGCACCGCGACGCCCGACAAGATCGAGGCGATCGACATGGGGCGGCGCGCGATCCACGACGACGGTTCGCGCATCCTGATGGAGCGACTTAAAGGCAAGGTCACGGTGGACTCCGATACGGCGCGCCGGTTGTTCACATTGATCTGCGTGCTGCACTGGAAGGGTTAGCAAACGGATGGCTGCGCCCGAGCGCCCGTCGCGTCCTCACGCGGTGCTGTTCGCCTGCGGCATGAACTCCGTGCGCTCGCCGATGGCCGCGGCTTTGATGCGGCAGATGCTCGGTGCGAACGTCTATGTCGGCTCGGCCGGCGTGCAGAAAGGTGATCTCGATCCTTTTGCGGTTGCGGCGATGGAGGAGGTCGGCATCGACATCTCCCGGCACAAGCCGATCACGTTCGAGGAATTGGACGATCTGGAAGGGCTCAACTTCGACCTGATCGTGACGCTCTCGCCGCCCGCCCATCACCGGGCGCTGGAATTGACCCGCACGGTTCCAGCCGAAGTGGAATATTGGCCGACGGTCGATCCGACCGGGACCGAGGGCAGCCGCGAGCAGCGGCTTAATGCCTACCGAGAGGTGCGCGACCAGCTCACCGCGCGCATTCGCGAGCGCTTCGGACGGCCGGGCGGTGGGAATGAATGACGCCCCCGTGCCCGTTCGGGTTGTGAAAAAGAGCCTATTCCGTTAGGTTCCGCGCCCTTGTAGTTTTCCGCAAACGCATCCATTGGCGCTCGGGCAGATGATCGGCCGTCCCAAATTCGTGCTTGCATCCGGCTCGCCGCGCCGTCTCGCGCTCATCAATCAGGCCGGGATCGAGCCGGACGCACTCAAGCCTACCGATCTCGACGAAACGCCGCATCGCGGCGAGATTCCACGCGCCTACGCCACGCGCCTTGCGCACGCCAAGGCGTCGGCTGCCCTGGAAAACGTGAAGCTCGATGATGCCTTGCGCGGCGCCTTTGTTCTGGCTGCGGATACCGTGGTTGCGGTCGGCCGCCGCATCTTGCCGAAAGCTGAGCTTCTTGATGAGGCGGCGCAATGTCTGCGCCTTCTCTCGGGCCGCAATCATCGCGTCTACACCGCAATCTGTCTGGTGACACCGAAAGAAGCCTTCCGGCAGCGCCTGGTAGAAACGCGTGTGCGCTTCAAGCGCCTGACAGAAGAAGACATAGAAGCTTATCTTGCGTCGGGTGAATGGCGCGGGAAGGCGGGGGGCTACGCGGCGCAGGGGATTGCGGGAACCTTCATGGTGAAGATCGTCGGCTCTTACACCAACGTCGTCGGCCTGCCGCTCTATGAAGTCATGACGTTGCTGGGCGGTGAAGGCTATCCGGTCCGCTTCGGCTGGCTGAACCCGGTCTGAAGGACTACATCAGTTTTGTTGGATAACCGGAAATTTTGTGCCGTAATGAATGAGATCGACCGCAAAACATCCGTGCGGTCCTGCCCGATCTGCGGCAAGCCGGTCGAGCCGGCCTTCAAGCCATTCTGCTCCAAGCGTTGCGCGGACATCGATCTCAACCGCTGGCTTTCCGGTGTCTACGCGGTGCCTGCCAAGGACGATGACGATGAAGACGGCGAGCGCCCGGCCGAGGGCGAGGCGGGCGATCGATGAGTGCGCAAGCCGGGCAATGGCCTGATCGGTTGTTCGAGGCGATCAAGCGTGGCGGGGTGCGCCAGGTCGGCTACGTGCCTGACGCCGGCCATGCGCGATTGATCGATCGCTGCCGTGCCGATCCGGATATTCACGATATCGTTCTGACGACGGAAGAAGAGGGGATTGCCCTCGCCGCCGGTGCCTGGCTCGGGGGACAGCGCGCCGCGCTGCTGATGCAATCGAGCGGCCTTGGCAATTGCATCAACATGCTGTCGCTGGCTCGCACATGCCGGTTTCCTCTGCTGATGCTGATTACGATGCGCGGCGAATGGGAGGAGTTCAATCCGTGGCAGGTGCCGATGGGATCGATCGTCGATCCGGTCCTCAAGCTGTGCGAAGCCGAAGTCTACTGGGTTCGCGAGCCCGATGAAGTTGCGGGCATCGCTGAGCGTGCGGTCCAGAAGACCTTCGGAGATGAGCGCATCGTCGCCATGGTACTCTCGCAGCAGCTGATCGGCAGGAAGGTCTGGACTAAATGACGCTCGAGCGCCGCGCCGCGATGGCCGCACTTGTCAAAGACCGTGACGACGGGTTGCTCGTTGTGCCCGGTCTCGGCTCGACCACCTGGGACCTCGCGGCAGCTGGCGATGACCCGCGCAATTTCTATCTATGGGGTGCGATGGGCGGGGCTGCCATGATTGGGTTAGGGCTCGCGCTCGCGCAACCAGATCGCCGCGTTGCGGTGATCACCGGTGACGGTGAAATGTTGATGGGACTCGGCGCGCTCGCGACCATTGGCAACAAGCGGCCGCCCAATCTCGCCGTCATCGTCTTCGACAATGGCGTCTACGGCGAGACCGGCATGCAGCCCAGCCACACGCAAAACGGCGTCGACCTGATCCGGGTTGCAGGTGCCTGCGGAATAGCGACATGCCTCGATGTCCGCGACGATCACGCGCTGGCCGACCTTGCCGCCCGGCTGAAAAATCTGCGCGAAACGCTTTTTGCCCGCGTTTTGATATCCGCCGACGAGCCGCCCCGCGTATTGCCATTGCGCAACGGTGCCGAGATTAAGAGCAGGTTCCGCGCGGCCCTTGGCATCAAAGCGTAAGCTGGGGCCGTTCTGGACAGTGCGGACCTAGGCCTTTATAACGCCCGCGCCTTGCTGAGCGGTCCTTATTGGGTCGGCCCGGCGCCCAGGTAGCTCAGTTGGTAGAGCACGTGACTGAAAATCACGGTGTCGGTGGTTCGATTCCGCCCCTGGG
>Ga0163163_10000317_pt1 | contig 47023 bp, 34 predicted proteins | sample S65metaG_FD_119766 | JGI IMG/M metagenome (GOLD analysis project Ga0163163, IMG submission 119766) | Switchgrass rhizosphere microbial communities from Kellogg Biological Station, Michigan, USA - S6-5 metaG | ecosystem: Host-associated > Plants > Roots > Rhizosphere > Soil | place: USA... | reverse complement strand
GAATCCGGCATTTGTAGCTGGAAGGGGATTCAAATTGTACTTTGAATTGAAATGTTGAGGGGAAGGAAGTGTCCAATGTGCTGCAATTTCATTGTATTCTGAAATTGCTTTTTGACTTCCTGTATTGTCAGATTTTTTTTCGGTTCCCGAAGCATGTGACCACTGCTTTGCAATCTCGTTTCCGGACGCATTAAGTCTGGTCATTTCGGTATTCGGAAGGCAACGAAGGTGAAGGGTATCATTGATCAACCGAAGAGATACATAATTAAATGTCACCCCATTCACTTCGATTTCGCCATCAAATTGGTCAGAAATCAACCTGGATGACGCATAAGGAATAGAATAGGGAATATTGACTTCAACCAGGTCGTTGGCCAGGAACTGACCCCGCTCAATTTTCTGTTCAGCCTGGGAACCGGTTTTGTGCTTGTAGTAGTTGAAAATAAAATGATAGCCGGCGATGTTGAAGGCATGAATTGTCAACAGAAGTATGGCGATCGTTTTTCTCAAAGCAGTCAATAGTGGCTTCAAATATAGACAATTAGATGAAATTACCCAGTCCGGATTGAAATTCCTGCTTTAAGATAGACAATCACTTGAAGTGCTTTGATGCATCATCGATCACCAGGACCCAGTCAACCCCGTGTAAAGGTGGACCGAAACTCATTGGGCCATTGGCCGCAACCTGTTGTATATTATAATTTTTCCCGTCCCTTGGGTTGAACCAGGCGATACGCTTAACTGCTCCTGTAATTTTTGACAGGTCAACAGTTACCGGCCTGTTTTGTGGAAGGTAGATCATTGCATAACTCCCCCTGCTATCACGGGTGGCTGTTATGTAATTGGCATAGCTGCTCCCATTGTCTGAGGTGATGAGTGTTTGGTCCGGAATCCTGGTAAAATAAGGTCTTGAGAGCATAAGTTGTTTCAGGTAATGCATTTCGCCCGCAGCTTCTGATACCATCGCTGTTCTCCAGGGTATCAGTGTATCGCCTATATTGACTGGCTTGTTCAGACTGGTATCCAGGAATTGCCAGATCTGGTGATGGCCATAAGTGATACCGCATCCACCCGCAAATACACTACGATATATTCTTGCCCTCACGTCATAGGCGGTAAAATAACCCCTACCGGCCCTGGTCCATTTGCCATCCCATGGATTTACCGGATGATCTTCATAACAGGGCTCCATATCAAGCACCGGCTTCTGGGGCTTTTTCGCGAGATCTTCTGTTACCCAATTCCAGGCGTCAGTCTCCCGGGAACCATGACTGCTTTGGAAAGCGTTCATGTCGAGCCAGTTTTCCGCCTGGAAAAAATTGGAGCTGCGATTTTCTTTTCCACCTGAAGGATGATAAGTGATGAATGCATCTTTCCCTATTACTTTTTCAATTCCCCTGGCCATGGCTCGCCAAATTGGTCTGTCATCGACCATCGAATCCGTGTCAACTGCCCTGCTCTTGTATTGGGCGGGCCTGTCGCCGCCAAGGATCCATATAATGTTCCAGTTCTTTGCATAGCGCTGGGCAAGAGTTGTCGCATATACCTCGGCGTTAGTCTCGTTGAAGATCCTGGGTCCGTCGCCCCACATCACCGTCACTTTATCGCCCCAGGTGGGCAATAAGCCGATATAAAGTCCCTTCTTTGCCGCGAGGTCGATGATATAGTCCATATGATCCCAGTAATCATAAGCGATGCTGTCATTGGGATCGTTTCCCGGAGTTATTGCCAGCTGGGTGGGATCCAAGTTCACCAGGGGAAATTTGCCGTAACGGTTTGGCTTTCTCAAGCCTTCAAATTCTGCCAGGGCCACTGCCTGGATCACGTTAAATCCCTGCTGGCGCCGGGTTTCCAGGAAGTATTCGGCTTCTTCCCGGTTCAACCGGTGAAACAATTCCCAATCTGTATCGCCCAACCAGAAGAATGGTTTTCCATCTTTTGTCTGTAAATAACGGTGTGAGGGATCTACCATAATTTGAGAGGAGCAATACAGGGTACTGAACAGGGCGACAATGGTAATCAGAAGGACTTTTTTCATATTTAATATCTAGTATCCAGGCACTAATATCCGGTATCTGGTATCAGGTATCCGGTATCTGGTATTATCTTGCACCAAATTTTGGCTATGCTAAAAATAGGCGTTTTTGGAGTTGGTCACCTTGGTAAATTTCATTTGAACAACTGGAAGGAAATTGCGGGCGTGAAATTGGAGGGATTTTATGACCCGGATGATACCAACGCTCTGGCCGTGGAAAAAAAATACGGACTAAACCGATATAAAGACGCCGAAGCACTGATTGCCCTGGTAGACGCTGTTGATATTGTTGCTCCTACACCCTACCACTACGATTTGTGCGTGGCAGCTATAAAAAAAGGCAAACATGTTTTCGTTGAAAAACCACTGGTTGAATCCATGGAGCGTGCTCATCACCTTGTAAAGCTGGTAAAAGAAGCCAATATTAAACTGCAGGTAGGCCATGTGGAAAGATTCAATCCTGCCCTACTGGCATTGAAAGGTGCGAGGCTTAACCCGATGTTTATTGAAGTGCATCGACTGGCACAATTCAACCCGAGGGGAACCGAGGTGAGTGTAATCCTCGACCTCATGATCCATGATATAGATATCATCCTGAGCCTGGTTAAAAGCGATGTGAAAAATATTTCAGCAAGTGGTGTGGCAGTGATGACCGACACGCCCGATATCGCCAACGTGCGAATCGAATTCAACAATGGATGTGTGGCGAACCTGACTTCCTCCCGCATTTCTATGAAAAAGATGCGGAAAATGCGAATTTTTCAAAAAGACGCTTATATTGGAATTGACTTTCTTGAAAAAAAGACAGAAATAATTAAACTCCATACTGATGACGACAAGAATGCTTTCACATTCGACATCGAAAGCAGGTATGGAACTAAAACGATTGCAGTATTGAATCCGGAAGTAAGGGAGACGAATGCCATCCGTGCCGAACTGGAAGCTTTTGCGGCCTCCATCCTGGAAAATAAACCAGTGGTTGTTTCGGAAGTTGACGGGCTTATGGCCATGGACGTGGCACATCAGATCCTTCACAAGATCCAAAGCAATATTTTGCCTGCTGCAACAACATGAAAAGGCAAAGTCCAATACATATTGGCTGGTATGTAGTCAGCGACTATCTCATGGGAGCCCTGGCCTGGGCACTGTTCAACACTATCAGGAAACAAATTCTGTCGCGGGAATTCGGGCAGCCCGAATTCCAATCCAATTCTACATTCTGGCTTGGTGTACTGTTAATACCACTAGGCTGGCTGGCCCTGTTCCTCCTGGTTGGATCCTATCATTCTCTTTATAAAAAGAGTCGGGTAACTGAATTGTTGAGCACATTAATCTGCAGTGTTATTGGATCGGTCGTACTCTTTTTCGTTTTTATCCTGGATGATGTGCAGGACGACTACACTTATTATTATAAGGCATTTTTCATTCTCCTCGGCCTCCATTTCGTCCTCACCATCATTGGAAGGCTTTTTCTTTTGTCAAGGGCGAGAAAACAATTGCTGGAAGGCAAGATTTGGTTCAATACGCTCGTCATTGGGAACAATGAAACATCGCTAAAACTGGTGAAAGATATCACACAGAATCAGCTATGGCTTGGATATCGACTTGCGGGTTATTTGTCCGCCAGCAATAATGGAACTTTGCTCAGCACCATGTTACCCTGCCTGGGAGACGTTGATCAACTGGAAAAAGTAATCGAAGAGCAGAAAATCATGAAGGTGATCCTGAGCCTAGAAAAATCAAGCTCTACAGAAATGCTCATCAGCCGACTTGGTGACATTGATGTAGACATCAGGATTGTACCGGATACCCTGGATATTCTCTCGGGATCTGTAAAAACCAGTGATGTGTTGGGCGCGCCCCTGATTGATATCAAGACAGGTTTGATGCCCGACTGGCAACAGAATTTTAAGCGTTTGCTCGACATTGTTATGTCTGGCCTCGGTTTGATTTTGCTTTCACCTTTCCTATTATATTATGCCATTCGGACTCGTTTGTCTTCACCAGGGCCCATCGTATTTGTACAGGAAAGACTTGGCTACAAGGGAAAACCGTTCAGGATCCATAAGTTCCGGTCCATGTATAATAACGCGGAAGAAAATGGTCCCCAGCTTTCTTCACATCAGGACAATCGCATTACGCCCTGGGGCCTGGTCATGAGAAAATGGCGAATAGATGAGCTTCCCCAGTTATGGAATGTAATGAAGGGAGAAATGAGTCTTGTCGGTCCGAGGCCTGAGCGAAAATACTATGCTGATCAAATCATGAAGAAGGCACCCTACTTCAAATACTTGTACAAAGTGAAGCCCGGACTTACCAGTTGGGGAATGGTGAAGTATGGATATGCAGAAAACATCGACCAGATGATTGAACGATTACAGTATGACCTGGTGTACATTGAAAACATTTCCCTCGCACTTGATTTTAAGATAATGTTGCATACGCTTAGGATAATCTTCTTGAGAAAAGGAAAGTGAACAGTGGATTTTTGATTGTGGATTGTGGATTATAATTGTCCCACCACCAAAATCTTTGTCCAAGATCCACTTTCCACAATCCAAAATCTAAAATCCTGTACTTTTGATCAAATTCCCCTGGTGAAAAAATTAGTCCTGGCCTTTGTTTGCTGCTGTATTGCCATGCTGGCATCGTCGCAAAGGGGCTATTGGCAACAGGAACTCCAATACAAAATCTCGGTCAAACTCAATGACCAGGATCACAGCCTTGACGCCTTTGAGACGCTCGTTTATACCAATCACTCACCCGATACACTTCATTTCATCTGGTTCCATCTTTGGCCTAACGCCTTTAAAAATGATCGCACTGCCTTTAGTGAACAAATGCTTGAAAATGGTGACACCAGATTTTACTTCGGCGGCAAAGATTATCGCGGTTATGTCAATCGCCTGGACTTTCGCGTGAACGAAGTCACCGCAAAAACCGAAGACCATCCGCAGGATATAGACGTCGTTAAATTGTTACTGCCTAAACCTCTTCTTCCCGGAGAATCCATCACCATCACAACGCCGTTTCATGTTCAGCTTCCTGAAATCAGTTCCCGCGGCGGACATGTTGGTCAGTCTTACCAGGTCACGCAATGGTATCCCAAACCCGCAGTGTACGACCAGCGAGGCTGGCATCCTATGCCCTACCTTGACCAGGGTGAATTCTACAGCGAATTTGGAAGCTTCGACGTCGAGATTACCGTTCCTTCAAATTATGTGGTGGCAGCGACTGGCGATTTGCTGGACGCAGAAGAAAAAAAATGGCTGGAGACAAGGAAGGAATCCGTTGCAAAACCTGTCGCAAAAAAGAAACCACAGCAATGGGGAGCGAAAAAAATAACCGAGAAGGATCTATTTCCTCCCTCTTCGGTCGAAACAAAAACGCTGCATTACCACCAGGACCGTATACACGATTTTGCATGGTTTACCGATAAGCGATACCTCGTCAGGCGCGGCGAGATGACGCTTTCTTCAGGCAAAAAAGTCGAACTCTACAGTTTCTTTCCACCCTGGCAGAAACAAAACTGGGATAAGAGTTTGGATGGCCTGAAAGACGCAGTCCAAAAAAGAAGTGATTGGCTAGGTGAATATCCCTATTCAACCATCAGCATTGTACAGGGATACAGTACGGGTGGCATGGAATACCCAACGCTGGCCATCATCAGGGGACTGGAAAATCCCACTGACCTCCAGATGACGATTGAACACGAAGTGGGTCATAACTGGTTCTATGGCATTTTGGGAAACAACGAGCGCGATCACATGTGGATGGACGAGGGCATGAATACTTACTACGATGACCGCTATCGCCAGGAAAGATATCCCGCTGCCAAATCAAAAAGCGGTGGTTTGTGGAAAGACCTGGAAGAAGACAAGATGGACAGGATCATTTACAAAACACTGGTTGCGCAGCACCTGGATCAACCCATCTCAACATCCAGTGTCGATTTCACGGACATTAATTATAACTATATCGGCTACACGAAAACCGCCGACTGGATGAAAAGTCTGGAACTGAGCCTGGGCCAAAACAAATTTGATTCCTGCATGCGAACTTACTTCAGCACCTGGCAATTCAAACACCCTTACCCGGAAGATTTTAAGACGCTCATCGATAGTGTGAGTAACCGAAATAATGACTCGGTATTTCTCAAGCTCTACGAAACAGGAGACCTTCAACCCAGCTCAAAAAAGAAATGGAAGATAGCCCCCTTTGTTAAACTAAACGAAGACTCCAACCATACGCGTTACCTGTTCCTGGCGCCGGCACTTGGCTACAACACCTACGATGGCGTCATGGTTGGCGGATTCATTCACAATTACACGCTGCCTACCACACCACTTCAGTTTTTCATTGCACCGATGTATGCAACCAAAAGTAAGGACCTGACAGGCATGGCAAGAGTGAGCTATACCCTTTTTCCACAAAACGTATTTCAAAATATTGAGCTGGCAGTCACCGGCGCACGCTTCAACCAAAACGCTTATACCGATTCAGCCGGCAAAACTCTGTTCTTAAATTACGGGCGACTTGTTCCGCAGGCGAAGCTTGTATTTAAAAAGAGAAATCCGCGCAGCACGATTACGCACGCCATTCAACTTAAGTTGTTCCTGCTGAAAGATCAGAGCCTGCTATTCCAGGAGGATACGGTACTGCACAGGGAGACAGTTAGCAAGAAAAATAACTACGCTACTATCGGATCGCTGAGGTATGTTGTAGACAACCAGCGCGAACTCTATCCCTACCACGTTGAATGGAAATTTGAATCTGCTTCCGACTTTGGTCGCATGGACTTGCTTGCTACCTATTTTTTTAATTTCAGAAAGAAGGGTGGCATCAAAATGAGATTTTATGCGGGTAAATTCTTTTACTATTCCTCCAAGACCGAAACAAAAGAATTCGAGACTGATCGATATCATCTCAACATGACCGGTCCCAAAGGCGATGAAGACTATACCTATTCAAACTATTTCCTTGGAAGAAATGAGTTCGATGGATTGCCCAGTCAGCAAATTATGGAGAGAGATGGGTTTTTCAAGGTTCGTACGGATCTCTTGAGTGTGAAAGTGGGAAAAACAGACGATTGGCTGAGTGCGCTCAACTTTACAATGGATATACCCGACCGCTTTAACCCGCTTGCGATATTGCCGGTAAAGATTCCAGTTAAGATTTTTACAGATATTGGCACATTTAATGAGGTATGGAAGAAAGGGTCTACTGAACCCCGGTTTCTGTATGATGCGGGGTTGCAGGTGAGTTTGTTTCAGAACATGCTCAATATCTACGTGCCGCTGCTTTATAGTAATGTTTATAAAGATTATTTCACCTCTCACCCTAATAATAATTTCTGGCAAAAAATTTCGTTTAGCATTGATTTCCAAAATGCCAGGCTGAGAAAGCTACTTAACCTCCCCGCCTGGTAAAGAATGGACATGCAATTAGTTCCACAATATGTAAAACAGGACAGGATCGACAGGGAAAAATGGGATCGCTGCATAGACCACTCGTCTAACGGGCTCATCTATGCGCAAAGTTTCTTCCTGGATGAAATGGCCGTGGACTGGGATGCCCTCGTGCTTGGAGACTACCAAATGGTGATGCCGCTAACCTGGCGAAAAAAATGGGGTATGCGGTATTTATACCAGCCCTCCTTCACTCAACAACTGGGAATTTTTTCTGCTTCAACGATCGACAAAGAGACAATCGATGCCTTCATTTCTTCGCTCAAAAAAGAATTTTCATTTGCAGAAATTTTTCTCAACTACCGCAACGAAGGTCCATTTGCTGCACAGCCCAATTTCATACTTCCATTGTATGAATCCTATGACAAGATTTACGTTCAATACAATGAGGAATTGAATCGCAATCTGCAATACGCAAACAAATACGAGCTGAGATACGAAAAAACGCATGATTACAAATCCATCATCAATACGTACAAGGAATTGTATGGAGAACGGACGCCGCATGTGGATGATGAAGATTATGGCAGATTTGCCAGTCTTTGTGCCGAGCTTGAGACGAGAAACCAGCTGGTGATTCGCGAAGTGTGGGGAACAAACGACGAGCCCCTGGCAATGGCCATATTCGCGCGGGACAGGGAAAGGCTTTATTACCTGCTTCCAGTTACTTTACCCAATGGGCGCACGTTACAGGCCAATCATTTCCTGGTTGACCAGGCCATCCGCGAATTTTGCGGTCAGAAGCTTATTCTCGATTTTGAAGGATCAACCCTGCCCGGCGTGGCAAGGTTCTACAAGAAATTCGGTGCCACGGACCAGCCCTTTTACTTTTTTAAGCACAACAAGCTCCCGCCACCTTTCAGCTGGTTCAAATCTTAGCGCGCTCTTCCAGAATTTTTTCTGCAATCAGGAGGTCGAAAGGGAGTGTGATCTTGATGTTCGACTCTTCACCTTCAACAAGCCTGATGTTTACGCCTGTTTTTTCAACCACAGTGGCCTCATCGGTAAAGGCAGGATCATAGGGTTGATCAAAAGCCGGAAGCAGAATTGAACTTCGAAAGGTTTGAGGCGTTTGAATGATGCGCACCTGGTCCCGCTCAATCACGCGGGCACCCAGCTCGCCAACCACGCGGATGCTGTCTTTCGCCGGAACAGCAGGGATTGCCATTCCGTGCTCACCAGCCTGCCCATAACAGTGGCGTATAAGCGAAACGGATACCAGGCATCGAACGGCATCGTGCACGGCTACCAGGCCGGGCTCATTGACCAGGCCAAGGCCGTTTTGAACTGAATGAAATCGCGTTTCACCGCCCTCTACGATCCTGACCCTTGCAGCATCGCGCATATTGGACGCAATCTTGCTGCCTTCCTCCATCCATTCCTTGTGGATAACAAGGATGACTTCGAGGTCGGGAAAAGCCTCCAGGAATCTCGCCAGCGTGTGCTCAAGAATGGGCCGCCCCTGCAATTGAAGGAATTGCTTGGGCGTATCGGTTCCCATCCGGGTGCCGGTTCCGGCGGCGACGATGATCGCGAATTTTTTCATCTAACTAATTTACGGCTAATGGCCGAATTCGTTTTTTTTAGCGCGAGCTTACGCTGGCGCGACCCGCCATGGCGCATCGTGCCTTGCTTCGCACATATCTGGCGCGCCCCGCCTGCGGCGGGGCGCGCCAAATTCCACATACAGATGTTAAATTGCAATATGTTCCCGAGAATTCTCCTTGTTTCGATATTAATCTTTTGTTGCCAGGCATGTGGCAAAAAGAACCTGGAACAAAAGCAGGAAATTCTTGCCATTAAAGAAATGAGTGACCTCGCAACCGTGGAATACGTGGTTACAAAAATTATCAGGGCTAGTGACGACAAGACCTGGTACAAATTTGGCGACAGGAAAATCCTGATGAGCTGCAAAGCCAGCTTAAAGGCCGGCATTGATTTTTCAAAAATCAGCGAATCTGATATCAGTATCTTCGGAAAAGAAATTTCATTGCAACTCCCACACGCAAGATTGCTTTCACTGAATATTCGCCCGGAAGATCTGAAAGTAGAATACCAGGACATTGGATTATTGCGAACCGAATTCTCTTCGCAGGAAAGGGATCAACTGGCAGCACAGGCCCAGAAACAAATTGAGGGATCAGCTGAAGCGCTTGGGATATTACAGACTTCTGAGAACAATGCAGCCCTGTTCATTACGAACTTGCTCAGGCAGATGGGATACGAAAAAGTAAATGTGAGCTTCGGAACACAAAGCAACCAGCCACACCTGAATTGATGCTCAAAATCCTGATCCGATATATCGCCATTGCCATCGTACTCATCGCATTCCTCATACTTGCACGCAAGTTAAACTGGTTGCCTTCCTGGTCAGACATTTTCAAGAGCAAACCCGTGAAGATTGAAAACACGCCCATCCTGGTTAAAGAGATCAACGAACTTTCGCAACTCACCACCGTTACCGCTTTTGATGAAGTGGTGGCGGATTCTTTCCGGGTCTCTCAAAATAACTTCTCGAAAATTCTGCCGCTTCCTATGCCCGTGCTTGCCAGTTCGGTGGATCGAATCGTGCTGGTGGGTAAAGGGCGTGTCACAGCAGGTATTGATCTGAAAAAAATAAAAGACAGCGATATTCATGTGGAAAAGGATTCCATTTCAATCAAATTACCTCAGCCTGAAATATTCGACGCGATCTTAAATCCATCCGATTTTGAAACCTTTACGGAAGAGGGTGAATGGACGCCTGAAGCAGTTACGCTGGTGAAGATAAAGGCGAGGCAAGAAATGACAGACCGCGTCATTCAACAGGGAATTCTTAATCGAGCCGCTTCAAAAGGTCGCCAGGTGATGCTGAATTTCCTGACAGGTACCGGGTTTAAGAAAATACATTTTGAATAAAGGATTAGAATCAATTTAAATCTTCCTGCATGCCATCTCCCCGAAAAAAACCCGCAAAACACCTGCTGATCATAATTACAATTCTGATCAGTATAAATGTAAGCGCGCAACAGAAACCCGAAATCATCTGGGATCAATACGGTGTTCCGCATATCTACGGGCAGACAATTGAAGAGGCTTATTTTGGGTTTGGATGGTCGCAAATGCACAATCATGCAGATTTGATTTTGCAACTCTATGGCCTGGCCAGGGGCAGAGGTGCAGAATATTGGGGAGAACAATTCCTGGATAATGATCGTCTCGTGCATTTGCTGAGAATTGCAGAATCCGCTCCGGAATTGTACGCAAAGCAAACGCCAGAATCAAAAAAAATACTGGATGCATTTGTTGCTGGCATGAATGCTTATGCAAAGGCACACCCTGAAAAAATTGATGCCGAAAGTAAACAGGTACTACCTGTCAAAGCAACAGACGTGCTTGCACACACGGCACGCGAGATCAGCGAGGTCTTTGTTGCAGGTGACGACATTGGCGGTGTCCAGGAAGTGCTGAAGGGCTCAAATTCACTGGCCATCGCTCCTTCCCGCTCTGAGAGCGGCCACGCCATGTTGATGGCCAATCCACATCTGCCGTGGGCTGACCTTTTCATTTTCTTCGAAGCCCATCTGAATGCTCCGGGTTTCATGGTATACGGTGCCAGCCTGGTTGGGCAGCCTGTTGTGAATATTGGCTTCAATGACTACCTCGGCTGGACGCATACGGTCAACACAATCGATGCGTCTGATGTCTATGCGCTCTCCCTTAGGGACAATGGATATTTGTTGGATGGAAAAGTGAAGCCCTTTGAAACGATACACTACAAGATCAAAGTTCGTGGCAAAAATAATGTACGCACGGAACAGGATCTGGCTTGCAAATACAGCATTCACGGACCTGTTATGGGTTCCAAAGATGGAAAGGCCTATGCCATTCGAATTGCGGGTATCAAAAATCCGCTGGTTGCGGCCGAGTGGCATGCAATGGCAAAATCGAAAAACCGAACCGAATTTGAAAGGGCATTGCAAATGCTACAGATACCCATGTTTAATGTAGTTTATGCAGACAAACAGGGAGAGATCCTTTATCTGTTTAATGGAAATGTACCGATCAGATCTACAGGTGACTGGAATTTCTGGCACTCACCCATTGATGGTACCAAATCCTCGCTGATCTGGACTAAGACGCATCCCTACAAGGATTTGCCCAGGCTGGTTAATCCGGAAACAGGCTTTGTTGCCAACGCCAATGATCCACCGTGGACCTGCACTTATCCGTTGGCGTTAGATCACAAAAAATACCCGGCTTATATGGCGCCGTTCGAAAGGCCTTCACTCCGTCCACAACGCGGCGTAAACCTGGTATTGAAGAAATCAAAATTATCTCTTGATGACCTCGTGGATATTAAGATGAACACCGGGCTGGAAGCAGCTGACAGATGGCTCAATGATTTATTTGATGCGGTTGCACAAAATCCCGACACGTCATTGGATCAGGCGGTATCCGTACTCAAAGCATGGGACCGCAGCACAAATGTAGATAGCCGCGGCGCACTTCTTTTCATGACCTGGTTCGGCAAACTGGGTGAAAAAAGTCTTGCTGTGCCCTGGGATGAAAAAGATCCATTCAATACGCCGAAGGGCCTAAAAGACCCGAAGGCCGCTGTGCAACTGTTGAAAGCATCAGTAAAAGAAATGAATACCAAATTTGGAAGCATAGATGTGCCCTATGGCGATATCTTCAGATTCAGGGTGAATCAGCATGATGTACCAGGGAATGGTGGGCCAGGCGATGCATTCGGAATATACAGGACAATGTATTTTTCGCCAGATAAAGACAAGACCATGATCGGTGCAGCTGGTGATAGTTATGTTGCCGTTGTTGAATTTGGCCCGAAGGTCATTGCGCGCATTTCCCTGAGTTACGGCAACGCAACACAGCCAGGTACAAAACACCTGGGCGATCAACTCGACCTCATGACTGCCAAAAAACTAAGACCTGCCTTGTTGGACAGAAAAGAAATTCTGGAAAACCAGGAAGAGCGCGAAGAATTGAAAAAGTAGTGTCAGACTGCTTCGCTGAGTACCGATCCTTCTTTCACTGCAGGTTGATCCTTAGCGGAAGCAAGCTTCCGTTTCACCACCTGCTTTACCCTCCACAAAAGGAAAATGCAAAGCAGGGAAACGCCAACCACTACATAACCGAGCGTGTTATAGTGTTCCAACGGACTTGCTTTCGTCGGTTGCACCACAATGAACCCGGCAAGCATGGCCGCAAGTCCGCCTGCAATTTGCTGAAGTGATGAGTTAACGCTCATGAATGCACCTCTGTCGCTCATTTCGGGAATGGCAGTTACCAGCGCCGTTGCCGGAATCATTCGGCTCATGATACCCATCATCATCAAGATGTTGAATGCGATAATAAATCCAAAGCTTGCTGATGTCAAATTGGTGTAAGTTATTACCATTACCATCATCCAAATTGTTGCAAATGCAAACAGTCTGAACTTGTCAATCTTGTCGCTCAACTTACCAACCAGCGGCATGATCACCAGTGAGCTTACACCTCCAACCATGAACAGAATGGGTAATTGTTCATTTGTCACTTTCAGGTTATTGATTGCGAAAGCGCTGCCGAATGGCATCATCATAAAACCGCCGATTGACATCAGGGCTGTAGCTAGAAATCCAATTCGGTAATTCCGTTTCGCAACGGTGTGGTATAAATGTTGAACCGGGGATTTGTCGTGTTGTAGTGCAAGGTGGGCTGTAACCGGCCTTAGACGGGTCACGATGATTATTGCAACCAGGATCGCCACTCCCGCAACCATAAGAAAAGGCGCCTCCCAACCCCAGGAATTTGCAATGAACAATCCAAGGGGCACACCCAGCACCTGGCTGGCACCAAAACCCATCTGCGTAAATCCAATCACGCGACCGCGCTGTTGAATGGGAAACAAGTCCGTAATTATTGCCATGGAGATAGAACCGATGACCCCGCCAAACAAACCCGTCACGATTCGTGCTGCGAGCAATTGCGGGTAAGTATTAGCCAGGCCGCAAAAAATGGTTCCGCCAATAAATCCCACATAGAAAAACAGTAACAATTTTTTGCGATCGAAACGGTCCGCGAATCCCGCAGTCAGGAATCCGGAAACCCCTGCGCTCAGCGCATAAGCCGAAACAGCAAATCCAAACTGGGAAGTGCTTAGACTCATAGATTTCATGAGCATGTCACCCAGTGGGGACATAATCATAAAATCGAGGATGACTGTAAACGTGGTCATTGTCAGCAAGAAAATAACCAGCTTCTGATAACCATTAAGAGGGAGTGCCGTTGGTTTTTGGTCTTTCACTTCCGGTAAATTTATTTTGCAAATGTAATCAGGTCTTTTTCAATAACTAGCATTATTCGGCGCCGGTTGTCAAAAAACCGGCGAATCCGGGAATCGGACCGGTTAATAGGAGCAACTGCCTTTCACACGCCATAATTTACCAACCACTTGCAGAATTGAACAACTGACTAAATGGGAAGAAGTATCGAATTACTCGCGATGATCCGTTTATCATTTTGACAGACAATTCATTTTGAAACGGGCACCAGTTGGTTGCTTTCGTGGAGTAGCTTTTCCTTATTAATAGCCACGGTACCGACCTCTTCACATACCAGTCCTCCGGCAATATTCGCAATCTCTGCCATGAGCCTTACATCGCGTGTGGCAGCATAAACCAATGATGCAACTGCAATGACTGTGTCACCTGCTCCACTCACGTCCGCAATATTTCTAAGGTGTGAAGGAATAACGGCAGCGTCAACGCTGTTTTGGTAAAAAACACCTTTTTCAGAAAGTGTGATAAATGATATCTCGTGACCCAATGCATCGTGCAGTTGGGAATGAATGCCTCTGAGTGCAGAAAGGTCGACTCCATCCGCAATGATGTTGAGACCCTCTTTCACTTCTTTCAGATTCGGTTTGAAAATGGTAACTCCTTTGAAGGAGAAAAAGTTTTTTCGTTTGGGATCAACCGTTGTGATAATCTGGTGATGCTTGCACAGGCCAATGGCTTTTTCAATTACGCCGCCGGTGAGAACGCCCTTATTGTAGTCCTCAAAAATAATCACGTCAGGTTTTTCCTGCGCAATAAAATTCTGTATGGCAAGTACCAGTCGATTTTCATCTTCATAACCAAGGTCAGTTGTCATTTCCTTGTCAAGTCGCATCATCTGCTGGTTCTTGCTAATGATACGCGTCTTATTGGTCGTTACGCGCTTTCCACTGGTTAGCAGGAAATCGGTTTTTATGTCTTGCGATTCCAGCATTGTTTTTAGCATTGCCCCGTCTTCATCATTCCCGGTCACGGAAAGCATCGACACATTTGCCCCTAATGCAGCTACATTGAGCGCCACGTTACCTGCGCCTCCGATCCTGTATTCCTTATGATCTAAAGCAACGATGGGTACCGGCGCTTCAGGAGAAATGCGGTCTACCCTGCCCCACATATAAGTGTCGAGCATAACATCCCCCACAACGCCAACTTTGATGTTGGTAAATTGGTTGAAGAGCTGGTCATATTTTACACGTTCACTCATCTAAAATCTTAGGCATTGGACTTGTTACGCAAGGCAATATAGTAGATCGGTATTCCGATCAGTACGATGGCCAATCCCCACAGTGCATATTTCGGTTGATATATCACTAATGATAAACAGAATATAGCAGCCAGGATAATATACAGAATGGGCAGCACCGGAAATCCGAATGCCCTGTATGGCCTCTCCATGTTTGGATATTTTTTTCTAAGTATAAAAATACCCAGAATCGTGAGGATATAAAAAATCATCACGACGAATGAAACATAGTTCAGCAAATCACCGTACCGGCCGCTCAAACACAACAGGCTTGCAACAAGGCATTGAATCCACATGCCGTATTCCGGCACCGCATATTTATTCAGGCTTGCAGTTCGCTTGAAGAAGAGGCCGTCCTGCGCCATCGTATAATACACGCGTGCGCCGGCAAGGATCAAACCATTATTGCATCCGAAAGTGGAGATCATAATCATAACGGCAATCACATATGTTCCCCAGTTTCCGAATATATAGTGTGATGCGGCAACTGCTACACGGCCTTCCGGCGCGAACGCAATCTCATTTAAGGGCAGCACCGAGAGGTACATAAAATTGGCAGAAACATAAATTATCGAAACGATGAGGGTACCAAAGAAGAGGCTCAACCCAATATTTCTCTTGGGATTCTTAATTTCTCCCGCAATAAATGTCACATTATTCCAGGCATCACTGGAAAAAATCGATCCTACCATCGCGGCCGCTACTGCACCAAATCCAGCAAAGCCGAGCAATTTAGTAAACGAGAAATCACTGCCTCCCATCGACAATTTACCCATCTCCCATCCGTTCGTCCAGTTCGCACTCCAGGTTTTGCCATTTGCTGCAAGGATGAATCCGAAAACGATCAATCCGAAGAGTGACAACAATTTCGTTAAGGTGAAAATAGTTTGAATTGCTTTCCCACCCTTGATGCCCTTTGTATTGATATATGTAAGCAGAATGATAAGCAGAATGGAGACCAGTTGTGCCGAAGAAATTTTCAGAAATCCGGCATCAACAAGAATGTTTTTCTCACTCAAAGACGGAATGAGATACGCAGCGAATTTTGAAAAGGCAACACCTACTGCTGCAATCGTACCTGTCTGAATCACCGCAAAAAAACTCCATCCATACAGGAACCCGATCAGGGGATTGAAGGCCTCCTTTAAATAAACGTACTGCCCTCCTGCTTTCGGAAACATACCCGAAAGCTCACCATAACTCAACGCTGCAGTAATCGTCATCAAGCCTGTTAACACCCACGCAAAAATCAGCCAGCCAGCAGAGCCAACGTTCTGCAGCATCTCCGCACTTACAATGAAGATACCTGAACCAATCATGGAACCCGCAACAACCATTGTCGCGTCAATGAGGCCAAGCGTGGGTTTGAATCCGGTTTGATTACTCATGTGTAATAAATAAAAATTCCCGTTTATGAATGATAAACGGGAAGATATGTAAATTCATCAATATTGTACTAGGGCTTTACAGGCTTATTCTTCCTGTAGGCGTCGTTCAGGCCGTCCACCACTTCTCGTGTAATGTTGAACGTTGTGTCTTTGTAAAAGAGGATATCCATGGATGAGCTGGTGGCAATAATATATGAAAAACCCCTGCCCTTATTGTACACTTCCAGGAAAGCGTCGATCTTCTTCTTCACCTCATCCCTTGCACTCATCGTTTCGCGCTGCATCTGTTCTTCCATGTTTCTTTTTTGCGCTTCCAGGTTCTGCATTTTCTGCGTGTAATCGCGCTGGAATGCTTCAGCTTCTACCTGTGTAATCGCATTTCCCTTCTTCAGGAAATTCACCCTTTCGTTTTCAATACGTTGATAGGTGCTGTTCAGACTCTGATCGATATTATCCTTTTTCTTCTCGAACTCTTTCATCTTTTGTTGGTAGTAATCATATCTCGCTTCGATTGAATCAAGATCCACGTAAGCAATCCTCAGGCTCTTTTCCATGGAAGAGTCCTTAATGCCTACCACCTGGTTCAAGTGCTCGATCTTCTTGAGGTGATCGAAATGCAGGTAAAACAGGTAGCCGATTAAAGCAGCCAGCAGGATAACGATTCCGAGTAAAAACTTATTCATTCAGGATATTTTGGGCAAGTTATTATATGGGCCGCCAAGGCCCTTTTAGAACGCCGAACTTTACAAAAGACTTAACAATGAACTAAAAAAAAGAGCAGGATCAAACGACCCCGCTCTTTGTATAATATTTTTGTGCTTATTCTTCTTCATCGAAGGTCATCACTTCTTTGGTCGTTTGCAGCAATTCATATTCTTCCTTGCTACCTACGATCATGTTTTCGAAGTCACGCAAACCCGTACCTGCCGGGATCGGGTGACCAGTGATCACGTTCTCCTTCAATCCCATCATCTCGTCGGTCTTACCCTGGATAGCGGCACTGCTCAATACCTTCGTCGTTTCCTGGAAGGATGCAGCAGAGATCCAGCTATGTGTTCCCAGTGAAGCTTTTGTGATACCCAGCAACAATGGTTGCGAGGTTGCGGGATGAGCTTCTCTGAATTCAACCAGCTTCTTGTCGTTTCTGCGCAGTACGGAATTCTCTTCCCTTACATCACGCAGACTCGCAATCTGACCAGCTTTCAACTTGGAAGATTCACCTGGCTCGGTTACAATCTTCTTGTCGAAGATCCAGTCGTTCTCTTCGTTGAATTCAAATTTGTCAACCGTATCTCCTTCAAGGAACCTTGTATCGCCCGCATCAACAATTTCAACCTTCTTCATCATCTGGCGAACGATTACTTCGATGTGTTTGTCGTTGATCTTCACACCCTGTAAACGATACACTTCCTGGATTTCATTCACTACGTACTCCTGTACGGCGAACGGACCCTTAATTGAAAGAATATCTGCGGGAGAAGTCTGACCGTCGGAAAGCGCTGTACCTGCTTTTACGAAGTCGCCATCTTGTGCCAGGATCTGGCGTGTCAACGGTACCAGGTACTTCTTCACAACGCCATCTTTCGCTTCGATAATGATCTCGCGGTTACCACGTTTGATATTACCAAATGAAACCACACCATCAATTTCAGAAACGATGGAAGGATTGCTCGGATTACGTGCCTCAAACAATTCCGTTACGCGGGGCAGACCACCCGTGATGTCCCTCAGCTTGCCGAGGATACGTGGGATCTTCACCATTACCTGTCCGCTCCTCACGTCTTCCGCTTCTTCAACAACGATGTGTGAGCCTACGGGCAGGTTATAAGATTTTATTTCCTTGCCTTCAATTACAAGTGAAGGAATCTTGGTCTTATCTTTTGTTTCGATAACCACTTTCTCGCGGTGTCCGGTTTGTTCATCGGCCTCTTCGCGGTAAGTGATCCCTTCAATTACGTTTTCAAACTTCACCACACCAGCCAGTTCAGAAACGATTACGTTGTTGAACGGATCCCATGTGCAGATCACATCGCCCTTGTTCAACTTCTGGCCGTCCTTCACCTGCAATGTTGCACCATAAGGCACGTTGTTGGTGATGAGGAGACGATCGTTGCGAACGTCCATGATCCTCACTTCACCCGTACGTCCGATAACAACCTGGATCTTAGTACCGTCAGCGGATTCTGTCATTACACTACGCAATCCGTCAAACTGAACAGTACCTTCAAATTTCGCAGTCAGCGCAGAATCAACTGATGCAGATCCCGCAACACCACCCACGTGGAAGGTACGCAGAGTAAGCTGTGTACCAGGCTCACCAATGGACTGTGCAGCGATGATGCCTACTGCATCACCCTTCTGGGCGGTATAACCGGTTGCCAGGTTTTTACCATAACACCTTACACACACACCACGGCGACTTTCACAAGTCAGTACTGAACGGATTTCAACTGTTTCGATGCCAGCTTCGTCAATGCGCTGAGCAACTTCTTCAGTGATCTCTGCACCAGCAGAAACGATCAGTTCATCATTCAGCGGATGAAATACGTTGTGGAGCGAGGTACGGCCGAGAATACGATCGTACAAAGGCTCAACGATATCTTCATTGTCTTTCAACGCAGAGGTTGCGATACCACGAAGGGTTCCGCAGTCTTCTTCATTGATCACCACGTCTTGTGCAACGTCTACCAGACGACGAGTCAGGTAACCGGCGTCAGCGGTCTTCAAGGCCGTATCGGCAAGACCCTTACGCGCACCGTGCGTAGAGATGAAGTATTCCAATACGTTCAATCCATCTTTAAAGTTGGAGAGGATCGGGTTCTCGATGATCTCTGAACCGGTAGAACCACTCTTACGAGGTTTCGCCATCAATCCCCTGATACCTGCAAGCTGCTTGATCTGCTGCTTGCTACCACGCGCACCGGAGTCCAGCATCATGTACACGGAATTGAATCCCTGTTTGTCGATGGCCAGTTCGCGGATAAGCGTTTCTGTTACCCTGGTGTCAACGCGTGACCAGATATCGATGATCTGGTTGTAACGTTCGTTGTTGGTAATGAGACCCATGTTATAGTTGTCCCATACTTCATCAACTTCACCTGAAGCACTATCAATCATTTCCTGTTTAACATCAGGAATAATCAGGTCATTAATATTGAATGACAAACCACCTTTGAATGCCATGCGGAATCCAAGCTGCTTAATATCATCCAGGAATTTCGCGGTCTTTGGAACGTTTGTGATTTTAATAATGTCACCGATGATTTCGCGAAGCGATTTCTTGGTGAGCAGCGCATTCACAAATCCAACTTCATAAGGTACATGCTGGTTGAAGATCACGCGACCAACTGTTGTGTCGATGAGTTTCTTTTCCAGTTCACCATTGTCATTACGTACCATCACCTTAACCTTGATGGTAGCGTGCAGGTCAATCTGCTTTTCGTTGTATGCAATGATCACTTCTTCTGCGCTGTAGAATGCTTTCCCTTCGCCGCGAACTTTTTCAGTAGCGGTGGATTTCTTACCCTTGGTAATGTAGTACAAGCCAAGCACCATGTCCTGTGAAGGCAGGGTAACCGGGGTACCATTCTGAGGGTTCAAAATGTTGTGAGACGAAAGCATCAGCAACTGTGCTTCCAGAACAGCGGCATTGCTCAAAGGCACGTGCACGGCCATCTGGTCACCGTCGAAGTCGGCGTTGAACGCGGTACATACGAGCGGGTGCAATTGAATCGCTTTACCTTCTACAAGTTTGGGCTGAAAAGCCTGGATTGACAAACGGTGAAGCGTAGGGGCACGGTTTAGCATAACCGGGTGCCCTTTCAAAATATTTTCAAGAATATCCCAAACCACGGCTTCCTTGCGATCTACCAGTTTCCTGGCGCTTTTCACGGTTTTTACGATACCCCTTTCAATCAATTTGCGAATGATAAACGGCTTGAACAATTCTGCAGCCATGTCCTTTGGCAATCCGCACTCATGCAATTTGAGTTCAGGACCAACCACAATTACAGAACGGCCGGAATAGTCAACACGTTTACCCAACAGGTTCTGACGGAAACGTCCCTGCTTTCCTTTCAACACATCGCTCAAAGATTTCAATGCGCGACCACCCTCTGCTTTCACCGCATTTGATTTACGGCTATTGTCGAAGAGTGAATCAATGGCTTCCTGCAGCATACGCTTTTCATTACGCAGGATCACCTCAGGTGCCTTGATCTCCAACAAACGTTTCAGACGGTTATTGCGGATGATCACACGACGATAGAGATCGTTCAGGTCAGAAGACGCAAAACGGCCGCCATCCAAAGGAACGAGCGGACGAAGTTCCGGCGGAATCACCGGGATGTATTGCATTACCATCCATTCGGGACGGTTTTCAATGCGTGAGTTTGCTTCGCGGAAAGATTCAACCACGCTCAAACGCTTCAACGCATCGGCCTTACGTTGTTGTGAAGTTTCCGTTGCAGCGGCGTTACGAAGGCTGAAGCTCAATCCGTCGAGGTCAATGCGACCAAGCAGATCGTGAACAGCTTCGGCACCCATCTTGGCGATGAACTTATTGGGATCATCGTCGGGAAGGTATTGGTTGTCCTTCGGCAGGGTCTCCAGAATTTCCAGGTATTCCTCTTCCGTCAATAGATCATTTACGTTCTGGTTCTTGTCTGCACGAATACCCGGTTGGATCACCACGTATCTTTCATAATAAATAATGGTCTCAAGCTTTTTGGAACTCATTCCCAGCAGGTAGCCGATCTTGTTAGGGAGCGACTTGAAATACCAGATATGCACAACAGGCACCACCAGTTTGATGTGGCCCATTCTTTCCCTGCGCACTTTCTTCTCTGTAACTTCCACACCGCAACGATCACACACGATACCCTTGTAACGGATACGCTTATACTTACCGCATGCGCATTCATAGTCTTTAACGGGACCAAAAATCCGCTCGCAGAACAAACCATCTCTTTCAGGTTTGTACGTGCGGTAGTTGATCGTTTCAGGCTTCAAGATTTCACCATAAGATCTTTCCAGGATAATATCCGGAGATGCCAGTCCAATTGTAATCTGCGAGAAATTGGACCTGGGGCGGTTTTCTTTTTTGATAGCCATATTATAATTTAAAAGCGATTTTTAATTAAGTACTGATTTTGGATTGTTGATGATAGATCTTAGCTATCTACAATCAACAATCTACAATCAACAATCTTATTCAAATTTCAGATCTAGTCCCAAACCTCTCAGCTCGTGTACCAACACGTTGAAGGATTCCGGAACACCGGCCCGTGGGATATTGTCACCCTTCACGATGGCTTCATACGTCTTGGCGCGACCGATGATGTCATCACTCTTAATGGTGAGCAATTCCTGCAGGATGTTCGATGCACCATAAGCTTCAAGTGCCCAAACCTCCATTTCACCGAAACGCTGACCACCGAACTGCGCCTTACCACCCAAAGGTTGTTGCGTGATAAGACTGTACGGTCCGATTGAACGGGCATGCATCTTATCATCCACCATGTGGTGGAGCTTGATCATATAAATGATACCAACAGTTGCTTTCTGGTCGAAGCGGTCGCCCGTTTCACCATCATACAGGTATGTATGACCGAAGGAAGGCAATTCTGCTTTCTCGATATAGTCAGCAATCTCTTCTTTGGTTGCACCGTCGAAGATCGGAGTTGAGAATTTAACACCCAGTTTCTGACCGGCCCAGCCAAGTACAGTTTCATAGATCTGGCCCAGGTTCATACGGCTCGGTACACCTAGCGGGTTGAGCACGATATCAACCGGCGTTCCGTCTTCCAGGAAGGGCATATCTTCTGCACGTACAATCTTTGCTACGATACCCTTGTTTCCGTGACGACCCGCCATCTTATCCCCTACTTTCAGCTTACGCTTAACAGCGAGATATACCTTGGCAAGTTTCAACACACCTGCAGGTAATTCGTCACCGATTGAGATGTTGAACTTCTCTCTCTTGTAACGACCCAGCTCTTCGTTGTACTTGATGCTGTAGTTGTGCAACAATGTATTGATCAAATCATCAATCTTTGCATCACCACTCCATCCCAGCGGATTTACGTTCTGGTAGTCGATACCAACCAGGTTCTTCGCTGTGAACTTCGCTCCTTTACCGATCAATACTTCACCGAAGTTGTTAGATACACCAGCTGAAGCTTTGTCTTTCAACAACAATTGCAGTTTCCCAACCAATACATCCAGCTGTTCTTTCTCGTTATTCTCGTGAACTTTTTCCAGCTTTTCCAAAGACGCCTTTTCACGAACCTTTGCATTCTTGTCTTTCTTCGCGCGCTGGAAGAGTTTTTTGTCAATCACCACGCCTTCTGTTCCAGATGGCGCTTTCAAAGAAGCGTCCTTCGCATCGCCGGCCTTGTCACCGAAGATGGCGCGGAGCAGTTTCTCCTCCGGGGTTGGATCAGATTCACCTTTCGGTGTAATCTTACCGATGATGATATCACCTTCCTTCACGTGAGCACCAATCCTGATTACACCATTCTGATCCAGGTCCTTCGTAGCTTCTTCTGATACGTTAGGAATATCCGGCGTCAGCTCTTCCTCACCCAATTTGGTGTCGCGAACTTCCAATTCAAATTCTTCAATATGGATTGAGGTGAACAGGTCTTCACGAACAATCTTTTCATTGATCACGATGGCGTCTTCGAAGTTGTAACCCTTCCACGGCATGAATGCCACTTTGAGGTTACGTCCGAGTGCCAATTCTCCATCCTTGGTTGCATAACCTTCTGTAAGGAAGTCGCCTTCTTTCACGCGCTGTCCTTTCTTAACAGCGGGCTTCAGGTTGATGCAGGTGGCTTGGTTGGTCTTAACGAACTTCGTGAGCTTGTATACTTTCAGATCTTCCTCAAAGCTTACCAGCTTTTGGGTTTCATTTCTTTCATAGCGAACGTGGATTTCATTGGCGTCAACAAATTCAATCACACCTTCACCTTCTGCGTGGATCTGAATCCGCGCGTCGCGTGCTGCCTTTCCTTCCAAACCGGTACCCACTACGGGTACTTCAGGACGGATCAGCGGTACTGCCTGGCGTTGCATGTTTGACCCCATGAGCGCACGGTTAGCGTCATCATGTTCAAGGAAGGGGATCAGAGAAGCACTCAAACCAACAATCTGGTTTGGCGCAACGTCCATGTATTCCACTTCGTGTTTATCAAGAATCGGGAAGTCACCGGTTTGACGGCTTTTCACCTTTTCTTCTACAAAATTTCCTTTCTCATCCAAAGGCGCATTCGCCTGCGCGATCTTAGCGATATCTTCTTCTTCAGCACTCAGGAAGGTGATCTTTTTCATCTCCACTTTTCCGTCTTCTACTTTCCTGTACGGCGTTTCCAGGAAGCCCATCTCATTGATCTTCGCGTGTACGCAAAGCGTAGATATCAATCCGATGTTCGGTCCTTCCGGTGTTTCGATGGTGCACAGACGGCCGTAGTGGCTGTAGTGCACGTCACGAACCTCGAAGCCTGCGCGCTCACGACTCAAACCACCAGGTCCAAGTGCGGAGATCCTGCGCTTGTGAGTGATTTCACTCAGCGGGTTGGTTTGATCCAGGAACTGAGAAAGCTGTGAGGTACCGAAGAATGAATTGATTACGGAGGACAATGTTCTCGCGTTGATCAGGTCAACCGGCGTGAACACTTCGTTGTCCCTTACGTTCATTCTCTCACGAATGGTACGCGCCATACGTGCCAGACCAACGCCAAACTGAGCATAGAGCTGCTCACCTACAGTGCGCACGCGACGATTGCTCAGGTGATCGATATCATCAATTTCAGCCTTACCGTTCGTGAGACGAACGAGGTACTTGATGATTTCAATGATATCTTCTTTCGTCAATACTTTATGATCCAGCGGATAATTCAATCCGAGTTTACGGTTGATCTTGTAACGGCCTACTTCACCGAGGTCATAACGCTTATCACTGAAGAACAACTTGTCGATGATACCGCGTGCAGTCTCATCATCCGGCGCATCAGCGCCACGCAACTGGCGATAGATATGCTGAACGGCTTCAAGTTCAGAGTTTGATGTATCCTTGTTCAGGGTATTGTAAATGATGGCATAGTCGCCACTCACTTCTTCTTTCTGAATGAATACACTCTTCGCGTCCATTTCTGTAATCAGCGTGATCGCTTCTTCATCAAGAATGGTGTCGCGTTCCAACACAATTTCGTTACGTTCGATAGATACTACTTCACCAGTATCCTCATCTACGAAGTCTTCAACCCAGGTGCGCAATACGCGTGCAGCGAGGCGCTTGCCGAGGTATTGACCAAGGTGTTTTTTGTCTGCCTTAACTTCATCGGCCATGCCGAAGAGTTGCAGAATGTCGCGGTCGGTTTCAAAACCGATTGAACGAAGCAGTGTTGTTACAGGAAATTTCTTTTTACGATCGATGTACGCATACATCACGTTGTTAATGTCGGTAGCAAACTCCATCCACGCGCCCTTGAAAGGAATTACGCGGGCTGAATAGATTTTCGTCCCGTTCGGGTGAATTGACTGACCGAAGAATACACCAGGTGAACGATGCAATTGTGATACAACAACACGTTCAGCGCCGTTAATCACAAAAGTTCCGCGCGGTGTCATGTATGGGATATTTCCCAAAAACACATCCTGCACGATGGTCTGGAAATCCACGTGTTCTTCATCGTTACAACTTAAACGCAGTTTCGCTTTGAGCGGAACCGCATACGTGAGGCCTCTTTCAATACATTCGTCGATGGTATAGCGGGGAGGATCAACGAAATAATCAAGGAATTCAAGAACGAAGATGTTTCTTGTGTCGGTGATGGGAAAATTTTCCTTGAATACCTTAAACAAGCCTTCATTATTACGCTTGTCGGGGGTTGTTTCTAATTGAAAGAAGTCCTTAAATGACTGAATTTGGATCTCCAGGAGGTCCCTCGCGTCAGCCAGGTGTTTGATCTTTCCGAAATCTACTCTTTTGTGTGCAGCAACTTTTGTAGAAGACATACTGATTAAAGCGCTTTTTGAGTGACAGACGTACAATACAATTTCACCCCTGTCGGATGAAACAACAGAAACAATTCTTTTTCAATCATTTATGATTGTAATGAAACGTCAAAATATATTAGGCCTAAATTAAAGGATGGCAAAGGTACGAAATATAGCTATACAAACAATAATTTTAGACGATTGAGGATGGTGGATTGTAGATGACGCAGGCGGCACTCAAAATTTTTGATTAATGCTGATAATCAATACATTAAAAAAGGCCTCTCCACTGGGCTGTGGGGAGGCCTCATATGCTCTTTTGAGAACAATTACTGGATTTCTACATCAGCACCGGCTTCTTTCAGTTTGTTTGCCAGTTCATCAGCTTCGGCCTTTGAAACGCCTTCTTTGATAGCCTTTGGAGCACCATCAACCAGGTCTTTTGATTCTTTCAGACCCAATCCTGTCAATTCTTTCACCACTTTCACGACAGCGAGCTTGTTAGCGCCGCCGCCTTTCAGTACCACGTTAAATGCGGTCTTTTCTGCGGGAGCTGCTGCTGCATCGCCACCACCTGCTGCAACCACAACGGCTGCTGCTGCGGGTTCAATACCGTACTCTGATTTCAATACATCGGCCAGTTCCTGTACCTGCTTAACGGTGAGGCCTACCAGTTGTTCTGCTAACGCTTTTACGTCTGCCATTTGATTTAATTTTTTCCGCCTTCAGCGTCCCGAAGTTTCAGAACTCCGGCGGAGGTTTTTAAAAAAATTTGCCTTTTGTCCCAGGCCTGGGATTTATTGAGTAATCCCGACACTCGTGTCGGGAAAACTTTCAATTATTCTGCTGCAGCAGGTTCGGCGCTTGCGCCTTCCTTTTCTGCTTTGTTCAGCAATGCAGCCAGTACACGTTTCGCGGGCGACTGGAGCAATCCGATCACTTCACCGATCAGTTCATTCTTGGTCTTAATCTGAGTGAGCGCTTTGAGGCTGTTGTCACCCATATAGACTTCACCGTTGATGAATGCCGCTTTCAGCACGGGCTTTTCACCTTTGCTTGTTTTGCGAAATGAGCTGATGATCAGTGCAGGGTCCTTCGGATTTTCAGTGAACATCAGGGCTGTCACTTTGTGGAGTGAATCATAAACACCTGCATATTTCTCACTGTCCAGAGATTCCAACGCTTTTTTGATCAGGGTGTTTTTTGCCACTTTCATTTCAACCTGCTTATCAAAGCAAGCACGACGCAGCTTACCCACCTGTTCAACCGTCAGCGATTCTGTATCGGTAACGTAGAAATTATTGTACTGAGCGAACTTGCCCTTGAGGACTTCGATCACTTCGTTTTTCTGGTCTTTTGTCATGACGCTAATTTTATCTCGATCCCGTATGTACGGGACTGAATTTGATTAATGATTTTAGTGCACAAAGTTTTTGGTATCGATCGAAATACCGGGACTCATGGTGCTGGCCATTGAAACACCCTTCAGGTAAATACCTTTTGCGGAAGAGGGTTTCAGTCTGATCACAGCGTTGATCAGTTCCTGGCTGTTCTCGGCGATTTTTTCAGCACCAAAAGAAACGCGACCGATGGAGGCGTGAATGATGCCGGCTTTGTCAACCTTGAACGCGATCTTACCACCTTTCACTTCGTTCACGGCAGCGGCCACATCATTGGTCACAGTACCGGTCTTCGGATTGGGCATGAGGTTACGAGGACCCAGCACTTTACCCAGTTTACCAATCTTAGGCATCACTGAAGGGGTTGCAATAATCACGTCCACATCGACCCAGCCACCTTCAATTTTTTGAACAAATTCATCCAGCCCTACGTAATCAGCGCCAGCATTCTTTGCGTCAGCTTCTTTTTCGGGGGTGCAAAGCACCAATACTTTCTTCGTTTTACCTGTACCGTGAGGCAGGGTTACCGTGCCACGAACGGCTTGGTCGGCCTTCTTGGGGTCAACACCCAGACGGATGTGCAGGTCAACTGAACTATCGAATTTTGTAGTATTTACTTCTTTAACGAGCGTAGAGGCTTCTTTCAGCGAGTATGCTTTTGCTTTTTCAATCCTGGCCTCTGCAGCTTTTCTTTTTTTGGCGATTCCCATGTCATTCCAATTTTAGAAGGTGAATGATTAATTATCCCAGGGGGCTTTACCGTCAACAGTAAGTCCCATACTCCTTGCCGTGCCTGCTACCATTTTCATGGCGCTTTCAACGGTGAAGCAGTTCAGGTCGGCCATCTTGTCTTTGGCGATAGCTTCAACCTGGTTCCAATTCACTTTGCCAACCTTTGCACGGTTGGGTTCCTTGGAACCGCCCTGAATCTTTGCAGCTTCCATCAACTGAACAGCCGCAGGCGGCGTTTTGATGATGAAGTCGAAAGACTTGTCGGAGTAAACGGTGATAACTACGGGCAGAACCTTGCCCATTTTGTCCTGGGTTCTCGCATTGAATTGTTTGCAGAACTCCATGATGTTGATTCCCTTGGAACCGAGGGCCGGTCCAATGGGAGGTGCAGGATTGGCCTGGCCACCCTTGCACTGCAGCTTAACAAAGCCGGTGATTTCTTTTGCCATTTTTCAACAATTTTTGGTATTAGCGACCCCGTATCTACGGGATCTCCCAAATGAATCATTCTTCTTCTAAAGAACTTTTTGGGACGGCAAAGGTAAGGGGTTTTTTGATATTTCGCAAGGATTTTCGAGGGTTGAGACCGGATACCGGATACCGGATACTGGATACCGGATACCGGATAGTGTGAGTGCTGGCGTGCGTGTGATTACTTGTAAATTGTTTAATTCTGAAACATAAAAAATTTGTTGACTTTACCCCAACTCACACTCCCACTATCCAGTATCCGGTATCCAGTATCTGGTAGCCAGTTTCAGGTATCTGGTATCTAGAACAAAAAACTAGTCACACTATTTTAAATTCTGAAACAGAATACCTAATTTTCAAATCAGTTTACTACACATTACAAACTCAAAATCTCCACAACTATGGCCAAAGCGAAAAGAAAAGCCGCAAAAAAAGCAGTTAAAAGAGCTGTTGTAAAAAAAGCTGTGAGGAAGAAAGCAGCGAAAAAAGCAGTTAGAAGAGCTGTTGTTAAAAAAGCTGTGAGAAAGAAAGCAGCAAAAAAAGCAGTTAAAAGAGCTGTTGCAAAAAAAGCCGTTAAAAGGGCAATTGTAAAAAAAGCAGTTAAAAGAGCTGTTGTTAAGAAAGCGATCAAAAGAGCGATCGTAAAAAAAGCGCTTAAACGCGCTGCAGTGAAAAAGGCCATCGCTGCTGCAATGCCCGAATCTACGCTTCCATTTGCGGACTCAAGCTCTTCTGAATCCGGCGATTCAGGAAGTATGTAAGATCGTTTGCCAAAAAGTTTTACATAATGAGGCCTCGCACACGTGAGGCCTTTTTTCATGCGAAAAAAAATATTTCGTATATCCGTATACGTTAGTAAGTGTTGATCCAGGATTCAGGATGCAACCCATCTTTACTTTTGATTTTTGACTTTTTACTTTTTGCTTTTCGACGACGCTCTCACCATAAGCGTAGGAGCAAGTGTATGCTGGTGATGTTTACGGGGTTTCTTACTGAGCTGACCGATCAGCATATCAACTGCCAGTTTACCGATTTCGGTGATGGGCTGGCTGATCACCGTAATAGCGGGTGTGTAAAGTCTGAACAGATCATGGTCGTCAAATACCACCATCCCTATATCTTCAGGAATGCGCATTCCCAGTTCACGGAGGCTCTCCAATCCGTAAATACCCAGATAATTGGTGGTAAAGAACAACGCATCTGGCCTGGGTTCCCGCTGTAAGAACTCACTGATATGGTGAACCGCATCCTTACGTGCCGCGTCAAAAGGAATGCGAAGCAGGCTGCCCTTGCGAAATACCTGGCCGTGATCCTTTAAAGCATCGAGGTATCCCCTGTAACGCTCTTTCATCTGCACCTGTTCCTGGCTGATGGTGACCAGGCCCACGTTTTTATGGCCCTGGGCAATTAAGAATGAGACCGCTTCATAGGCGCCCTTATAATTGTCGACAGCCACATAAGAGGTGTCATAGTCGGGGAAATAGCGGTCAATTAATACAAGTGGCTTCTTTTGTTGCACCAACAGTTCGATATCTTTCTTCAAGTCGACCGTGGGTGTGATGATGAATCCATCCATCTGCCGGTATTCAAGCATTTTGAGCAGGTCCCTGGCCCGGGTTTCATTGTTCTCGGTACTGCAGTACATTAATTTGTAACCGTGCTTGTCGGCCTCATCTTCTATGACCTTGGCCAGGCTTCCAAAAAAAGGATTGGAAATATCCTCTACCATCAGGCCAATCGAATGTGTTTTGCCTGTTCTGAGTCCGCGGGCAATCTGGTTGGGTGTGTAGTTTAACTTTTTCGCGATCTTTTCAATCTTGCTGACCAGTTCTTTGCTGATTCGTTTTTCTGCGGCCTTGCCGTTTAAAACAAAAGAGATAGTGGTGGTGCTTACGCCGGCCAGCGCGGCTATATCTTTTATAGAAGCGTTCTTCATTACTAAAGAGCAATCGTTTTACAAGCGTACAGAATTTTTCTTGAATCCCAAACCCATCCCGTCCGGCAATTTCCATATGGTAGGAAATATCCTTATTTTTTCAGTCCAAAATCAGTTAACCATGAAAAGGTATTGCCTTGCGCTCGATCTCAAAGACGACGAGCGACTCATCGCGGCTTATGAAAATTATCACCGCGCAGTATGGCCTGAGATCATTGAAAGTATTCGTGCTTCGGGTATCAATGCCATGCAGATCTACAGAACCGGCAACCGGATGTTCATGATCATGGAAGTGCGCGACCATTTTTCTTTCACAAACAAAGCCGCAATCGACAAATCGAGTCCGAAAGTGCAGGAATGGGAAAACCTCATGTGGAAATTTCAACAGGCATTGCCCTGGGCAAAAGAAGGTGAAAAATGGGTGTTGATGGACAAAATATTTGAACTACCTTAAATACCAAAACTGCTTATGACTCCAGCCCCGGTGAAGGCTTCAGCGAAGAAATACACCACGCCCGTTATCCTGGTTATCAGCCTGTTTTTCCTCTGGGCATTGCCCTCAAACCTGCTCCCAATCCTGATTCCACACTTAAAGAAGGCCTGCCGACTTAATGTATTCCAGTCTTCCTTTGTGGATTCTGCCTATTGGATCGCGTATTTCACCATTGCGATTCCTGCAGGATTTGTTGCGAAAAAATTCAGTTATAAAATAACAATCATCGTCGGGCTCCTGCTCGCTGCAGCCGGCGCATTTCTTTTTTATCCTGCCGCGGAAAGCAGGGTATACGGATTTTTCCTGTTCGCCCTATTCATGGTAGCGAGCGGTATGACCTTTCTTGAAACCTCGGCGAATCCTTACATGACCGTGCTTGGCGACCCCGCTACAGCTTCCCAGCGATTGAATTTCGCACAAGCCTTTAATGGTCTGGGCGCCGTAATCGCTTCTTTTTTTCTTAGCAAATTGATCATTACCGAGCACGTGAAGACCGACGATGAACTGAAGCTGATGAGTCCTACTGAGGTTGACGGTTATTTTTCCGTTTTGTTCCAAAATGTGAAGTTGCCGTACATGATGCTGGGCGTTTTGTTATTGATCACTGCACTTCTGTTTCTGATTACAAAATTTCCCGCACAAACCAGGTCTGGTAAGCCTTTCAGCCTGAAGCTGGAAGTCTCCCGCTATCCTAACCTGGCCTGGGGTATCGTGGCGCAATTCTTTTATGTGGGCGCGCAGGTTTGCGTTTCCAGCTTTTTCATTTTGTATACTGAAAAAGCCGGCGGCATGAGCCAGTTTGAAGCCACAACATATTATGGTTTTTTATTGCTCCCTTTCGCCGCTGGTCGTTATTTTGGAACTTTTTTGATGAAGTATATCGCGCCGCAGCGTTTGCTCATGATCTATGCGATCATCAATATTTTCCTGATGTCGATCATCGTATTTGTTGGCGGCAAACTGTCGATCTTCACTTTTTACGGAGTCGAGTTCTTTATGAGTATTATGTTCCCTACCATCTTTTCCCTGGCCATCAAGGACCTGGGCGACAAGACCGAAGTTGCAAGCTCGTATGTGGTGATGGCCATTCTTGGCGGCGCATTCTTCCCGCCTTTACTGGGACGCATAACCGATAAGACGGGTAATATTCAGATGGGATACCTGATCCCCCTGCTGTGCTTTATACCTGTGTTTTATTATGGTTGGCGGGGGCACAGAACGAGTTCAGCGTTCAAAGTTCAAAGTTCAGCGTTGCGTACTGAATATTAAATAAAAAACCCCTGCCGAAAACTCGGACAGGGGAAAAAAAATAAATTATGCTGATCAGGCGATCTTCTCTACCTGCATGTAGTTGAGCTCAACTGGTGTAGCCCTACCGAAGATCTTCACCTGTACTTTCAATTTCTTCTTCTCATCATTCACCTCTTCAATCACGCCATTAAAGTCATTGAACGGTCCGTCGATGATCTTAATGGTTTCGCCAACAATAAAGGGCTCACTCATCGTCATTCCGCCCACATCACTCATCTCGTCTACCTTGCCCAGCATCTTATTGACCTCTGCCTTACGAAGCGCGATGGGATTGTCTTTACCGAGAAAATGTATAACACTGGTGGTATTCTTCACCGTGTTGATAATGTCGTCGTTCAGTTTACCGTGCTCTACCTCAATCATCACATAGCCCGGGTAAAAGTTCCTTTCGCGCATCACTTTTTTTCCGTTCTGCACCTTATAAACCTTCTCCACGGGAAGGAATACCTGCTTTACAGATTTTCCCCAATCGCTACGCGAAATTTCTTTGTCGAGGTATTCTTTTACCTTCTTCTCCTTGCCGCTCACAACACGCAGCACGTACCACTTGGTCTCTTTGGAGTCCTTGGTCTCTTGGCCTTCTTGAGTTACTGCTTCCATTAGTTAAAGAATGAATAGAATAATTTCAATAATGAATTGCTTCCAAGGTCCATAAGGTAAACAATCGCGGTAATCACAATTGTGGCGACCAATACGATCATGGTCGACTGCTGCAATTGTTCCCACGTGGGCCAGCTCACTTTTTCCATCAACTCGTGATAGGAATCTTTGAAATATCCGGAGATCTTGTTCATATGTGTTATCCGTTATTGAGGTATTATGGTATTGCGGTATGATGGGATTTGTTTCCCCACTTCCTCTACACCTTAATTCCATAATTCCTTTTTCTTGCACGGGCACTAGGATTCGAACCCAGATCGAAGGTTTTGGAGACCTCTATTCTACCATTGAACTATGCCCGTAGAAAGCTAAAAGCTATTCGCCAAGGCGAACAGCTTTTAGGAATATGATGCAAATATAGGAATTTTCCTTTTGCAATAGCCTTTTGCCTTTCTCCCTTTACTTATTGGGTATCAGGATCTTGGCGCCCAAGGGCGGGCCCTATTTCAAGATTTCCGTAACCTGTCCGGCACCTACGGTACGACCACCCTCACGGATAGCGAACTTCAGACCTTTCTCCATCGCGATTGGTTGAATCAACTTCACCACGAGAGGAGTATTATCGCCGGGCATTACCATTTCAGTTCCTGCAGGCAGTTCAACCTCACCGGTTACGTCTGTAGTACGGAAATAGAATTGAGGACGGTATTTATTAAAGAACGGGGTGTGACGACCACCTTCTTCTTTGCTCAGTACGTAAACTTCGCATTTGAATTCAGTGTGCGGTGTTATAGATGCGGGTTTGCAAATTACCATACCCCTGCGAATATCTTTCTTTTCAATACCACGGAGCAACAGACCTGCGTTATCACCAGCTTCGCCTTCATCCAACAACTTCTTAAACATTTCAACACCGGTTACAGTTGAAGTCAGCGGAGCAGGAATCAATCCTACGATTTCTACACCATCACCTACTTTAATGCGACCTCTCTCGATACGGCCGGTAGCTACTGTACCACGACCAGTGATTGAGAAAACGTCTTCAACTGACATAAGGAAAGGAAGATCAACCGGGCGGGGAGGCAGCGGAATGTACGTATCCACAGCGTCCATCAGTTGGTCGATAGCTTTAACCCATTTTTCTTCTCCAGCCAAAGCGCCGGTAGCAGAACCCTGGATAATTGGTGTGTTATCACCATCAAATCCATATGTAGTGAGCAATTCGCGAATTTCCATTTCAACCAGATCCAGCAGTTCGGGATCATCAACAAGGTCAACCTTGTTCATGAATACCACGATGCGGGGAACACCTACCTGGCGAGCCAGAAGGATGTGTTCTTTAGTTTGAGGCATAGGACCGTCAGTAGCCGCAACCACCAGGATAGCTCCGTCCATTTGGGCGGCACCTGTGATCATGTTCTTCACATAGTCGGCGTGACCTGGGCAATCCACATGCGCGTAGTGACGGAGTTTCGTCTGGTACTCCACGTGTGCCGTGTTGATGGTAATACCCCTCTCCTTTTCTTCAGGAGCGGCGTCAATTTCATCATACTTTTTAGCTTCAGCCATCCCTCTGCTTGCAAGAATAGAAGTGATGGCAGCAGTTAAGGTGGTTTTTCCGTGGTCTACGTGACCAATGGTACCAACGTTAACGTGGGGTTTGTCCCTTTTGAAGGTCTCTTTTGCCATTTTATTTGTTTTTTATTGTAGTTATAATAAAGCTTCGAGCGATGAGCAGAAAGCTATAAATACTTAATTCCCTTTATTTCGATTGAGCCGTTGATGAGAATTGAACTCACGACCTCTTCCTTACCAAGGAAGTGCTCTACCACTGAGCTACAACGGCTTGTCGGAGTTGACGATTTACCGTTGCCGGATTAAAGATCACTTACCCCTGTCCTCTCCCCTGTCAACTTTTCCTGAGCGGGAGACGAGGCTCGAACTCGCCACCTATAGCTTGGAAGGCTATCGCTCTACCAAATGAGCTACTCCCGCGTAGTCCGCCGAAGCTTCAGCGAAGGCGGACAAAATAATATAAAAAGATCTCCTAATCGATAAACATTCTTTCGTCCGCCTTCGCCAAGGCTTCGGCGGATGAAGGTGGGCAGGAGTGGATTCGAACCACTGAAGTCGAAAGACAGCGGATTTACAGTCCGCCCCATTTGGCCGCTCTGGAACCTGCCCTTCAAAATTTCCAATCGCAGTATCCGATTCCAAAATCGCGGATTCGGTCCCGCCTTCACAATTCAATTGGCGGATCAATTTGGAATTTTGATACTGAGCCAGAGAAGGGACTCGAACCCCCGACCAGCTGATTACAAATCAGCTGCTCTACCAGCTGAGCTACTCTGGCAATCTGGTTAAAATCTAAGACTGTAAAGAACTTCACGCCAAAACACACGACTCCACCGTGTTTTTTGGGAAGGCAAAGGTAATGGAAATCTTTTAATGCAAAAATTTTGGGTGGGAAATTTTTGACTACAAAGCACAGAGTCTCAATAGGATTTCTAAAAATAAAAAACCCCGCACGTGCGGGGTTTATGTTAAGCTGCTTGTCTTTCTTTTTTCTTTTTGATTTGTGCAATGATGGAATCTAGTGCGGTATCGAATGATTCCTCAAATGATTTGGAAGATTGTTTTACAAAAAATTCACAACGTGGAATCGAAACTTTAATCTCAGCGATTTTGTCTTTGATCTGGTGTACCACATTATCCAGCTTCAGGTAAACATCTATATTGGTGATTCTTTCGTGAAAACTATTGAGCTTTCTGATCTTTCTGTTGACATGCTCAATCAATTTGGTATCGGCATTAAAATGCACTGTCTGAATGTTTACGTTCATAGCAACTCAATTTAATTCAGTGAACAATAAATAAAGAACTTTGCAAATTTGCAGGGTGGGTGTTTGATCTAAATGATCTGTTTGAAGGTAAGATTTTGAGCCCGCTTTTTAAAATTATTTTTTATTGCGCAATGCGGAAAAAAATAGCAAATTCACCTACGCTTTTGGATGTGCTTTACGGTAAACTGATTTCAATTTTTCAATGGTGTTATGCGTATATACCTGGGTCGCTGCAAGACTCGAATGACCCAATAATTCTTTTACCGCATTCAAATCCGCACCATTGTTAGTAAGATGCGTGGCAAAGCTGTGTCGAAGAACGTGTGGTCCCTTATAAGCAATGGTTGTGACCAGTGATAAATAATGTCGAACCGCCAGGTACACGTACTTGGGATACAATTTCTTACCCTTTCCATTTACTAAAACAAACTGATCGTCATATTTTTCCAGCAGTTTACTTTTCTCAGATATATATCCGGCCAGGGACTTTCTTAATTCTTCATTTAAAGGAAGAACTCTTTCCTTGTTTCCTTTTCCCAACACCCTGAGCGTTCCCTTTTTGGGGTCGAACTGATTTGTCTTGATATTGATTAACTCACTCAACCGAAGACCTGTACCATACAAAATCTCCAAAATCATCCGGTGGGTCCGGCCATCCCAATTGTCTTCAAATTCCATATGGGTGAATAACTCCTTTGTATCCTTCTGTTCTACGAAAGCAGGAAGTCGCTTTCCTACCCTTGGAGATACAATGGTCGTCATCGGGCTCGATTCGATGATTTCCTGTCGAAGCAGAAATTTAAAAAAGGATTTAAGTGTGGAGATCTTCCGGTTGATGGACCGGGAGCCAATTCCGCCGTCCTTTAAGGATGCGAACCAGCTTCTGATAAGCGGCGACTCCATTTTTCGGAGCTCAGTTTCAAGGCCTTCGGCCGAAAGCCAGCCTTCAAACTGTAATAAATCGTCCTGGTAACCCCGGAGGGTATGTGGGGAATAACGTTTTTCGAACTTCAAATAGTCCAGGAAGGATTGAATATCAGACATTGGTAAGCAAAAAAGATAGCCCTAAGTTAATAAACCCAGGGCTATCTTTTTGCATATTCTAATGGAAAGACTTAAGATTCGATCTTTCCGCTGGCGATTTGCTGCTTGTAAATGGCTTTAAGCACCCTCGTGCGTTGCCTTACAGAAGGCTTAGTATATGACTGGCGCTCTCTCAGCTGAAGTAATACTTTCGCTTTTTCAAACTTCTTCTTGTACTTTTTCAGCGCTTTGTCAATGTTTTCGCAATCTTTAGAATCGATAATCAGCATAATTAAATACCTCCTTTAAGTCAATTTGAGGGAATGCAAAGGTAGGGTGGTTTGGTGAAATATCCAAATCAGGGACTAACTTGCGATCATGTTTACAGGCATTATAGAAACGACTGGAACTATTGAAAACATAGCCGAATCTGGCACAAACAGGAGCTTTTGGGTGAACTCCACGCTCACCCCGGAACTGAAGATCGACCAAAGTCTCTCCCATAATGGCGTCTGCCTGACAGTTGAAGAAATTAAGGAGAATCTTCATCGCGTGACTGCAGTCCGGGAAACCCTGGCCAAAACAAGCCTTGAAAACTGGAAAACCGGTACAACTGTCAACCTGGAACGCTGCCTCCAAATGAATGGGCGCCTCGATGGCCACCTGGTACAGGGCCATGTGGACACAGTTGCTACGCTGAATTCTGTAACGGATCAAAACGGCAGTTGGAATTACACTTTTTCATTCCCCCGAAAGTATGCACCGCTGATCATTGAAAAGGGCTCCATTTGTGTGGATGGAATCAGCCTCACCGCATTCAATGTGGGCGAAGACGAATTTACAGTCACTGTCATTCCCTATACCTACAAAAACACTAATATCGGTTTGCTCAAAGCAGGGGATTCCGTAAACCTTGAATTTGACATGGTGGGAAAATACATTGCCAGGCAAAACAGCCTGCTTTCAATGCATTGAAAGCTGTCGATCTGGAAAAAATCTACTTTATTTTTAAAAAATGATCAGGAGCCATGGGCAGCAATGAAAGGTCGGCGTTGAAGTACTTATTTAGGAAAAGCCGGAAAATGTTAGGTGTATAAAGAGGTTCCTGTATTGTAACAGCACCTAATCGCGGAAAATAAACTGCCGAAAATGGTTGATGAGATTCGACCGAAGACGTTATACCATCCCCGTTCTTTTTTAATCTCGATCCGTGATCGCCTTGTATAATAATAACTGAGTTTGCGTTAGAAAACAAAATAGAATCAGTTAGCTTCTTTATTAGGCTGTTAGTATACTTAAGCTGTTCGATATAATTTTCATTCTCGTTCTTATACTTCCCTTCTCCCCGTGAATAATAGGTCCCGCTGCTGTCGAAAAAAAAAGCAGGATGAGGCAACATAAAATGACCATAAACGAATTTTTTCTCTTTTTTTGAACGAATTATTGTGGTAGCCTCCTCAAAAACCTTCAGATTGTTCTTACCCTGCTCAGCGTTATAAGGGTTATTGAAAAATCTGAGCAGAATGCAATTCTCCAGACAAAATCGACAAAAATTTCGGGCAGGAGAATACGCCTTAAAAGAGGTGAAGACTGGTTGATCATTTAGCTCAAAAAAAGAGAGGTTGAAGAGTGAGTAGCCATTTTGTTTTAGTATTCTGCAATATTGGTTGTTCTTTATGGCAGAGAGATATTGCGTAAGTCCCCAATATGGATCATTTAGTTCTTTAAACCATGCAACCTGGTAATTCATGTTAAAGATCGATGAAAGGCATATCGGAGTATAGTTGTATGCCGAAATTGCTGAGTCAGAAACGTGAAAATTTCTATCCTGCAAAAACCCTGAAATCTCACTGTTGTCGAAATTCCACTCCTTTCGCAATTCCGCGTTGCCTGTATAACCGTCAAAAATAAAAAAGTAAATATCTGGCAACGAGTCAGCAGCAGTGAGATGCTTAATAGGCAAATCCATCGAGGCGGCCGTGGCGAGTTTAGCGCGACTACCTTCTCCCTTCCCTGTCTTGACAATCAGAACTGATACCTGGTAAAGGATGAGTGCCAAAAAGAGAATGTTCAAATAGCGGCAAAAATTGAAAATGGGCTTTCTATTTTTAAAAAGAAAAACAAATATCACTACCCAAAAAACCAGAAGGTACAATACTGTTTCCCTGTTCCATTGCACTTGATCCACAAGCCTCATGCGTTTGAACAAATCAATCAAAGACGTAAAAAATAATGAGGGCAGGAATAGTGTCGTCACAAACACGTAAGAAGCAGCCGTCTTTTTTGATAACACAAAAGAAAAGAATTTATTGGCGAGGAAAATCAGGCATAACAAAACAATCGAGACAATTGCAACTTCAAATAAAGTCAAATAGAAGAAAGCCTGACTGCACCTGAAAAGAATGAAGAATACCACTAACAGGTAGGTATGCAACCCATAAGATGAATTAACCACATCTTTCATCCTGTTCCATGTAGATATAGTCATTGGTCTCTTTGCTTAAATTGGACGGTAAAATTGTTCGGATAAGCGAGGTAAACAAAATGGGTTGTGAAAATTCACAACCCATTTTTTAGCCCAAGATTTCTGTCTATCTCATCAGGTACATTTTACCGTATCCTTTGTTGAAGTACTTATCGGTATCATCAGCCGCTGATTTGTATTTATCCATGGCCTTGCCATGCAGGTTGGTCACAACGCGGTATAAATACACACCATTAGCCAGTTTACCGCCATACATGTCGGTGCCATCCCACTTAAATTCGGTGATGTTTCTACCAATGTGCAACGGCCCCAATTCTTCTTTAGTAATCTCCCTCACAATTTTACCTGTAATGGTCAGAATCTGGATTTTTATATTTGTCGGTATTTCGCTTCCGGTAATGGTGAAAACAAAAGCTGTCGACGTGGTGAATGGGTTTGGATAGTTCAAAAGATTCGAGAACATCGGCTTGTTGATCACAGTAAACGTTACCCTGTAATCAAGCGTACCCGCTTTGTTACCACTCTTATCCTTTCCAGACACTACCAATTCATATTCACCATCCTGGAGGAAGGACGGATTGAATTCGATCTTCGCCGTATTATCTTTTCCTGCCTGTTGCAAGGTGGCGGGAATAAAGCGCATCGTATCGTTGTCGAACTTAAATGTGTGCGTTATACCATCGGGGAAAACCACCTGCACACGCATGAGCGATGTGTCGTCCAGCGCCAGGTATTTGCTATCGTCCTTGAGTGATATCAATACATTGGGACGCGCAGAAACAATGTCCCTGTTGAGAATGTGGACGCCATCAAATGTGACGTCTAACATGGGATTGAAATTATCTCCCTTCACATAAAATCCTTTATACAGGAAGTTGTTGAACTGGTACTGTTCAGGTTGCGCATTATCCGGATTAACATACACGAACAGCGTATTAGCACCAGGGTAATCCTTGGTATCAATAGAGTAAGACACAATTAATGTATCACCTGAAACAATGGGCCTTCGCTTCGGAATGGCAATCGTATGAGCCACGTTATTCTTATCGGTGATTACCATTTTAATCTGCATACTGTCGAATGCCGCTTCACTGATGTTCTTAAACGCAACGGCAAAATCCAGGTGTTCTCCGGGATCCAGTGTATCCTTTGCTTTCAGATAAATGTTTGTAGCAATCGCCCCTTCAGGCGTCATATCTGCATTCAATCTCCAATAACTAAGCTGATGCGGCGTTCCATTCGTCGAATCAATATTGATCATCTTCATTTTCAGGTACGGATAAGTGCCCGCATTGATAAATGAGATCGAGGAATCGTGAGAAGGCGTGATAGACGTGATGTAGGATTCATTTCCGCTAAAGTCTTTACCAAAAATTTGCATCACTACACTGTCAGGCTTCTGCTGCTCAACGTTCTTTCCCCTCCAATGGAATTCCTTCCAATTTTTGACAGGACCCAACCAGGGTGTTTCGAATGAACCATTTTCATTCGTTGAAACAAGGTTGAACGTTTCGTTGATATAAGAAGTTTCATTCGCTCCAATGATCTGGTATATTGGATAGTCAGTCCTTCCTTTTTTGAAGAAAAATACCATCGGCAGGTTATGGGTAAACTGGTCAATGGACGTCAACCCCAGCTTCTTAAGCGCGTGATACAATGATCTTCCACTGCCCAGCCTGGCCGTATCACCCATCCATTCATTAATAAATGAAGTATTGCTTGAGTTTCCGAAATTGGTAATAGAGACAAAATATCCGTCAGGAATAGAATCCAGGAAGTCAATCATCCTTCTACGATAACTGGTATCATAGTAAGGGAAATCAAAAGAGTTAGGGCCGTGATTGCATGGAGGGTAACTTCCAAGGCGACCGTGTCCGTCGGGCAAAATTTTACTATTGTCCCAGGCTTTCAACGTGATACTATCCATCACAGTCACAATAAATGAATTGAAGACACATCCGAAGTTGAACAGAAAATTCTGGCCAATTGTACCATCTGTTTGACCGCCGCCAAAATAGGGAGACAAACCAGATCGAATTCGAAATTGTTGCGGGATTTTGGAATATTCAAATACGCGCTTGTCATCCAGTACGATATCCGTATAATCGTTTTTCTGGAACTGGAAATAGTGTGACTGGTTATATCCGGGTGTGCCGTTGCGGAGAAAAACAAATGATGAAGTATTCCAAAGATAATTAGTTCCATTAGCCGGCACGGACGCAGTTCTCCAATAGTATACTGTACTATCCAGCATCGTTAATCCCGGTGGATTAAATTGGAGCAAACCTCCGGAAGAAGAAATCTGTTGCGCCTTTTTAAATGAAGAATTGAATAGTTCTGTTGTGTCAATTTCCATCACATAATTCTTCGTTGTGCTTATTGGGTTTGCAGCTGATGCATAAAACGAAGGTGTTGACGTACTAACAATACTGAAATTATAAGGATTGATCGGCCTTATCTCATCTTCGATAATAAAGAATTCTTTCGTGATGGTGTTATTAGATTCCGATATTTCATCTGTGTTATTGTCCACATCAACCGTTATAATCAATTTGTTGGTGCCTTTGTCGGTTAGTGGATTGATGGGAACGACTATATGTACGCTATCGGAGTATTTGATTCCGGGTATCCTCTTACGAAGTATTGTCGTGACCGTACCACCGGGTAACTGGCGCTTAACTTCTACAGTGATTGAATCGTTGATAGCTTTCCCGAGGTTGAGAAATGTAGCGTATACATCGAAACGATTGTCCGCCACAGACACCAGGTTTGGTGTAATCTTCACCTGCGGATCCTCAATTGTATAGTCTGGCTTGCTGGAGTAATACATTTTTATGGCAGGATCGCCCTGCAGAGCCATCTGTTCCACGTGCATTCTTCCGTAAAAGTCAGTCGGTCCTGTTATTGACAGTACACTTGATGAAGCAGCCTGCATTACTGCACCAAGAGGCTGACCATACTTTGATGTAGAAAGGGCAGTATAAAAATTATGCGTAAATATATTCAGGTAACTGATGATGCCAAAGTGCGTACTCGCGATAAATGCGATACTTCCCCTCTGTGGCGCCAGTACATACTTTTCAGACAGTGTACTGTTGCCGCTTGCAAAGCGTAAACTGTCGAACACATAAAAGTCACCCGCGTTACAGCCATTCACCAGGAACACCGGATATTTTCCAGGATTATTATAGACCTGCGGATCTTCCAGGTTAAACTCAAGTGTATTTGCGGAAGAGTGACCAAAATAGGTGACAAGGCCAATTCCATCAGCAAACAATCCTTGTAGCTGCGTACTGGTAATTTGTTGAATGGAGAAGGAAGAGTTTTTGGAAAACGTATAAACATTTGCACCGTAAAGTGTGTCTTCGATAATTTGCTCATTGGCTGCCATGTAACCAAGGATCACCGCCTGAAGTGTGGGATCACTACCACCAATTGCATGCACCACGTTCTTCATCCACGCTTTTCCATTAATATTTTGCGGCGAACTTGCAGCAGCTAATTCGTATTCTTTCATTTTCTGGAGATAGGTCTCCACTTCGGTTCCAGTAACTGCTCCAAGCCTGCCGATTGGAATTGCAGGAATTTCTTCAAAATCATTCGAGGCCAACAGGTTGTCGGAAGCGGGGAAACCATATGTAGGTACCAGGTTCAGCTGGTCAGCATAATTGCTGCTTTCATTCCTCCGATACTCATTATACCTTACGCCTTTCCCAATGATAAAAACGAATTGTGGTGCAATTGTAAACTTGTTTCGCGCGAATTTGAGGAAGTTCTTTACAGACGAGGGGTGGCCCTTAATTCCAAAGGCAAACTGATCTACTAATTCTTGCGTCTCATATACTTTAGCATTGTAGCTGCCTCCGGCAGGAGAATTTCTATAGGCCCGATACCTGTCAACCGCATTTCCATTTGGCCCGGAATACAGCAATGGGTTACTGATGATCAGGTAATCTCCCTGCTTGTCGGGCTGAAGAAAATTGATAAAATTTCTAACCTTTAATTCTGAAACTAATTTAATATTGGGAGCTTCAAGGTTTGCCAGCACAAATTTGCGCGCCACAGCCGACGGCGGAAGCGCGAACATAACCATACCTGGCGTTGATATATCCCCGATGTATCTTTTGTTATTAGCAAGGTCGTAGAGTACTGGCGCTACAGCACCATAAGCGAAATTCGTGATCTGTAAAAAATTCCCAACTGCCGTCGCCGGCAGTTCAAAGGGAAAGTTCTTCGCGCCTTCGAAATTGAATTGATGCGGATAAACCAGTTCCAAAAAAGTCATCACACTATGGTCGTTCGCATTTGCGGAACTGTTCGTCATTTTCCAGGTAGTGTTGGTACTACTGATGGCTGCATAAGGCAAGGGAACAGTTACCTTGTAAGTGGAAAAATAAGTCGTCGGATAATTTATGATCTGGACTCCGCCAATTTCAAAAAGAATGGTTCTGGCGTTTCTTGCAGTGCCCGCACCCGCCAGCGTTAGTGTTCCGGTAGGACCTGCATTGGAAGCGTATAAATTACCCAGGCCAGACGTAAAGGGAAAAGGTGTATAGATATCGTTTGTCGCAAATCCTTCCCCGTCTTCGTAGGCTGATGTATAAAGGCTTTCGTTATCAACTATCTGCCCGGTTCCCCCGTTTATTTGGTTATTGAAGTTACGGCGGCGTTTGTGCATGAAGTATTGCTCTGCAGGTAGAACATTCCCGGCAACATTATTTGCGTCATTCACTACCCGAAGATTACCGCCCGCGGGGTTAACAGTTAGAAAGAAAGCCGCAGTATCGGTTTCAAGGCTAAGCTGATCGGAGAGTTGGAAAGTAGGATTTGAATAAAGTTTGGTGTCGGGTTTACCATCGTTCATTTCACCCCAAAATTCAATATAGTCTGCTGCACCGAACGGACCGGAGGCAACTGTTGTATAAATGGGAACCTGCTGGCCATTTCTCCATAATTGAAATTGATCTGCGGGAACATTTCCAATACCCACCGAATTTAGCATCGGCTGCGTGATGCGATAAATATTGGTTGAACCAACTTTGAATTTATAGTAGGTCTTATTATAGTCTATCCACTCATTGTTGTATTGAGCTTTTGCCAGCAAACTGGTGAACAGAACGATCCAAAGCAGAATTCTTCTTTTCATAAATCTAGTTTAAGGGTACGCCTCACTTTTTCTTCTCCTCCTTTTTTGGAACGAAATCAACACGTAGTGAAAATATATGTGAATACAGCGGGTTTGATTGATTGGCCAGGTTGGTAAACGCATAATCGATCGTCACGTTTTTCAATTTGAAACCAACCCCAAGACTGGGTTGATAGATCCAGACCTTTTTTAAATTCAGGGTGTCGCCGTCGGCGAGCGCGCGCTGGAAATTGTTTACACCTGCTCTTACATAGATCAGGTGTTTATAGCCCAACTCCACTCCCAGTTTCGGATCTATGCTGATCGGGTTTGTGCTGACTACGGTGTTTCTTTTACCGTCGAATGTGAAATCAAGGTTGGCTTCTGCAAGCAGATCTAAATTCTTGTTCAACCTGAAATCATAAGCACCACCTGCAACCAGGCGTGGTGATGTCAATTCTGTAGACTTAACCGGGATATCGTTGTTGGTAAGGTAGAGTGCTTCTTTTTCTTTATCTGTAAATGAGAATGACCATGCGTTGAAGGTAGTTGTTACATCCCGCGCGGCAAGTGCGAGTTTCCATTTCTTTGCCAGGATCTGCACACCGGCATCGATACCGAATCCCCAGGCTTTAGCAAAGCTTCCCACGCTGCGATGGATCACTTTTGCATTTCCGCCAAAGCTAATCTTCTTGTCGTCGGTATTCTTTACGTACTGCGCGTACGAAAAAAGAAATGCATAATCAGCAGAAGAGAATGAACGGATGTTGTTATAGTTAAGTGAACCATCGGGTTCTACTAAAAAGAGCGTGTTGGGAATATCGTCTACGCCAAACCGTAAGATGGACAAACCAATTGTTCTTTTTTTGTCGTTCAGGGGAATGGCCATCGACGCGTAATCGTACTTGCCAATGCCGGCAAAATACTCTGCGTGCATGAGCGACAGGCTGGGATAGTCTTTGACATTTACAAGACCGGCCGGGTTCCAATATCCGGCCGTGGCATCTGAAACGGAAGCTACCTGGGCACTACCCATGGCCAGCCCTCTTGCCCCGGCACCAATATTCAAAAATTCGTTGGAATATTTACGGAATTGGGAGAATGCATGGGGTCCCGACAATAAAAGGCTAATCAAGAGGATGTTAGTCAGGGTTTTTTTCATCAATATGATTTTCAGATAAGCATGTTTAAGAGTGCCCTTACCGGCCCTTCGCTGCATTCCAGCGGCAAATGTACCGGTTAGACCCCGAAAATAAAATTTTCATAGGCACCCCATTAGGGTTTATAACGTGTTAATGTTCAAATTATTGTCTCTTTTAGGCTAATCGATTGGCCTGGTTTACATTTGCCAAAATATTAGAAAAATGAAGCTGATAGAAGAATTGAAATGGAGGGGCATGGTCCAGGATATTATGCCTGGAACAGAGGAGCAAATGAACAAGGAGATGACGACCGGATATATCGGGTTTGACCCTACTGCAGACAGCTTGCATATTGGAAGCCTTGTACCCATTTTATTGCTGGTGCATTTACAAAGAGCAGGACATAAGCCGATTGCATTGTTGGGCGGGGCCACGGGAATGGTCGGAGACCCGAGTGGCAAGAGTGAAGAAAGAAATTTGTTGAGCGAGGAAGTGTTACAGCATAACCTGAAAGGCGTAAAAGCGCAACTTGAAAAGTTCCTGGATTTCAATCCTGCATTGCCTAACGCTGCTGAGATGGCAAATAACTATGATTGGTTCAAAGGACTGAGCTTTCTGAATTTCATTCGTGATGTTGGGAAGCACATTACGGTGAATTACATGATGGCAAAGGATAGTGTGAAGAAAAGGCTGGAGGGTGAAACCGGGATGAGCTTTACAGAATTCACGTATCAATTGGTGCAGGGATATGATTTTTATTATTTATTCACGGAGAAAAATTGCAAGTTGCAAATGGGTGGCAGTGATCAGTGGGGAAATATTGTGACCGGCACCGAGATCATCCGCCGTAAGAGTGGTGGCGAAGCATTTGCATTTACATGTCCGCTTATCACGCGTGCAGACGGTGGGAAATTTGGGAAGACCGAGAAAGGAAATGTATGGCTGGATCCGGAGAAAACGAGTCCTTACCAGTTTTACCAGTTTTGGTTGAATGCATCGGATGAAGATGCGGAGAAATGGATCAGGATATTTACTTTTTTGGGGAAGGATGAAATTGTTTCGCTGGTTGATGAGCACCGAAAAGATGCCGGCACGCGGAAATTGCAAAGGAAGCTCGCCGAAGAGATCACAGCATTTGTGCATGGAAAGGAGGAGCTGGAAAAAGCGATTGCGACAACTGCAAAGCTCTTTTCCGGGCAGCAATCTCCAATTGAGACGCTGGGCATTGAAGACCTGGAGGCGTTGGAAGGCGTGGTAAAATTTAATTATCCATCTGAGAAGATAATCATGGGGGTTGATGTGGTTTCATTTCTGGCGGAAACGGGCAGTTTTTCCAGCAAGGGTGAGGCGAGGAAAATGATTCAGAATGGCGGCGTGAGCCTCAACAACAAAAAGGTGAGCGATCCGCAGTTGCAGGTAAATAAGAGTTTTCTGTTGCACAATAAATTTATATTGATTCAGAAGGGACGAAGAAATTACTATCTGGTGACAGCGTCTTAGTGTTTAGTGATTAATTTTCTTTTGGCGCGACGGCCGTCATCCCTTAATTTTGCCGTCCATTCTACAGGATGGGGTACTGGCCTATAGTATAATGGTAGTACGACAGATTTTGGTTCTGTTTGTCTTGGTTCGAATCCAGGTAGGCCAACAAAAGACCAGGCTTCGCATAATGCGGGGCCTGGTCTTTTTCATTTCTTAGCGTGTCAAGCTTGCTTGCCTAAGCGAAGAAATGAAAAAGACAAGCTCGCGAAGCGAGCGAGGGATTTTGGTCCTTGGCAACAGAAATGATCGCGTGAGGCGGGCGAAGCGAGCCGAAGGCAACCCAGGATGGAATGTCGAAGGCAATCCGTCCCCACAATTTTATTATCTTTGTCCCCCTTTTTACGATTGATTACCCTGCCTTGTAGTATAATGGTAGTACGACAGATTCTGGCTCTGTATGTCAGGGTTCGAATCCTTGCAAGGCAACAAGGGCCCTGCCGCCGAAGGCGGTGGGGTTTTTTATTTC
>Ga0163163_10000314_pt1 | contig 47556 bp, 36 predicted proteins | sample S65metaG_FD_119766 | JGI IMG/M metagenome (GOLD analysis project Ga0163163, IMG submission 119766) | Switchgrass rhizosphere microbial communities from Kellogg Biological Station, Michigan, USA - S6-5 metaG | ecosystem: Host-associated > Plants > Roots > Rhizosphere > Soil | place: USA... | reverse complement strand
CAGTTCGCATTTCCGGATCTGCCGGCCGGCGAATTCGTTCTCAGCGTCGGGAAATCGAACTACGCCACGGTAACCGCGCGAATGACGGCGCAACCCGATACCGGTTCGCTTCCCGTCTTTCGCTTGATCAAATACGGCGTTGAGCCCGCGGATACCCGTCCCACATAAAAATCCCACTGCGACACCGACATCGCGATGTTGAAAGGCTGCTCTTATTCCGACTATTCTCGACCCATTTTTTTTATCGCGACTTCATCGATTGCACGTCCAAATGGCGATGCGAGTCGCCTTCTGGTGGATTCTCACGTTCCTTATATATTGTTGGGGTGCGTCTCCGAGTCTGTTCGGACAGCGCGTTTCTTTCGGTGCAATCACGGGCGGCCAAATCACGGAAGATTTCCGGCCGCTTTCGTGCCCGGACATCGGAGTGTCGCAATTGCCACCACCTTCGGGATGTCCCGCGCTCAGTGGAGGATCGATCACCGTCGCGAACGCGTCGGACCGCTTCATTGTTGGACCCAAAGTGGATATCCGTTTCACGCCTTCATTTTCTGTTGAAGTGGATGCCCTGCGCCGCCAGATTCGAAGCCAGGAATCGAGAACATTCCTGTTCTGTCCACCGGATCAGCTTCCCGAATGCACGACACTGGTTCCGACGACGTATTCGTTCACGGGTACGGATTTCACATGGGAGATCCCGATCCTCGCGAAATATCGGAGGAATGGGGAAAGAGCCAATCCATTTCTGGAGGGCGGCGGGTCCTATCGACCTGCTGAAAATCGGGAGCAATTGGGCGTGACCGCAGGCGCGGGCGTGGAACTGGATGTGGGCTCTCTTCGACTTTCGCCAATGCTGCGGTACACGCATTGGGCTCACAACGACAGGTACATTGGTGCAAATCAGGATCAATTCCAGTTCCTGGTGGGCATCGATGGAAAGGAATCCAGCGAACCTTTCAGCGCGTTCGGTCACAAGGTTTCTTTCGGTGTTATGGCGGGGCTCGCTCTGACGGATGGATTTCAGAATCGAACCGAAAGCTACAGCAACACTCTCGCAATTGATCCGGCAACCGGCATTCTCACGCCAACCGATGTCGTCGCGACTCTAAATTCAAACCGAACCAGTCCGGTCGCCGGAATTAATGTGGGCGTTCCGGTGTATCGCGAGTTATCGCTGGAAATCGGCATCATCTATCGACCGATGTACGCCATGGACATCCAGCAGTTCTCGAACGGATATACGAGTCAGGATCGATTTAGCGTGCTGACCTGGCAGTTCCCGATACTTGCGAGATATCGATTTCGGCTTCGTGGAGTCGATCCGTTCGTGGAGACCGGACCATCGTTTCGAATTTCAGGCAATCTCAACGGAGCGAATCCTTCTCGCTTTGGCGTGACCGGTGGCGCCGGGATCGAGTGGCATCGGCCGTCAGTCACGCTGGAACCGACTCTTCGATTTACCTGGTGGAACGCAGACTCGAACACGAATGGGATGGCAACCCGGCGCAATCAGGCCGAACTCTTTCTCAACTTTCGATTCTGAACTTTATTTGAAGATGTCGAGTATTCCGGGAGGAAGGTCGCTTTCCTCCGGCTTATCCCATCCCGCTTCAAAATACTTTTCTGAGCCCGCAGATAGTCGCCAGTGAACCGAGGCCGATTTCGCGGCGTTTGCCGGCCACCATGGTTCGCAGAATCCAGGACCGCAAACCGGACGGCTTGACATTCAAATACAGTCCGCGCCCATCGGAGTACCATCCTGGCTTGAGATTTTTAAGCTGCGCAGCTACCAGCGCATCGCGCACGGATCCCTTCTTTTTTCTCTGTCCCACCATTTTGTTTTTTCCGTCCCGCCATCCATCCCGCCAAATTTATCGGGAAGAAGATATACCTTGTCGCACGAGACTGGCACCACGCTTCAACCTGAGTTGTTGATCTATATATGAATGTTGGACGAGGTTGGATGTTACCGGATGCTATTGGAATAGCCCCAACGGGAATTGAACAATTTAATGCTATCAAAGACTTGGCAGAACATTGTTATCTTTCCCGCCATTCTTCCCGCCAATTTGAATTGGATAATATCGGACTTCCTTGAATCTTCTACCCACACGTTTTCGCTTCGGTAATCCTCCGGAATCGAAACTGGACGTCTGGAACCTGCGACCAAAGAACAACGGAATAATGCGTGATTGGCTCTTTAGCGAATGCCCGAATCAGTTGCGGCTCTCGATCAATTTTCGAATATCTTCAACTTTCCAGGCGGTAATTCGCGGTCCGAGTTTGACGCCTTTAGGAAATCGCCCGGCATTGATGCCGGCCCACCAAGTGGATCGGGATACTGGGAACACATAGAGGACTTCTGGAAGCCGCATATATCCTTCATTTAGAATGATTCGTTTTCTCTCATCTGCACGCATTGCTCCCCCTTCAAGTTCTGTATCAACAGAAGATCATTGGCCCATGAGATCCCTGCTTCCGCGGTTCTGTGTGGTTTCGCGTACTGGCATTTCATGGACCGCTCTCCGTTCCGAGATCAATTGCCGCTGCCTAAACCCGCATCCAAAAAGTAAGACTGTTCTGTTCGTCGAAACGTGGCATCGCCTAAGCTAGCCAGATATTGGTCGAATGTTCGATCGATTTCTTGAAGGATCGCGACAAAAGCGTCGGGTGCGTCTTGGCAGACAAATCGATCCAGGGGTGACGGGAATATATCGGTATTGCCAAAGGACGCTACATTTGTGATCGCTAGATTGAACACTTCGAGGTGTGTCATCCGGTGGCGAGTTTGAAGCGGAGCATCGCGCTCTGCGGGAATGCTCGAAGATAATCCAGGGCGGCCGAGAACGCTTGAAAAAGTCTAGATTCCATACTTCTTGTTAGGGTTGATCAATCGCTGTGTCAGATAGTTCCTGAGCTGTTGGAACTGTTTAGCAGGACAAGTTTCCTTATGGGCGTTTCCTTCGCAGTCCACGCACATTTTTGCCTCTGCGCGGTCAAACGCCCGCACAATCTCTTTCGCACTTCGTACGCTAATCTGGGGAACCAACGGCTGGGGCCGGTGCCGTGTAGCCTATGCAATTCGGAACGCCCGCAAGCCGCAGTGGGGCGCTGATGCGATGATTGTCTACCGGATGGGCACGCGAACTTCGATCGCGGTGATGTCACGGACCTGGACTCGAACTTGGCGTTTAAGCGCGACACAGCAAACAGTCCTGCAGGAGAATCTGTTCTCTGGTCATGTATTCGTCTTTCGCCGGCTCTGATCAATCTGTTGTTCGGTTTCCGAAGAATCGAAATGGTGGGAACAATCTCAACCAGATGGTGATTGTTCAGTTGTTCCACAAAACCCTTGAAGGACCGCGCTTCTCTAAATATGCTCGCAGCGAGGAGTTAATGATGTCTACACAACAATCAGCCATTCTCACTTGCGTTGCATGCCTGATATTCGCGTGTGCTGTCCCGCGCGTCTTATTGAGTGCGCCACCGGATGCGTGCTCGCTTCTGACAACCGCTGAAGTGAATGCCGCTCTAGGGGTGAGCACTGTCCCTCCCAAATCTACGCCGGGCAGAATCTGTCGATGGGGCGAATCTGGCGGCCAAGCGGGCCAAAGGCCTGCCGTTGTGGTTACGATGCAAGACGCTCAGGCTTTCAATTTTGCGAAGGCACCTTCCAGCAGCACGAACCTCGTGAAGACACCCGTTAGCGGTGTAGGCGATGATGCAGTGTTCAACACGATAGGTGGTGTCACGGCAACGCTAACGGTGAAAAAAGCCGACACTTACTTTGAAGTGCATGTCTATGGGTTTCCTGTGGACCAGACGAGGACAATCGAGAAAACACTTGCACAAGAGATCGTGGCCAAACTCAAGTGAACGTTGTTCTGCGCTACTCTTCTTATCCCGTAGCGCGATCGCCAATCTACGGTTTGCCGGTAATACGTCCAAGTGCGGCGATGGGTTTTAGTAAATACTGCGCGACTTGCAGGATCTATCCCAAGCATGTTCGCGCAAACACTCATTCAATCCAGCTGGCGAGGGTATCTGAGGCCGCAGGATTCTAAGCTGGTTCCGAACGTCTCCGGACTGAAAAACAGAATAATGATCGCAACCTTGCTGGTATCCAGACTGGCGCTCTTCAATTTCTCCTTATGAACTCAAAATGGAAATTATCGTCTCCCATGTAATGAAATGGCACCGCCCATGGGTTTAGACAATGAGGAGCACATGGCGACCATAACTTTGTCTAATGTGACCAGCGTGAGTTTGAACGAGGAATTGGATCAGCTTTTTCGGGAACACTACCAAATGGTCTACCGGACTGCCTATGGAGTCACCGGGAGCCGGGAAGATTCGCAGGATGTACTTCAAACCATTTTCTTGAGTGTCCCTGCCAAAAATTTCATCTGGACGGAAAATACTTGCGTCGAGGCGACGTTGAGCGAAGTGGACGCTGCGATTTGTGATCTTGGGGTTGTAACGACGGGCGGTTTCAGCGTCCGTTGCATGACGAGACGATTTGAAGGCGCGACGATGCAACGCCCAGCGGCAGAGCGGAAATCGATTTGGCCTTTGGTCGGAAAACTTCAGGCCGCTCGACGTTCGTACCGATGGTGCATTCCGCCGACTTGAGGAATTGCGACGATGTTTCCAACAGACTGAACTGGGCGTGTGGTCGGCGAATCTTTTTCCAACGATAAGTGCAATCGTGATGTGTGATAGTAGTCGATGTACGAGCGCAGCACGCGCCGCAGCGATTCTTCGTTGAGTACAATCACCTGGTCCGAGCACTCTCTGCGAATGGAGCCTATCACGCGTTCGACGAATGCATTTTGCCAGGGGGATCGGAACGAGGTCCGGACTTCGCGGATACCCATAACTTCGAGTTGCCTGCGGAATTGGCATCCGTAGATTCGATCGTTATCCCGCAGCAAATATCGCGGCGCACTGTCAAAAGGGAATGCTTCCACAATTTGCTGTGCCGTCCACTCGGCAGTGGGATGCGCGGTCACGTTGAAATGAAGAATGTGTCGTCGGTTGTGGGCAAGCACGATGAAAACATAGAGAATGTGGAACGAAATGTTGGGTACGGTGAAGAAGTCGACAGAGACCAGTTGCGACGCGTGGTTGGAGAGAAACGTTCTCCATGTCTGCGATGGCGGTTTCGGATGCCGGACCATGTATTTGGCGACCGAAGATTCGGAAATATGGATAGCGAGTTTCAGAAGTTCACCGTGAATTCGGGGCGCACCCCAGATCGGGTTGTCCCTGCTCATGGTGCAGATCAGGTCGCGAGTTTCCTTTGAAATGCTCGGACGTCCCGCTTGTCCATGTCGGATCTTCCAGGTCCAGTACCAGCGGAAGCCCTGACGATGCCATGCGATCACAGTATCGGGTTTGAAGATGAGTAGTACAGATCTCCAGTTGGCAAAGTTTCGAGAGAGCCAGACCCATAAACAACGATCCGCAGCCGTCAGCCTTGGCTTCGGATTCTGTCGGTGCGTGATGGCGAGTTGGTGACGCAAGGAGATGATTTCCAGTTGGAGCTTGACCTTGCTGCGAAACCAGCCGCGGAGCGAAAAGAGCAGGGAATAGAAGATCGGAAACATGGCCGTTGAGCCTAAATGACGATCGGCCTAAGTTCAACTGTTGCAAGGCCGATGGAATTTTCAGTAGGCACAAGGACCTGAACCGGTTTTTCTTTTGAAAATTGCTCGACGTCTTTGAATATTTTGTGTTCCACAAATTCACCTTTAGTGGCGGCTGAAATTGTTAATGGGATATGTGATGCGGTTCCCGCGCACACGTCCGAATGGAATCCTGGAGTGCGTCTGGGAGCGCGTCTTGCTCATGATGTCGTCGACACGGATTCCACGCACCGTCAGGGCATCTGCGATGAGTGAACGATGACAACGCCAGGGCACGGCTTCGGCGCACATCAGCGCGCTCCGCTTTTGATGGGACAGCTGGATCAGCCTCTTCAACCCCGTATCGAATTCCGAAGTCTGCATGTAATCGGCAAAACCCCGAAACGAAGTATTGCGCCAGCCCATGTTCGGAGAGTCGCGTCGTGCATGGCGCAGGCCTCCGAGCTTTCGTAAATGCACGTAGCCGATCCTCGCACCGCGCAGCTTCTTGCGCAGGGTTTCCTGGTCGAACTGCGGATTGTGTCTTGATCGCGGAATGCTTCGCACATCAATGACGCGCCGAACGCCGTGTGCTCGCAGCAGTTCGAGAAAGACGTCCCATGTGCGCGTGGAGTGCCCAATCGTCAGGATAATGGGCGTCTCGGTCATCAGATCCCGGCCTCCTGGCTGAAATACTGGTAGTCTTCCCGCCATCCGCCCTGGCCGTCGCCGATGTTCTTGTAGTCTTCGATAAACTCAATTGCGCGGATGTATTTCACCATTTTGAAACCGAGTTGCGTTTCCACTCGAAGCCGAAGCGGCGCTCCATGCAATACCGGCAGTGGGTCGCCGTCCATTTGGTAAGCGATCATCGTTTGCGGATCATTGGCCAACTCGATGCGAATCGTACCGTAGAAATATCCAGGACCCTGTGCATGCGGCTCCGACGTCGATTTGTTATCGAATGCACAGAAGACAATGTAATGAGCGGAAGGAAGCGGTTGGCAGAGGTCGATGATGTGACGCATAGACACGCCAGTCCATTCTGCAACGCCCGACCATCCCTGGATGCAACAATGTTTCGTAATTTGAGTCTGTTCCGGCATCGCGCGGAGGTCCGCCAGCGTCAGACTCAACTTGTTTTGGACCAGTCCGGCGACCTCTAATCGATAGTGGGCAAATTTATCACGCACCATGGATAAATATTCTTCTTCAGCTGGCGGTCGGCCGTTCACCCAAAGGTTGGGCGAAATGTCCGCGCGCGAGTAGTGCTGTGCGGATTTCTCATGGCCGAAGAGAAACGTGCGCAACGGGTCTGTAATCGACTGAGTCGCCCGTTGAACGCCACGAGGACGGCGACGTGAATACACGGTGACCAGGACATGGATCGTGATGATGCCCGTCAACCCGGCAAGCCAGACGAAGAGGGCCAGAGCCAGCTGTGGGTCGCGCGTCTGGCCCAGAACGATCATCGCGAGTCCTTTCCGGAAACCATGGAGCGCAACGATCGTGACGTGCCCGGCGAAGAACAGGACTAATGCACAAAGCGCCAGAAAATGCAGACTGCGCGCACCCTGCCGCCCGTGAAAGATTTTGATGTACCAGGGGAAACGAGCGGCGACTGCCGGAGACATGGCGATTCCGGTCGCAATACTGAACGGTGCGAGAAGGAAGATGACCGCCGCATATGTCAACTGCTGGAGGACGTTATACGCTCCCGGTGTCTCCACAATATGAAAGGTCAGGTAGTTCCATGCGACGTTCACTGCGTCCGGTACGATCCGCCAGGAAGCCGGAATCAGTCTTCGCCATTCCGGAGTGACAAAGAGCATCACCACATACGTCAAGCCTGTCAGTAGCCACGCGAAATCCATGAGGAAGTGCCAATGCCGTCCGAGGCCTAAATTCCCATGACCCGGCAGCGCAATCGCCGACGGGAAAGAACTTTCTTCATCGCTCGCAACCCAGAGCTGATCTCTGGATCTCTGCTTCCTCGTGAACTTGAGCCATTCGCTACCTGGAGTGCAGTGATCGTTCCAGTAAAATCTCGGATGCGCACTCAGGATCTCGATACCACTGCGAACAATCAGGGATAGGAACAGAAAATTGAAGAAATGCGCAACACGCAGCCACAACGGAAAGTCCAAAACGTTCATTGCAACCCGATTCCAAACGGTTAGTGCAGCTTGAGGCACTCGACACAGTCGTGTTGCCGGTCTGCGATGCGAATGCGATAAGTTAATATCTGATTATTCCGAATTGTCATGGTGTCCCTCCATTCCAGCAGTTCCAACGTGAGTTCGTCTGTCCAATAGAGTACACGGCAACTCGGCCCAGCGTCCTCGATTGCAGAGCCGTGATTATTTGCTGCACATCGCCAGCCGACTCGAAAAGTGTTCATGTGCAATTGGCGCAGGGAGTGTCTCTCTTCTGGACTGGATTCCGGGAATAGTGGAACCGTCAGGTATATCGTAGTACGATATTGATATTAACAAGTATGTGAGTAGGTCATGATGAAGATTCGATCGCTTATCGCCATTGGTTCGCTGCTGGTCGCGGCTGCCGCCATTTCCGCCCAGTTCGTTAATGACGCGCAGATCGCCCACATCGTCGTGACCGCCAATCAGGTCGATATTGACGCGGGCAAACTCGCAGAGTCCAGGGGTACCAACGCCGATGTCAAAGCGTTTGGCAAAATGATGGTGACGGATCATACCGGCGTCAACAAGCAGGCAACGGACCTCGCCGCCAAATTGAAGCTGACGCCGCAAGACAATGCGACCAGCCAGAGTCTGAAGTCTGGGGGCGAGAAGAATGTTACAAATCTCAAGACCCTCAGTGGCGCCGCGTTCGATAAGGCCTACATCGCGCACGAGGTCGAATATCACCAGACGGTAATCGATACGATAAATAAAACGCTGATCCCGAACGCCCAGAACGCTGAGCTAAAAGCGCTGATCGTCAAGGTAGCCCCAGCGTTTGTCGCGCACCTCGAAAAGGTCAAACAAATCCAGGCTGCCCTGGCCAGGTAAATGCGGAACGTTACGACAGGTTTGCGTGAGCTTTGGTTTAGATTGTTAGCATCTGTTGCCGTGGTCCTCTGCCTGCTGTCATGCAGCAAGCCTCAGAACCCGGCGGCGGGTGCCACAAGGTCGGCGACGCAAACCGTGGACATCGACGCCACTAGCTTCCGGCCTGCAACTCTCAACGTCAAGGTAGGCGACACGGTGAAATGGGTAAACAAAGATCCTTTTCCACACACCGTGACTTCTGACGCCGGAGATTTCGATTCGATGGAGCTCGCGCCCGGTGCATCGTGGACTTATACGGCAGTCACAGGAGGCGATTTCGCCTACCTCTGCAAGCTCCACCCGAACATGGGACGTTGAGCGTTCGATAGGTTTGCCGTGCCGGACTCGCCAACTCCTGCCCGGCAGTCCATGCTGACGGTTCAATTCCGCACAGCTTTCGTCTGGATGTCGACGGATACTCGTTTTTAGTGTTGACTGAAATTCGAATTCGTAGCCGAAAGGAACAATACCAATATGAATCAGTATGTTTTGCCCGACTTACCGTATGACTACAGTGCCCTGGAACCTCACATTTCCGGAAAAATTATCGAGTTGCACCATGGAAAGCATCATGCCGCCTATGTGAAAAACTCGAACGCTGTTTTAGAAAAACTTGACGAAGCCCGGCAGAAAGAAGACTTTTCGCGTGTCGCCGCACTGGAACGCACCCTGGCATTCAATCTTTCAGGACATATTCTGCACTCTATTCTCTGGCAAAATATGACGCCTAAAGGTGGCGGCATGCCATCCGGAGATTTCGCCAACGCTCTTCAGAAGGATTTCGGGGGCTTCGAGCGATTTCGCAAACAGCTTAACGAGGTCGCTTCAACGATTATGGGTTCCGGCTGGGCCGCCCTGGTTTGGGAACCTGTTGGAAAAAGGCTGCTGATCACGCAAATCTACGATCATCAGTCCAATCTCGCACAGGCCGGCATCCCCCTGATGGTCGTCGACGCATGGGAGCACGCCTATTATCTTCAATACCAGAATCGTAAAGCCGAGTTCTTTGAGGCCGTATGGGACCTGTGGAATTGGCAGGATATTTCCGCCCGCTATGCTTTGGCGGTCCAGACGCTCATCAATATCGGAAAAGTGGCGTAAGAAGCGCTCGACTGGACAAACGCGAATCGCCAATTCAGATCTCCGGTGGAAGTCGATTCGTGCAACGCGTATCAGGAGTTCACGGCGTGCTGAATCGGATGGCTGTTTGAGAGTCGTGTTAATCGAATAAGCACGGCACTACCGCGCGCTCCAACAGATAAAGAGAGCGGTCCAACATGAAAGGGAACGCGAGAAACCGTGACGAACACGCATTCGGATTCCTTTGTTTTCTTCGGTGCTACTGGCGATTTGGCTTACAAGCAGATCTTCCCGGCTCTTCAGGCGATGATGCAGCGCGATCATTTTGATTTACCAGTGATCGGCGTAGCAAAGGCCGGCTGGAATCTCGATCAATTTAAGGCGCGCGCGCGCGATAGTATCGGAAAGAACGGCGGTTGGGATGAGAGTGCGTTTGCTAAATTATCTGCACGACTTCAGTACATCGACGGAGATTATCAGGATCAATCGACATACGCGAAGTTACGTCAGGCCCTCGGCGATTCTCAACGCCCATTGCATTACATGGCCATCCCACCAAGCATGTTTGCGACCGTTGCTTCAGGCGTGGCGAAATCAGAGTGCGCCAACAATGCCCGAGTGGTCATCGAAAAACCATTTGGCAGGGATCTTTCTTCTGCGCAGACATTGAACCAGACGTTGCACCAATTCTTTCCGGAATCGTCCATTTATCGAATCGATCATTTTCTCGGAAAAGAGCCTGTTCAGAATCTGCTGTATTTTCGCTTCGCGAATGCCTTTCTCGAACCAATCTGGAATCGCAACTATGTTTCCAGCGTGCAGATCACGATGGCCGAGAGTTTCGGAGTGCAAGGCCGTGGCCACTTCTATGAAGAGGTCGGCGCAATTAGAGATGTGGTCCAGAACCATTTGTTCCAGGTTCTGGTGCTGCTCGCAATGGATGCTCCCGTCTGTCACGATTCGGAGACGATGCGCGACGAAAAAAACCGACTTCTGAAGGCCATTCATCCGTTGACTTCTTCGGATGTCGTTCGTGGGCAGTTTCGAGGATATCGCTCTATTGACGGGGTAGCGCCAGACTCGCAGGTTGAGACATTCGCCGCGGTTCGTTTGCACATTGAAACCTGGCGTTGGTCGGGCGTGCCATTTTATATTCGAGCCGGCAAACGGTTGCCGGTCACTTCCACCGAAGTAATGGTTGAATTGAAGTGTCCACCCCAAACCGTTTTCGACGGTGTTGTGCCGGGCCAGTCGAATTACTTCCGTTTCCGTCTCAGTCCGGATGTGTGCATCTCGATTGGTGCTCGTGTGAAGTCGCCAGGAGAAGAGATGATCGGCGAGGAGATTGAACTGATCGCTCATCATCGCACTGCCGAGGAGATGATGCCGTATGAGCGTCTGCTTGGCGATGCGATTCGAGGCGATCTGTCGCTGTTCGCTCGTGAAGACAGCGTCGAATCGGCGTGGCGAATCATCGATCCCATTCTCGGCGAAGCGAATCCACCTATGGAATACGAGCCGAATACGTGGGGACCTTCCGAGGCGGATCGCCTTATTACCAATGGTGGCCGCTGGAACGATCCCTCCGAAGAAAAGTTTCAAGGAAAGGAGTAAACAATGAGAGCGACAGAACAACTTCACAAAATCGGTCAGAGTCTGTGGTTGGACAATATCACGCGGGAACTCCTGGAGAGCGGAACGCTGCGTCGTTACCGTGATTTGTATTCAGTTACGGGTTTGACCTCCAATCCGACGATTTTCGATCTCGCGATTCGAGCTGGCAATGCTTACGATGAATCGATCCGGCAGAAGACGGCTGAGGGCAAATCCGGAGAAGACCTGTTCTACGAACTGGCACTGGCGGATCTAACTCAGGCCGCGGATCTGTTCCGCGAGATTCACTATGCGACGCAGGGCCTCGACGGCTGGGTTTCCCTGGAAGTGTCTCCGTTGTTAGCGCGGGACTCCGCGAACACGATCAAGGAGGTCGCACGACTCCACGGAGAGGGAAATCGCCCGAATCTGTTCATCAAGATTCCTGGCACTCCGGAGTGCATTCCGGCAATCGAGGAGTCGATTTTTCAGGGTGTCCCGGTAAATGTCACCCTGTTGTTTTCACGTGAACAGTACACTGCGGCTGCGGAAGCGTATATGCGAGGCATCGAACGAAGAATCCGTGCGGGCCGTGACGCGAAGGTTCATTCCGTTGCATCGCTGTTCATCAGCCGGTGGGACAAGGCGGTTATGAAGAAAGTTCCGGATAAACTGCGAAACCGCCTCGGAATTGCAGTCGCCCGCCAGACATATAAGGCCTACAGGGATCTGCTTCACTCCGAGCGATGGCAAATACTGCTTGAGGCCGGAGCCGTGCCGCAACGCGTGCTTTGGGCCAGCACCGGTGCGAAAGATCCAGAGGCATTGGACGTCATCTATATCGAAGCGCTTGCTGCGCCCGATACGATCAATACCATTCCGGAGAAAACACTTCTTGCGTTTGAGGATCATGGCCAGGTCAAGGGAGCGATGCCGGTCGATGGTGGAGATGCCGAAGAAGTGCTCGCGGAATTCACCGGTGCGGGAATAGATCATTCCGTAATCGCTGTGGAACTTCAACGAGAGGGCGCGGAATCCTTCGACAAGTCATGGAACGATCTCATGGATTGTCTTCGTACAAAGACTGAACAACTCAAGAAGGCAAGTTGATCGGGAGGAAAATCATGGCGAACGGCACAATACGCGAAACTAAATCGCGTACGAGGCGGACCGCATGGAAAGAGCTGGCGATACACTTCAAATCCATTCGGACTGCTCACCTGCGGCAACTCTTCGCGGATGATGAGGAGCGTGGCGAACGCCTCAACGTCGAAGGATCCGGCCTTTACCTCGATTATTCGAAGAACCGCATCAACGATGAAACGATTCGTCTACTCATCCATTTGGCCAGGAAATGCAATCTCGGCGCTCGCATCGAAGCCATGTTTCGTGGTGAGAAGATCAACGTGACGGAAAATCGTGCCGTGTTACACGTTGCATTGCGCGCTCCGCGTGGTCAGTCGATCATTGTCGACGGTAGAAACGTCGTGCCCGACGTACACGAAGTTCTCGATCGCATGGCGACGTTTGCCGAACGCATTCGCTCCGGACAATGGCTTGGTCACACGGGGAAGCGCATACGCAATATCATTAATATCGGGATCGGCGGATCGGATCTGGGCCCCGTCATGGCATATGAGGCACTGCGCCGCTACAGTCAGCGCGATTTGACATTCCGCTTCATCTCGAACGTGGATGGCACGGATTTTGAAGAGGCGACACGTGACCTGGATGCCGAAGAAACACTTTTCATTATTTGTTCAAAGACATTCACAACGCTGGAGACCCTTACGAATGCACATACTGCGCGTGTGTGGAGTCTTCAGAAACTAAGACAAAACGAGGCTATTGCAAAACACTTCGTGGCCGTTTCGACGAATGCGGACGACGTTTCGAAATTTGGCATCGACACGGCAAACATGTTCGGCTTCTGGGATTGGGTGGGTGGCCGGTATTCCATGGACGCGGCGATCGGCCTGTCGACGATGATTGCGATCGGTCCGCAACATTTTCGATCGTTGCTTTCCGGATTTCATTCCATGGATGAACATTTCCGCACGGCTCCATTTGAGAAAAACCTTCCGGTTCTCATGGGATTGCTCACGGTTTGGTATAACAATTTCTTCGAGGCCCAAACTGTCGCGATATTGCCTTACGATCAGTATCTAAAGCGATTTCCAGCATACCTTCAACAGCTGTCGATGGAGAGCAACGGCAAACACGTCAACGTGGATGGCCAGCCGGTCGTCTATCAAACGAGTCCAATCCTGTGGGGCGAACCGGGAACCAATGGCCAACACTCCTTTTATCAGCTTATTCATCAGGGAACGAAATTGATTCCGTGCGATTTTATCGGGTTCTGTCAGTCCTTGAATCCGATCGGTCATCATCAGGATCTGCTCATATCGAACCTTTTCGCTCAAACGGAAGCGCTGGCATTTGGGAAAAGCGTGGAAGAACTGAAAGCAGACGGGATCAGCGATCAATTGATTCCCCATCGCACCTTTGATGGTAATCGTCCGACAAATACGATTTTGGCGGAGCGACTTAGTCCGGAAACGCTTGGAAGTCTGGTTGCTCTGTATGAACACAGCGTATTCACACAAGGTGTTATATGGAACATCGATTCTTTCGATCAATGGGGAGTCGAGCTGGGAAAGGCTCTCGCGAACCGAATCGTTCCCGAGCTTGAAAGTGATATCGAACCGTCGCTTCATCACGACACCTCCACAAACGAGTTGATTCGACGCTATCGCCGATTCAGGAAAATGCATGATTGATTCTGAACATCTCGATAAGCGGTGCATCAATACCATCCGCACGCTATCGATCAATGCGGTTGAGATGGCAGGGTCTGGTCATCCTGGAATTCCGATGGACGCCGCCTCAACCGTTTATTGCCTTTGGCACAGCGGAGGTTGGTCTGGCGACTCCACTGTCGTGCTGTGTGTTACTGCACAGATACTCGTTGCTGCCATTAGTATCTTCAGACGCTGGTAAAGGATCCCCAAAGCAACCACATGAAGCAGGCAGTCTCAGTTAAGGCATTGTTTCTGGATATCGGCGGCGTCCTGCTCAGCGACGGTTGGGATCGTCACGCGCGCAAAAGGGGGGCGACGCACTTCAAGCTCAATCTGACGGAGATGGAGGATCGCCATCACCTGGTCTTCGGGACCTACGAAGTGGGAAAGCTCACGTTGAAGGAGTATTTGAGCCGGGTCGTTTTCTATGAAAAACGGCCGTTTACTCGTGCCCAGTTTCAGGCCTTTATGTTCGCGCAATCCAAACCGCATCCCGAGATGTTGGAGCTGGTCGCCCGACTTAAAGTCCGGTATCGGCTCAAGGTCGCCGTGGTTAGCAACGAAGGTCGCGAGCTGAATGCGTATCGAATTCGCAAGTTCAAGCTTAACGATCTTGTGGACTCCTTCGTTTCCTCGTGCTTCGTCCACCTTCACAAACCGGATGCGGATATTTTTCGGCTTGCGCTGGACATCGTTCAGGCGCCCGCACGCCAGGTCGTCTACATCGAAAATACTTCGATGTTCGCTCAGATCGCGGAAGGCCTGGGAATTCGAAGCATTGTGCATCGGGATTACCGATCCACCTGCGAAAAACTGGCGTCGCTCGGATTGACGACTGACGGAGGGCATCTCATTGAAACTCCGTGAATCATCAATATAAACGGTCAGGACATCCCGGAAATCCGAAACTGGAATTGGAGCTGTCCCAATTGAATCCACAGAAACTCATCGATACCGCGAGGGCGTTGGTTGCCGGCAATCGAGGTCTGCTGGCAATGGATGAGAGCAATCCAACCTGCAACAAGCGGTTTGAGGCGCTGGGCATTCCTCAGACGGTGGAGATGCGGCGCTCCTATCGAGAACTGCTTGTAACGACGTCCGGTCTCGGCGAGTGCATTAGTGGCGCAATCCTCTACGACGAGACGATCCGCCAGAAAAATATAACTGGAACTCCGTTTGTCCAAATACTCTGCGATGCCGGAATCATTCCCGGCATCAAAGTTGACGCCGGTGCAAAAGCAATGGCGGGGCATCGCGGTGAGAAAATAACCGAAGGCCTGGACGGATTGCGCGAACGGCTGGCGGAGTACTTGCAAATGGGTGCGCGCTTTGCAAAATGGCGCGCCGTGATTGCGCTGGGTGATGGCATTCCCAGCCGCGGCTGTATGGAATCCAATGCGAACGCACTGGCTCGCTACGCCGCATTGTGCCAGGAAGCGGGGTTGGTTCCAATCGTGGAACCGGAAGTCCTCATGGACGGTGCACACGCCATGGAACGCTGCCGGGAAGTCACGGAAGAAATGCTGCGAATCGTTTTCAATCAGCTTTGCACACAAGGGGTAATGCTGGAGGGGATCATTTTGAAACCCAACATGGTGCTGCCGGGTTTGACCTGTACCAGGCAAGAAACAGTGGAAGAGGTGGCCGACGCCACAGTGGAGTGTTTCCTGAGATCCGTACCTGCGGCAGTTCCGGGAGTTGCGTTTTTGTCCGGTGGCCAGCCCGCTGAGCTTGCATCGGCTCGTTTGAATGCCATGAACTCCCGATTCAAATTCCGTCTGCCCTGGCCGCTGACGTTTTCGTTTTCCCGCGCCCTCCAGCAACCGGCATTGGAAATATGGCGAGGTGAATCAGCCCGTGTGACGCCGGCACAGATCGCTTTGATTCATCGAGCGAGGTGTAACCGGTCTGCTCGCAGTGGCGAATACAATGCAGCGATGGAACGGAGCAGCAACATTGAGTGAGAGTAAGGGACCCAGCCCTTCCAATACATTGAGAGTAAACATCGAGACCAGTTCCCCGGAGGCCGCAGTGAACTGAAATTGGTACGCAGGAGTTGGGAGAAATGAAAATGGATCGTGACGGGAACTGAGGGGGACCGGGAAGCAATGAAAGTAAGTCCATTGGCAGGAAAGCCGCCGGATCCAGGCACACTTGTAAACATTCCAAAGCTGATCACCGCATACTATGCCGACCTCCCGCTTTCTGCAGTTCCCGAGCAACGGGTTGCATTCGGCACTTCCGGGCATCGCGGATCGTCGTTTGACAGAGCTTTTAATGAGTGGCATATCCTGGCGATCAGCCAGGCGATTTGTCTGTATCGAAAGCAGCATCAGATCGATGGACCGCTGTTTCTCGGTATGGACACCCATGCGCTCTCGGTGCCGGCGCTGTCCAGTTCGCTGGAGGTGTTGGCGGCCAACGGAGTGGACGTCATGATCGCAGAGCGAGACGAATACACTCCAACACCGGTAATCTCACACGCGATTCTCAACTACAACCGTGGGCGTCAGACCGGACTTGCCGTCGGCATTGTGATCACGCCGTCGCACAACCCACCGCATGATGGCGGCTTCAAATACAATCCGCCCACCGGCGGCCCGGCGGACTCCAGTATCACCGGATGGATTGAGACAAAGGCGAACGAGTTTCTTGCGAGGAGACTTCAAGGGGTGTTGCGGATTACTTACGATAAAGCTCTTCGCGCAAGCACGACCCATCGGCGCGATTACATCACGCCTTATGTCAACGATCTGGAAAACGTAATCGATATGGATGCCATTCGAGGAGGAACAATCCGTCTGGCCGTCGATCCGCTCGGAGGCGCTGGCGTCCATTACTGGGGGCCAATTGCCGAACGCTATGGCTTGGATCTCGCCGTCGTCAACGATGCCGTCGATCCGACTTTCCGTTTCATGACGGTGGACTGGGACGGACAGATTCGCATGGATCCATCCTCGCCCTATGCAATGCAGCGGCTCATCGACATCAAGGATCGCTTTAAGATTGCCTGGGCCTGCGACACCGATCACGATCGGCACGGAATTGTGACTCTGAGCGCTGGTTTGCTGCCTCCCAACCATTATCTTTCCGTCATCATCTTTTACCTCTTGCAACATCGGCCGAAGTGGAGCAGGGAAGCGGCGATCGGCAAAACAGTGGTGAGCAGCCAGATGATTGATCGCGTCACTGCCAGGCTTGGCCGGAAACTTTACGAGGTGCCTGTCGGATTCAAATGGTTCGTCGAACGACTGCTCGACGGTTCGCTTGTTTTTGGCGGCGAAGAGAGCGCGGGGGCTTCGTTTGCTCGTATGGACGGAACCGCTTGGACGACGGATAAAGACGGAATCGTTCCCGCGCTGCTTTCGGGGGAGATTGCCGCGAGAATGGGCCGTGATCCTGGGGAAATCTATCGCGACCTTACGCGGGAGCTTGGTGAGTCTGTGTATGACCGGGTTGAAGCGCCAGCCACACCGAAGGAAAAGGCGGTACTGGGCAGGCTCTCGCCCAAGCAGGTGAAACTCACTGAGCTTGCGGGCGAAAAGATCCAGACTGTCCTCACTCAGGCGCCGGGCAACGGCGCTTCCATTGACGGGTTGAAAGTAGTCTCCGAGAACGGATGGTTCGCGGCGCGTCCGTCAGGGACCGAAAATATCTACAAGATTTATGCCGAGAGCTTCCATGGCGAAGAGCATCTGCACCGCATCATCGAGGAAGCCCAGATGATTGTCAGTGCTGCTTTGGCAGCGGGGTGACCATGGGCTCTTTGAAAAACGCCTTCTTTGAAGCGATGAGGAAGTATTCATGAGTGAACATACTCGCGTCAGCCACCCGATCTACAACCTTCTGCCGATGGAAATCGAAGGGTTCAGTTCTCTTGCGGAACTGGCCCTGGATGTGCGCTGGTCGTGGAATCACGCTACCGACGAAGTGTGGCGGCAGCTTGATCCCTCGTTGTGGGATATTACGCACAACCCCTGGGTCGTATTGCAGACGGTCTCCCGCGATCGGATCGAGGGTGTACTGTCCGATCCCATTTTTCGCAATAGAGTTGAAGGCCTGCTGAAGACCAATCGCGACGAGATGAATCGGCCCGCATGGTTTCAGCAGAATCATTCGCACAGTCCGCTCACATGTGCCGCTTATTTCAGTATGGAATTTATGTTGAGCGAAGCTTTGCCCATCTACTCGGGGGGACTTGGAAATGTCGCAGGTGATCAGCTCAAAACGACCAGCGATTTGGGTGTGCCAGTAGTCGGCGTAGGTCTGCTTTACCAGCAAGGCTATTTTCGCCAGGTGATCGACAAAGACGGAGCACAACAGGCCCTCTTCCCGTTTAACGACCCTGGGCAGTTACCGATTACACCTTTGCGCCAGGCGAACGGCGAGTGGTTGCGGTTGGAGATCGCCTTACCGGGCTACTCGGTCTGGCTGCGCGCGTGGCAGGTCCAGGTGGGCAGAGTGAAGCTCTACCTGCTGGACAGCAATGACGCGGCGAACTTTCCCGCTCATCGTGGGATTACCAGCGAGCTTTACGGTGGCGGGCCGGAGCTTCGCCTGAAGCAGGAAATTCTGCTCGGGATTGGCGGATGGAGGTTACTTAGAGCGCTCGGTATTCAGCCGGAAGTGTGTCACCTCAATGAAGGACATGCCGCCTTTGCCGTATTGGAACGCGCCTGTAATTTCATGAACGAAAATGCGCAGCCCTTCGATGTGGCGCTGGCCGTGACTCGAGTGGGGAATCTCTTTACGACTCATACGGCTGTCGCAGCCGGATTTGACCGTTTCGATCCTTTACTCGTCGAGCAATACCTCGGTGGTTATGCCGAGCAAAAGCTCGGTATATCCGTTCACGACCTGCTGGAACTGGGCCGCGAGTATCCGAGCGATTCGACGGAGAGTTTCAATATGGCATATCTTGCGGTTCGCGGCAGCGGGGCCGTTAATGGTGTGAGTCGCTTGCACGGAGAAGTCAGCCGTCACATCTTTCTGCCCCTCTTTCCGCACTGGCCCCAAATCGAAATCCCAATCGGACATGTGACAAACGGAGTCCACATGCCAACCTGGGACTCGGCGGATTCCGATGATCTGTGGACGAGGGTTTGCGGGAAAGACCGCTGGCTGGGGAAGATCGAAACTCTGGAGAAGGACATTCGCCGAATCCCAGACTCCAGTCTCTGGGAATTTCGTGCTGCCGCCCGCAAGTCGCTGGTTGAATACGCTCGTGAACGATTGTCCGGGGGACTAGCGCTCGCCGGCGCGCCGACGGAGGCAATGGAGGGGGCGAAGCGCCTGTTCGATCCCAACGCGTTGACGTTGGGATTTGCGCGCCGCTTCGCGACATACAAGCGACCGAATCTGCTGCTGCACAATAGAGCGCGCTTGCTGAGCCTCCTGACAAATCTGGAGCGTCCAGTGCAACTCATCATTGCGGGGAAAGCCCATCCGGAAGATCGATCAGGTCAGGATTTGATCCACGAATGGATCCATTTCATCCGACAGCCAGAGGTTCGTCCTCACATTGTCTTTTTGAGCGACTACGACATGCTGTTAACGGAGCATTTGGTTCAAGGCGTTGACGTCTGGATTAACACGCCACGGCGACCGTGGGAAGCCTGCGGCACCAGCGGCATGAAGGTGCTCGTCAATGGAGGCCTCAATCTTTCGGAATTAGACGGCTGGTGGGATGAGGCGTATACCCCTGAGGTGGGGTGGGCGTTGGGAGATGGTCAGGAGCATGGTGACGATCCCGCATGGGATGCTGCAGAAGCCAACGCGCTTTACGATGTGCTCGAACGAGAGGTGATTCCGGAATTTTACAGTCGAGACGAGAACGGCATACCCGCCGCCTGGGTCAGCCGAATACGGGTGAGCATGGCAGGATTAACGCCGCGCTTTTCCGCCAACCGCACCGTGCGCGAATACGTGGAGCAGCATTACCTCCCGGCTGCAGCCGCGTACCGCCTGCGAAGTGCCAACAAAGGCGCAATCGGCAAGCAGATATTCGATTGGAAGCACAACCTGGAACAGAAATGGAATCGGCTGAAGTTCGGCGAAGTCAAGGTTGAGACGCGTGGCGAACGACACCAATTTGAAGTTCAGATCTGTCTCAGCGACGTTGATCCCATTACTGTGCATGTAGAGCTTTATGCCGACGGCGTCAATGGGAATGCTCCCGAGCGGCAGGAAATGAAATTCGTTCGCCAGGCAGAAAGCGGATCGGGCAGTTGCGTTTACAGTACTACAGTGTCTGCGGCGCGTCCTTCAACAGACTATACGGCGCGAGTGATACCGTTCTTCGATGGAGTTTCAGTTCCGTTGGAAACTAATCGAATTCTGTGGCAGCGATGATTCGGTAGACACTCCTGGAGCATTTATCGTGCGTTTCGGATGAGAACGTTGACGAGTGCAAAGATCTATTGAGCAAATGGGAACAGCATGCTTAAACCGAGATGGGTCACACTGTCGTCAGGCAGGAGTTCGATGACTACCAAACGTAAGAAATGGCTGATTGCAATCAGCTCCTTCGTTGGGATCGCGATCGTGGCGATGATCATTGTGGCGTCGGTAATGGCCCGCCGCTTTGAACCTCATATTCGGGAAGAGGTGATTCTGTATCTCGAAAAGCGTTTCGACAGCGAGGTGGAGCTAAAGGCTCTCCATATCCATCTGCCCACTTCATCCTCGTTGCGAATCTTCCTTACAAGAGGCCGCGGAGCCATGGCCAGCGTCGATGGCGAAGGCATCCTGATGCGTCACAAAGGCCGACGTGATGTTCCACCAATGTTTGCGATGCGATCGTTCAGCTTCAATGTCGATCTTGCAGTGCTTTTTGCGGATCACAAGACCATCCAGAACGTGACGATCGACGGAATGGAGATCAATATTCCACCGAAGGGGGAGCGCCCCAGCTTCGACTCATCGAATGTCGAGGACCAGGGAGAGTGGCAGAGGAACGTGATTATCGAAGAAGTGCTGATCACGAATTCGCGCCTGACCTTGTTTCCCAGGGACCCTGCAAAAGTCCCGCTAAAATTTGATCTCCATCAGGTCCGCCTCGAGTCGGCAGGCAAGGCGACTGCAATGAAATACGTTGCCGCGTTGACCAACGCCAAACCTCCGGGGGAAATTCTGAGCAACGGAACTTTTGGACCGTGGGCAGCCGAAGAACCAGGTGACACGCCACTCGCAGGCGATTACCATTTCGACAAAGCGGATCTCGGCGTTTTCAAAGGAATCTCGGGGATTCTTCAATCCACGGGCAACTTCGAGGGGACCTTATCGTCAATCGATGTTTCTGGCCAGGCATCTGTTCCAAACTTCAGCCTGAAGCGATCCGGCAATGCCATACCGTTGACCGCCCACTTTCAGGTCCATGTTGACGGAACAAATGGAGACACGGTCCTCAAGCCGGTCCTCGGTACCCTCGGAACCACGAGCTTCACCACTAGTGGCGCTCTTATTGAGAATGACGCCAAGACCCACCGCAGCATCAGTCTCAAGGTGACGATGCCGAAAGGCAATATCCGCGATCTGATGGCGCTGGCCATGAAGGGACCGCCATTTATGGAAGGCACAATCGCCTTGAATACCAGTATCGACATTCCTCCGCTCTCCGGAAAAGTACGCGAAAAACTTCGGCTCGAAGGAACCTTTGAAATCACGGAGGGGAAATTCCTACGGTCGACGATTCAAGATCAGATCGATTCCCTCAGCCGCCGAAGCCAGGGCCAACCCGGAAATGAGGAAATCGACGAAGTCGTTTTAAAGATGGGTGGAAGATTCAAGTTGGAGGACGAAGTGATCCGCTTCACGCCGGTGTCCTTCGCTGTGCCGGGAGCGGGCATCGATCTGACCGGGAGCTTTGATCTGGACCAGGATATCCTGGATTTTCAAGGCACTCTAAGAATGACGGCCTCGATTTCGCAGACGATGACGGGTTGGAAACACTGGGTGCTCAAACCCATCGACCCCTTCTTTTCAAAACAGGGCGCCGGAACTCTGCTCAACATCAAAGTCAAGGGTACGGCGGAGCATCCAACTTTCGGTTTGAATCGAGGGGACAAGAAAAATAATTGAAGGATGTGCAGGACGGACGACATTGATCACCGGAATGGACCCATGAAACTGAACCTGCCCTGCGTCCTGACGATCAACGGGGGCTCGTCGAGTATCCGGTTTGCCGTGTATGAAGCCGGCGAAACGCTGTTGTTGCGGTTCGAAGGGAGGATCGATCGCATTGGTTTGAGAGGCACAAACCTGATCGTCAATGATCCGGTGGGAAAGCCGCAGGTCCTCCGCCATCTCGCCGCCACCGACCATCGTACGGCTATGGTTGTTCTATTGGACTATCTTGCGGCGCAACCTCTGTTTGCTTCGATAAGAGCCGCGGGACATCGCGTGGTGCACGGCATGAAGCATTCCAAACCAGAACGTGTCACGACGACGCTGCTCAAGGAACTGCACCGCATCAGGCCGTATGCGCCCGATCACCTCCCGCTTGAGATTGAATTGATTGAGGAATTCTTGCGGCGCCATCCAAAGCTGCCTCAGATTGTCTGTTTTGACACGGCGTTTCACCGCGCCATGCCGCAGGTTGCCAGGTTGCTGCCGATACCGCGGCGCTATTCTTCAAAGGGCGTCGAGCGCTACAGTTTCCACGGCCTGTCCTACACTTATCTGATGGAGGAACTGGGCCGCCTCGATCCCGCAGCGTCGAAGGGCCGAGTGATCCTCGCGCATCTTGGCAATGGCGCAAGCCTTGCTGCCGTGCGCGAGGGCAAAAGTTTGGATACCACCATGGGCTTAACGCCAGCGTCAGGTTTGATGATGAGCACTCGTACGGGCGACATCGATCCCGGCCTGGCTTACTACCTCGCGCGTTCCGAGCAGCTAACAGCCGCGCAGTTTCAACAGATGGTGAATCACGAATCCGGATTGATTGGTGTATCCGGGACAAGCTCGGACATGCGTGACTTGCTTGCGCAAGAATCCAGTAATGTGCGGGCGGCGGAAGCCGTCGCACTATTCTGTTATCAGGCGAAAAAGTGGATCGGCTCTTACGTCACTGCGCTTGGCGGATTGGAGACGCTCGTCTTCTCCGGAGGCGTTGGCGAAAACGCGCCGCTCATACGGGAGCGGATCTGTGATGGGCTTGGTTTTCTTGGAATCCAACTCCATCAAAGACGCAACGCGGCGAATGCACCGCTTATTTCGACGGCTGCGGGCCGCGTCAAAGTTCGAGTGATCCGTACCAACGAGGAAATCATGATCGCGAACTCCGTTACACGCGTTCTCAATCTCGGATCCATTCGGAAGCCTTAACCATGACAACCCGAACTCTCACACCAGGACTGCTCCACAAAATGGATGCGTACTGGCGCGCCGCAAATTATCTGTCCGTCGGCCAGATTTATCTTTACGACAATCCGCTGTTGAAGCGGCCATTGGCACTCACGGATGTGAAACACATGCTGCTCGGCCACTGGGGGACGACGCCTGGGCAGAACTTCATTTATGTGCACTTGAACAGGGTCATCCAGAAATACGACCTCAACATGATTTACGTTTCCGGTCCCGGGCATGGCGGTCCAGCCGTCGTCGCGAACACCTACCTTGAAGGTTCGTACAGCGAAATTTATCCCAACATCAGCCAGGACGAAGCCGGTCTCCGGAAGCTTTTTCTTCAATTTTCGTTTCCCGGAGGAATTCCCAGCCACGCCTCGCCGGAGTGCCCTGGCTCGATTCATGAAGGCGGTGAACTGGGTTATTCCCTCAGCCATTCCTTTGGCGCGGTGTTCGACAATCCCAATCTCGTTGTTGCCTGCGTTGTCGGGGACGGCGAGGCGGAAACCGGGCCGCTGGCGACGGCATGGCATTCCAACAAGTTTCTTGATCCAGCGACCGATGGCGCGGTGCTGCCCATCCTGCATCTTAATGGTTACAAAATTTCCAACCCGACAATTTTGGCGCGCATCGAGCGGGAGGAATTGGAGCAGTTGCTGCGCGGATATGGATGGACGCCTATTTTTGTCGAAGGGCATGAGCCGGCGTTGATGCATGAAGCGATGTCCGCGGCGCTCGATAACGCCGTGGAACAGATCCAGAAAATCCAGGAGAAAGCTCGTACGCACGGCGATCGAAAACGGCCACGTTGGCCGATGATTGTCCTCAATTCACCGAAGGGATGGACTGGACCGAAGAGCATCCATGGTCTGCAGATTGAAGGCACGTTCCGTGCGCATCAGGTTCCGCTGGCAGTGTCGGCCACATCGCCTCCCGAAAACCTGAAGCTGTTGGAAGACTGGCTGAGGAGCTACGGGCCTGAGGAACTTTTCGATGAAGAGGGCCGCCTGAAACCAGATTTGGCCGAACTCGCCCCCAGGGGTGAACGTCGAATGGGTGCAAATCCCCACGCCAATGGAGGCCTATTGCTCCGCGACCTGCGTTTGCCGGATTTTCGCGAATACGCAGTCGACGTGCCTTCGCCAGGGGTGCACGGCATCGGCGATACGCATGTGCTCGGGCGTTTCCTGCGCGATGTCATAAAGCGGAATGATGCGCAGCGGAATTTCCGGGTCTTTGGCCCCGACGAGACGCTTTCCAACGGTCTGGAAGCCCTCTTTGAGGAGACCCAACGGCAATGGGATGCCAGAACCGTGCCTGACGACGAATTTCTCAAGCCAACTGGGCGCGTGATGGAAGTGCTCAGTGAACATCAATGCGAGGGTTGGCTTGAGGGCTATCTGCTCACCGGGCGGCATGGAGTCTTCAACTGTTATGAGGCGTTCATCCACATTGTCGATTCGATGTTCAACCAGCATGCGAAGTGGCTGAAGGTGACGTCGAACCTTCCGTGGCGGCGGAAGATCGCCTCATTAAACTACTTGTTGGCTTCGCATGTCTGGCGACAGGACCACAACGGCTTCACGCATCAGGATCCTGGTTTCATCGATCACGTCGTGAACAAGAAAGCCGAGATCGTGCGCGTTTACCTTCCGCCAGATGCGAACTGTCTCTTGTCGGTGATGGACCACTGTCTCCGTAGCCGTCACTATGTCAATATTGTGATTGCGGGCAAGCATCCGGCGCCGCAGTGGCTGACGATGGACGCCGCGGTCCAGCACTGCACCGACGGCATCGGCATTTGGCAGTGGGCCAGCAATGATCATGGCGTTATGCCCGACGTGGTCATGGCTTGTTGCGGTGACGTGCCCACCTTGGAGACGCTCGCCGCCGTGTCCATTATGCGCGAGCATTTGCCCGGCTTGAGAATCCGGGTGGTGAACGTCGTTGACCTCATGAAACTGCAGCCGCAAAGCGAGCATCCGCACGGATTGAGCGATGCAGACTTCGACGAGTTGTTCACCAGGGACAAGCCGGTCATCTTCGCCTTCCACGGCTACCCCTGGCTGATTCACCGGCTAACCTACCGCCGCACCAACCACCACAACATTCACGTCCGCGGCTACAAGGAAGAGGGCACAATCACAACACCCTTCGACATGACGGTGCTGAACGATCTCGACCGTTTCCATCTGGTGATGGATGCCATCGACCGCCTGCCACAGACCGGTGAAAAGGGCCTCGATCTGAAGCAGCAGTTCGAGGAAAAGCTGGTCGAACACAAGCGATACATCGATAAGAACGGCCAGGACATGCCGGAAATCCGGAACTGGATGTGGAGCAGCCTCAGTCGAAGACTAAAGTGAAATTGACAGGAGGATTTTGATGGGCGGCCCTATTGTGTTAAGTGGACCCGATCTTTCCGAGGACCGATCGCATGTCGATTTCCTCGAGTGACCGCGACAGAACGCCGCGCTCTATAAGAATCCGTTGGGTGGTTACCTTGTAGTGCGTGAGACACTCGCCGATCGACTGAAGCGTGGACCACTATCTGTTATTCATTCCACTTCAGTTTCAATGACACGACGTTATATTGGCAAAGGAGGATGCCGATGACCAAAACTGAAATTTCGGAATTAGGACGGATCGCAGGGAAGCTGGAAGGGAAGGCATTCATCGATGCATTTCAGCCATCCGCCAGAGGTTATCAGTGGTGCATAAAGTTTGAAGATAAGGACATTGAAGTTTCCGTGCGGCCCGGAGAATGCGACGCGAGAGAAAGAATATTGGATGAAATGCGCCGGGAACTCTCGCGCGCGTAATTCGGGAACTCCCTCGCTACAGATGACTTTAGGAAACTAAGAGGAAATGTCTCTGGAACGCTATGTGGAAGGTGATTGCTTCACTTCCACCCTGTCGCTGCCGGCGAGATCACCAGTGCGCGCAATATCCAGCGTCCGATATTCCAAAGATGTCTCTATCGATTAGGACTGTCCCTACCAAAAACCTAATCAGGCCGGAAAATACTCGGATCGAGGCGACGTCGCGCTTTCAAAAAGTCTCGTCCTGCAGCGGACGCTGAAACCCCCGTCGTTACGATCCAAGGTGAATCGCAATGTCCACTTCACTCAGCACTGCGAAACCAGACGCGGAGCGACCGGAGCAGGGAATAGAAGATCGAAAACATGGCCGTTGAGCCTAAATGACGATTCGCGTAAGTTCAACTGTTCCAAGGCCGACGGGATTTTCATTAGGCACAGATGGACTATAAGAACAATCAGATTGCGCAAGAAGAAATGGTACAGCGGCCCGCAAACCACCGAAGTCGGGGCTAATTTGGAATTCGCCACGGACAGGAATCCGAGCAGCTTTGCACCGCCTTATGACAGATACGGGCTAATCCTTTCGCGGCGAGTCGGCTTCGACCGGAATAATCCGGGCGCCGTCTCGGGCGGCATCGCCCGGCACCGTTACGATGGTCGTGCCTTCCTGGACTCCCTGAAGAACTTCCAGGCGATCGCCGTAATCGCGTCCGACGGAGATCTTCTGAAGATGCAGAGTCAAGTCGGGCTGCACGACCGCGACCTGGGCGCCATCGGTTCGGAAAATGACAGCGGAAGCGGGCACGGTGATGGGCAGGTCCGGACGCGCGCCGGCTAGTGTCACTTCGGTGTAGGTGCCCGGAAGCAGCGCGCGGTCGGCATTAGGCACATCCACTTCAACCAGCAGTGTGCGGCTGGAAGGATCCAGCGCGCTTGCCGTTCGCGTCACCTTTCCGTGAAACGTACGTCCCGGAAAATTCGATGCCGTGATCGTTGCAGCCTGTCCAACACGAACCGCATTCGCACCGGCTTGCGGAACGTTCACATACGTCCGCAACGTTTCAGTTTGTGCGATTCGAAACAGCAGTGTGCTGCCCGTGCTGACCAGTGCGCCGATATCGATATTGCGAAGTGTGATGACGCCGTCAAACGGGGCTTTCACCAGTCGATAACCTTGAACTTCCTGCAGGCGTGCAAGATTGGACTTTGCCCCGGACACACTGCTGTTCTGTGCGGCGACGGCTTTCTCCAAAGCCTGGACGTTCGCGGTCAAGGCCACAATCTGCGCCTGATACTGATCACTTTCCTGCTGAGGCGCGAGTCCCTTCTCGTAAAGCGACTTCCATCGATCCGCATTGACGCGAGCCAGATCCCTGTTGGCTTTTCCCTGTTCGAGATTGGCCTGCGCCTGATCCGCAGCCGCCTGGGCCTGCGCGATTGCGGACTCTGCCTGGTGGAGCTGATGATCCAATTCGGGTGCGTCGATCTCCGCCAGGGCCTCTCCAGCAGTCACATGGTCGCCGATATCAACAAGCCGGCGCTTGAGGTACCCGTCGGTGCGCGCCATGATGGGTGCTTCGGTAACGGCCTGCATCGTTCCCGGCAGACGGATTTCGTTGGCGCTGCCGCCACGGCCCACGTGCATGACCTCCATACGCGGCAGTTCCTTTTCGCGCTCGGCTTCCTCCGCACGCACTGTCGCGTCGCGTCTTTGCAGCGGCACGTAACCGGCAATAAATAACAGGGCGAACAGAACCACAATTCCCAGCACAAGCGACGCAATCGTCACTCCGGACGGACGCCATCGAACTTCAGGAGGTCCGGCATGTCCTTCTCGCTGAGCGCGGAGCTGCTGCTTCAATTCAGCCAGTTCGCGGCGCAGCAGCTGCTCGGTGGACTCCCTGGAATTTTCGTCATCGTAAGACATTTTCTTTAGACCACCAACTCCGCTTCCAACGCGGCGTCGAGTTCCTCCTCTTCGAGTCGTTTTTCCTGATTCACCGGGGGCTTTCGTCGCAAATAGGAATAGATGATCGGTACAACAAAAAGTGTCGTCACTGTCGCTCCCATCAGCCCTCCAATGACGGCGCGCCCCAGCGGCGCGTTTTGCTCTCCGCCTTCGCCCAGGCCCAGAGCCATGGGGAGCATTCCCAGAATCATGGCCGAAGCCGTCATGAGCACCGGACGGATTCGCGCATACCCTGCGGACAACATGGCGTCGTGCGCCCGAGGCACAGTGGACCGTTCCTCGTTGGCGAACGTGACCATCAGAATACTGTTTGCCGTTGCGACGCCGATGCACATGATGGAGCCCATCAGCGAAGGAACGCTCAGCGTCGTGCCGGTAACGAACAACATCCACAAAATACCAGCCAATGCTCCGGGCAAAGCGGTCAGGATAATGAATGGATCGAGCCACGACTGGAAATTCACGGCCATCAGCAGATACACCAGCACGACTGCAAACACCAGCCCCAGCCCGAGACGGAAGAAGGACGAGCGCATGGTCTGATATTCCCCGCGCAGGGTCAGAGTCGTTCCCCGTGGCAGGTTCGACTGCTCCGCCTGCATGACCTTTTCGATTTCGCGGCCGACACTGCCCAGGTCTCGTCTGTCGACGTTGGCGTAAACATCGAATACCGGAGCAACATTGTAATGATTAATGATGACCGGGCCGTAGCTGCGCTTCACGTCCACAAGATTGGAAAGAAGCTGCGGAGCGCCGTTATTCAAAGCTCCGGGGTTACCGTAAGCTTGAGACGCGCCGCTCGGCGACGCTCCCACGAATGCATTTCCCGCAGCGGACGCACCCATCAGCGAACCTGCGGTTGTCGTGTTGATCGTGTTTGACGCCGCTGTCACCGGCGTGCGCAGCAGCTCGTCGAGTGTATCGATTCGATATTGTGACGTCTGCACGCCCACGTTGTAGCTGATGCCCGTCGCCGGATTCACCCAGAAGCTCGGAGCCACCTGGTTGTTGCCGCTGAGAGAGATCAACATACTGCTGGTGACATCGCGCTGCGTGAGGCCGAGTTGTCCGGCCTTCACGCGGTCGACGTTGAGGTTCAATTGCGGCTGCTGGTACACCTGATGCAGGTGGACGTCTGCCGCTCCCGGAATGCGAGCAATGCGACCGATCAGTTTTTGCGCAAGCTTGTAGTTATTGCCGGCATCACGTCCAACCACCTGCAAATCGATTGGCGCTGGCAGGCCGAAATTAAGGATCTGATTCGTGATGTTCGCGGGCTCAAAGAAGAAGGTCATGTCGGGAAACTTCTCCTGGAGTCTCTTGCGCAGAAGAACTTCGTAGTCGCGCACGGCGCCGTGTTTGACCGACTTCAATGAAATCAGAATTTCGCCATCGGTCGCCGCGATATTCGGAACATCTCCTTGCGCCAGACTTCCCCACGCGTTGGGAATACCGATATTGCTCAGGATTGTGTCGACTTCGCGGGACGGCAGCGCTTTGCGGATTTCCTGCTCGACGTCGGAGAAACGGACCTCCGCCTGCTCAATACGCGTGCCCGCCGCCGCGCGAGCATGCAGGCGCAGGGTGCCGCCGTCAACTTCAGGAAAGAAGTCCTGTCCGATCCAGCGAAGCAATCCGAGGGTGCCAATCGAGAAGATCAGAAAACCCAGAAGAACCAGCGCGCGGTGCCGCAATGAGAAGTCGAGCAGCCCCACATAGCGTTGACGAAGGCGCTCGAACAAGTAGTTCATCCCCCGATGGAGCGTCCAGAGCACACCTTTGCCGCCGTGTCCGCCGGCATGGTAGACGGCGACTTCCTTTCTCAGAAGGTAATGAACCATTGTGGGAATCAAGGTGCGAGACAAGAGGTACGACGCCATCATCGCGAAGACCACCGCCATTGCCAATGGAGTGAACAGGTACTTTGCCGTACCGGTGAGCAGCAGAACGGGGACAAACACAATGCAGATGGACAGCGTCGACACAAACGTGGGCACCGCAATCTGCGAGGCACCATCGAGAACCGCGCGGACCAGCGGCTTGCCCATGGCCAGATTCCGGTGCGTATTCTCAATCTCCACGGTCGCATCGTCCACCAAAATGCCAACGGCGAGAGCCAGTCCGCCAAGCGTCATCACATTGATGGTTTGTCCAAGAAGGCTCAGGATGCAGATGGAGCTGAGAATCGAAAGTGGAATCGAGATACAGACGATCAGCGTGCTACGCCAGCTCCCCAGAAACAGCAGAATCACCATACCCGTCAGGAACGCCGCGATCAGCGCTTCACGCACAACACTGGAGATTGCGGCGCTCACAAACAGGGACTGATCGCCGAACACCGATAAGCTTAAATCGTGCGACACGTTGTCCATGATTTTCGGCAGTGCGCTTTTCACCGCATTCACAATCGCCAGGGTGGACGCATTGCCGTTGCGTGTCACCGTCAGCAGAACGCCGCGCGAGCCGTTGGTACGCACGATGTTCTGCTGAGGAACGTAACCATCTCGGACCGTGGCCACGTCCCTCATATAGATGGTGGCGCCATTCACTGTCTTGATCGGCAGATTGTTGAAATCTGCAATTGCCGTGGGACTGCTGTTCAGACGAATCGGATATTCGGTTTCGGCAAACTTGGCGGTGCCCGCGGGCAGAATGAGGTTCTGAAGGTTCAGCGCATTCGAGACGTCGATGGGCGAAAGCTGTCTGGCGTAGAGCTCGTCCAGATTCAGGTCCACCATGATCTGACGATTTTTGCCGCCGAACGGATAGGAAACAGTGGCCCCTTGCACCGTGGCGAGCGGCGTTCGGATGAAGTTGTTTCCGAGGTCGAAGATTTCCTGTTCCTGAAGCCTGGTGCTGCTCAAACCCAGCTGCAGAATCGGGACGCTCGCAGCATCGTACTTCAGGACCTGCGGTGGAAATGTTCCCGGCGGCATGTTGCGAACCGCCACCTGGCATTGCGTGACAATTTGCGCCAGCGCCAGATCGACCTGTGTGTTGGGATGAAAGTAGACGCGTACAACGGCAATGCTCTGATGCGACTGAGACTCGATATGCTCGATTCCGACGACGTTGGACGTTATCGAGCGTTCGAAGTTCGTAACGATTCGGCTCTCCATTTCTTCCGGCGAGAGCCCGCCGTATTGCCAGACAATGCTGACAACCGGAATATCAATATAAGGAAAGATGTCGACGGGTAACGTGGCAATCGCTATGCCACCCAGAATCGCGATCAACAATGCCATCACGACAAAGGTGTAGGGGCGGAGGAGCGCTAACCGGACAATCCACATAATGCATCCGATCTCCGAACAGTTCCAGGACCTGTATCGTACCGCCAAATTCGAATCGATAACACCCCAGGAACGAGGACGGCCGGGTGAAGAAAGCCTGCACCGTCATCCAGACAATACAGCATAGCGCGGGCATTCTCAGAAGCGTGTGCTCCGCAAAAAATGAAAATCGCCTGATTTGTCATGCTGCGGTTTTTGTCCAACCGGTATTCATGGTGAAGCCTGCCGAGTATCGGAAAGGCCACAACGTGGTGGTTGTCTGGAATGTGGTACCTCTCGGCTTGGAGTTCGATCCTTCTGAATCCAAACTCAGGAATTCCTGGCCCGAGGTAAGAGTGTGGACGTCCTCGGTTGTAATGAGCCGTCCATTCTTTCAGGATTCGATGGATGTGCGCTTCGTTTAGGGAAACGGTAAAGTCCAGACATTCTCTTCGTACCGTCCCAATCAGCCGCTCACAAAATGAATTCGCTTGTGGTGCTTTGTGAGGCGTCTTCATTACCTTCAAACCCAACGACGTAATGGAGGCATCCAGGTCTTTGGAATAGATGCTGTCGCGGTCATGAATGATGAATTTAAACGGCTCTTCTCCGGTGACGCTTTCCCGTATGGTCCACAAAATCAACGCACATAATCGGGCTGAGTTTGTGACGCAATTCTGATTCGTCGAGTATGAATTTCAGGTGAGGGAAGCGCTCCTCCACTGAACCCGAATTCGAACTTCGAAAGATACAGGTGCGATTTCCGGTACCGAGTCCAGCGGCTTTGAACTTTTTCGTGGTGTTTTTAGGCAGCCTCGCGCAAATAGTAGCGGAGCATGCCACCGAGGCGATGGGTGCTCCGGACAGTTCCGGCCGGATTTCCTGGAGTCATCAGCGGTTCGATCAGCTTGTTTCCCAGACCCTGATGGTTTCGTTCCGTGTGATAGTGAGCGAGGTATTCGCGGACGGCATTGCGCAAGGAGTTTTCGCCGAAGCAGATCATTCGGTCTAAGCAGTCTTCTTTGATGGAGCGTACGAATCGTTCGGCGAAAGCGTTCAAGTTCGGCGAGGATGGAGGTAGTTTCACGGATTCGATTCCAAGCTGAGCCAGCGAATCGAGGAACGATTGGGTGTAGAGTGGATCGCGATCATGAATAAGGAATCGATTTCTTTTCAAGAATCCGCTTTCGCAGTCGGTCAGGTTGCGGGCGATCTGATCCATCCAGAGTCCGTTTGGACTCTTTGCGATTCCTCCAAGCTCCACGCGTCGGCTGGAAAGCTCGATGAAGAAAAGGACCATGAAACGTTGAAGTCCCTTCATGGTCCAGACTTCAATCGTAAAGAACTCCGTAGCGGCAATTTGATCGGTGTGCCGTGAGAGGAACTCTTTCCAGGTGGTCTTTCTGACGCGTATTGGTGCGGGATCGATTCCATGACGCTTCAGAATCTTCGCAATGCTGCTGGGCGAGAGATCATGGCCAAGGTTTTCCAACGCACCCTGGATCCGGTCGTAACCCCAACTGCGATTTTCTTCGCCCATGCGGATAACCAGAGCTTCAATGTCAGCGGTTGTCCGGGGCCGACCGCGTTTCCTTTGGTCACTTCCGTCGTATTTGATGGCAATCAGTTTGCGATGCCACGCCAACAAAGTTTCAGGCGTAACAAGAGTTGCAACTTGGTTTAGGGCGGAGCGGCTCAACACCTTGGCCCGAGCCGCAAGTCGCCGGGATTGGTCATCGGTGAAGCGCAGTCGCTTATCCCCGATCTGCTCTCGGAGAACGCGATTTTCTTCGGTGAGGTAATCGATGGCGCGTTGTTGGTGCTCGCTGAGCCAACCGGCAAGGCAGGTCACGACGAACGAGATCGGTTTCAGAGCTGACGGCATGGAGAATCCTACCATTTTGGGGTTCCTGGTTGAGCTGTCTTCGCCTGCGCTTTCAACACGTTCGAATTTGTGGACCATACGGGTCGGGACGCCGGACAATCCCAACGACCAGGTCTCCCTTCTTCAATTAACTGCCTGGGCCAGGATCGATGACGCGGCCAAGGGATTCGTGGCCGAGCACGAGACGTGACTTCCCGGGCGGTGCCCAGCCGTATTTCCCCTCCACGATCTCGATGTCGGTGCCACAAACGCCGACCGCAATCGCCTCGACAAGAATCGACCCGTCACGCGCCTCGGGCTCCGGCACGTCTTCCAGACGGGTGCTACCTGGTTTCTGCGGTTCAACGGTAACGGCTTTCATAGCGCTCTCCTCTGACTCGTGATGGGTTCGTCAGCTAATGCAGTACGGATCTTTCGAAGGATGTTGTTGATGTTCGTTTCCGGGTCGACGAAAAGATCCGAACGCCGAGGCTTCGCAACGATTTTCAGCGGCCGACAGATCCGACAAAGAGTGTGTCTCCCGTGAGGAGAAACCACGCTCCAAGGAGATCACACGCCTGAAGGCGGTCATCAAGAATCAGTTCGAACAAGCCGCTCGCGGCGGTCGCGTGCAAATCACAACAGCCAATCCCGATGCTCTCGCCGCCGTCCATGAGTTCCTGCGCTTACAGATTAGCGAGCACGCGACAGGTGATTCGGGACAAGTCGAGAAAGCTTGAGCCTCAAAAGGTTCGAAGTTGCACGATAATTTATCTCATTCCATATCGGACCGATCGCCAGCAGGACATCCGCGACGTCGATCTTGCCGACGGTCTTCCTTCCGAACACTGGGAACATATGGGTCTTTAATGCCTATAGAGTCGGCAGGAATGTTCGTCCATGACATTTGCCGATTGCTATACAGCTATCGAATTGCGGGACAGAACTCCAAAGGCCTGGTAGCACTATGTGAAATACGCAAAAATGGGAATTGAACCTGGGTTCAATTCCCAAAGTAGCCCCAACGGGAGTTGAATCAGTTAATCGTATCAAAGACATGGCAGAACATTTCTAACTATCCCGCCATTCTTCCCGCCAATTTGAATTGGATCATATCGGACTTCTTTGAATCTTCTACCCAGAAGTTCGTCGCTTCGGTAATCCTCCGGAATCGAAACTGGAGGTATGGGACCTGCGACCAAAGAATAACGGAATAATTCGTGATTGGCCTTTTAGCGAATGCCCGAATCAGTTGCGGCTCTCGATCAATTTTCGAATATCTTCAACTTTCCAGGCGGTAATTCGCGGTCCGAGTTTGACGCCTTTAGGAAATCGTCCGGCGCTGATACCGGCCCACCAGGTGGATGCCGATACGGGGAACACATGGAGGACTTCTGGAAGCCGTATATATCCTTCACTTGGAACCATTCGTTTTCTCTCATCTGTACGCATTGCTCCCCCTTTGAGCTCTGTATCAACAGAAGTTCTTTGAGCCATGAGATCCCAGCTTCCGCGGTTCTGTGCGGTTTCGCGTACTGGAATTTCATGGACTGCTCTCCGTTCCGAGACCATTTGCCGCTGCCTAAACCCGCTTCCAAGAAATAAGACTGTTCTGTTCGTCGAAATGTGACATCGCCTACCTGAACATAATGCGACGGACTGCGACATTCCGATCTGGAATCGCGTTCAAATCGTGCTTCCTCTCCGTTCACTCGAGCATAATCTTATTCCTAGCGAGTGCCTCGAAGGCGAGGGTAATATAAGACCCCAAAAAGCGAGAGTTTCTTGAATCAGGGGAGGGATGGATGCTCAGACGATCCAGGATCTTCGTTCTAGTGTTGGCCAGCATGGCGCTGGCTGTTTCGGGATTTGCGCAGGCGGCTCGTGGAGGCGCAAGCACGCCGGATCTCTCAGGTGTTTGGACCACGTATCGAGCCCCGGGAGCGGCAGCGCGCGGAGGTGGTGGAGCTCGCGGTGCTCAGTCGGAATTGCCTTTGAAGGCCACGGCCAGGGCCAAGGTGGAGGAATACCAGAACCTGATCGCGGGAACCGGAGATACTCCCGGAGGATACTGCCTCGGTACGGGAATGCCGGGATCCATGATGGGCTCCGGCGGATACCCTATGGAGATCATCCAGCGGCCGGATCAGATCACCATCATCTACGAAGCGCACAACGAGATTCGACGGGTCTACTTTGGAAACCGGATCATCCCCGAGAAAGATCGTCTTTCCGAGCGGAATGGTTACTCGACCGGCAGGTGGGAGGGAAGCACTCTTGTCGTCGAGACGACAAACCTTAATGAACAGGTCGACCAGCGGTATCCCCACAGCGACAAGGCAAAAGTCGTTGAGCGCTACACGCTATCGGAAGAGAGCGGCGCGAAGGTTCTCACGGCGGAGATGACGATGACGGACCCGGTTTTCTATTCGGCGCCTGTTTCCGAAATAAAAAAGTGGTCGATTGTTCCGAACGGCTTCCTGATGACGTATGAATGCAATGAGCCCATCTGGCTCGATCGACTCGAAGCTTTAAAGAAGAAGAGTTCACAACCTACGAAGTGAAGACGGAGCACATAACTATGAGAAGACTATCGATTGCCCTTGCAGCCTCATTGATTTTTTGGATCGCCATTCCGGCAGTGGCCCATCACTCCGCTGCGCTGCAGGACTTTACCAAGCGTATCGAGATCGCGGGTGTCGTGAAGGCGTTCAGGATTATGAACCCGCACGGAAAACTCCTCGTTGAAGTGACCGATGCCAAGGGAACGCGTGAGATTGAATACGAAACGCACAGCCGCAATAACGTCTACCGTTCCGGTTATCGCGACGGAATGATCAAGCCTGGCGAAAAGATAAAATTGACCATTGCACCGAATCGCGATGGTAGTGACGGCGGCTACGTCGTAGGGTTCGAAACAGCCAAGGGAGAAAAAGTCGGACTCGATCCGGCCGCCCGGTAAGACGTGGGGAGATGCGGGGACAGACTCCGATGAGAAAGACGATTCGCACTGCCGGTACACGTAGGAAAAGTGAGCTCGACTCCTTCTGAATTCCAGGCTTGGCGTCGTAGTTGCGGCATTATGTGGGAGCTGGATTTTGACCGCTTCGGCCATCGTTTAATGGCACAAGGGTGGCAATCGCATCCATCTATATTTGTGGCCGAAGCGGCGGGGATCCCACCCCAACACAATAATCGGACTGCGACATTCCGATCTGTAATCGCATTCAAAACACAAAAGCCCGGCTGTGTCACAGCCGGGCTTTTGAAGGAAAACCTCACTTTGCTGCAGCAGGTGCTGGGAAGTAAGTGGTGATGCGGTCGTTGAGCGTGAATTCCATTCCGAGGCCGGGGTATTGTTTCAATACGTTCACACGCATCTCAGCGGCATTCCTGGGTTTTGAAACGTTCGCATCCCAATCCGCCATGTATTTCTTCATGAACGCAATGGCGGAGACATCGTGCTTCGCGCCGGGGCCCTCGTGTCCCGGCACAACAATCGCCGGCTGAAGCGCGAGAATCTGATCGATGGTCTTGTTCCAATCCTCGCGAGCCTTGTCGCTGCGGCCAGATAGCGGCGGAGACACTTGCCCAACATAACGTTTAATACGCGACATTTCGGCCGTCTATAGTTCGCGGGTAGCGCTGTGCTTCCTATGCGTGCCACGATCGACGGGAGTTCAGATCTCGAGCATCGCAGTACTGTCGCCAAATTTCTCGAGGCGAATCCCGAACTTATCCAGCATTGCCAACAACAGGTTGGACATTGTCGTCTTCGGCGCAGTCACAATGTGGCGTCCGCCTTTCAACCGGCCGGACGCGCCGCCGATGAGGATGACCGGCAAATCTTCGTGATCGTGTTGATTGCTGTTTCCCATGCCGCTGCCATAAAGGACCATCGAGTGATCCAGCAGCGTTCCGTCCCCATCCGGCGTGGCCTTGAGCTTATCGATCAGATAGCGCATAGCCGTGACATGATAGGTGTTCAGCTGAGCAAGTTTGTCCATATTGGCGCGCACGTGGGAATGATGAGACAGATTGTGAAATGCTTCACGAATGCCGCTGCCCGGATAGATGGCCCCGGTTAATTCCTGTGCCATCATGAATGTCGTGACACGCGTGATATCGGCCTGCCAGGCCAGCACCTGAAGATCGAACATCAGCTTGATGTGATCCTCGAAGTTCTCGGGTATCCCCACTGGCATTTGCGGCACTTTCAGGTCCGATGTGATTTGTGAACTGGCACGTTGAATGCGGCGCTCGATTTCCCGAACGTCCGTCATGTAGTCCTCGAGACGCGCGCGATCGCCCGGGGGCAGTTCTTTCTCGAGCGATTGCACCTGCTTCAGCACCGAATCCAGCAAGCTTTGCGACTGCTGGCGGCGCGATCGCCGCTTCTCTTCACTGCTGCCGTCACAGAACAGCCGCTCGAACACAACCTGCGGGTTGTTCTCCATGGGGAGAGGAGATATCGAGGACTGCCACGCAATCGTGTTGCGGTAAGCGCATGTCAAACCCGCGCCGCAATTGAGGCCGGCCGGCTCAATACATAATTCCAGCGAGGGCAGCGGCGTATCCTGGCCCTGCCGCTGCGCAATCATTTGATCCACGGTGATTCCCAGACTTGCTTTCGCCCCGGATTCGGGATGAACACCGCTCAAATATACCGCCGACGACCGGGCATGGTGCACGCCGGCTGAGCCGTCCCCGCCATAGGCGGAGGGGTGCGCAAGATTGCTAACGATGGTCAGTTGGTCCCGGTAAGCTTCGAGCGGTTTAAGGATCTCCGTCATCTCATAACCAGCGCCGGCGGTTTTCGGCTTCCACTTGTCAATGATGGAACCATGCGGAATGTAAATGGCCCCGAATCGGGTCTTCGGACTGGCGGCCGTCCGCTGCAGAGGCGTCTGTGCGGGAACCATCGATTCTAGAAAAGGCAGTGCCAGCGAAACTCCGCTTGCTCGAATGAATGTCCGGCGGGAAAGGTGTTTCTTGGTGATGAACATAATGTCCCCTCTAGCGCGCTTGAGCGACTTTCGCTTGCAGCGCCTTTTTAGTTCGCATTTGAAATGGCTGACTTTTCGTAATGGCCAGCACCAGCGACGAAAAGCCATAGTTGGATTTCGCGGAGTCTCGCACGATGGCGCGGACGGCCGGCATATCGGCATACGTCAGTGTTCGGCCGAGCGAATAGGTCAGGAGTTTCTCGGTGACTGTCGTCACGAAAGCGTCTGATCGCGTCAGTAGCGCCCTGCGTAGACTGACGGGACCATCGAGTTTGGTTCCATCGGCAAGTTGTCCTTTCGCATCGATAGTAATCTTCCCTTCACTATCCCGCCACTTGCCGACAAGGTCGAAGTTCTCCATGGAAAAGCCAATCGGATCCATCAGGCTGTGGCACGACGCACAGACAGGATTGGCCCGGTGCTGCTCCATGCGTTGGCGCAGGGTTACCGGTTGTTTGACCTCGGCAGTTACATCGAGGTTCGTCTCCACCCCTGGGGGCGGGGACGGAGGTGGCATTCCGAGGATATTCTCCAGCACCCACTTCCCTCTCTGCACTGGCGAGGTGCGATTCGCAGACGAGGTCACGAGCAGGATGCTGCCCTGGCCCAACAACCCGCGGCGAGGACTATCTTCCGTCAGCGGAACGCGGCGAAAGCGTCCACCTCGGATATTGGGAATACCGTAGTGTTTTGCCAGGCGTTCGTCCACAAAGGTAAAATCCGGGTTCAGAAAATCCACAACACTTCGATCCTCTTTCATCACGGTTTCGAACAGCAATGTGGTCTCACGTTCAAAGGCGGACCGAAGGCTCGCATCGAAATCTGTGGATTCCGGCATGACGTTCTTGAGTTCGCGAAGATACAGCCACTGTCCAGCAAAGTTCTCGACAAGAGACTGAGAGCGCGAATCCTTCAGCATCCGTCGAACCTGCTTTTCAAAGACAGCGGGATCGGCGAGACGGCCCTTGCTCGCAATGTCGAGGAGTTCGTCGTCTGGAATACTGCTCCACAGAAAGAACGATAGCCGCGAAGCGAGTTCGAGATCGCTCAAACGATAGATCCCGCCTTCGCGGACAGTCGACGGCTCCCGCTCGAAACGAAACAGAAACTGAGGATCGATCAGAATGCGCGCGATTGCCTGTTGGATGCCGTCTTCAAATGTCCCGCCTTGCCGCCCGTCCTGATAGAAAGAGAGGAGCGACTCAAGGGACACGTCGTTATCCGCAACGGAACGGCGGAACGCGCGCCGGGCCAGCGTTGAAAGTATTTTCTTTGCGCACGGCAACTCCTCGCTTGCCTGCGCCGGATGGCAACTAAAGATCGTCTTGCGCGCCGGTGTATCGCCCACGCCGGTTGCGTTGTACGGGCCGTCGATACCAACGCTGGAAATGATGAACGCTCCCGCCGAAGGGATACTGTAAATCTCGTCGACGCCGGCGGAATAATCTCGTGGAACCACAGCGGCCCCGATGGTGTGCACGCCGGCCTGGACGGGAATCCGAAACCGCCGGGTATTGGCGACAGACAAGGACGCGCCGTCAAACGTCACAACCACATCCGGTGCCCGCGGAACCGTTGCGCCGCGGCCTCCCCGCGCACCCCCGCCCGTCGCGATCGTAATTTCGTACTCCGCATCCAGCGGAAACGAATGACGAACAAACGTTCCCCCCTGAGTCCCCGCAGGAAGACCTTCGCTTGATCCACCGCCCCTGTAGGTGATCCGTCCGGGGAGCGTTTCAAGATCGCCAACAGCACGGCGTGTGATCTTCATGGCAGCGGAAACGTAGGCTTGAATAAGCGTTGGGGAGCCACCAAGAACATCTGCAATGTTATCGAATCCGTCAGCGGAGTCGTCGGCTGGAAGCAGAGTGGTGGGGTCGACTTCCATGTTCAGAAGATCCCGAATGGCATTCGCATACTCCGCCCGGTTCAAGCGATGGAGGCCTGTTGCGCCGGGGTTCGGCGCCAGGGCGGCTGCCCGGTCGAGCCGCGTTTCCAGCGTCGAAGCAAACTCATCGATGGCGGCACGTGAAGGCCTCGCGGCATTAGCCGGCGGCATCATCCCTGTACGCAGCTTGCGCACTACTTTTTCCCAAGTCTCGGCTGTGGGACCGACATCGGCCGGATCGAGGGACCTCAGATCCAGTTGCCCGGACTTCAGAGTGGCATTGTGGCAACTCGAACAGTATTGGTTTAGAAAAGCGCGCGTAGGTTCGGGCGGAGCACTCGGCCCTCCGGGCGTCTGCGCTTTTCCGATGATCAAGGTCAAGCAAAGGAGTGCGAGAACAGAGATTGTCCGGACATAGCCGGCGCGGGCAAAAGCAACGATCCGCGATTCCTTCATTTCTTATCCGCCAATTCTTTAAGCAGTGCGATCGTGCCTGGCTTTGGCTCGGGCGGGTGCGTGGCCAGAAACACCCCTTCGGCCCAGTCCATTGGAGTGCGTCCCTCATTGTCTTTGACATCCAACCGGGCTCCCTTCGACACCAGGAACTTCACAATATCATCCGAACCGCGGTTGGCAGCGCCATGAATGGCCCGCAGCCCCATCGAATTAACGGCGTTGACGTCCTGCCCCAGGCCATACAAGAACTCCACAGCCTTCAAAAAATCGTCGTTAGACTCACTGTACGTCTGCTTGACGACCCAGTTGACGCCGGCGGCGGCCATTAATGCGGTGGTTCCACCGAGGGGCGTCAGGTTCGGATCTGCTCCATGTTTCAGCAGAAGACGCATCACCGGAAGATCCGCAGAGCGTGCCGCATATATAAAAGGTGTCATTCCGACGAAGTCCACCCACTCGAGCGAACCAAGCGGGAGCATCGTCCGCCGCCATGGGGGAACCTCCTTTGTTCGCGCGTTTGGATTGGCGCCGTGCTCGAGCATCATCTGGATGAGCCCCAGGATCTCTTCCCGGTTCTCCACATAGTTCTTGAACGTCGAGCTATCGAGATCCATGTCCCGAACTTCAACGGCTTGCCATAGTGGCGTGCGTCCGTACCAATCCGCGTCGTTGATGTTCGCGCCTTTCTCAATGAGGAATCGAGCGACGTCGACGCGATTGTTGGAGGTCGCCATCAACAGCGGGCCGATGCCGTTGGCCTCGACTTCGTTGAGGTCGGCGCCTGCGGCGATGAGCATCTTCACGGCCTCAATTTGGCCTTCGCGAACCGCATACAGCAGTGGCGTCATCGATCCCGGAATCGGCTGACGATTGCCCCGTTCCGGGAGGCCACTCCGCACAATGCCAACACCGTGCGAACCTCCGCCCGGAGGATTGGCGGGACGGAATGCCGGAGTCGCACCGGTGCGCGTGCGAGTTCGAACACTGGCGCCGCTTTTGAGAAGAAGATCGACGATTGCAGGACTGGACTCACGCACTGCGAACATCAGCGCCGTCTGACCGTATGCGGGTTCAGCCCAATCCACTTTAGCGCCACGCGCCAGAAGAACGCGCACAGCCTCGAGTTCCCCGGAACGGACTGCAGCCATGAGCGCGGACTGATTCGCCGGATCTACCGTATTCGGATCCGCTCCCGAATCGAGCAACGCGCGGATCATGGCGACATTACCGCTGCCGGCGGCAATTTGGATCGGTGTGATTCCGTAGCGGTTCGGCGTTTTGACGTCGGCGCCCGAGCGAATCAGCAGTTGCGCCGTCGCCAAATCATCGGCCTGGATCGCCCAGTAAAGCGGCGGAGTCCCGTCGGGACCAGGCGCATTCACATCCGCCTTCTTTTCGATCAGGGCGCGAACAGCATCAATGTTGCCAGTTTTTGCGGCTTCCGCAAGACGAACGTCGGTCGTCTCTGCTGCAGGAAACAGCGCAAGTATTACGAGCAATGTATGTAGGGGAAACATGGTAAGCGGAGAATATGTCCAAGTGCATCTGGTGTCTAATAGTTTCGGATAAGACGCCGCGCATTTTGAACTCGTCAATGTCGCCCACGGTACATTATTCGACCTTCGAATGGACTACTCCTTGCACCCCGTTTATGCCTCTTATCCGTGAAACGTCTCAGTCCAAAGTATTGGAGCGCGGCAAATGTCTCAAGTATGGTGCGGCGGACCGCGCACCACTCAATTTGGGAGGATCGATAGCTAATGAAGAGACTATTTGTAAGTGCATGCCTGTTGGGATGCTTCGTGTTGGCAAGCTACGCCTTTGGACAGTCCAGTAACGGTACGCTGAGCGGCACAGTCGCGGACAATGCTCGGGCGCTGATCCCAGGGGTCACTATCAAGGTCACCAATACGGAGACCGGGGTTATTTCGACGGCTATCACCAATGACAGCGGCACTTATGCACTCCCGGGTTTGCTCCCTGGCACTTACTCCGCCAGCGCGAACCTGTCCGGCTTTCAGACACAAACATTCACCGACGTCCGTCTGGGTAACGCAGCGCAAGTGCGCCTGAACTTCATCCTGCAACTCGCCACCGTGAATACGTCCGTCGAAGTCACGACCTCGGCGGATCGCCTGCTGCTCGAGTCGAACTCTTCTGTTGGAGCGATGCTTCCGCAGGAGGCCGTGCGTAGCCTGCCGATCGTCGGCGTCATGGGCAACGATGCCCTGGGTCTGGTGCGCACGTTACCGGGCGTCAATCTTTCGGCCGACCTCATCAACACGGCAAATGACACGAAGATCGCGGGCATCAGCGCCGCCAACGTGGTCGTGCAACGCGATGGCGTGGATGCCAGCGGCTCCGGACGGTGGCCCGCCGGATTTCAGGGGGCGACCATTTTAAATCCGGACCTTGTCGGCGAAATCCGCATTATCGTAGCTCCCGTCGATGCGGAAATCGGTGGAGGCAACGCGCAGGTGCAGATCCAGACGCGTTCGGGAACGAATCGCTTCCATGGCTCGGCCGTATGGAATGCGCGCAACAGCGGGCTCGACGGCAACACCTGGGCGAACAATCGCGTCCAGCCCACACCGCCGTCGCGCTCCTGGACAAACATCCACGAATATTCGGTCAGCCTGAGCGGCCCTATCATCCGGAACAAGACCTTCATCTTCGGCTTATGGGACCAACTTATTCCGAATAGCCGCACAGAGGTCAACGCTACAGTGCTGACCCCGTGCGCCGCGCACGGCATCTTCCGGTACTACGACAACTGGAGCAACGGCAATGCGCAGCAGATCGATGTCACTGGCGCAACGCCTCGTACGGCAGTGGTGGATTTCCTGGGCAACCCCAAAACTCCAACGACGAACCCAAACGGAACGCCATTTACCGGACAACTCCACTACGTCAGCGTGTTCGGCCCCCTGGCTGCTAATCCGACGGCGGCAGATTGTTCCGACGCCGTCGTGCAGGGCGCGCCATGGGATTCCAATCGCAAAGCCATGGACCCGACTGGGTACGTCGCCAAGGTTCTGGGCGTGATGCCCGCCGCGAACAACTATGAAATCGGCGAAGGCCTCAATACGGCTGGCCACCGCTGGGTTCGCGGCACCGAAGGGACCCAGAACCGGTTTGGCTTTGGGTTCACGGACGCCCGCAAACAGGCCAACGTGAGGCTCGACCACAATATCTCGAGGACGCAGAAGATCAACGGGACGTGGACTATGGAGCGCGTCCGCGCTGACTACGGCCAGACGCCCTGGGACACGGCACGATTCGATGGCGTAGCGCGGAGGCTTCCGCAGGTTCTCGGAATTGGCTACACCGCAACCCTTTCCCCCCACATCGTAAACGAAGCGCGATGGGGGATGCGGCGAACCGGCACCAACACCGTTCACGGCCTGGCGAGCAACCCGGATGCCCGCGAGTTCGTGCCGGAGGTTCAGGGTATTCCCGTGGTCATGCATCTCGGCCTCAATGCACTGACGCAGGCGCCTGTGATCTGCTTCTGCGGCGGTCAACCCCTTTTCCAGACAGAGGCCGGCAATCTGTTTAATGGAAACATCTCGGAGCTTTCGCCGCTGTACACGTACGCGGACACCCTTTCATGGAGTCACGGCGTTCACAATTTCAAGGGCGGTGTCGAGGCCCGTTTCACGAGTTCGCTGCTTCGGGACGACGTTGACAGCAACTCCTGGAGCACGTTTGCCCGCGCATTCGGCGGAGAAACTCAGTACACGCCAATACAGGGGATCAACAGCACCAACATGCCCGGACTTCAGGGCACAGCAACAACCGGCAACAATCTCGCCGTGCGCAGCCTGCTGACACTGCTTTCAGGCTCGCTGTCGGAAATACACCAACTTTATTGGCTCGGATCGTCTCAGAAACTCGACAAGTTCGAAGACTACCGTACATCCGTGCAGCGCGAACGGCAGCTCAACCAGCGGGAATTCTCGTCGTTCTTCAAGGACGACTGGAAGGTGAGCTCGAACTTGACCCTCAATCTCGGCGTGCGCATGGACTATTTCGGCGTGCCATGGGTCTCTAAGGGCTTGACGGTCTCGCCAATCGGCGGCGGCGATGCGCTATTCGGCTATTCGGGGCGTGGCTTCGAAAACTGGATGAAGCCCGGCAAGCGCGGTGACAATACACAACTCACCTTTGTCGGGCCGGATTCCCCTAATGCCGGTCAGAGTGTGTGGCCGAAGGACTACAACAACTTCGGCCCGGCCATCGGCTTCTCCTGGAACGTGCCCTACTTTGGCGCCGACAAGACGACGGTGCGCGGCGGCTATCAGATGACCTACCTTGTCGGCGGGGGCCGTTTCAACACGTTGAACGGACCGCTCGCCAATCCTCCCGGGAGCTCCTACAACGCCGTCTTCAACGGCGGCACCGGCAACGAGTATCTCGATCTCACCAAGATCTCCGCTCTTGTGCCGGTGCCCATCACTCAGCAACCGATGGCGCCAATCAGCGAACGAGACCGTACGGTGAGCCTGACGGCTATTGATTCCCACTACACCACGCCTTATGTGCAGAACCTGACGATGGCCGTTACGCGGAAATTCGGCAGCAACTTCACGCTCGACACGCGCTACATCGGCACGCTCGCCCGGAAGCTCTATGACAGCGTGAATCTCAACTCCTCGAACTTCCTCTACAACGGGCTGAAAGAGGCATTCGATGCGGCTCGTAACGGTGGAGAGTCCGCCCTGCTCGACCAAATGTTCAATGGCATTAATGTCGCGGGAACCGGCTGTCAGACTGCGGCGGGCGCTGCTGTGACCTGCGGCGCCGTGGGGAGCATGGTGAGCGGTGTCTTGCAAACCGGAGCGATGCATCTGCGCGCTGCCACCTCCGGAAACCTCCGGAACAACCTGGCGAACGCGAACTATTCGGCCGTCGCAACAACCCTGAGCACTCTCAATTACAGTAAGACAGCGAGCGGCAACTCCGGGCTGCCGGACATCCCGGCAGGCGAACTCGGTGCAGTGCTGCGCTACAATGGGCTCCCGGAAAACTTCATCAAAACCAACCCCCAGTTCAATGCTGCAACCCTGATGACAAACACCGGCAACACCAACTACCACTCTCTCCAGGTGCAGTCGACAATCCACCGCCTGCCCGGCATCCGCGACATGCAGGCGTCATACACGTGGAGCAAGCTGCTCGGCCGTAGTGGCGCCTCTACCAACCCGGTCGACCGCGCCGGAGACTACACCCTCCAGACGGGCGATATCCGGAATGACTTCCGGACCAACGGTACCTTCGAACTGCCGCTCGGTCCCGGCCAGCTGCTTTTCGGCAACTCTTCGGGCGCACTCGCCCAGGCGATCGGCGGGTGGCGGTTGAGTTGGATCGTTCAGGTCTCGAGCGGCGCCCCTGTCAACATCGCCGCCGCGAACACCCTATATGCCAATGGTGTGCCCGATCGCGTGGGCGCCTTCGATCCCAGTGAAGGAAGTGTCCAATGGCAGGACGGCGCTCTCAACGGGAATTATTTCGGCGATCGGTACAAGCAGATTATCGATCCCCAGTGCGCTGCAATCGCGGCCGGTCTGAAGTCGGCGTGCACGCTCGGGGCAATTACCGATCTGTCGGGAAACATCGTACTGCAGAACCCGCAACCCGGAGTGCGCGGCAACCTTGGTCAGAACGTGATTCAACAACCGGGTACATGGACGTTTGACGCCAGCTTCGGAAAGCGCTTCAAGGTAAAGGAGTCCAAGGCAATTGAGGTGCGGATGGATGCCACCAACGTTTTCAACCATCCGCAACCGTCGAATCCGACTCTGGATATCAACAGCAGCACGGCATTCGGCAACATCTCTACTAAGGCCGGCGTCCGCACCTTTCAGGGCATGCTCCGGCTGGAGTTCTAACGCCCCAGATACAAACAAAGGCCATCAGTGCGGAAACCTTCCGCGCTGATGGCCTTTGTTCATTGAGGAAGGCTTCAACTTCAACCCTCCGGCTGCGATGAACGATTTTGAGTCCGCGACATAACCCTCCCACATAAGATTCCGACTGCGACGCAGGCAACCCGATGTTGAAAGCCCCTTCTTATACCTACCGTTCTCTTCGGACATAACTTAGACCAATTGCCCATCCGCTTCGGCAAGGTGTCAACCGCTTAGAAAATCCTGTAAGGAAAACTTGCGGGAGCGCCTCGAACATCTTGAGGCGCAAATGAAAAGAATTCGAATTTCAGAAGCGGTGAGTTGTGTGGCAGGATGGCTGCGATCACAAAAGATCCTTGTCATCGGATTAATTCTCATCGTGATCATCGCGTTGTCAAGGAGCAGTCGGGCACAGTTCATTCTCAGCCCCTGTTGTGCAATCTTGTCGATCGGGCTCAGTAGCGTGAGCGGCGCGATCACGAATGTCGTTGGTAGTGGATTGAACGCGTTCCTTTCAACGATGAATATACGATTGAAGCATTCGAGCGTATCTAAGTCGCGTTAACTCAGATTGTGCTCAGTGGATTTCACATTTTTATGCGACAGATCGCGATGTTCAGCTCCATTGCCGCATTGAAGATTATGGAATGGCGGGAAAGAACACTAAAGATCTGATAACACTGAGTGAAATACTAAAAAATGGGAATTGAACCTGGGTTCAATTCCCGAAGTAGCCCCAACGGGAGTTGAACCCGTATTTCGGCCTTGAGAGGGCCACGTCCTAACCATTAGACGATGGGGCCGGACCTTGAAAAGTATGTGGGCGCTGGCTTCTTCGGGCAAGCAGTTTGTT
>Ga0163163_10000312_pt1 | contig 47714 bp, 37 predicted proteins | sample S65metaG_FD_119766 | JGI IMG/M metagenome (GOLD analysis project Ga0163163, IMG submission 119766) | Switchgrass rhizosphere microbial communities from Kellogg Biological Station, Michigan, USA - S6-5 metaG | ecosystem: Host-associated > Plants > Roots > Rhizosphere > Soil | place: USA... | reverse complement strand
GTTCTGCATGGGTAAACAAAAAACCCTGCTTCCATTCCGGTAAGCAGGGTTTAGAAATCCGTTGTCTGGTTCGTTTACCTGCTCACCTTCAATCTATCCAAACCGGCTTTGGGCTCCTGCCCGCAATCAGACCTGGATAGGCCGAGGTTAAACATATTACCCCGGCTGGTCCGACTATGACGTGTCGCTTCCGCGACCGACGCCGTCGGCCAAATCGAGACGAATATGTTCATGCAAGTTTTCATCGAACGTGTAAGACGTATAGCACATCGAAGTGGTTACATTCAACTTATACTTCGTGGGGGAGCAGTATTTTCAATTCGAATATACGGATGGGTTGATGGAAACCTTCAACGAACCATTTTCATTTGGTCTCCGCTTTCAGGCAATATTGTTCCTCAAGTTCGCGGCAGAAAATACTGACCTGAAGGCGGATGATTAGGACTTCAACACAGGTTTTTTCCAAATCGGCACGACACGCTTCATCTCATCAATAAGCCACTGGCACGCGGCAAAGGCTTCTCCGCGGTGAGGAGCGATGACTTCCACCCATAGTGATGGCTCATTCACTTGCACTATACCCACGCGATGGATCAGGCGAAGTGATTCAACGGGCCAGCGCCTTTCCATTACATCGAAGAGCAGGTTAAACTGATGCTCGGCCATAGGTTTAAAAGTTTCGTAATCGATGGCCTGGATGGCATTGCCATCTTCAGCACCGCGGACGACGCCAAGAAAATAGACAACCGCGCCAGATTCTGCCGACATTTGACGGTTGGCCAGCAACGCAGCTTCCGAAATCGGTTCTGTGGTGATCTCCAGCTTTCTCTTCAAGCAAACTCCAAATTCGTTATGGGCGTAATTTGTTAACCGCCCTGGACCGGTGGAAAGAAAGAAACTTCGTCATCCTGTTTCAAAAGGAAGCTGCGTTCCTGATAATCCACACCAACCGCCATTAAAACGGATTTATCCATGGCTCTGAGCTTCGGAAAACGTGAACTGAGTGTTTTGAAACAATCTTCCAGCGTGCTGCCGTCCGGTATTGTTTCTTTGAGCTGGGCGCAGCCTGTCAGATCTTTCAGATACGAGTAAAAATTTACGATTACCTGCATTTAAGAATGACTTACTCGGTTTCGTTTTGATACAAGCTCAGTGGGAACGGGGTTTTGGTAAACACCCGGTTTGAGCACACCGAGAAAAGGGAGATTCCGAAAGCGTTCGGCAAAGTCCAATCCATACCCTACAACAAATATGTCCGGGATCTCAAAACCCACATAGTCGGCCTCAATCAGGTTGATGCGACGCGCTTCCTTTTTGAGCAGAACGCAAATTTTGATTCGCCGCGGGTTCAAAGCCGTTAACATCTTTTGAACTCTAACCAGAGTCTTTCCTGTATCGAGAATGTCGTCCACCAGGAGCACATCGCGGCCTTCGACGTCCAGTCGTAGTTCTTTGGTAACGACGAGTTCTCCCGACTGGGTTCCATTGCCGTAACTGGAGATGCCGATAAAATCCAGGCGCAAAGGAAGGGAAAGATTGCGAATCAAATCGGCCAGAAAGAGCACGGTCCCGTTGAGCAAAGAGACCACAACCATCTCTCGGCCTGAGAAGTCTCGCACAATATCCCTGGACATTTTCCGGATACGGCGGGCGATTTGCTCCTCGCTAATCAAAACATGTTGCACCTCCCCGCGCCACCGAATGGGCACTTGTTCTGCCGAGGGACCACAAACTGTCGGTGTAAAGGATTTCACTCGAGTTAAGGTAACCGTGCTTTCGCACGCTCCGGCTTCTGGAATAGTAGCCTGACATTCATTATTGCCGAGGTAATTTATCAGACGACTAAAAAACCTGTCAAAAAACAGTCTAAATGCTGCGGATTGCACGTTGGCGGCTGCCTAAACAAGCAGCCGCGAATGTGTTAATCCGCAAGGATCTCTTTGGGGTGAAAGCTTGCCAGGGTGAGCAATAATAATGCCGTGGCACGGCGTGAACAGTGTCCCACCAGGATCAGCTAAGGCCGAGATGCTGGAGTTTGCCTCGATAACCTCGCGTGAGGGTGAGTTTGGTCCCGCTGCGCAGGATGACGACGTATTCCCCGTGAAACATCGGATGCAGTTCTTTGATCTGTTCAATGTTCACCATGACGGAACGGCTGATGCGCAGAAAGCGACTGGAAGGGAGCTTGCTTTCGAGCGCGGTCATCGTTTCGCGCAGCATGTGAGTTTCGCTGCCGGTGTGTAACTTAACGTAATTGTCCGCGGCCTCAACCCAATCAATGTCTGTCAACCTCAAGAAAATGATGCGACCTTCTGACTTTACCGGCAATCGTTCCGCTAATTGCGGTTGAGCTTTTACGTCTTCCAGAAGAGCGCCCAGGCGGCGGTGGATTTCTCCCGCCTGGTTGCGCCGGATTTGGTTGCGCGCCCGATTCAGTGCTGTCTGAAGTCGGTCAGGAGCGCAAGGCTTGACCAGGTAATCCAATGCATGCACATCAAAAGCCCGTAATGCGAAATCATCATTGGCCGTGACAAAAATAATCACCGGCATCCTGGCCGGATTAATTTGCGCCAGCACTCCAAACCCGTCCAGCTCCGGCATCCTCACATCCAGAAATACGAGATCGGGAGCCAGCGAATTGATCAATTCAACGGCCTCAGGTCCGCTGGCGGGCATGCCGACAATTTGGATATCAGATTCCTCCTTGAGCATGCGGCGTAGAAGCTCTCGCGCCAACAATTGATCATCAACAATTAACGTCCGAACCTTCATTGACGCGATACTGTTCTCCAAATGACTGTTTGGGCTCTGCTCTGATTCACGCGGGAAAGTAACTGCACTCATGATACTTTTAAACATCTGCTAGGGCTTTGGGGCCGTTCGCTGACTCCAAAAGAATCACCTGTTCAAAAAAGAAAACAATTGGTTTGAATACGGACGGCAGGGTCGGATGGGTTACGGAAAGAACAGTCCTGGTGAGGTGCCAAAGCTGGAACGAAAGAATTAAGGGCGAGGGCTACCGGGACTAATGGCGATAACAGCCGGCGAAAAAATTATGATCGTTGACGCTTACGCCTGTTTTTGCTCCTCAAGAGAAATCACTCCGTTGCGAATGGCGAAACGCGTCAGCCCTGCGATGCTATGAATATCCAATTTCTCCATGATCCGTTCGCGGTGAGTTTCAATTGTGCGAACACCGATTCCTAACTGACGCGCTACTTCTTTGTTGCTTCGGCCTTCGGCAATCAGCGCGAGGACCTCCCGTTCGCGGGCGGTCAGTTGAACGAAAGGTTGTTTTTTTCCACCACTTGTAACAAACTCCGTCAACGCTGCCTGAGCAATCTGGGGGGCAAAAAACGCTTCACCCGCGCAAACGGATTCAATCGCGTGCAATAACTCCTCGGGAGAGGATTCTTTGGACACATAACCGTGAGCGCCCGCTTGAATAATCCGGAAAATATATTCCCGGTTTGTGTGAACTGAAATAATCAGGATGCGTACTTTGGGCGCTTCCTTGCGCAATTGTTCGGCAACGGTTAACCCGTTGAGCCTTGGCATATCGAGGTCCAGAAGAACGACATCGGGTGTCAGTTCCCGAGTGCGTTTCAACGCCTCGTCGCCATCGGCAGCTTCCCCGACAATTTTGAGACGGGTTTGGCGAGCAAGGCAGGACTGCAGTCCCTTCCTCACAACGGGGTGATCGTCCACCACCAAAACTCTTATTTGATCCTTTATCGCGCTCACTTTTTGCATCTGCAGAGTAGCTTCTTTTGTTTCAACTTTCACTAAAGCAGAGTACTTCGAGAAAGTAAAGCGTCATGAAAAGAATAACAAGACTGTCCTGATCTGTTTTTGAGGCTGACATTGCAAGCTCAGTCCGGTTGAGTCAGATATCCGAAACGGGTTGCAATTTTCCGCCCTCGAATTCCATTTACGGGCTGATCCGGCACGTATAGGCTTTGCGCGGTTTTCATTATGAGCATACATCCATTGGTTCTTCTGGGGATCCTGACTATTTCAAATTATGCCATCGGGACCGATCTTGCAAGTGTGACCGGCAAGACCTTGATGGTTGTCCAGGCTCATCCCGATGATGCGGAGTCCCGCTGCGCCGGCACTGTGGCACTGTTAAAAAAGCACGGGAATAAGATTATTTACGTTATCTGCTCCAACGATGATAAAGGCACTTACGATCCCAAAGCTACCCTCAAAAGCCACGCCGCGGTTCGCAAAAGGGAGGAGGAGGAAGCGGTTAAAGTGTTGGGTGTCGATGCACTCGAGTGGCTCAACTACGAAGATGGCTGGCTGGACATGGTTCCAAAAGACAAATTGAGAGGGGACATCGTCCGGATGATTCGAAAATATCATCCGGAAATTCTTTTCGCTTTCGATCCTCGGAATGTGGATGAGCACATGGATCATCGCGCCTCTGCTTTTGCCGCTATGGATGCTGTTACCGCCTCACCGTTTCCGCTCTATTATCCCGAGCATTTGAGCAAAGAGAAACTCAATCCCTGGGAGGTGGCGGAAGTTTATTATTACGACACTCCAAGCCCCAATACGTGGGTCGATATCAGCACCACGATTGAAATAAAAATCGACGCCTTAGCCAAGCACGCCAGTCAAAAGGGAACGGATCGTGAAGCCATCAGTCACGGGATGAAAGCTAAAGCCGAACGCGATGGGAAGGAGCGTGCCTTGCCCTTTGCTGAAACTCTGCGCGCCGCGGACATTTACGTGGGTGTGACACCTTCGAAAAAATAACTTCTGAGCTCATTATTCCCCGATTGGCAGGTTAGAAAGCTCCAAAGTATCAGAGCCTCATTGAAATGAGCCGCCCTAAGAAAAACCGAAAACCAGACGTTTCCAAATTCAAATCGGAAGGGGATCTCAACATCTCGAACCGACGCCAACAGTGGCTGAATGAGAAAGTGGATAAAAAGACCAGGGCTTGGCTGGAGAAGGATTCCAAATACTTTTTGAGACAATCGTTATCGACCCCTTGTCTGAATGTGCTCAAAGGCTGCGCAGGCATTTATTTGGAGGATCTGCAGGGGCGACGATTGATGGACTTCCACGGTAATAATGTCCATCAAGTCGGGTTTGGGCATCCGCGAGTTATTGCGGCTATTAAGGCCCAACTGGATGAACTTCCGTTTTGCCCTCGACGTTATACAAATGAGCCAGCCGTGCGATTGGCGAGCAAGTTGGCCGAACTGGCGCCGGGCAATCTTAACAAAGTGTTGTTCGCTCCCGGCGGCACATCGGCCATAGGCATGGCCATAAAACTGGCTCGAGCGGCCACCGGACGATTTAAAACAATTTCAATGTGGGATTCGTTTCACGGCGCTTCCCTCGATGCAATTTCGATTGGAGGTGAAGCCATTTTCCGTCAGAACATAGGTCCATTGATGCCGGGAACCGAGCATGTACCGCCGGCGGATCCTGTCCATTGTCCCTTCAAATGCGGCACACAGTGTTCTCTCCAATGCGCGCAGTACATCGAGTACGTGCTGGAAAAAGAAGGAGATGTGGCAGCGGTGATCGCAGAAACCGTGCGCAGCACGCCCTATATTCCGCCTCTTGACTATTGGAAAACGATTCGAGCCGCTTGCGATCGCCACGGGGCATTGCTGATCCTGGATGAAATTCCCCACTGCCTCGGGAGAACCGGCAAAATGTTTACCTGTCAACATTACGACGTCGTTCCCGATATGCTCGTGATTGGAAAGGGACTCGGGGGAGGCGTTTTCCCACTTGCGGCACTGATTGCACGCGAAGATCTTGATATCATGCCCGAGAGAGCTCTGGGGCATTATACCCATGAGAAAAATCCTGTCGCTTGCGCTGCGGGATTGGCTGCTATTGAATGCATTGAATCAGAGGGCCTTTTGGAAAATGCCCGGGTTTTGGGTGATAAAGCACTGACCAGGATCGCGTCCATGGCGAAACGCCACCCGCTCATTGGCGGCGGCAGGGGCTTGGGCCTGTTGCTGGGAATTGAATTAATAAAAAACAAGAAAACGGGGGAAAGAGCCTCCGAGGCCGCCGAAAGCGTGATGTATGGAGCTTTGGGAAAAGGACTCAGCTTCAAAGTCAGCATGGGGAATATTTTAACTTTGACACCTCCGTTGATTATTTCCGATGCCGAGATGAACCGCGCCCTGGATATTATCGAAGAATGTTTGAACACTCTCCGGGCATCATGATGGGCGATTAAAACTGTCGGTAAGTACCACTGGTCGAAATTGCTGTGCCCGGGGACGGGGCACGCTCCGTGACGGACAATTATATCTCAGCTACCTCGACTCTGCGCTTGCTTCCGAACAGATTTGGATTACATAAAAGATTTATGATAGCGATAAGGGCCAGGGATATGAAACTTCTGGGCGGTTGTATTTGTCTGATAATGTTAGGAAATCTGCAGGTTTTGTTTGCCCAGGAAATTCCGACAAACGTCCGCGCAACGGTGGAGGCTGCCATTACCCGGATGCGGCCGGCGCTGGTTCGCATCCACGTTGTATCCACTGAATACAGGGAAGGGCGCGAAATCAAGATGCAAGCGGTTGGGAGCGGCGCGATCATTTCAAAGGATGGCTATTTGGTTACCAACCATCATGTCGCGGGGCACGGCGCTCGCATGGTGTGCACGTTATGGAATCGTGAGGAAATCGAAGCGGAACTCATCGGCACTGATCCTCTTACGGATATCTCCGTGCTCAAGCTCAAGCCGGAGAAAGCGCGTGAATTCATCGCCGCAGTTTTTGGAGACTCCTCCAAATTGGTTGTGGGCGATTCCATTCTTGCCATGGGCAGCCCAATGGCGCTTTCGCAATCTGTGACGCTGGGGATTATCAGTAATGTCGAAATGATCATGCCGCGCATGTTTGGGAGTCAGATGCGTTTGGATGGGGAAGACGTTGGCGGGTTGGTTCGCTGGATTGGACATGATGCTTCCATTTACGGAGGCAATTCCGGCGGCCCGCTGGTGAATCTGCGAGGTGAGATCATTGGCATCAATGAAATCCGCTTCGGCCTGAGCGGGGCCATTCCAGGAAACCTGGCCCATGAAATAGCCGACCAATTAATTGCACATCAAAAAATTCAGAGAAGCTGGCTGGGTTTCGACGTGCAGCCATTATTCAAGCATTCCAAGTCCGACCGTGGTGTTCTGATTGGTGGGGTGGTTAGCGATTCCCCGGCGTCCCGTGGTGGTTTGAAAGCCGGGGACGTCCTGCTAAGCTTGGCTGATACGCCGACGAACGTTCGTTACGACGAACAAATGCCCGATCTGATCCGGCTGGTCACCAGCCTGCCCATAGGGAAACCCGCTAAGGCGGTGGTTTTGCGGGAGGGCAAGGAGATCACTTGTGAGCTGGAACCGACCGAACGGGGTGAACTCAATCCAAAACAGCGCGAACTCAAACAATGGGGCTTGACCGTGCGAAATCTATCTTTTCTTACCGCAAAAGAAATGAAGCGCACAAATCAGAATGGCGTTTTGATCACTTCGGTTCGTCCTGGGGGACCCACAGGGGAAGCCAAACCGGCCCCTGATGCGCGCGATATCCTCGTCGAGGTTCAAAAAACTCCGGTCAAATCTGTCGAAGAACTTGTTGAATTAACGCGGAAACTTACCGAAGGAAAAACCGAGCCGACGCCCGTCATCGTGGCATTCGAAAGGGAATCCAGGAGATATCTGACCGTCATCAAAATTGGGATCCAGGAATTGCGGGATCCGGGATTGGAAGTCACCAAAGCATGGTTGCCGATTGAAACACATGTCATCAGCCGTGATATCGCCCGGCAACTGGAAAAGCCGGACTTGAAAGGCTTTTACATTACCGAAGTCTATTCCGATACCACAGCCTCGAAGGCAGGATTGAAGCCGGGAGATTTTATCACGGCTGTGGACTCGGAGAAACTGACTGCCTCGGGGCCGGAACATGAAGAAGAATTTGCCACTTTGATCCGGCAGTATGAGATTGGCGCAACCGTTCAGTTGACAATCCTTCGTGATAGTGAACAGCTCAAAGTGCCTGTGGAACTGGTGCGTTCTCCAAAGCTAAAGCGCGAGATGAAGAAATACCGCAATGAGGAGTTCGAGTTTACCGCGCGGAATGTTGCCTTCTTCGATGCTGCCGAGGAACAATGGAAACCCGGCCAGCACGGCGCATTGGTTGAGGAAGTGAAGCCTGGCAGTTGGGCCGAGCTCGGCTCTTTGTATAGTGACGACCTGATCACTGAAGTGGACAGCAAACCAGTCGATGACGTGGATTCGCTCAAGAATCTCATGGACCAAATCGCTAAAGAAAAGAAAGACTTTGTCGTCATTAAAGTGTTACGGGGAATTCATACTGCATTTTTAGAGCTGCAGCCTTCCTGGAAGAGGTAAATTACACGTTCATCTGCCTTTAAATTCAATTTCAAAGCAATCAAACAAATATTCACATGCTGATATATCCTGCGTTTTTCAGATTTGCCCGGATCCGGTGGATTGCAGCAGCGGCGTTATCCATCTGCGTAGTGCCCGTGTCCAAGGCTGACGAGCTTGCCGATAAAGGCAGGGCCATTTACCGGCAGCACCAGCACGCCGTGGTTACGGTGCAGATTGTGCTCAAGAGTAAATTCTCCGTCGGTGGACGCGGCGCGGAATCCAACGAATCGCGGCAGGATGTCACTGGAACTCTTGTGGACCCTTCCGGGTTGACGGTGCTCTCCCTCTCGGCGACGGATCCGGGGCAATTATTACAATCCATGCTATCCGGCGGTGCCGACGAGGATTCGAGGTTTAAGATGGAGACGGAGCTTAGCGACGTGAAGATTTTGCTGGATGATGGCACCGAGTTAGCCTCGGAGGTGGTCCTGCGCGACCGTGACCTCGATTTGGCATTCATTCGTCCCAAAACAAAACCCAGTGCAACCCTCAGTGCCCTCGATCTTTCGAAATCCTCCAAAGCAGATATCCTCGACCAAATCATCGCGCTCAATCGACTGGGCAATTCGGCCGGACGCGCCTATGCGGCTTCGGTCGAAAGGATTTCGGCCATTGTCCAAAGGCCGCGATTGTTTTATGTGCCAGATGCTTCCCTATCAACGACCACGCTCGGATCTCCGGCCTTCACACTGGATGGAAAAGTGCTGGGCATTTTTGTCATGCGCGCGTTGAAAGGGAAAAGTGGTGGTGGCGGTGCCTTGGGAATGCTGAATATGCAAGCGGAGAATTTCACAGGGATCATCCTTCCCGCAGACGATATTTTAAAAGCTGTCAAACAAGTGCCTGCCGTGGGTGACGACAAGGAAAGCTCAAAGAAATAGGCCAGCGCGCAATGTGGTTGCGTTTTCTCCTCTCCTTATCCCAAAGGGATGGAATCATTCAGCCCGGGGTTGCGAGGAACGAGGGGGCTTGGCGCCGACAATCCAGCAACCTTGCAAGGGTTGAATCGAAGCCCCGCCGTCCGACCCTCCAACGGCATAAAATTGAATTCGATGAATGTCGCGTTTGGGATTGATTCAACCCTTTTCAGAAATCTCTGCGAAAAGCGTCGCTTTAGAATTACGGATCTCATTTTTGGTCTGGCAAAGGATATATTCATTTTGAGTCGATCCAATTTCTGCCGTTTTTGTGATTTTCATTGTTGATGTACGGCCAATCCTCATTTTCAGCTACGCCCTCTGCGTTTTTATGATCCTGGCCAATCGCTTTAGATTGTAAGCCACGGCTTTGAGCGTCAGTTCCAGTTGGTTTTTGGCCAAACCCAAATAGCGAACTTGTCGATACTGCTGCCACTTCTTTAAATGCGCAAAAATCCGTTCAATGTGGCTACGCCTCCGTGCCTTGCGTCGGTTGTTGCGCCGATCCCAATCGGTGAGCTTGATGTGATGGGCACCTTTCTTCTCAATGCCATTCTTGATCTTTTGTTTACGCATCCAGGCTTTGTTGGCTTTAGTGTCATAGGCTTTATCGCCGTAGATTTCTTTGGTGTCTGTCGGAGCTATGCGTTCAAAAAAGTGAGCCTCTTGAGCTTTAGCAGTGCTGAGCACGGCCGTACGTATCAAATGATGTTGGCCATCGCTGCTGACGTGAGCTTTGTAACCATAGAAACTTCGATTGTATTTGCGGGTGTAGCTGGCATCGGCATCGGGCGCCAAACCTTCAGCGGCTGCCTTGGAATCCGGGCGCTTGCGGCTAGACTCCACCAAGGTCGCATCTACCAGTGTGGTGCGTTTGACAATGTAGCCACGCTCTTCCAGTTGCTTGTTGACTAACTCCAGCAATTGCTCATGCAAATTACATTCGATCAACCGCTGACGAAAACGGCAAATCGTGGTTCCATCCGGCACGGCTTCGTGGGCACCCAGTTGCACAAACTTTTGAAAGCTCAACCGATCGTTCAGTTGCTCCTCTGCCTGTGGATCGCTCAGTCCGAAGAGGTGTTGCAAAATCATCACACGCAGCAAAACGCCCACGCGACATGCCGGCCGGCCGCTCTTTGCGTATGTGGCGGCCACGCGTTGTTCAGCTTCAGTGAAATCGACTATTCTTGTAATGGTTTCAAGAATTGGGTTGGAAGCACGTCGTTGCGCAATAGCCAGATCAAAAAAGCTCGGTTGATTAGATGGTTTGGGTTGCATGGAGATCTGATCGCATCCGCTTAGAATCGTTCAAAACTTTTGCAGAGATTTCTTTTCAGCGTTGGGAACTCTTGCTGCAAATACCCCCCCAGGGTAGCTCGTTCCTCGCAACCCTGCGCTGCAAGATTTTTATCCCGTTGGGATAAACTTGCAACGAACAGACAGCTTTTAGGTTTTATCTGCTTTTTCCTCTTGTGCCAATGTTTTGGTTAGCACGCGAATCTCTTTGGCGCCCTTCACGCCCACGTAAAACAGCAGAATTCCGTACCATGCGATGGAGAGGAAAATGACAATTGTCCAGAATGCGACGAATAAACCAATCATGCTGGGACCTCCGTTTTGGGTGGCGTGGTTGCTAGCGCAGGCCGAGATAACAAAGAACCGGCGAACATCCCCAAAAAAGCCAGTGCAAAGGAGCTGGCGCCTGCAACGGCAGGTGGTATCGCGCCCGCGTTGGGGAATGCTTGATGAAAACGCATCAATAAAGACTGGCTCAATGAAAGTGTTTCAGGCAGATGAGCACTGAGCTGATTGGCGCTCGAAGCAAGCGCGTTGACCACCAGAAACGTGAGCGGGCCTATCGCGCCCAAAATCAGGGCTGCATAAGCGCCGTTAGCCGTGGCACGCCGCCAATATAAGGCTGCTACTAACAAAGTAAAAACGCTGGCCAAATAGATATTGCCTGTCACAGCCAGATAATCCCAGGCGTTCCCTGGCATTTGATACCACAACCCATAAACCAGCAGGAACAACCCGATGCCCAGGACAAGGGCTCGGGTAATTAACAAACGCGCCTTTTGTGAAAGCGGCTTTTTTACGCAAGGCATTATCAGATCATTGTAGATCACGGTAGCCCACGTCAAAAGGTAGCCACTATCCGTTGACATTTCCGCCGCCAGCGCTGCCGCCAGGAGTAAGCCGATAAAGCCAGTAGGCAACAATAGCCCAAGATACGCGGGAGTGGCACGAAGGCTGAGATCGTTGGGCGCAAGAGCTGTCAACTCAGCCGGAAGAGCATGCTGCGAAAAATAGACCAGCGCCGCCGCACCCCATAATCCCGGCAAAGCAAATCGGCCCACAAAATAAAACGCGGTGCGACGGTACATTTTACGCGCGGTGGACGCGTCCTTACTCGAGAGCACCCGGGAAATTTGGGTTTGCCACGTTGTGACCACCGCGATTTGAAACATCATTTGCCAAACAATGTAGCCCCACCCAAAATTCGTGGAATCGAATGGATTGAATGGATGCGCCTTGAGAATTTGACCTTTGCCGGCCATCGTACCATCAAAGCAAAGCCATAAATTGGTGACGAGGTTATTCCATCCCAGGCTGGTGATCACAAGGATCGATGTAATGACAATCCCCGCGCCTTTGACTATAAATTGCAAGTAGTCAGTCACCAGGACGGACAACATTCCACCGAGCACCGTATAAAGTAGAATCATCCCCAGCAGCGTAGTCATCACCCACTCGAGCCAGGCAGCGGGCATGCCCGTGGCCGCGACCAGAAACTCTCCGCCGAGCCGCAGGAAGATTCCCATGTTCAGCACACCGCCCAGGACAACGAACAGGCCTGCGACCCAGCGCACCTTTACCCCAAATCGTTTTTGGAACAATTCAGGAATCGTCATCACACCCGCCTGCCTTAGTGGTTCAATGATGAAACCCGTCGCCCCGATGAGGTACATGGCCACGGCCATGATGACTCCAATGGTTGCTCCGGCAAACCCATGGCTAAAACCCAATTGCGCGGTGTACATTACCGTCACCAAACCCAGTTCGGTTGCGGCAAGGGACGCAATCCCCAGATTCAAATCCATGGAACGGCCTGCGACGGCGAAGTCTTCCACTCCCCGGATATAGCGGCGCATCCACAACCCGGCGGCCATGCAGCCAACCAGGTAAAGCAATATGATGCACCAATCAATCAGCGCCAGATGCATGAATTCGGTGCAGGTATTATCAAACTCTCAGAAGAACGTCATTTGTTTTTTGGCAGAGGACGCGATCTTTGCTAAGCATTCAAATGGCATGCCTAAGACCAGCGCAGGTTTATTGATGTATCGTGTTCGATTGGGCCGTCTGGAATTTCTGCTGGCTCATCCAGGCGGTCCGGTGTGGCGTAACAAGGACGCCGGTGTTTGGACAATTCCCAAGGGAGAAATCGGCCAGGGCGAGGATGCGCTGGAAGCTGCAAAACGCGAATTCGCCGAGGAACTCGGATCGCGGCCCGAGGTTCAACCCGTCGCGCTCAAATCTATTCAGCAAAAGAGCGGCAAAATAGTGCATGCCTGGGCTTTTAAAGGGGATTTGGATACTACACATGTTCGAAGCAACCTGTTTGAAATGGAATGGCCTCCGAGGTCAGGTCGAATGCAATCTTTCCCTGAAATTGATCGCGTCGAATGGTTTGACCTCGCAACCGCTAAAACCAAAATCAATCCTGCTCAAATACCATTGCTCGAGGAGGTACACGAAAAGTTTGGCTGAGTGAACCCAAACCGTCGTGTGATTCAGGACAAGAAAATGTCTGTTCTTTTGATTTCGTAGTAGGCGGTCGCAATTTCTCCCATTCAGTTGTCGGATTATGCAAAGCACGATGGATGGATGGAAACAACAGCACGGCCGCACGTGTCGTTGGTCGATGACGATGCTCTGGAAATTGCTACCTAAAAATCCCACAGGCAGATTCTTGGTGGACCTTTTTGGTGCAGATGGCCGCAAATCCTCGAAGCTGGTGAGCGCCGCATCATGTGTCGAGTTTCGGAGGTCCTTACTGCGGCCTGAGAGCGCGGAAAGCCGCCATGAACTCATTCACTCGTTTCGGCTCCAGGTTGCCCAGGAATTCACCATTTTGCCTGAACGTCGAGCCGACGATAAATCCGTCGGCCAACGGCAAATAACTCCCGACATTCTTTGCAGTCATGCCCGAACCGATCATTACTGGCACTTTCGCCATGCTCTTGATACGTTGCAGGTGCGCTACATCTGGCGGTTCAGTCGTCCGGCTGCCAGTGACGATTACTCCATCCACCAGGAAGAACTCGGCCTGGTGCAGTTCGTCAACAATATCCAGGTCCCCGGTAAGGGCGTGCGAGCAGTGTTTCTTTTTTAGATCCGCGAAAACCTTGATCTGTTCGCAGCCCAATGCCTTTCGCTTGCGTAAAAGCTTGCCTGCGCAACCCTCAATCAATCCCGCGCCACCGATATGCGCAAACACATAGCCTTCCACTCTGACGAAATCGAGCTCTGCCTCGCAGGCGATTTCCAGCGCCGTTTCGTTGGCAGCTTCCAGCATTTGAATTCCTATCGGCCCGTCAAAACGCGCACGAACTTCCCGCGACAATCTCTTCATCAGTTCGACTGCTTTTTCCGGCAACGGCGGCTTGATGTAAGGCAGATCATGGCTGTTCTCGAGCACAATGGCATCAACGCCCTCACGAGCATAATGTCCAAGGTCTGATATGGCCGCTTTTATGATGCTCGCCTCATCACCACCATGTCCTGGCGCGCCCGGCAAAGGCCGCACTGCAATCATCGCGGCAAGAAATTTTTCAGACAGCCGTTGCATGAGAGCGCTCATTTAAATTACCGGAAGTTGACAAAAAGTCGGCGTTCGAACAACTAACATTCTATTTTCTCAAGCGCCGAGAAGGATTTCATCTTTGATAAACTGGCAACAACTGATAAGGAGGAGTCAGCGAGAGGACGGCCAGTGCAGTTGTATATTCATTCCCAAAAATACCGTCCCCGCCGTATGGTTCTTCTGGCCAGGAACCGTCGGAGGCCTGGCTTTTCAGAAGAAAATCCGCTAATTGTGGAAAAAACTGTTCCCAATAACGCCCTCCCAATTGTGCCATGGCCTGACTACAATAATAAGCGCTGTAAAAAACCCGGTCGTTCCGTCTGTTCGGAACGGAATCATTAAAAGTTTTGAATGGATGTTCCAGAAGCCAGGTGCCGGCGGAGCGAGCGGCTATGGTTTGATGTTGACCGGCCATTGACAGGCAAAGAATGCCTGCCCCTGTCATTCCTCTAGTTATTCTGTAGTCCGGTCGAGGGTCATTGTGTAACACGTAATTGAAAGCGCCTCCTGCTGGGTCCCAAAGCTTGCGAACATATTCTATTGCCGCGGTAATCGCCTTTTCGGGCACGTTGAATTCGGCATTTTTAGCAGAGCGCAAAAACATCAATTGCCACCCCGTTATTGAAAGATCGGAATCCACTGGATAAGGCAGCCTCCTGAGATAGCGCCAGCCGCCGGTGTCGCGCTCCATCTTGGGGCGCAACTGCAGTTCCAGTGAAAACTTCAGCGCGCGCTCGATTGCAGTTTTCACGTTTTTCGCGCGCGGACCGCTGACCTGGCCATAGACTTCTCCAAGCATCAGGCCGGAAATGGCATGGTTATAAACCGCAGTATGCGATGCTTCCCTGTCCTCGTGCATCGGGCTCGGTTCTTGAAAAGAAAAGAGGCCATCACTTCTTTGACAGGAGAGGACAAAATCGATGGCTTTATTGATGCCTTGACCGTAAGTCCCGGCCCCGGGCTGGTGTCCACGCGACAGAAAGGCCATCGTGCAAAGGCTGGTGACGGCTGGCTGTGCGGAAGGATAGGTTGGAAACGCGCCGCTGGAAGCCTCTCGAGAGGCAAGCCAACTCAAGGCACGATCAACAGCCTTTTCGACGCCTTGCCATTGTTCAGGGGAAACCGCTGAGGAGAGCGGTTTCGAGTCGTTGGGCTTCACCGGCGGCTTGATCGTTGTTTCGGTTTCGGCAGCGAAAGCCAGCACTCCGCCTAGAACGTACGCGCAAGTTGATACGTTAAGCCTGGCTAAAGGGTGAGGCATTTCCCTGCCAGGGTAAGCGGATCTTGTTTAAAAGCGAAAAGCAAATTAAGGAAAACTGCCTTCGTTCTTCCAGAGACCGCCCATCCCCGCCACCAAATCTACCGCGACAATTACTGACACGGCCCAAAGCAGTTTGAGGCCTCGGCTTCCCCTTAAATTCCCCTGGGCTTGCCGGAGATCGTTGACCCGCCGCCGAATGCAGGGTTAAGCCAGGGAGTGTAATGGTAATACCATTGTGAGGATTTCATGGTTGCGGCGTGTCCATCCATAAATCCGATGCAGCTCCTTTTGGCGTGGCGGATGCTCGGTCCGCACCAGTTTGGATCCGTGCCAGTCACATAAGTACTCCCGAAGCCGGCGGTGTCGTCCAAAACCCAGGACTGCGCTTTCTCCTTCGATTCAGGTGTGACGCTTTTCATTGGGTCTGTGCTATCGACAGCCAAGGTCCCCGAGTCGGTCAGATAAACTGTCAGAGAAGGGCTGACCACACCCGTTTCCTTGATCGGCTGCACCAGCCATGCGGCGGCGGGAAAGCTGCAACCCCCGATCTGAAAATTTGCGCCATAGCCGGAAACGGTGTGGTCGTCGGCAAAGATGTAGCTGTAATCGAATTTTTGAGCTGAGCGTTCCTTGGCGGGGCACAAAAGAACGTTCGTGCTTCGCAGGTACGGTTGAATGTAGTTAAACCACGCCAACCCCGCGCCACCGGCGACAGAGGTGAAGGTCCACGGATACGTCTGGCGTCCATCTCCGGCGTACATCATGCTGCCCAGGCTCATCTGATGCACGTTGCTAAGACATCTGGCCGTGAGAGCTTTTTGTTTGGCCGAGCTGAGGGCGGGCAATAGCAGAGCTGCGAGAATCGCAATGATCGCGATGACGACCAATAGCTCAATGAGGGTGAATGCAACTGCTGATATGGGCCTGTAGATGGCCGGTAGTGTGCAGACCCCGGCAACCGGGAAATGGTGCCGCGCAATCTGTGATTTAGCGCTTCTGGGTACGGGGGCTAAGTGCGTCATCGAGTAACCAGCAAAGCGGATAGAAAATGCTGCGTTCCATCTGGCTCCTCGCCGACGGCCGATGACCATGAGCTTTGACACGAGGTGAGGATGCAATCCTTGTCTATGGCAGTTTGAGCCGATAAAACAGCGCGGGCAGGTTGGCGTTGTTGGTGACGACGTAATGGCCCGCGGTGACGACTGGAGCGGCATTCACTGGTACCCATGATACGCTGGAAGTGAGGTTCGTGTTGCTTTCCAGCGTTCCGGCGCCCGATTTGATCGGCCAACTCACCACTACCTGGCCTGACTGACTCGCGATGTTCAGACGGGGCGCTTCGATTTCGTGGTAGACTTGGATCGGGCTGATAAAGTCACCTACAAGCGTTAAGGTTTGCTGCCCCGCCGCACCGGCATAGAATTCGACTTCTGATCCGCCCGTCAGTTCGAAGTAAGTTAATTGATAGCGGTAATAGCCAGCAGAGGGCACGCTAACGACTCCTGAACTTTCGGCCGGTGTGCGCGTGCCGGGAAACTCCATCACGACGTCGCTCGCCGCGCCCACGCGGAGGCGGAACCCTTCGTCGCTATGCACGTAGAAAGTCCACGAGCCGGCCTGTGGGATGTAGAGGTAACCGGTCATTTGCATCGCGTAATTATCCTGGTCTGTTGCAGGCGCGGAGTTACCGGGAATGAGGTGAACGTTCCGGTCCAACCCGAACCGCCCTTGCGGCGACGGGCTGGTCGCGAGATCTGCATAGTTCACGGTGAAGATTCCTACATCGTAGGCGTCGAAGGCCACGGCGCTGTTGGTCGAGGCCAGGTTTAGCAATGCCTCAGCCGCGGTGATATTGGTAATATCGCCAAACGTCGGCGCTGCCTGCCGCAGCAAGACGAGGTGACCGGGCGCTAGCGCATTCGTGTCCACTGCTGTGGGAGAGATAGGGAAGCCAGCCAGTGTGGTGAATGTCGCATCCAGGCCGAAGTTAGTGCCGAACGAATTCATCGCAACCACCCGATAATGATAAAGCGTGCCCGGGAACAGCCCGCTGAAGTTGGCGCTAGCATTTACCGGCGACGCGCCGCTGCCAGCGTTGAGGATGGTGGTTGATGTTCCGTAATTCGTCGTGGCGCCAAGTTCGAAGTAGGCTGTGGTCGCTGCGCCGTTCGGATTGATTTGGCCGTTAACCGTGACACTGGAGGTTGTGATGTTCGTGGCTCCCAGGGTGGTGACGATCGGCGCACCCTGGCTGCCCGCGACCGTGGTAAATGTTGCATCCAGGCCGAAGTTGGTGCCAAAGGAATTCATCGCGACCACCCGATAGTGATACGGAGTGTTGGGGAGAAGCCCGGAGAAGTTGGCAATCGCTCCCACCGTCCCTGTGCCGCTGCCGGCATTGAAGGTGGTGGTTGAGTTACCGTAGTTTGTAGTCGTGCCGAGCTCGAAATAGCCTGTGGTCGGATCGCCGTTCGGGTTGACCTGGCCGGCGACGGTGACACTGGAAGACGTGATATTGGTCGATCCGAGCGTAGTAGCGCTGGGCAAACCGGCCCCATAGCTCTGAGACGACGCCAGCAACAGAGCAAAAGCGCTGGTGACAGGGGCGATGATAGCATGAAAACGAGTTAGCATATAAGATTCGGGGTTGTTGTCCTTCGGCCCGTGCCTTCCGCGGGAAATGTGTTCTTAGGTCCAAATCGTTTGCGGGCGCAACCAAGGCTCTCAAGCGTCCCTGCACCGTGCCGAACTTACGAATTTGGATGGATGAACTATAACCAAGGTGGATTTGGATGTCGAGAAGAACATTCCGGAACGCTGAAGGATCAAGGGACCAAAAGAGTAAAGGACTAAAGGACACAAGCCGGAAGCGCGGAGCAGCGAAACTCCGCAAACAAAAAGGGCGGCGGCTATGGGCTGCGGCGGAAGGTTAGCGTCGGAGTAGCCTCTGCCAGAAACTTTTTGGCTTCGAGTCAGCATGCTGAAACGTTGTTGTTAACCCTGTCGATCCTGTTGCCGACGGGCAAGTGTTTCGTCTGCCGGTGCACCTGCCCAAGAATCGAGAGATGTGCCTCAAGGTCGGTGCGCTCAAACTCTTCGGGTTCCAGCTGTGCCCCAAGTGTTGGCGGAATATCGCAGCTATAACATTCTCCAACCTCCAACTCACCGTGCATTTTTCGCATCTCCATCACGAAGAAACTCTGAAAGTATTTTCGCCGAAAATCTCGATCCTCGCACAACTGCTCAAAGTCGGCTTGCGAATTGGCAACGTACTTTAGCTCGCCATACAGTGAATCAAGGAAATGCACTTTGCCGGCTTCGTCGCGAAGAAATAAGTCTCCGAAGGTGGCAGTTACCGTCGGCTTCAGGTTCTCCGGTACTAGCCAGCGCCACTCCGAGAGAAGCGAATTGAGATCTACTCCATCAGTTTTCGCCAAAAGATGTGCTGGGACTTGCATACGCGCTAACGACAGCGCGCGCTCATCACTCGCGCCGGATCGATAACGCACATAATCAAACATAATTCACAACCGGCGTCGAGTGCAGCGCGATTGTGTGCGCCTGACATGGGCGTGAACTGATGGGGTGAAAGTCCCCTATGTGTGAGCACGGTTGTCGGGCCTCTCATAACGAGAGGTACGATGGCCTAAACATTAGACCTAGGCAACTGCGGAGCCGCGAGACTCCGTGGGAAGGAAGCTACGGGTCAAAGCTGATGAGCCGACGAACAGAAAGACCATATAAGGTTGACGGAACGGGCAAGCTGGCACGACACAGCGCAGCCCCGTGTTCAGTTCCGGAGATAAATGGTCCGGTTGTGCAGCAAAAGTTCACGTCCTTACTCAGGGAGACCTCTCGTCCTAGCTCGCCATTAAAAGCGGGCGCGCTGGCCAGCAATGACCCGCGTGCGATGAGAGGAGTCAGCCGAGGCCATAGTACCGAGAGCAACGAGCCGGGAAACACCGGACGGACTCACAACTCGGGAAGGGCCGAACTGGTGAGTCGAGGTTCGACTGCAACAGCCTTGCCGGAGACGATGAAGCCGAGCGGCCGAGTCATCGCGCAGCGGCTGTTGCAGCTAGAGCATGGAACCTCTTCAGAAGACCTATTGGAACGGATTCTCTCGCCGGAAAACCTGCAAGCCGCATGGCTGCGGGTGAAGGCCAATGGCGGGGGTGCTGGTGTCGATGGAATGAGCATCGCCCAGTTCCCCGACTTTGCCCGGCAATACTGGGAAGAGATACGTTCGCGCCTCTTAGCAGGCACGTATCACCCGGCGCCAGTGCGCCGAGTGTTCATCCCCAAGCCCAATGGGGATTTGCGTCCCCTGGGCATACCGACGGTCTTGGACCGTGTCATACAGCAGGCCATAGCGCAGGTACTGACACCCATCTTCGACCCGCACTTCAGCACGCATAGCTTTGGGTTTCGCTACGGTAAGCGCGCCCATGAAGCGGTGCGGAGTGTGCAAGCGGCGGCGGAGGCGGGCTACGGCTACGCGGTGGACTGCGACCTCAAATCGTTCTTCGATACCGTGAAGTTCGACCGGTTGATGAAACTGCTGGCTCGCCGCATTCTGGACAAGCGGGTGCTCCGGTTAATCGGAGCGTATCTGCGTGCCGGGGTGAAGCTGCCGGAAGGCAAGGTGGAAGCCACGACGCAGGGTGTACCGCAAGGCGGGCCACTCTCGCCGTTGCTGGCCAACATTATGTTGGACCCACTGGACAAGGAATTGGAAAGGCGCGGCTTGCGCTTTGCGCGTTACGCCGACGACTTTCTGGTCCTGGTTAAAAGTCTTCGGGCAGCGCAAAGGGTCATGCAGAGCATCAGCAGGTTTGTGGAAGGCCGACTCAAGCTGGTGGTCAATCGCCAGAAGAGCAAGGCCGCGCGTCTATCCGAATGTACCTTTCTCGGATTTCAAATTCTCCGGGGAAGAATCGTGTGGACGGAAAAGGCCCTGCAACGGTTCAAGGAACGGATACAGGAAATTACCAGCCGCAGCCGAGGGGTTTCAACCTTCTGTATGCTGCGGGAGCTCCGGCGATACATGGTAGGCTGGATGAACTATTTTGGTCTCAGCCAGGCCTATCGTATCATCCCGGAGCTGGACCAGTGGGTGCGACGGCGTGTGCGCATGTACTATTGGAAACAGTGGAAGCGAGCGCGCACGCGGCGGCGGCAACTCATCCGGTTGGGCATCCATCCGGCAGAGGTGTACAAAGCCACGCGCAGTCACCGTGGTTACTGGTTTATGGCTGGAACGAGCATTGTGCAGCGAGCGCTGGACAATCACTGGCTGAAGGAACGGGGAGTGCCCAGTCTGAGACAACAATGGATCGCTCTGCATTACGGCGCGGTGAACCCCAAGTTTAACCCCGCAGCCGTTAATCTGACCGGAACCGCCTGATGCGGACCCGCATGTCAGGTGGTGTGGGAGCCGGGAGGGCAATCCTCCCGGCGACCCGATTGGCACAGCTCATAAGCAGGCTCGGAAGAGGAGATTGGCAAATGAAAGCGCCGCAAGACCTGCGACACTCAGCGCAACCCAACGGCTCCAGTGCCGGATATAAAGAAAGTACCAGCCTGCCAACGCAAGGTGGATGCATGCAGCCGGCAACAGGCCCCAGAACAGCCCCTGATAACTTGGGGACGACGCCTGGGAGTAAAACGCTACACCCAGACCTGTCGAGAGCACTATGACGAAGAACACTGTGCGCATCAGGGCTCCAATCGGTTTGAGAGATGTGGAAACGTTCATGACTAACAGTATAAATAGGACAAAGTCATAGATACAAAGACAAAGACGAAAGGCAAACTCTTCAGGTCAAGCCACGATAGAGGTTTACCGTTAACCTATCAAAGTGAACTATAATTTTTGCTTTAATCCACATCGATTGGACTTTGTGTTCACCTATTTTTTCTGGATGTGCAAAGGCAAAGTCAGTCGCGAAAAAAGTAAGCTTTCTGCTACGCTGGGCGTATGGGCCAATCCTTGTCGCAAAAAATATTAGCGTCAAATTCCCGATCTTCAAGCGAGAGGACCAGAGGACGGGCGAGGACCGCCGTGCTCTCCGAAATGCTTTCTGCGAAAGGGAATTCCGTATCAATCATTACTCCCTCAGTCCGTTATTATCTTATCTTCGATTGTTGGCTCAAGAAATGACGCCTCTTTTTCGCAACCAGGCATCCGTCGCCTTTTCCATCAGTAACTCCGCCATGGTCTTGGTTGCTTCATCCAGGGCTGCGCAGGCGGATTGAAGTTGGCGCAGATCTCCCATTTGGGTCCCCGGGTTCTCGGCTAAAAGCGTGGACTCGGCTAGTTGCAGGGCGGATTCGACTTTAGATCTATACTCCTCATCCAATTCGGAAGCGCAATCGATCAGGCCTTTGCGTGTAGCGGCGATGATCGCATTGGCTTTGAGCTTTGCTTCCACCCAGCGGCGCGCGGCCATGTCCTCGAAGGCATGTTCCACCGATTCCTCCACCATCTGCTGCACTGCTGTATCATCCACGTCCACGGCAGATTTCATTTCAACGACTTTTTCTTTGCCCGTTTTCGTGTCACGCGCAAGCACGTGGAGGATGCCGTTAACATCAATCTCGAATTGGACGCCGACTCTGGGGATTCCGCGTGGCGCCGGCTCAAATCCCAGTGTAAAGCGGCCCAGGCTCCAGTTGTCGCTCGCGCGTTCGCGTTCGCCTTGCAGCACCTGGATGAGCATCTCTCGTTGATCATCCACAGCCGTGGTAAACATCTCACCGGCTTTGACAGGAATGGTCGAGTTGCGCGGAATGATAACATTCATCAAACCGCCGAATGTTTCGATGCCAAGGGAAAGGGGCGTTACATCGAGCAACAGTACGCTTTGCAATCCGCCCGCGAGGATTTCCGCCTGGATCGCGGCGCCCAGTGCGACGGCTTCATCTGGATTTTGAGAGGTGTTCAATTGAGGTCCTGCTGGACGATGATACTCCGTACCCAGGCGCAATCCTCCACGCGTCTCTTCAAATTCACTGCAGCCAAATAATTCACTTACAAACTGTCTTACGAGGGGCATTCGCGTTTGCCCACCCACAAGGATGACCTGGTCGAGATCCTTGGCTTCCAATTTGGCATCGGCAAGGGAACGAAGGCAATGGGGACGCGTTTTGGCGATGATATCATTGGTGAGCCTTTCCAATTCAGCCCGTGACAGTTTGTAGCTAAAACTACAAGAGCTTGTGAGAAAAGGCAGGACGATTTCCACTTCCGTTTCGGTGGATAGCTTGATCTTGGCGTCTTCCGCAGCTTCGCGAACGCGCGCGAGTATCGCGAGCTCTCCTTCGGCTGTTTTAATTCCGGGACGGCTAATGGACAAATCCGGGCCTCCCGCCTCACGGATTAGCTCCAACAAGAACTCGACCACCTGTTTATCCAGATCCTCGCCACCGAGTCGCGTGTTACCATTGGTTGACAGCACTTGAAAGATGCCATTGTTCAATTCCAGGATTGACAGATCAAACGTGCCACCGCCCAGGTCGTAAACGGCAATCTTTGACTTTTCCTTGAGACGATTCAGACCATAGGCCAAAGCGGCCGCCGTAGGTTCGTTAATGATTCGTTCGACGGTCCATCCAGCCAGTTCACCGGCGCTTTTTGTCGCATTACGTTGAGCATCATTGAAGTAAGCCGGAACGGTTATTACCGCCCGGCTGACTGGTTCGCCCAGGTAAACCTCTGCGTCGCGCTTCAGCTTTTTGAGCACCTCCGCTGAGATTTCCTCCGGCGTGTACTCACGGTCATTGATGGGAATTGCAACGGGACCAGCCGCCTTCCCACGGATGGGATAGGTCACCAGCATTTCCTCCGCTGAGATGTCTGCTCCTCGCCTCCCGATAAAACGCTTTATTGAATAGACAGTCTGGGTTGGCCTGATTGTACGCACGCGGCTGGCTGCATAGCCCACCATAGGCTCAGATTCTTGACCTGGGTAATGCACCACTGAGGGAGTAAGACGTCGACCTTCCGTATCGGCAATCACCAAAGGTATTCCCGAATCGACAGTGGCCACCAGGGAATTGGTCGTGCCTAAATCAATGCCTACAATGCGATTCATCGTATATTCGTTCTTAGGCGTAACCTTACATGTGCGCCCGCATTGCATCCAGCCGGTTCTAGTGGAGAAACTTTTCGATCATTTTTGACAAAAAGCTTGAATCGTTCCCGGACGGCTCTCAATGTGAGTCATGCCGAAAAATATAGCTCTGCGGACAAGCCAAACGAGGCATGTAATCGCCAGATTAAGAATGTTTACCTTCTATTGAGAAGCAGCTTGGAACCGGTTTTGAAGACCCAAAACGTCAGACCTGGTTTGCGGAACTCTGCCAAGGCTCCTGCCAGGGGTACTGTGGTGATGGTTATGGGAGTCGGGGCCTTTGCGCATAGCACTGCGCAAATTCTTAAGGAGAACGGGGCCACTGTTTCGACTTATTTAACCAGGAATTATGGTCAGTATCCGCCCTCCCTGGTCGGACCTACCTATCGTCGCGAAGATTTTCCTTCACCATGCCCGCTCGTGCATGAGAAGGGCATTGAGTTAATCGTTCCAATGTCGATTGATTGGGCACAAGCTCCGTGGAAAGAGGATTTACTCAAGCTGAATATTCCCATTTTTTCCCCCACTGGGGAAGGTATGAGAATAGAGCGGGAACGGGATTTTGCTCGTGCTCTTTGTCAGCGTTTTAAGGTTCCATTTCCTGAAGCCCACGTTGCCAGCAATCGTTTGGAAGCTGAACGGGTGTTGAAAAAGCATCCCCGTGCGTTCGTGATCAAAAACCCGCTATGCTCGCCGACCAGCCCGATCCACACCATTGTTTGTCAATCGCTCGAGGATACGCGCTCCTGGCTAAAGCATGTGGACTATGCCGAGGGCGTGTTTTTACAGGAGTATCTTGGCCCGAGTGAAGCAGGGCATATCGCGCTGGTGAGTGGCGGAGAGATTTATTCCCTGGTTACAAATCAGGAATACAAACGGGCATTTGCCGGGAACATGGGAATTGTTGCCGGAGCTCCTCTGGGCGGGCTCGTAGAACGGGATACAAAAGATAAATACGGCCTTGCGCGTGCCTTAATTTATCCGCTCAAACCCTGGTTTCGCGAGGTGAATTATCACGGTCCAATCCAGGTGACGGCAGTGCGGCGGAAAAATGTCTGGCATGTCATCGAGTACAACATTCGTGTCGGAGTCACCTCTGGAGCGATGATTTTGCGAATGCTAGCCAACCCGCTGGAAACGTTACTGGGGACTGCTCTGAACCAAAAACTTCAGCTCAGGTTTGACCCTGGGCTGGTTTTTGGCTGTTCAGTTACCCTGGCCGGCTATGGCTACCCCTATGTGCAGGTGAGGGGGCCGCATTTGCCGGTTGAGGTGAGTGCTCGTCTGGATTGTGATTTGTGGTGGAATGAAGTCACGCAAAATGGGGACAATATTCTTATGTCATCTGGCCATCGCATTGCAGACATCATTGCATTCGGTTCTTCATTGGGAGCCGCCAGAGAAAAGGCCTATAAAAACATTCGAAAGCTTCGCAGCCTTGGCAGTTATTATCGGGAAGATATCGGCCATAGTTTGTGGCCACCAGGAGCAGATCTGAAATCATCTATAAAATGAGCATTGTTTCTTCAACAGAGTCACCGGCGGGATTGTTGGAAGATTTAGCTGGTATCAGTGCCTCAGAGCCTGTCAAAGCAACGTCCCTCGAGGCCCGATTGGCAAATCCACCGCGCCGGCCGGCATGGATTGAAATCGATTTGGCGCAACTGAAGCGCAACTTTCAAATCATTAATCAGGACAAACCGGCGGAGCTTCAGTTGCTTTCTGTCGTCAAAGACGAGGGTTACGGCCACGGTGCATTGGAAGTTTCAAGGATTGCAATTGAATGCGGCGTGCGCATCCTTGGTCTTTCAACCCTCGATGAGGCTATCGCCCTGCGCGAAAAGGGAATCAAGGTTCCCATCTTGCTCCTGGGAGACCGGGCCGAATCCGAATTGCCCTGGTGTCTTGCCTATGATCTGATCTGCAGTGTCAGTGACTCCTGCACGGTAAAAAAGCTTGGGAGACTGGCCAGCGAAGCCGGCAAGCGGGTGCCCGTTCATCTGAAAATAAACACCGGGATGAATCGGTATGGAGTGCGTTGGGACCAGACGAGCCCGTTACTGGAAGAGATTGCCTCGAGCGGGTCGCTTTTGTTGGATGGCGTGCTCAGCCATTTTGCCCAGTCGGACGAAGCGGACAAAACCTTCGCTTCTTTGCAACTGAGCCGATTTAAGGAGGTTTTGTGCATGCTCAAGCAGTCCGGGTGCACTGTTCGATTTCGGCATTTGTGCAACAGCGGTGGTTTTCTGGATTTGCCTCACGCCCACTTCGACATGGTCCGGCTCGGAATCCTGCCACTTGGCGTTTATCCTTCCTCAGTCTGCCGCCGCATTCCCGGGATCGAGTCGGTCATGACCGTGAAAGCTCAAATCGCCGCCATTCAAAACCTGGAATCCGGCGATGTTGTTGGTTATGGCATGCGCTATACCGCGCCTTCGAAACGTCGAATTGGGATCTTGCCGGCGGGTTATGGAGATGGCGTGCCGCGCGTTCGCAATGAGGGTTTTGCTCTCATCCATGGAAGACGCGCTCCTATTGTGGGAGGTATCGCCATGGATGCGCTGATGGTGGACATCACTGAGATACCCGAAGCACAATTGTGGGATGAGGCCGTGCTCATGGGGCGCCAGGGCAAGGAGGAAATCAGTGTGCATGAGGTCGCGAAATTAAGGCGTTCCGTTTCATACGATGTTCTCACCGGATGGCGTGCCCGGTTGCCCAGAATTTACAAGTCGTGAAGCTGTTGTTTTCCGAAACGCGGGCGGATTACCCAAACTACATTTTTCCCTACGCAATCTGGGCTTTCCCAGAGGCGGGCGAAACTCCCAGCGATTTGTTCGATCATGGTTTTCTGCCATCCTCTCGCGATCTGGACCGTTTTTATGCCTGCCGCCATGTCAGAATCGATCTGCGGAAGTTTCAACCCTCCTCCGAAAACCGGCGGATTTTGCGAAAGGGAGATGGAGTTGCCGCCGAATTGATTCCAAGATCGGAGTTCGAGTTTTCCGAGAAGCGCCGCGAGTTTTACAAAACCTATGCGGACATCAAATTTGGAAAAGATGTCATGTCTTACGAACGATTGGATTGGTTGTTCAAGGGGAAGATTACTTCTGACATCCTGCTATTCACTGACTCTCAAAATGGAGCCGAGATTGGAACCGTGACTCTGTATGTTGAACCGCCTGATATGGCGTACTACTACTACGCTTTTTACGATTTGAATTATTACAGCCGCAACCTGGGTATGCACATGATGACTTCCGCGGTGGGGTTCTTCGCCGAGCGCGGGTTTAAGTTTCTCTACCTTGGCTCGTGCTACTCGTCCAATGCGCTTTATAAGACACAATTTTTGGGCGCGGAGTTTTTTAATGGGTTCCGTTGGTCGCCGAGGCTGGATGAATTGAAATACCTCATCAACCGTGATCTAAAAGAACAACGTCAACATTTGCTGGAGGGCGACGAATATCGTCAGATGTTCTATCAGGGCGAGCTAAAGGAAATTTGTGCCGCCAGCGCGTTTCAGGTCCGAATCAAGTGACACCCGTTCTGTTTTTTTCCAGCGTTCCGTCCCATCGCAAGCGCAGCCGTTGTCCCCGCCATTCAATGTGATTGCCAGTAAATGCAAGCAGCCAAAGGACGGTTTGCAGAAGATCTTTGACAGGCGCAAGCCACCAATACGGGAAATGCTTTCGGGATTGTGTCAAACGCTGTTGCAAATCGAGCGCTCCGATGATCCGCAAAACGGAAGAACCAATCCCAATTCCTGCAGTCAAAGGAGTGAGATGAACGAGGAGCCATACTAAAGGCCAAAGGGTTGGATTACCTAAGATGCTAAAAAAATAGGGCGCCGGCTGGCACACTCGAATCGTGCGTGCCCATCGGAGTTGATGAGTCCAAACTTTGCGCCAATCCATGGGTGGAGCAAGGCAATCCGCAACGACTGTGGAGAGCTCAATTTTATAGCCCAGGCGCGCGATACGATGGCCCAACTGGTAATCATCCGCGAGACAATCCGCCAGTACTGTAAAGCCGCCAATTTCTTTTAATCGCGCCCGATGAGTTGCCATAACGGCCCCCAGCGCGAAATCGAGGCGTTTAAGACTTCGGGATTGCAATACTTGACTCCAAAAATCGGCGTTGATGCAAATAGCTTCCCACTGCATGGCAACTGTCGTGGGATTTTTCAGACGATAAAAGCAATTGACCAACCCGCATGACTTTTCTTCCGTGTGACCCGAGTTTCCCAAAGTCGGTGTTTGCTGCTTTTGACTTACGAGCAGTGGGCTGATGAGATTTTCCAAAAAATCTGGAGCAACCTGGACATCGGCGTCGCTGATGATCAATAACTCATGCTTTGCCTCCTGTTCGAGCTGGATCAATTTCGAGACTTTGGCATTCGCGCCGAGTAGTGGATCACAAATCATCAGTGTGGAATCAATGTTGTGGAACTCTTGCTGCAAAGAACGCACGACCTCGCATACCGGGTCATCGGCAGCAGCTACACCAAAAAGAATTTGAACACGCCCGGTGTATTCCTGGGCAAACCAACTCCGCAAACAATCTCGAGTGGCTGGTTCGCAACCTTTCAGGGGTTTTAGCAGGGTTACTGCCGGCGGAAAAGAATGTGCGGCGATGCGTTGGTGAAGTGGGAAACGCCTGGCCACAAACCATTGCCAGAGCCAGAGACCGAGGCTCAGCAAGGCAAGGGAACCAAAGATGACGTCTCGAATCATCGGGTCTTCCTAATCCGGATCTGAAGCTTGCCGCAAGCTGATTCGCTGCATGGATTTTATTTTTGTGTTACCAGATTCTGTTTCAGTCGCGATGAATTGCGGCGCGCTGTTCGACGCAGTACATTGCCGCCATGACTATCGAGCCGATCTTGCCCTCATCCAGGCCAAAAATATCAAGCCGAGCTCGGTTGCAAATAGACAAGATTACTGGCAAACCCGTGTTGCTGTATCCGGAGGGTGCCTTGCTGTTGAATCCCACGGCACACAGTGTCACATTACTATGTAACGGAACCGAAACAATGGAATCTATCGTTTCGCAGTTAGCAAACCGGTATCAGGGGCCTTCGGGTGAAGTTGCGAGCCAAGTGGAGAATTTTCTAAACCGGTTGCGTGCCAAAAATCTTCTCGAGCTCGGCTGAGCTTCGGGGCAATCGTTTTTCTGCTCGTATATAACTTTTACCCTTTCCAAACCACGTGAATTTGAGGCCTTACAGTTTGTTGGCTGAGCTGACTCATCAATGTCCGCTGCACTGTCCGTACTGTTCGAACCCATTGGAGCTTGCGGCCCGTCGGGAGGAACTCAGCACACTGGAATGGAAACGTGTCCTTGCAGAAGCGGCCGCCCTGGGAGTCTTGCATGTCGGTTTCTCGGGCGGAGAACCGCTTCAGCGAGTTGATTTAGTCGAGTTGGTTTCAGCCGCCCGAGCTTCAGGACTTTACACAAATCTGATCACCAGTGCTGTCGGTCTTACGCGTTCGAGGGCTGAGGAGCTCAAGCACGCTGGTTTGGATAGCGTGCAGATAAGTTTCCAATCCGATCAGGAATCTCTCGCGGATCAAATTGCAGGGGCTCGAGTTCACAAGAAGAAATTGGAGGCTGCGGGCTTTGTGCGTCAGGTTGGTTTTCCTCTAACCATAAATGTGGTGCTGCATCGAGGTAATATCGAGCGATTGCCTCAGATCATTTCTCTGGCTGAAGAGTTGCACGCAGGCCGTTTAGAGTTAGCGAACGCCCAGTTTTACGGTTGGGCCTTCAGCAACCGTGCGCGTTTGTTGCCCACGCGTCCACAGATCGAGCGGGCTAAAGAGATCGTTCGAGCTGCCCAGGAACGACTTTCAGGCAAAGTGGAGCTTTTGTTCGTGATGCCCGATTATTATAGTGCCCGGCCCAAGCCTTGCATGAATGGCTGGGGCCGCACCCATCTTACCGTCAATCCACCCGGTTACGTGCTGCCATGTCCGACGGCTAGCGAGATCAAGGAACTGTGCTTTGATAGCGTCCGTGACAGGACGCTGGAATGGATCTGGAAGGAATCTCCTGCCTTTAATCGATTTCGCGGCACCGATTGGATGCCCGAGCCGTGTCACAGTTGCGAGTTCCGGGAAATCGATTTTGGAGGCTGTCGTTGCCAGGCGGCACTGTTGACCGGAGAAGCCGCGCTGACGGACCCGGTGTGCTCATTTTCACCTCACCATGAAAAGCTCGCCAGCTTTGTTGAATCAACCTCAACTGCTGCGAACAATTTGGAGGGAGTGGCCTTTAGAAAAAATCGTGATCGAGAAACTAAACCGTAAAACAGTTCGGCAAATAGAAGATGCCTACTGCTCTTGCCGCGCAAAATCCTGTTTGGCGACGGATGCCCTAATCAGTCGAATTCCCCGTGTAGGCGGTACATTCCATAGCCGCCGAGATCTCTTCAAAATCGGGGGCAATCCAAACTTCCACTTGGTCCGTGTTCATGTGTTTATCTATCGTGGTTTCTCTCATTTTTGTCAAGGGTGGGCTAAATCTTGACTATCTTTTCAAACGGTAAAACGCCGGGGCACTGGTCGCCGAAGTGGTCACCAGATTCAGACCGTTCGAGACGACCACTACATTGGTGACATGCTCCCAGATTGGCGCTAACAGATTTGTACTGGATTGCAGAGTAAATGTTCCAAAGGCATTTGTTGGCCAGGACAACACTATTTTGTCGTCAAAAGAAGTAATGGTAAGCTGCGGACTTGGGAGCAATCCGTAAACGTTCAACCGATTGGAAAACGTCGCCATGTACACCTTCCCATTTGCGATGGTTGGTGGCACAAACTTGGCCAGGTTGCCGAGTGAATCACGCGCGCTAATCTGCTCTGAATTCCACAGTTGAATGGCAACATTCTCTGCATTATAGGCGCGCAAAATGCCGGGGCGAACTTGCTGATTGGCGCTTCCGACCAGATTGTGAACTCCCCAAATGATGCCGCTACCCGCGTTTGTCCCGTTGGCTGAAAGAGAGAGTATCCCGCCCGGTTGGCCGCCTGCAGCCGCGTTTGTACCCTGGGCATAGTTAGGGAGCTGAAAACGTCCCAGACCCGGATCAAACTTATACTGCCGAACAACATCCGTGGAAACCTGCACATACGTATATGATCCATCGGGACCGTCCCACCATACCGGGCCACCATGAATTTGTGACCCAGACCTGGGTTGAAAACTTTGCACGATGTTCGTATCTGCCGTGGGTGAGCCGCTCAAACCGCCCATGGTATCACGGTTAACCAGGTAAAAGACCCCTTGCTTTCCACCGGACAACGCCAAGGTAGTCCCAGGTATCAATAATAATCCCGCAGAGCCTAAATCAATGTCCCCGTTCTCAAGGGCCTGATAATTGTATGGTGTAAACCAACTGACGACATTGAGATTTGTGCCATTGGGGGTGAGCTTCAGAAAACTTTCGCCACGATTTGCCCCTCCCCCAGTGTCCACCGTTCCATTGCCTGTGGAAATATACAGGTTGCCACTGGAATCCGCTGAAGGCGCCTGGCCGCTCATCCAAATGCCTGCATTGAATCCATTTGGCGTGTCATTATATACTGTGGCCCGTTGCAACGTCGCGGCATCATAGCCGATAACCCACCCGTGATAAGGACCCCAATCACAGTGCGAAGCCCAACTGATATATACAACCCCATTAACGAGGGCTAAACCTGAACGTTGATTCTGTCTTTGAGGATCGAAAGTAACGATGCCGCCTATGTTGCCGGCTCCGCTACCTGGCACGCTGGCAGTAATGATCACCGGACTGTTTGTCCGCTCTGCGCCCGTGGCCACATCCAGCGCATGGAGGCGTTGAACGAAGGTGACGCCGTTTTCCTTGGTGCGAGCGACGACATAGAGTGTTCCAGTAACAGGATCGATGACCGGTGTGCTTACAATGCCAATGTTACCGCTAAAATCCAGGTAAGTGCCGCACGGAGTTGTCATATCCGTGTTCTTTGGTGCCACAACATTGGGCCCCAGAAAACTGATCTGCCAGTAGGGTGACGAGACTGCGGCATCATCTGCATCGAATGCATAGACCGAATCATTTACCGTTGCCACGATGACCAGGTTGTGAGTTCCCTTACCCGGAATGTTCACGTAGGTCATGATCAGAGGCTGAGCATAAATCTGGTCGTCTATTGGGCGAGAAACCACCAGGCCGAACTGATTTGTATTCACGTTCGAGGTGTTCAGGATCGTTTCTTCCAAATTTGCTCCCGTGCGCGCCAGGTCGTTGTGATGAGTCAGCACTGCCACCTGGGCCGTGACTGGTAACATCAGAAGATTCAGCAGTGAGAAAAAACCAACGATGTGAACTGCCCTTGATGAAGCAGATCTGAAAGCTTGCGTTAGCAGGATTCTGCGGAAGACCAAATTCCGAATATTCGCGGGCTTAATGCTTTGCATTTGATGCGTCCAATGCAACGACACCCAGCTTATCAGGTCCTTAGCCTGGAAGCAATGCAGGTTTCATATCATGCAGGTTTCACATTGGAAGCTCTTCGCAGTGTAATTTGTGGAAGTTGAGCCTTTTCTGCAAAATTTTCCTGGTTCAAACTCGTTCGTGTCCTCGCTGATCCGGCGGGGGTGGCAAAAAGGTCAATGCAAAGCCACGGCGCGGCATTAGCCGTCAACCAACCAAACGACAGACAGGAGATTTTGACCACGGATAAAACCGGAGAACACGGATAAGGCGGAAAAGAAATTCACCAATCACACAGGAGGCTTCATCTCTAAAATCGCATGAAACAATATGTACCTAAAAACTTTAATTTGCTCCGGTGTTATCCGTGGCAAAACTCTTTGGCTTTACCCGTCCGCGATTTGGTTGCGGCAACACCAGGCATAGCCAGCTTTGTCGCGCAGGCTTTCTTAGCAATGGACCCCCTCCATTCTGGCTTCATCAACGCCTGCGGCTGGTTTTGACCAGCCGCACTCCAGTTTTTCGCTCCAGCTATTTCATGCTATCCTGCTTTTACGGATTGCTGGGCTGAGATGGATTGTTCGGATTGTCAGACTGAGGTGGATTGCTCTGATTGTCAGACTGAGATGGGCTGCTGTTCGGCGTATTCGTGGAATTCGAGCTGGTTGCATTTCCTGTATTTTTCGACGAATCGTTCAACGTCGCGCCACCTGCGCTTTTGGTCGTGTCACTATCACTCGGCTGAGTGGTGGTGCTGGAAGGGCTGGTCGCGCCTCCATTCATATTTCGGTTTTCGTCATAATAGCTGGCACCGGTCGATCCATCACGTGAATGACAACCGGCAATCAGTGCTGCGCTGCCTAGAAGAATAAACAGTTTTTTCATAAGTTTTTCGCTCTTTGTTGATTGAGGCGCGGCATTCAGTCCGCTCTCTCCAGAGGGCCGAATCTTTTCCGTTCCCTTTGGTTAGAAAGTCCGCTTGACTCTAATTGCCAGCTATGGGGACTTCAACCCGTTGGTGCCATCAATTCGCAGATGACTCCTGAACGGAAAGTTGGTAGTCCTCCCCCTTTCAAGAATTAAGACCCAGTCATGGTGTGTGCCTTCAGGCGGGTGGCAGCTCCAGGAGCCGGAATTGTCCGCCTGAAATTCACCGAGTTGTTTGCATTCTCCGGTTACAGGATCGAAGTGAGAAGCGAACCAGGTTTGACCAGGCTCAAGGTGTTTGAGGAGTATTGTTTCGTTGCGGGGGACCCAGGTTATTCGCACTTTTCCCGGGATGCCTGCGCTCTGAGGTCCTTCGAGAGCGCTATCCGCGAGGATTTTTCCCCAGGGCGCGTCTCCGAACCGTCCTACCTCGCTGGCGTTTAGCCAAGCCTGGTCGTCGAAACCAGCTTCGTCCCAACCGGAGTATTCTGATTTAGTGCAAAGCCAGGTTGCATCCGAAGTTAGCCTGAATATTTTTCCACTCTCAAAACGGACTTCGAAGGATGCAATAAAGCCTGGAGGGTCAGCGGGAACGCCGGCGTGTTTCGTCTCGCCGATGAAGGCCAGAACGTTAGAACTGGATTTGAGAAGTGGGGCGAGGTCGTTGAATTCTTTGCCGATGTGCCAGTCGCGAGCAGCACCGAGTTTCTGACCGTTCAAGTGAACTTCGAGAGGTTCGTCCGCGGAAGTGAGAAGTCGTGCGCGAGTTATCGATTCACTTTCAGGTAAGGAGAAGCGCTTTCGGAAATAACGCTTTTCCGAGGATGAGTCCTTGTTCGGCTTGGGTTCCGGCAACCAAATCCATCGCGCATCATCCAAAGTGAGAGGGGGTTCGCCGGCAAAAGCGGCCCATTCCGGATGTGGTGTGAAGTGTTGCCATGGATATTGTTCGAGAAGCTTTTTGCCTAAACTGATTTGGCTCGAGCCGGCGAGATGCATGGCTTCGTCCCAGGCGATTTTGCCGTACGTGCCGCCCAGAGGCGACGCGCCGTGCGGTTGGTCCCGCCGATTGCATTGCCAGATACCGTTTGCACCATAGGTGTGCCCGGCAGCGCCGTTGAGCATGCAGATCCAAAACATCGCGCGTGGCCAGTCGGGAGGAGTTTTGTCCATGAGCATTTCGTAACTGGCCTCACCATCGACCACTGGCATAACTGGTTTGTCGGCGTACGAAGCCCGCACGTTGCGCACTGTTGGCGCAACCGCTTCATTTTGGCCGTGCGGTGTCTGAAGCATGTCGATATCGAGAACCGTGGCGTCGTCGATGGCATTGCGCGCACTAAGGCGATTGAGACCTGTGGGATGTATGGTGATCAACCGGTGATAAGGATCAGATTGCCGAAGGTACCGCGCCACTTGAGTCCAGTCTTTAACTTGTTCGCGATCATCATAGGGGAAATTTTTCACCAGGTACCAGGGCAAGTTACTTTCTCCGGCCACGCACCAGATGACAGGCCACGAACCGTACCGCGCAATTAGATACCGCCAATGCTGTTCCGCTTTGGGCACGCCCATCCATGGCAGGAAAAATCCCCAGGCACCGACGATGCATGGTACGATGCCGGAATCGATTAGATGTTTGAGACGCTGATCGGCAGCATCAAAATACTCCGGACGAATACGAGAGTAATTTGTTTCCCATGGGAAACCCGCTTCATTTGCGCCACGAGGATCGAACGGCGGCATGTCCGGGTAGAGGCCGGCAACGATTTGAACCACGGTGAAGCCCTTTTCTTTCCGGTCGGCAGTGAGCTGCGCGAATTCATCGGGCCATTGGAGCCGGTGACACAACCCCATCCACCAGGTATCCCCCAGCCAAAAGAATGGGGTGCCGTCGCTATGCTCGAGGTGGCGATGATCCCGGGCGACTCGGACCTGGCCGTGCTGGTAAAGCGGGTTGGGCCCGGCATAGGGTCGAATCTCAACCGTTCCTTTGATGCCGTGTAAACCTGTGTCCCTGGAATCATTGCTTTTCGAGAGGAAGCGATGCCGACCGATAAAAGACGAGGAGTAGCGGACCTTCCAGGTGTTTCCCCCTGCCCAGAAGGCTGGCACCAGAAGATGGCGACCTTTCGGATCGGTAAAGTCCACATCTACGGCGACATCATTAAATGCGTCAACGTGAGATTGTGTGGCCCGGAAAGAAATTTCCACCATGACATTGGCTTCCGTGGAATAGGAAGTCGCCTGTGAGGAACAAATTGGTGTCAACAGTACGCTCAAAAAATACAGCGTCAAAGCCCCGGGGGAGAGGCGAAAGAGATTTGGAAACGGAATCATTTCTGCCATCCCTGACGGGACTAATTACCTTGGTTCTAATCCCACCGATTTAATCGTCGGGTTATTTTCTGTCGCCCCGTGGGGCTGGAACACTCTGCTTATGATCCACATTGGAATTTCTTTCTTCATTTGCTTTGTTGCCCTTCGGTCATTGATGTTCATTCATGTACTCCTGGAAGAATTACATTTTGTTTCGGTACGAATATGCCTGCGAAAGGCCAGGCTGTCATCATCACGGTATTCTGGATGTTCGCTCGACAGGGACTCTCATTGTGGGCAACGTTATTCCGCTGTATGCACGCAAACCAGCCACGCATCTGTTTTGTTCCCCAGAAAGTCTTCAATGTTTTGCTCATGTTCTGCGCGGCTTTTTCCCTTCATCCGCTGCAAGCTGCGCCGGCAAAGGTATTCAACATAAAAGATTACGGCGCGACCGGACGCAAAGAGGACGATGCGCGTCCCGCGATTCAGAAAGCTATTGATGCTTGTGGGGCGGCAGGAGGCGGCACGGTCGTGATTCCAGCCGGGCATTATACCTCCGGCACTCTACATCTGCGCAGCAACCTCCATCTCATCCTGGAGGCTGGCGCAACCCTTTTTGCCACGTCCGACCCCAAAGCTTACGATTGCGGGCCGATTCTCACCAAAGCGGCTCTACTTTTTGGAGAGGATCTCGAGAATGTTTCGATTTCCGGCCAGGGCATTGTTGATGGGCAATCGGAGTACGAATGGCGACAGGACGACTTTGAGGAGAACTTCGATCACAAAACCTTGATGCAGAAGTTAGGAAAATCAATCGTGCGGCCTGTTCCCAAAGGATTCCCAAAACGGGAAGTTTTTCCTCATTTACTGTGGCTTGGCCGTTCCAAGAGCATCCGGGTCGGGGGTTTGAACCTTCTGCATTCTCCAGGCTGGACCATTTCGTTATTTGCCTGTCAAAGCGTCAGATTCGAGAACCTTTATATTTATAGCAGCTTAAAGGAGGCTGTTTGGGCCGATGGCATTGACCTGGATGGCTGCCGGGATGCGGTAATTTCAAATTGCGTGATTGAGACCGGGGATGATTGTGTAGCGCTGGTTTCGCAAAACTGGTGGGGAAAGGCGTTGCCGTGTGAAAATATCACTGTCACCAACTGCCGTCTCTCTACGGCCTCGGCCGGTATCAAATTCAGCGAAGGCAATATCGCGGGCGTTCGGAATATTCAGGTGGTCACTACACTGTTTAATAACGTGAACCGAGGGCTGGCTTTCAACGATATGCTTGGGGGTGGGATCAGCAACGTTGTTGTTTCGAATGTGACTATCAATTGCAATCGTTTTGATTGGTTTTGGGCGGGCGATGGTCAGCCGGTCCGGTTCAAAATCGGACCGCTCAGTGAATGGACCAAAGAGCCCCCTAAGCCCGGCGAAGCCCTGCCAGGTCCCGTCAGCAATATCATTCTGCGTAATGTAATTGTTCGCGCGAAGGGCTCGTCATTGTTTTATGGACACAGCAAGAGCTGGCTTCAAGGTATTCGGCTGGAAAACGTAAAATGGTTCGTCTCGTCCGATCCTTCCGCTCCCTATGATACAGCCCAACACGCGCTGGATTTTCGCTACGCTCGGGATGTGAAGCTGAAAAATGTTGAGGTTTTCTGGGGACAACCTTCTTTGCCTTCGTGGAAAAGTGCGCTCGCTTTTGAAGATGCCGGCGGTTTGGAGCTCGACCAATTTGGTGGCGCGGCAGCATGGCCGGATCGCGAGGCTCCGGCGATTTTGTTCAAGCAGGTTTCAAATAGCCTGGTTCGGAATTGCCGTGCTTTGGGTGACGGAGTTTTCCTGAAGGTAACGGGGCCCGGCACGCGCCAGATTCGTCTTGAACAGAGCGATTTCAAGAAAGCGAGGGTGGATATTAGCGACGATGTGCCGTCCGGAGCAGTGAGTCGTGATTAGGCCAGGTCTGAGGTCTCGAGAGTCAAGATTTACTTCTTGTTCGCACTTTGCGCAGCGCTGACGAACAGCCTGGCGCGTTGAGTGAGTTCAGCCCAATCGGCTTTTTCAAGAATTTCGGGGGATACCAGTGACGAACCAGCTCCTACCGCAACGCAGCCGGCTTTGAAAAATTCGCGGACGTTGTTCAAATCAACACCGCCGGTCGGAACAATACGCAAGTGGGGCAGGGGAGCGCGCAAGGCTTTGATGTAAGTGGGGCCGAGATTATCCGCCGGGAAAATTTTTATGAAATCTGATTCAGCCTCATAAGCCTGTTGAGCTTCAGTGGGAGTATACGCCCCCAGCATGATTGCACGACCAGCAGCATGAGCCACGGAAACCAAGTCAGTTCGGCAAATGGGGGTGACTACGAATTGAGCACCCGCATCAATCGCAGCGTTGCATGTTGCCGGGTCGAGCACTGTGCCAACACCCACGAGACAGGATTCACCGAATTCATTGCATGCCTGGCGGATGACCTCTAAAGCATTGGGCGTCGTCAGGGTAATCTCGATCGCGATAATGCCGCCCTGCAACAATGCTTTGAACATCGGGCTAACGTGGTTTAGTTGGCGGGCCCGGACGATTGCAATAATGCCGGGAGATTGAAGTCTGGAAATAATATTCGCGCGCGCGCTATTCACAGCCCGTATTGCATTCCGAGCCGTTGAGAGACGCAAGTACGAAGAGAGCAAATTTTGCTGGACATACTGATTTGGAATCGTTTAATTCATCCTCATACAAGTGAGTTCCACTGGGCCTCGCCCTCAATGGAACATGTTCGTCGATGAAATAACCACCAGGGAATCCCTGGGGCGCATGGTTCGCAAAGTGACCGCGAATCGAGCGCTTCGAGAAGATTTATTACAAGAGGGGCTGGTTCACCTCTGGATTACTGAGGTTTCTCGTCCTGGGCAAACCAAAAGTTGGTATCTCCAGAGTTGCAAGTATCATCTACTGCATTATCTGGCGGCCGGGCGAAGCGTCGATTCAGGCAAGCGAAGAAATGGTCAAACACGCTTCGAAGAGAATTCAGATTCGCACGATGACTTTATTGAGGAAATTGACTCGGGAGAATCGGTGTTCGGTTTGGTGAGTGCTCGCGATATTATTGCACTTCTCTTGCCCTTACTGAATAACCAGGAGCGTTTGGTGCTGGAATGTTTCGCCGATGGACTAAGGCTCCGTGAAATTGGCAGAAGACTTACCATGTCTCATACCATGGTGATCAGACATCGGCGAAAGATAGCTTCATTGTTAACGCGCCTCGAAAAGCCTCGCCCGGCGAGAATTTTGGGAAACGGTTTTCATCTTAAGCAGCATTCGAGAACCCGCATTAGCCTCAGCAAGATCGAAACATTGGACCCTCAAATTCAACAGTTTGAACAGAGGGCCGCTGTCCGTATTTAGACTGAGCCTGTCCGCAATCATTGGCAGCCTGTTTTTGTGGTTTGTTCTTCCGCAAACTTAACCCGGCTGCTATAACCGTTACGACTTGATAGCATTTGTTGGCCAAAGAATCGGACTAGAGAATGTTCAGAAGGTTATTGCAGAACTAAAACGATTACAGAGCAACTTCATCGCACCCGGCTTGGTATGGTTAGCCTGAGGGTCCTACCTGGGAAATTTGATAAACAGCTTTAGTTCCGGAAGCTTGTCTGTTCGTGACGAAAAATCATTTTACAGTGGTGAAAAGAATTTTTGCAAATCGCATGGAAGCCAAAGATGTAAGTCATTGCAGTTCAAAAATCCATCCCGCGAGTTACTCCATAAAAGACCTGGCATCCAATATGCGTAGCGCAAGGCAACTCAGCGGACTCGGAACGGACGATCTTGACGGACCCTTTACGACGCAATTGGGGATCGCGCTTTTTAAAAGGCGATTCATGGCCAAAACTAAAAACAACTATTTTGCGCATTACACGACCTTGCGTTAATTCCGCGTGCAAAGATCGCGGTCGGGGATTCCACGAGGACAAGCCTTTTTCGGCTGTAGTGCAAGGCGCTCTTCTATGAAGTTATCCAGATGTTCTCCGATTTTGTCGGCTACGGTTTGCCTCGTATTTTCTACTTTTTCACTAATTGCGGATGCTCCAGATCGGACACCGCCTTCTGCGCCGACAAATCTTCGAACCAGTAGCGTATCGTGTGGTTTGGTTAATCTCTCATGGGCCGCTTCCATCGATCCGACAAATAGCAATCAAACCGCTACCGGGGTGCAGGGCTACAACGTATTCCGCAATGGAACGCTCTTGCAACAAGTTACCAGTACGTCGCTGTCTGATTCCGCTGTCTCTGTTTCTGCTACCTACACCTATGGAGTTTCGGCTGTGGATGGTGCCGGGAACGCTTCCACCACAAATACCATAACAGTTACCATTCCGTTATGCCCTGATTCAACCCCGCCCAATGTTCCTGGCGCACCGTCCGCTTCCGCTCTCATTTGCAATCAGGTAAATGTGTCCTGGGCAGCCGTGGCCGATCGCACTAATCCCACGCAACAGGTTTCTGGTGTGAAAGGGTACAACGTTTATCGTGACAACTCCTTCTTAACCTTTGTCACCAACACCAGCATAGGGGACTTGGTTCCTGCGGGTAATGTGACCTACAGTTATCAAATAAGTGCGGTCGATAAGTCGAATAATGAATCGACGCGTGGGCCCGCTGGGACTATCACTGTTCCTTCCTGCCCGGATCTTACGCCCCCGAATGTGCCTGCTGGATTGGGAGTCGTTGCTTTGGACTGTGCCCAAGCGAACCTGACTTGGATGCCAGCGTCGGACAGCGTGGTTCCCAATCAAGCAAGCACGGGAGTCAAAGGTTACAATATTTATCGAGGAGGCGCGTTTTTGAGATTCGTAAACACCACTACCACCAACGCTATTGATACGGGTTTGTTAGGAAATACCTCTTACTCCTATCAGGTGAGTGCCCTTGACAATGTGAATAATGAGTCGCCCTTGTCTCAAGCTGTAGTTTTGACTACACCCGGATGCTTGGATACCACGGCGCCAACCGTACCTTCAAACCTGGTCATCAACAATCTGAGATGCACCCAGTTCAGTTTTTCGTGGTCTCCTTCAAGCGATCAAAGCGCGCCAAACCAGACCCTCTCCGGCCTGATGGGTTATTATGTTTATCGTGACGACGCGTTTCTTCAATTTACAGCTTCGCCCACGGTCACGGACAGCACCGTGACGGAAGGTCGCTTCTATAGATACCGGGTGAGCGCTGTGGATGCTGCTTCCAACTCCTCTCAGCTATCGACACCATTGGAGGTTACGATCCCTTCTTGCGCTGCAAGTCCGGCTACCAACTTAAGAATTGTCATTTCAAACAGCAAAGTAGGTCTGCAGTGGTCCGGCAGCCCTGGAGCTTTATATCAAGTGGAAAGCACAATCGCTTTTGGAAGTCCCTGGTTTCCTGTCGATGGGCCAACCGCCAGTTTTGCCTCAACAAACCACCTATGTGATCCGGCCAGCATGTTCCGTGTGGCCGTGTTCACTAACACGCCTGCTTACCTTGCTAATTCTCTTATTAACCGCCTGGATACCACGCCGCCTCCGATTCCTGCTCCGCTGATTGTGACGGCGTCCTCTAGTTCTGAAACGGATCTTTCCTGGGCGCCCGTGGCGGATGTCGGAACGTTTGACCCTGGTCAGGGTCAAACGTTTACATCTGGGCTTGACCGCTATCTCATTTATCGGGATGGGACTTATCTGAAATCTGCACCAGCAAATGTTACCAATTCTGTGGACCTAAGTATACCTCCTGGGGGGCAACATACTTACAGTGTTGCGGCAATTGACAAGGCTGGAAATGTTTCGCAGAAGGCCAGTGATAGTGTTAGTATTTGCATTTTTCTGGAACCGTCATCCGCGATTGCCGGACCGGAGGCAACCAACGGTTCCTTTGTAGTGGATGCAACAGGTTGTTCGTGGAGCGCTTCTGTTCCAGGGGATAGTTCATGGATCCAATTGACTAGTGCAACCAGCGGGAGCGGAACTGCAGCGATCAACTATGCCGTCGCGGCGAATCCCGAGATCACGGACCGCGTTGGCACAGTCCTTGTGCAGAACAGGAACTACACAGTGACTCAGAAGGGGCGCAAGTGCACCATTTCAGTAAATCCTCTTAGCTTGAACCATAGCAGTGCAGGAGGCGTGGGCAGCTTTTCTGTTGGTGCTCCCTCGGGATGCAGTTGGACGGCTACTACCGGAGACGGTTGGATTCATACCTCGACCAGCGGCAGCGGCGGCGGGACGGTCAGTTATACCGTGGACTCCAATGGTGGCGCGTCGTTTCGTTCGGGAAGCATTTCTGTTGGGGGACTGACTTTCACGGTCAACCAGGACGGAGCTGCAGTCGGGTGTACTTACACGATTTCCTCAAGCGTAGCTGGCTTTCCATCGGCTGGTGGCAGCAGCAACGTGACGGTAACCACAAGCAGTGGGTGCTCGTGGAATGTGAGCAACAGTCCCGCCTGGCTCACGATAACTCCGGGGGGAGTCGGCAGTAGCTCTGTGAGTTATACAGTCAGTGCCAATGCTTCGAGTTCAATCCGGACAGCGACTTTCACCATCGCAGGACAGAGTTACACCGTCACGCAGAACGGGAATCAGTTGCCATTGGCAAATGCGGGTTCGGATGTTTCTATAACAATTGGTTCAACCGCAACTTTCACCGCGGCCGGATCCGCCGATCCGGACGGCTCAATCAGTTCCTATCAATGGACATTTGGGGACGGATTCACCGCTTCCGGGTTTTCAGTCACGCATCCCTATTCAATCCTGGGGGTTTATACGGTCACACTGACCGTTACTGACAATTTGGGAGCAACTGCTTCGGATTCTCTTCTTGCAACCATCGTGGCGCTTCCGGATATCACTCCCCCGACAGTTAATTTGACTGTTTCCGGGAGCCCGAATGTTAGTGGCGTTGTGAACCTTGTGGCAACCGTGAGTGACAATGTCGGTGTGAACAAAACCGAGTTTTATCGTGACGATACTCTCTTCACAAACATCACTACTTCTCCATACGGAACATCTTTTGATACCCGCACGCTAGCGAATGGTTCCCACACCTTTACGGCTAGAACCTACGATGCAGCCAATAATAATAACTCCTCGGTCGTGACTGTGTTAGTGGACAACACCGCGCCCACAGTCAGTTTGACGCAACCAGCCAGCGGCAGTACCATTAGCAACACCGTAACCCTCGCCGCCAATGCCAGCGACAACGTTGGCGGCAGTGGTATTTCTCGAGTCGAATTTTATTGCGACACAGTCCCGCTTGGCACGGCTACGAATGCACCTTACACAAATCTTTGCAATACGACCATAATGAGCGACGGAGTCCACAGTTTTTATTCCAAAGCGTACGATGCAGCGGGCAACTTCACAAACTCAGCCAGTGTGGCGGTTACAGTCAGTAATGGAAGCCCAGCGGGCCAGGTCACCTGGGCAAGCATTAATCCCGGTGCTTGGTATAGCGCAACTGCGCCGGCCGCCAACGGCGATATTGTGGCCGTCGGCAGTCAATCGGGCTCGATCCTACTGCAAAAATATAGAGGGGGCCAACTTCTTTGGTCCAAAGTCTTTGGTTCTGGCAATGCCATAGGTAGTTCCCTTGCGATTGACAGCGGGGGTAACATATTTGTCGCCGGAAGCTATGTCACTTTTATTGACTTTGGCCACGGTTCACTTCCGCCGGGTAGCGGGTTCAGTGACATTTTCGTGGCTAAGTTTGATTCCGACGGCAACAATATTTGGGGCCGGGGAGTAGTAGGCCAGTATAGCGATTCGGCCAGGGGAATGGCCCTGGATTCGAATGGTGATGTTTATATAACGGGTTCATTCAGCGGTAACGCCAACTTTGGGACCGATACAGTTCCACTTTGGCTGAATACCGTTGTCCAGGGATCGGACATCTTCTTGGCGAAATTCTCGGGTCAGACTGGGTCGACAGCATGGGCCAAACGTTTTGGGGCAAGCGATCTTGCCATTGATGGATCGCTCGGGGTAATTGGGGAGTCCGGCTACAGTGTGGCAGTGAATGCGTATGGGGAAGTGTTCCTGACTGGCACCTGCATGAACGGAGCGGATTTTGGTGGTGGTCCCCTTATCACGACGGGCTTGAATGCATTCGTGGCGCAGTTTACCACAAATGGAGTACACCGATGGTCCAAGAGCTTTGGTGGTAATGATAAAGATATCGGCCAATCCATAGCGATCACACCCGAGGGAGAAGCTGTTTTGACAGGGTATTTCCAAGGAACAATGGTGCTGCCCAACGGAGGAGCGGGTATTAGCCTCAGTACGACCCGATATGATGATGTAGGAGATATTTTCCTGGCGCGATTCTCGCGTGCGGGTAATTGTATCTGGGGCCGGTCTTTCACTGGTTCGATGCCGAGTGTGCAGGATGTCGGCCGCGGGGTGACCGTGAGTGCAGATGGAAGCATTTTGCTGACAGGAGAAATCTCGGGTCAGGCCAACTTTGGTGGAGGAACAGTGCAAGCGAACATAGATGATATGTTTGTGGCCAAGCTTACCCGGGACGGGAATTATGGGGGGTGGGCTAGAACGTTTGGCAATGGGGGTTCCGATGCGGGAATTGGCATTGCGGTAGGGAATGGGCGTGTGTTTGTAGCAAGCAATTGTTACGGGATAGTCAGCTTCGACAATCAGGGCACCAGTACGGGTGGTGGAAACGGCGTTCTGCTAGGGATTGCTCCCTGACCTATGTTCTGAGAGTGCAGAACGTATTGCAGTTAAGGATGATCGCGTTAGACAGTCTTTCGCGTTTTTCAGTTCGCTTAATGCAAGCTCGCAATCTCAAATGGGCTGCCTAGCGAGAGTCCAGAGTTTCAGGAGTTTCCAATTGGTTGGGAGGTTGCAGCAAATTAAACGGGAACCTATGATTTCAAAGCTCGTTGCCTGCCTGTAATAGTTTGTGAATTGGACGGAGAACGACGCGGTAGTGACCTGGTCGCCAATTTTGCGGCAATTCCTTGCACCCTACGCCCTGCACAGGCTCTTAACTCCTCAGACCTTTTAGACTTTTCGAAACAGGCCGCTCGGCACTATCGCCTGCGAGATCAATTGCCTTTGGGGGAAGGACGCCATGCAACAATCTCATCTGCCAATGGTTGGCTTCATTTGGTCCGGCTTTTCGAAAGATGGACATCGAAGCGAAATCGGCAGAAATACGAAGTGCTGTTTTGCGAGTTTATGGACGAAGCAAGCGAGCGGGAGAGGGTCTTTCCTTTGAGGTGCTGGCTAATCTCATATCGTCTTGGTCTCAATACAACCCGGGTGAGGAGGAATCTGATGCCACGATGTTGCTTCGGAGCGTTTTGAAAAAACTTTTTGAAATGAAAGCAAATCCAGGACATGTGGTGCTATTCGCATTGAGGCGCATTCTGATGTGGAAGTCGCCTGAAATCGTTCTTCGTTACTTTGAGAGTTAGCTCCGAAGAAATGCTGCCCGACGTAGAAGGGTTGGCATCGGATCGAACATCGAAGTAGGCAAGTTGACGGAATCGGTGGTGTCGGGCCTGGTTGAGTCCAGATCCGAGATGTGTGTTTCTCTGTGGCGGTAACTAAATCTCCGTCGGAAGCAAGATGGTGAGCGAATTGACCCGATATCTTGCTTCGTGCGAAAGGAAGCATGCTTTTAGGTATCCATCCAAACCATAGCCAACAGTCTATGAAATTGTGAGACAGTGCCTCTAAGCCATGTCCGAGTCGCGTCCACGTTGAAACCGCGAGGCTTGCCCATAATTTGGCACTCGACATGGAATCCGTACAAACACGGAACACGACCTCAAAAGGGGCTCGGAAATCTGTCCAGCAACTTGGCGAAATTGCCTTAAAAAGTTGAATCAGAAACCATGCAAATGGTTGGCACTGCGTTAGCTAAACGCAGCCCCGTGATGAATTATAGCAACGCAATAGCCGGTACAGTCTTAAGAAAGTTAATCTTTTCAGGTTGGTTATCCGCCAGACTCCGTTTGGTCTGTTCGACAGCAGCAATTTTCCTCCTTGCAACCAGTTCGTGGGCAGCGGGGAAAGGGGGGGGAGCGAAAGATCCCCTGCCAACGGCTCCCGCAAATTTGATCGCATCAGCGATTAGCTCCAATCAAGTCGTACTTCAATGGCAAGATACCTCGACCAACGAGTCGGGGTTTAAGGTGGAACGAGCGCCAACTGCTTCTGGCGCATGGAAACAAATCGCAACGACCGGAGCCAACGCGACCTCTTATGCCAACACAGCTCTGACCCCATCCACAACCTATTTCTATCGCGTGCGCGCGTATAGCGCTCGTGGAAATTCCGGATACACTGGGGTCGCAAGTGCAACAACCACCGCCGCGACCGCAGTCCCCTGCAACTACACAATCAGCACCAGCGCATCGCCTTCTACCGGCGGCTCAACCAGCGGTGGCGGGACAGTCAATTGCAGCTCGGTTGTGACTCTGAATGCCGTTGCCAGCTCGGGTTACAATTTTGTTAATTGGACGGAAAACGGGGCGACGGTCAGCACATTACCAAATTATAGCTTTACTGCCACAGCGAACCGAAGCTTGGTCGCGACCTTCGCGGTTGTGCCGTGTACTTATACGATAAGCACGAGCACCTCTCCTTCTGGCGCCGGCACCACGAGTGGCGGAGGAACAGTCAATTGCGGTTCAAGTGTGACCGTGAGCGCCAGCGCCAGCGCGGGTTACTCTTTTGCTAATTGGACTGAAAACGGCGTGGTCGTAAGCACGGCAGCTAGCTACAGTTTCACCGCGGGCGCCAATCGAAGTCTGGTAGCTAATTTTTCGGCGGTACCTTGCACTTACGCGATTAGTACGAGCACCTCGGGTGCGGGGACAGTCAGCGGCGGCGGAACGGTGAATTGCGGAGCCTCCGTGACGGTTAACGCGGTGCCCGCGTCCTGTAATCGGTTTGTCAACTGGACTGAAGCTGGAACAGTGGTCAGCAGCACAGCTCTATATTCCTTCATTGCCAATGCCAGCCGCAGCCTGGTGGCAAACTTTGCTCCGATTACCTATGCCATTGACGCCAGCGTTTCTGCCTCGGGCGGCGGAACTGTCAGCGGCGGCGGAACAATCAATTGCGGAGCGCTCGTAACTCTGAGCGCCAGCCCGAACAACGGTTATGCATTCGTCAATTGGACAGAAAACGGGGTAATAGCGAGCACGAGCGCAAACTATTCTTTCAACGCCACCGTTAATCGCACTCTGGTGGCGAACTTTGCCGCAGTATCTTGCACTTATGCTATTACCACCAGTACGTCCGGTGGTGGCATGATCAGCGCCGGCGGCACCGTTCCTTGCGGCGCGACCGTTACCCTCAACGCCCTAGCCGCGTCCTGTTATCGATTCGTCAGTTGGAGCGAAGCTGGAACAGTGGTCAGCAGCACAAGTCCATATACTTTCACGGCCAATGCTAACCGCAACCTGGTGGCGACCTTCGCTCAAATTACCTATGCGATCAACGCGAGCGTTTCCGCATCCGGTGGCGGGACAGTTGGCGGCGGCGGAACCGTTAGCTGCGGCTCGACTGCCACTGTGAACGCAAGCGCAAGTGTTGGTTACAGTTTTGTGAATTGGACAGAAAACGGCGTAGTAGTAAGCACAGTCGCAAGTTACAGCTTCACTGCAAACGCGAGCCGAAGTTTAGTGGCTAATTTCGCCGCGGTCGCTTGCACCTACGCTATCAACACGAGCTCGTCGCCGTTGGGCGCTGGGAGCACTAGTGGGGGAGGAACAGTGAACTGTGGCTCGACTGTAACTATGAACGCAAGCGCGAGTGCTGGTTATGGTTTTGTGAATTGGACGGAAAACGGCGTTGTGGTGAGCAGTTCCGCCAGTTATAGCTTCACAGCCAGCGCTAACCGCAACCTGGTGGCCAACTTTGCCGCAGTGCCTTGCACCTACGCCATTACCGTCAGCTCATTAGCCGGGGGCACCAGCAGCGGCGGTGGAACGGTAAACTGTGGAGCCAGCGTTTCCATCAATGCCACACCGGCTTCATGCTATCGATTTGTCAGTTGGACCGAAGCAGGAACAGTGGTCAGCAGCACAGCTTCCTACACCTTCATTGCTAATGCCAGCCGTAGTCTGGTGGCGAACTTTGCTCAAATCACTTACGCCATTAGCGCAAGCGTTTCCACCTCGGGCGGTGGAACCGTCAGCGGCGGCGGAACAGCCAATTGCGGCACACTCGTCACTCTGAGTGCCAGTCCGAACAGCGGTTACGCTTTTGTTAATTGGACAGAAAATGGCGTGGTCGCGAGCACGTCAGCAAATTATAGTTTCAATGCCACGGTGAACCGAAGTCTTGTGGCTAACTTTGCCGCGGTGCCTTGCTCATACGCGATCAGCACCAG